>Ga0180085_1000902_pt1 | contig 10052 bp, 8 predicted proteins | sample EasRiv730_16_10D_FD_123013 | JGI IMG/M metagenome (GOLD analysis project Ga0180085, IMG submission 123013) | Soil microbial communities from meander-bound floodplain in the East River, Colorado, USA - East River metaG ERMLT730_16_10D | ecosystem: Environmental > Terrestrial > Soil > Floodplain ... | reverse complement strand
TCCTCGAAGGACCAATCTCACGACACATCGAGTATAGGCGAGAGGCATCTGCAGAGCAATGACGGTGGCGGTTTTCACCGGATAAGGCCCACAAATCATTAATGACACGCCGTAGTCTGCCGATCAGATCCGTATAAGTTTGTAGAAGTTCCCGGCGTTTTGAGGCTGCCGGGCTGTAGCTCACCTGAGCTTCTCCGCGACCACGGATGGCATGGCGGACCTGGACTGAGATGGCGACGGATCGCCCTTGTCTTTTCGATGGGAGGCGGCTTGGAATCGCACATCCGAAGCAAACGTTCGTCTATACATGGTCTTGCAATCGTGCTGGCCACCATCTGGCTAGCGGCGATCTGGGAGCCCGCTCGGTTGCAGGCTGCGGCGGCAGAGGATTGGCAGTCGCGCATACGGCAATTGGTGCGGCAGCAACAGCTAGCCGATGCTCTGGGCATTGCCGAAGCGCGATTGGGTGAGCATCCGGAAGACCTGGAAGCGCGCGGCTGGCGCGCTCGCCTGCTTGCCTGGACAAATCGCTGGAATGAATCTGAAATCGAATACCAAGCAGTTCTTCAATCGGCACCACACGACACGGATATTCTCGTCGGCTTGGCGGATCTGCTGAGCTGGCAGGGACGGCGTGCCGAAGCGATCGCGTATTTGGATCAAGCCAGTGCACTCGATGCCGGCCGGAACGATGTGCAATTGCGGCGTGGGCGTTTGTTGCACGCATTGGGGCGTCAGGCTGAAGCCGGAGCGGCGTATGCTCTGGTATTTTCTTTGAAAGGGCTATTCGTGGGGATGGAAGACGGGTTGGCCAGGCCTGCCACCGAATTCTTTCGCCAAGATTACGAAAGCCAACCGCTTGCCTCATTCAATGGAGTTGCCGGCACGTTTGGGATCTACCGTCGAGATGGACAGGCTGCGATCCGGTGGGACCGCACCGATCCCCGTCAACCCGACCTATCGGAGTTTCGCCTTGGCGCACATCCGCAGACAAGCAACGGGATGAACTATGCCGTCCGTTTCTAGACTCCTCGACTTGATGGGACCTGCTGGTCTCATCGTGCAGGCCCTGCTGGCATCGCTCGCCGCTGTCGTGGGGCTTCTCGCCTTTATCTTGCTACGACGCGGTGTGCGGCGTCTTTACTTCTGGAGGCGTGACCGGCGGGTGCTCGAGGCGCGTGCCGGTTGGGACGCCATTGTTGGCGGCACAGTGTCTCCTAAGACGTGGGTGTTGAGCCGAATGAGCCGTGAAATTGTCGAAGGCATCCTGTTGGACCGTCTTGAGGTTGCGCCACCGAAAGAGGTGGAGAGGTTGCTCGAATGTTTGCGGTTTAGCGGGTTATTGGATGCTCGTGTCCATGAAGCGCGGACTTGCCGTGGCTGGCGCCGGCACAAGGCATTGCTGGCTCTGGGCCGTATGTGCGTTCCGGAAGCGATCCCGGCTCTGACAGAAGGGTTGGACGATGCTAACGAGGAATGCCGCATCGCGGCAACTCGCGGCTTGGGGAGGCTGGGCCTTCCACGCGCCGCCGTGCCCATTCTGCAGCGACTCAGCACGGGAAAACTCGAGGTGCCTTCCTCTCTGCTGCTGGATGCCTTGATTAACAATTGCCGGGCGACGCCTGCGTTAGTTCTGACGTTTCTGCTAAAGTCCGTCGACACAGCAAGGCCTCTGCTGGCCCGGGTGCTGGGTGAAATAGCCACGCCCGACCTCGACGAAGATTTGCTATTGCTGGCTTCCGATGAGTCGTCAGAAGTACGGGCCTCTGCAGCTCGCGCCTTGGCGTGTGCGAAGCCCGGCCTCGCGGTCTCGATCCTGACGGGGCTTGTGGACGACGAAGAATGGTTTGTGCGACTGCGTGCGGTGGTTGCCCTGGGTGAATTGGAAGACCCTCGCGCGATTCCTGTTCTACTGCACGGCTTGTGTGATCGCAATCGGCAGGTGCGCATTCGTTCTGCTTGTGGACTGTCGCGCTTGAAGGACCACTTGGAAGACATCATTTGCCTGGCGCTCAAGACGCAGGATGCCTATGCCATCCAGGAATTGGTCTCGGAGTTGGAACGTTCCGGTGGCATTTTTGAACTTGTGACGGCATTGGGGGACTCGCGCCGTCAAGCTAAGGCTGAGGCAGCGTTGCTGGCTGCCTTGCGTGGAGGCTGCCGTCGCATCTTGCTGGACCTGGTCTTGAACCATGAGAACTGGAGAGCGCGCGGTGCGCTGGCTCGGCTGTTGAGCCGCTCTGGCGACTCTGAACTGCCCAAGATGATGAAGCTGTTCGATTCTCCCGGGTTACCTCTGCGCAAGCGTCGCGTATTGCGTTGGCTGGAGCGACAACTAGCGCCAACGCAATCATCCGTCTCACAGGTGGTCAGGGTGGTGGCATGATTGGCCCGATCGTCCAGTGGGTCAACACGCTGCTGTTTTTCTACTACCTGGCCTGCAATCTTATCTACCTCCGATTGCTGCTGGCAGCCATCAAAGCCAGTGTCAACCAGAACCGCCGCCAAAAGACAGCCTGGCTCGACCGGGTCAGGCGCTCACCGCTCACGCCGCCAATCTCTCTGTTAGTGCCCGCACACAATGAAGAGCGCTCCATTGTAGAGTCGGTCCGTTCTCTGCTCCGCTTGGACTATCCGGAGTTTGAAGTCATTGTCACAAACGACGGTTCGAAGGACGGTACACTGGCCCAGCTCGTCGAACACTTTCAGCTGACCCAAAGCGACTACCTGTATCTGCCTCAGATCGAAACCAAAGCCGTAAGAGGTGTTTACCTCAGTCGCACTGAGCGAAGGTTGATTGTCCTGGACAAGGAGGCGGCCGGAGCCAAGTCCGATGCAATCAATGCGGCCATGAACCTGGCTTCGAAGCCCTATGTGTGTGTTGTGGATGCCGACAGTATGTTGGAGAGAGACGGACTACTTCGTATCATGGCACCTGTCGTCAACGACCCAGACCGCGTCGTGGCTGCTGGTGGCATCGTTCGTGTCATCAATGGTTCGCAGGTGAAAAACGGAAGTGTCGGCGACGTGCGATTACCTTGGGGATTTCTGGAAATGATGCAGGTGGAGGAGTACCTGCGCGCTTTTCTGATCGGCAGGGAAGGGTGGAACGCCTTCAACATGCTGCTGATCATTTCCGGTGCGTTTGGTGTTTTTCGAACAGACCTCTGTAGGCAGCTTGGAGGTTTCCGGCGTGGAGCGATCGGCGAAGATCTGGACTTGGTGGTGCGCATGCACCGGCACCTGCGCGAGCAGAACCAGAAGTACCGGGTCCATTTCGTGGCCGATCCCGTTTGCTGGACAGAAGTGCCTTCCACCTTCAAGTCTCTCGGAAACCAACGGGCACGCTGGCATAACGGGCTAGCCGAATGTCTCTGGCACAACCGCTGCATGCTGTTCAACTCGCGTTATGGACGCATCGGATGGGTGGCGATTCCTTATATGTGGCTGTTTGAACTGATCGCTCCCGCGCTGGAGTTTTTGGGCTGGGTGAGCATCCTGGTGGCCGCCGTTCTGGGTTTGCTCAGTGACAGGTTCTTCATTCAGTTTCTTCTCTTTGGATACGTTTTCTCGACGCTCATATCCATGGGGTCAGTACTGATTGAGGAGATGACCTACCGGCGTTACAACAACTGGCGCGACCTGGGGCGTCTCATTTGCTTCTGCTTCCTTGAGCATTTCCCCTACCGCCAAATTCATATGCTATGGCGCCTTCGCGGCATTTGGCAGTACCTCAAGGGCAAGCACACTTGGACTAAGATCGAGCGCGTTGGCCTCGGCAAGTCGCCCAAGCCCTCAGTGGCGGCTGGATAGCAACCTCCTCCAAGAATGTTTGATCTCAGTTCTGAGTGGCAGGGTGCGCTGCTTCCCAAGCGCGCCGTTTGTCTAATGAAACTGGTGCGCCACACTGGGCGCACCCCTACTAAAACTCTCAGCTCTCACAACGTTACCTTGTTGCAAGGTTTTCCGTGATTCTGTCCGAGAGATCTTTAGTAAAGGCCTTTTTAAGAACGCTACCTCTTTAGCTTACCTGTTCCGCCTGAACTTGTATTAATCTGAAGCCCGTTATGAGGTCGAGACCATGCGAAAAACAACTCTACCGAGACTTGCCGCTTTGATAACAATGGGTGCTCTCGCGCTTTTGCCGACACCGGAGGCGGCCCCAACACTGGCTTTGCCAGCCTTGCCCGGTGCGACGCGAGTGTACAACCTTGAGAAAGCAGGAAGCGAAATCAAATTTCAGGTCAAGAGCCGGCTGAAGGTTATCGAAGGGGTGTTTGAGAACTGGAAAGGCCAAATCGACCTGGACCCCAATCGCTTGGAAGCTTTGCAACTGGGCGTGCAGGCACAATCGGCAAGCCTCAAGACAGGGAACTTGTTTGAGGAAACTTTGATTCGCAGCGAGAACTTTTTCGCGGCAGAGAAACATCCTGAGGTTTCAGTAGCCTCCAAGAAAATCACTGCTGAGAGTGCCGGTCGCTTTCGTATGGAAGCGGAGTTGACGCTGCGGGCCACGACGCATCCTGTCGTCATTCCATTCGTGCTTGAGATGAATGGTGAGCACGAAGGAGTGCTGCGGGGCGAGTTCGAGTTCAACCGCAAGGAGTTTGGTATTACGTACAACATGACACTGAATCCCATTGAAGATCTGGTCAAGGTCATCGTGACGTTGAAGGTGCGCGAGCAGGGGCAGGAGACAAAACAAGCTCCCCCGAGCAAGAATTGAGGTCAGGTGTTCAATGCGGTGCGGCGATGCATTCTGATGAATCCGTCACTGCCTTGACCGATTTTTCAGCCCGATAGTATACTCCCCGCCGGTCGGCCATCCGCGCGCTGGACGCTCACTCCCGCAAAACACTAGCTTCCTTCATAACCGTCTGAGCTGATTCCGGGCCCTGACCTCCACGATGAAATCCAAAGCTTACTACTCTTCCGCACTCTATGACGTTGCGCGGTCGATCAACTCCAGCCTCGACTTGTCGCAGGTGCTCGAATTGCTGGCCAAGAGTACGGCCAAAGCAACGAAATCCAAAGCCTGCTCGCTGCGCCTGCTGAGTGCAGATAAATCCCTGCTGGTGATGGGTGGAGCCTACGGTTTGAGCCAGGGCTATCTGCGCAAAGGCAACGTGGAGGTGGAGAAGAGCCGCATCGATCAGGAAGCGTTGCTGGGAAGGACCGGCATCATCCCCGACGCCACAAACGATGCCCGCTTTCAGTATCCGGAGGAAGCAAAGGCAGAATCCATTCGCTCCATTCTTGTCATCCCGCTGATGCTCCGCGATAACCCGATCGGCGTAATGCGCCTTTATACGGAGGACGTGCGGGAATTTGGCGCGGCCGAGATTGGGTTCGTAAGTGCGATTGCCAACCTCGGTGCCATCGCCATCGAGAATGCCAAATTGTACGAAGCATTGAAGGAAGAACTCGGTGATTTGACCGAAGATGCCAACGAGATGGCCGAGCGGCTGCACGAAAGCAGGACGCAACTGGCTCGCCAGATGAATGCGCTCAGTTATGAGAAGAACCGTTTGGAGACAATTCTTGCCAGTATGGGTGAAGGCGTCATCGTGACGGACCTCGATCACCGCATCCTCCTGGTGAATACAGCCGCCGAAACGATGCTTGATATTCATCGACACGAGGCCATCGGCAAGGATTGCGACAGCACCTTGCCCGTCAAGCAGGCGGAGCTGGAGCAGATTCTTCAGGCGGCTTCAGATGCCAAGCCATCGCCGCCACTCGTCAAGAGATACCGGAACAAAGTCCTGAGCGTTCTTGTGAATCAGATTCGCGACGAGAACGGGCAGCCCTCCGGCGTGGTGAGTCTCCTTCGCGATATCACCGAACAGGCCGCGATTGAAGGCATGAAAAGCGAATTCATTTCAGTGGTGTCTCATGAACTACGAACTCCGCTCACTCCGATCAAGGGGTACATCGACCTGATTCTCGAGGGAGACGCCGGCGAACTCACCGACGAGCAAAGCGCCTATCTGAAAATCGTTGAGGTCAACACAGATCGTCTCGTGGCTCTGGTGAATGACCTACTCGACATTTCACGCATTGAAGCCGGGAAGATCGATCTGGAAGTGAAACCTGTAGCGGTTGAAGAGTTGGTACAAGATGTGGTCGCAGTCCATCGCAAGCTGATTGAAAGCCGAGGACTAACCCTGAGTCTGGCGCTGCCGCCGCGCCTGCCTTGGGTTAAAGCTGATCGGAACCGGATCACACAGGTGTTAAACAATCTGGTGAGCAATGCCTGCAAGTACACGCCGAGCGGTGGCATTACCATATCCGCAGTGCCGGATGGTGAATTCTTGGAAGTTACCGTCAGCGATACCGGCGTGGGCCTGTCGCGCGCTGACATGAAGAAGCTGTTCACCAAATTCTTCCGCGCCAAAAACCCGGCCACGAGCGAGACGGCTGGAACCGGTTTGGGACTGGCCATCAGCAAGTCGATCATCGAGAAGCATGAGGGGGAAATCTGGGTGGAAAGCCGGCCGGGCAAAGGTTCCGCATTTCATTTCACGTTGCCGCTGGTGGAGCCGCTCCCAGTGGTTCACAAGCCGAAGACTACGCTTCGGCGCGGTACCAAGATGATTCTGGTAGTGGACGATGAGAAAGACACAGCGCGCATGATTCGGCGGCAGTTGGAGCGCGCCGGCTATCGAGTACGGTTGGCGCACAGCGGACAGGACGCCATCGCACAAGCACTGAAGCACCGTCCCGACCTGATCAGCATGGACATCCAGATGCCGGGAATGAACGGCATTAAGGCCATCGAGATCTTGCGGGCGAATCCGCAAACCACGGACATTCCAATTGTCGTGGTCTCCGTGGTTCAAGATGAAGAGCAGTTGAGCAAACTGGGCGTGGCTGATATTCTGGATAAGCCGATTGATGAGGACAGCTTTCTTCAGGTGGTCGAACGGATTCTTTGGGAAGGGCAGAGGATTTTGATCTATGCTTCGGACGCTGGAACACGCCAGCTCTTGGAGGAAGTCCTTTCCCATCGCGGCTATCACTTGATTTTTACCCAGGATGGAGTCGACCTGCTGGTGCATGCTCGCAAAGAGCAGCCGGATCTTATCCTGATGGATCTGCAACCGCCCGATATGGATGGCTATGAGGTCTTGCGCAGGTTGAACCGGCGGCCGGAAACCGTGGATATTCCGGTGATCGCCATGACTGACAGCGCGACGGAGTCTGTCAGCAATGTGCTGGCCGTGGGCGGGAACGATCTGGTGCGCAAACCGCTGGATGTCGAGGCGTTGGTCGTAGAGATCGAGCGGTTCATAGAAGGGGTGCCGGAGAAGCGTTAAAGCTCAACCAAAGGCACTCCGTTTTTTTCTGCGAAAGCTTGGCGTCCAGGAGGATGAACCGGCAACCAGGCCGCTGGATCTCCAGTTGAACTTTCGCTTGCGTGCCAACTAACGACAGGGCATGGGGACGCGAGTAGTCCCTTCAGCTTCGACTTGCAAAGAGAGAGGAACGGTTCATGGGCTTTCGGGTACTTGCCGTCGATGACGAGCCGGATGTTTTGGGATTGGTAGAGACCAAGTTGCAGAAAGCGGGTTTCGAAGTTACTACTGCAACTAACGGCTTGGAAGCGGTTGAGCGGGCAGTGACAGAGAAGCCCGACATCATCATAATGGATGTCATGATGCCCAAGCTGGATGGCCTGTCGGCCTGTACGCAGATCAAGGCCCGGATGGGAGAATCAGCGCCTATCGTAATTTTGCTAACGGCCCGTGGGCAGGAATCCGACGTGGTTGAAGGTTTGGGTTGCGGTGCCGATGATTACATGGTGAAGCCCTTTGCACCGCGAGAGTTGGTGGCGCGTGTGAACGTAGCTCTGATGAAGGCAGGGAAGAGCGATATTGAATTTTGAATCGAGGTTTCAGGGATGGGCGACCGGTAGCGGAAAATAGAGCGCGGAAGCGCACCTATTATCTGAAACCTGTCACCCGTAACCTGTTCTGTCATGCCGACAACACGAATTCAGTTGGAATCTGCGCCGACGCTGGAGATGGCCAACCGCGACGCCGAGCGACTAGTGGCGCAGAAGCGAGGCCTTTACTGGGTGGATTTGATTGCCCCCACTGAGACGGAGTTGAACCGACTTCAGCAGACCTTCGAATTTCATCCTCTCAGCATTGAAGACAGCAGCCATTTTCATCAGAGATCCAAAGTGGATGCGTATGACGGGTATCTCTTCATCACGTTGTACGCCCATCGGTTTGACAAGGAAAAGCAGCAGATCTTGGCTGCCGAACTCCATGTCTTTCTAGGCAGCAACTATCTCGTTACCGTGCACCGTGAGCCGTTGCCGGCGCTTTCGCGGGCGAGGGAGCGTTACGAACGCGAGACCGAGGCTTACAAGAAAGGACCCGATTTCTTTCTTTACCTGATAGGCGACGAACTGGTGGATAGCTACTTTCCACTCCTGGATTGTCTCGAAACAGAGATTGACGATCTCGAGGAACGCATTGGAACGGATCCGGGCAGTGCCGTGATGCGGTCCATCTTTTCGCTGAAGCAGGAGCTCATTCACCTCCGCAAGGCAACCGGACCGCAGCGCGAGGTGTTTAATGCGTTGTCCACGCGGCACTACGACTTGATCGACCGCCGGCTGGGTGTGTATTTTCAGGATGTCTACGACCACATCGTGCGCATCTATGAAATGATCGAAACACACCGAGAGCTGCTTGGCAATGCGCTGGACGCCTACTATTCAGCCACATCGACGCGGCTCAATGAGGTGATGAAGCGGCTGACGCTGATCACGACCATCTTCATGCCGCTTTCGGTGCTGACAGGGCTTGGAGGCGTGAACTTTATACACATGCCGTTCGGAAGCCGACTGGCCTTTGGCGGATTGCTCGCCTCGCTGATCGTCGTACCCATCGCAATGTGGTTCTGGTTCAGGAGCCGGAAGTGGATGTAGTGGGGCGGTGATACGTGAAACGTGATGCGTTATTCTTAGCTGGATCACGCATCACGTCTCCCGCTTCAGCCTGTTCACTGCCACTGCCAAAATCAAGACAAGCCCCATCACCAGGCCTTCCCACTGGGTTGAATCCACCTTGATGACGTTGGCGATGCCATTGACGACGATGGTCAAAAACGTCACACCCAGGATGGTTCCCGCAATCGTTCCCTGCCCGCCACGCAGATTGCATCCTCCAACAACGGCGGCTGCGATGGCGCTGAGTTCATAGCCCACCGCGCTTTCGGCATCGCCCTGGCCTTGGCGCGCAGCGTACAAAATTCCGGCCACAGAAGAGAGCAGCGCGGCCAAGGAGTAGGCCGTTGCCTTAAGGCGGCCAATGCGAAGGCCGCTCAGGCGGGCCGCTTCCTCATTGCCTCCCAGCGCATACAGGTGGCGTCCGGGCACGGTACGCCGCATCAGCAAAGCAGCGCCAATGGCTACTAGCAGGAAGATCAGTGCCGGAACCCACCAAACGGTGTAGAGGGCACGAAAGGTGTCGTTGTTGGCGGAAATTTTTTCGTCGTTGGATAGAACCTTGGCCAGGCTACGCAAACCGGCCAACGTGCCCAGAGTGGCGATGAACGGCGGGAGATCCAGCTTTCGAATCAGCAGCGTATGGAAGAGGCCAATCAACAGGCCCACGGCCAAAGTTAGCAGAATGGCAGTCGCGATGACCCAGGAAGGCAGCGGCTGATGAGCCGCCAGGCTCTCTCCACCGAAGGCTCGCAGCAGCATGGCGCAGACGACGCCACTGAAAGCGATAACCGATCCCGTCGAGAGGTCGATTCCGCCAGCGACAATCACTATGGCCGCGCCGATGGCATAGATTCCCAGCAGGACACCTTCTCGCAACAGCAGCCGGGCACTATCTATGGAGGCAAAATTATGCTGCGGGTCCAGCAGCAAAATCGCCAGCCATGCCGTCAGGTTTGCCAGAATCAGACCAAACTCCTGGCTGGCCAGCATAGATTTCCAGCTTGGCGCGGTGGAGGTCTTTTCAGAGAAGCTGGTCATGGAGGTGCGAAGAACTGGGGTGAGTGTGCCAGGTAAGGAATCCCCTCCC
>Ga0180085_1000901_pt1 | contig 10053 bp, 6 predicted proteins | sample EasRiv730_16_10D_FD_123013 | JGI IMG/M metagenome (GOLD analysis project Ga0180085, IMG submission 123013) | Soil microbial communities from meander-bound floodplain in the East River, Colorado, USA - East River metaG ERMLT730_16_10D | ecosystem: Environmental > Terrestrial > Soil > Floodplain ... | reverse complement strand
GATGCCCATCCACCACTGGAAACAGGCCCTCAACCACTTCGCCATCCTGTTCGAAGACCGAATGCCAAAGCCCCTCAATAACTGACCTTCTGCCAGCCTGACACGAAAACGATTACAGGCCCGATTGTGAATTCGCCGAAGGACTGAAATGATCAATTCGAGCAAGGTATTTCTCCATCACGGCGTCCAGGTATCACGGTAACTCCTGGCTCCCAGGGCTACCGTCGAACTCGGCCAGTCAGATAAACATTCCCGTCCACATCGTGGGCCCGGGGGCCGGGAAGGGCAAGCCCTTCGGCTCCCAGCACTTGCAACCTGGGCAGCCAGTGGCAGGAGAATTGCAGCATTTGTTCAGGCGGCCTAGGACTTATCCCCATTTTTTTCTCCCCTGCGTCTGCCCTCCGGGCCTTTTGTTTCGACGGTTGAACCGCGGACCTCGACCTGACGGTCGAGGCTATTACCTGGCGGCCCTCCGGGCCTCGCGTTGGGCCGAATGCGTCAGTTACTTCGTATCGACGGCAAACACGCGCAGAAACGGCGTGCTGCCAACGACGACGCGCTCTTCGCATTTGGCTGCCAGCCACTCGACGGGGCCGTCGGTCCGGCCGTATTCCGCCTGCATCGCCCGCAGGACCGTGAGGCACATGTCCGAGCGTTCTTCTTCCCATAACTGCAAAGCCGACGCGTACTTGTCGCAGCGATCGACCCAGGTCGAATCGTCCGCCGTCGCCGGCAACTCATATAAATCGACCGGCTCGGCCATCCCGGTAAGCTGCGCCCGGCAAACGCGCCGGCGAGGAACGGCAATCGTGAGTGCCGCCTGGGTGCTCGCGGTGAGCAGGCACGCCGCCCGCAGCACCTTGGTCGCCGCCTCGACCCGGCTGGCGAGGTTGACCGCATGGCCGCGCGGTCCGTATTTCAGCCGCCGCTGGCTTCCCGAGTTTCCCACTTGAGCCAGGCCGGTGTGCAGACCGATCCCCAGGCGAATGCGCGTTCCCAGCTTCTCCTCCCAGACCTCGTTCAGCCGCGGCAGCTCGCCCAGCATCGCCAGCGCGGCCTCAGCGGCCAGATCGGCATGTTGCGGCTGCTCGGTCGGGGCGTTCCACATCGCCGCCAGGCCGTCGCCGTAGTAGTCGATCACGACGCCGCCATAGTCCATCACCTGGTTGGTCAGCCGGTCGAGAATATCGGACAAGAGCTTGTACGTCTCCTCCGCGCCGATCCGCTCGGCGACGCGCGAGAAGCCGCGCAGGTCGGCAAACAGCAGCGTCAGCTCGCGCTGCTGCGCGGCGAGAATGCCCCGGTCGCGCTGGAGGGCGCCGGCCAGCTCCGGCGAAAAGAACTGCTCGAACTGGACGCGGGCCCGCGCTGCTTCGGCCTCTTGTGCCAGGCGCGCCAGGCCGGTGCTCACGGCGGCCGCCAGGAGCTGCACGAACTGGGCTTCCAGCGGCAAGATGCCGCGCGCGGCGTTGTCGGGACTCACGTCGCGCGAACCGTACACAACGCCGGCCACTTCGCCCCGCTCGTTGAAGATCGGCGAGGCGACGACCGCCTCGATGTTGGCCAGCGACATCGCGTGTGAATCGTCGCGGAACTGCTGGAAATAAGTCCGCTGCTGGGCCACCGCTTCGGCCAGCACCCGGCGGCTGAACTGGCGCGTATCGCCCCGTTTGACGCTGTAGCTGGCGGTGGTCTCCCAATCGTCGCCGCGCTGCAAGAGGACCATCCCCCGGTCGAGTCCGACGAGCTGGACCACCGCCCGAGCCGTATCAGAATAGAACGCCTGCGATCCGGCTGCTGCACGCTGCACTCCGAGCAGCGCCTCGAACCACCGCGCGAGCCGCTCGGCCGACGGCGCCTGTTCGGCCGCCAGCTCCTCGACCGTCGTGACGGGCGTTCCCGACCGCGAGGGCGGATCGATCGTTTGCATCGACGCGGTGAAGGGATCCTTGGGCACCACGCTCAGGTCGAGGGATGTCGTCCCAAAAGCGATCCGCGCCGGCGCGATGAGATTGATCGTCTGGCCCGTGGGGAGTTTCGATCCATCGGGCAACACGATCGGCGAGCCCAGATTCACCACCCGCACGTCGCCGCTGGCGAGCTCCTCCAGCCGCACCTGCTCGCGCGACGTGTAGGGATCATCGACGACGATTTGATAGTCGCAGTTCGCTTTCGGCAGGCGGCCGAACTCCAGCGGCCCCCCTTCGTGCGCGATTTGCCGCTGCTGCCGCTCGTTGGCCAGCATGATTTGCAGCATGGTTTTTCCCTCCACTTCCGTGCGGCCGAATTGTACCACGCGACGTGCGCATCCCAAGCGGCAAATGGCGCCTTCGCGAGCCGAGGCTACTCATCCAGAATCGTCGCTTTCGATTCCCGGAGCGACGCGAGCAGCTCCTGGTACTCGACCGAACCGCGGAGCATCGCCAGATCCGGCCGATTCGCCAGGTTCTCCAGCCGCTCGACCGCGTCCTCGTAGCGATCGACGGCCCGCTTCGCCAGCTGGCGGTCACGCAGGGCCTCTTGCCTGGCCTGGACCTCGGCGGCGTTCTGTTCCATGACCTGGAGGTGGGCGCGGCGGACGGCGGCCAGGGCAACCCACGAGACGATCGCCACGAGAACGATTCCAATCGCCGCCGCATGGGCCCAGGCCCGATGCCGCCGCAAGAACCGGTCAAAACGTTCCGCGAGACGGTCGCGGTGGGCCGCAATCGGCTCATCGGCCAGCCACCGCTCGATGTCGCCGGCCAGGGCGGCCGCGGTCGGATAGCGATCGGCCGGCTCGCGGGCCAGCGCCTTGAGGCAGATCGACTGGAGGCAGCCACGCACTGCCGGTTTCACGTCGCGCGGCCGCGGAAGCTCGCCGCGCTCGGCCCGCCGCAGCAGCTCATCGACCGAATCGCCCTGTACCGGTGCGCGGCCCGTGAGAATCTCGTACATCGTCGCCCCCAGGCTATACACGTCGCTGCGGACACCCACGAGGTCGATCCGCCCGGCCGCCTGTTCGGGGCTCATATAGGCTGGTGTGCCCAGGGCCTTGCCCATCGCCGTCGGTTCGGACGTGCTGCCCGAGCGGGGCTGGAGCACCGGCTCGCTGGACAAACCGCCCCGGGCAGAAAGGTCGTCCTTGCCGGCCGCCTTGGCCAGTCCCCAATCGACCACCAGCGTCTCGCCGTACTTGCCAACCATGATGTTGCTCGGCTTCAGATCGCGATGCATCACACCCCGGCTGTGGGCATATTCCATAGCGTGGCAAGCCTTGAGCAGGTGCGTGAGCAGCCGTCGCAGCTCGACCGACCGCACGCTGAGATCACGGCTGGGACCATCGTCTGCGTGAAAGCGGCCGATCGCCTCCCGGAGTGTCTCGCCGCGGATGAAACGCATCGCGTAGTAGAGTCGCCCATCGAGATACGTTCCCAGGCCATACACGGGGACGATCCCCGGATGTTCCAAACCGCCGGTGATCTCCGCTTCGCGGACGAACCGCTCGCGGCTCACCGGGTCGTTGGCATGGTGCGATTGAATCTGCTTGAGCGCCACTTCGCGGGGCAGCTCGGAATCCTGGGCGACGAACACCTCGCCCAGCCCGCCACGGGCATGAGGCCGGAGAATGCGGAACCGCTCTCCGGGTGACTCGTCGCGCGGATCAACCGTGAGCGTGGCGTACGGATCGGTAAGCGTGGCCATGGCGGATTGGACCCCAGGATGCAGAATCCCGGCCTCCCGCCGGCTCTCCAAGCCTAGCTCACACAATCCCACTCCCACGAAAGCCTACTTTCCCGGCAGTTTCCAGGCTCGATCGAACGTCGGCTCCGGATGGACCAGCCAGTTGACCGCCCGCCACAGCAGGATGTGCGAGGGACCGTCGTCCTGATAGTTGGGCAGGTAGTCCCCCAGCGTCCGGGCCGCCCGGCGGAACTCCTGGGCCTCGAATTCGGCCAGCGCCTTCTCATAGAGCTGGCACAGCGTCCGGCTGCGGTCGTCGCTGGCCAGCCGCAACTCAAACACATCGAGCGGGGCCTCGATGTTCTGCACGCCGACGGCCCCCAGCCGGCGGGTCGTAAAGCCCGCGCCGAGGGCGTCGTGCGTGGCCTGGCTGGCCAGCAACGTGGTTTGCAGGTGTTTGGTCGCGCCTTGGAGCCGGCTGGCCAGGTTGACGGTGTTGCCCAGCGGGCCGTACTTGAATTTCCGCCGCGAGCCGACGTTGCCGACCTGGGCGATGCCGCTGTGAATGCCGATGCCGACGTGAGTTGCTTCGCCGATCAGCGGCCGCCACTTTTCGTCGTGCGGACCGAGCGCCACGAGCATTTCCAAGGCCGCCTGGCCCGCGCGGCGGGCCTGGTCGGGCTGCGGCACCGGAGCGCCCCACATCGCCAGCATCTCGTCGCCGACGTAATCGACCACGACGCCGCCGTTGTTCATCACCAGGTTGGTCAGCACGTCGAGCGTGTCGCGGATCCATTCCAACGACCGCTGGGTTCCCACGCGCTCGCTGATTCCCGAGAATCCGCGGATATCGACCACCAGCACCGTCACCTGCGCGTCCTTGCTGTCGAGCAGCGACTCGTTGGCCGCGAGCTGCTCGCCCAGCGCTTCGCCAAAGAACTGATTGAAGCGGACCCGCTGCTCGACCAGTGCTTCGTCCTGCCGCGTGCGCTCGAGGCCCGCTGCGATGCCAAAGGCGAGCGTTTCGACGAGCATCGCTTCTGCCGGACTGATCTTCACGTCGCCCGGTCCGGCAGCCGCTCGGCGATCGGCGTACAGCGCTCCGATCACTTCGCCGTGGCGGTCGCGGATCGGCGCGGAGATGATCGCCGACACGCCGATCTGGCTGAAGTCGCCGGCCGGCATTTCCGCCGCATCCTGCCAGATCGTTCTTCGCTGGTCGTGCATCCGCCGCAGGATCCGCTGGCTTGCGATGCCGGTCGCGTCGCCCCGGTCCGGCTGTCGGCAGTGCTCCGCCTGGCAGATCCACTGCCCCTCGCGGAACATCAGCACGCGGGCCGCGTCGAACCGCATCAAGCTCACCACCCGCCGGACGGCCCGCTGCAGGAAGTCGCTTGAAGAGGTCGCACTGCGGAGCACCTCGGTGATCGCCTTGAGCCAAATCCGCACAGCGTCGGTGTCTTGCTCCGAAAGGGCCAAGGGGGCCAGCGCCGTCAACCCTAAGTCCGAATTGTCCGCCGACGGGCTGGGCGCCAGATGCGGCAGGGTGTGCATCTCCTGCGAGCTATTCTCCGGCCAGATCACCACGACGTATGCCGCATCGGGACCAAACGCCAGGCGGCACGGCGCCGCGAGCACGCGCTTCATGCCGGGCCCCAGCTCGATCCGGTGATCGATCAGCACCGGGTTGGTCGAGGTGTTCTCGACCTCGACGCCCCCCGCGACCGGCGTCAGTTGCAATTGCCGCCGCGACACGCGCACGTCCGAAAACGGGGCCATCGCCAGTCGTTCGTCCCCGCTGGCGGCGTGCCCCGCAAGCTGCCCTAGCGCCTCGCGGGGATTGAGTTGCCGACCCAGCACGACGCGGCCCGCCAGCGCGAACGTATGCTGAAGTTGCTCGCGATGCAGAATGTCGATCTGGTACGAATCGACCTTGGCGGCGGGGCTGGTGACCGTCATGAATGTTCCTTGAGAACCACCGCCATCTCAGAGCGACAGCGTCCCTGATTCTGGCGGGCATGCCGGCGCCCGGCAAGCAAGCGCGAGCCGCACTTTGTGACTCGCGGAACCTTCACCGAGCACTAGCAACATCCCCGATTGCCATTCTTGTTCGCATCAGGCTGGTGCGGCGGGTGCCGGTGCCCGCATGATGTTCCGGGCCAGAAAGACCACCGGAGTCGCCAGGTAGTAGCACCCGGAGTCCTCCACGTCCAGCCAGACCGCGAGCTTATAGTATTCGCCGTCCTGAACACCGAATGTGCCGGAAGGGTAGCGCCAGGTCCCGGCGTTGCCGATAGCATTGGGCTCAACGATGGCGGGTTGGACTCCGGCCATGGGGCGTGGCGGCACATTGTCCAAATCATCCACGACGATTCCTACCACGCTGACCGCAGCGACGGTGCCCGGCGGTCTCGACCAGCCGCCATTGGCATTGATCAGCGTGCCCCCCGCGTCCACATCGCCGATCGGTGGGGCGGCATTGGGGTCCGGGGATGAGATCCAGATGTAAGGCATGCGACGTTCTCCTTCAAAGGTGCAAAAACCACGATCGCCGAACCACTTCGGCGGAGATTCTCCAAGTCCATCGCAGCGATCTGAGAGGCGCGAACGGGCAAACGGCTCACTGGGCGAGAAAGACCACGCTTTTCGCGGGGTGGTAGCACGTGCAGTCTTCCACGTCCAACCAGACGGCAAGTTTGAAATGCTCTCCTGCCGGCCCGCAATGCCACTGGTCGTAGCTCCATGTTCCTCCGGTGGGCGATGTGTATTGAATATCGGCTGGTGCGAGGCCGGCCGGCGGCCGCACCGGCGGCGCCTCACCATCATCGACGATCATCCCGATCACTCGGATGGCCGCGTGGGTATTGGGGGGCCTTGTCCAACCCCCGGTGGCGTTTTGCAAGGCGCCTCCGGCATTCACGGTTCCAGGCGTTGCCGCATTCGGAGTGGTTATCCAGACGAAGGGCGCGGGCACGGTTACTTCTCCGTCAAAGGTGTAAAAACAATGTCGCCGAACCACGTCGGCATCTGGTTGCCAGATCCCCCCTCGTGATACAGGCCCCAGGGCCCGCGATAATCGGCCTCTGCAAATCCTGCATTCACGTGATCCGCCGAGAGCAGCTCCAGTTTCTTTCCATCCGCATAGACCCCGAGGCACCGTCCCTTGCCGAACTCAATCCTTAAACGCACCTGCTGCTCGTGCACGTCCGGCAGGTGCTGCCCTTGGGGAACCTCCTCCTGGAACTGCACCGGATCGATACCGATCAGCCCCCGATTCCGCCGCAACGCCAAGGGTCCCTCTGAGGCCCGGATGTCGTCGAACCTAAACCCTGGGCGGGCCAGCGAAAACATCTGAAACGTCGCCTTCTTCAGTTCGAGCCTGGATTCCACTCGGTAGCCAAAGAACAGACCGGCCCGGCCGTGCCAGGAATCCTGGCGAATCGTCACCGTGAAAGCTCCGGGCGTGCCGTCGTAGTTGCCCAGTTCCAGCAGGCGGAACGAACCGGAGCGCACTTCCAGCATCTGTCGGTCGTCGTCGAACTGCGGTTTGAACGACGAGGGATAGTAGCCGGGCCAGATTTTTTCCTTGAGCGGCGCGCGCAGGTCAAAGTGTTGCCCGCGCGCTAGTGCAGGAATCGCCCCGGGGGGCTCTTGCACCTTGCCGCCGCCGATCAGACCGCTCCAGTAGCCTGCGAGCCCGCCGCCGACCAGCAGCACGGCGGAGAACACCAGCGCCACGGGCCAGACCCGGGGGGGCAAACGCAAACGCCAGTCGCCGCGAGGCCGCGGCGTGGGCGTATCGCCACGGGTTTGGGTGCTGGCCTCGGCCGGGCGCGGCGTGCGCGATGGGTGCGGCAGCGGCAGCCCCTCCAGGTCGGCCCGTTCACACGCCAGTGCATACAGCGCGGCAAGATCGGCCCCAGCCGCCAGCGGGGCCAGTGCCTTGGCCAGCTCGTGCGGCGTCTGCACGCGATCGTCCGGACGCTTGGCCAAGAGCCGCTCGAGCAATGCAACAAGCTCGGCAGGCACGTCGGCCCGAATCGCGCGGATCGACGGCGGCGGCAAGTGTTGATGGGCGTCGAGCTTTCTGGGGACGCTGTCGTGCTCGGAACCGGCAAACGGCGCCTGGCCGCTGAGCAGCTTATAAAACGTGCAGCCCAGGCTATACAGATCGGACCGCACGTCGGCCGCGTGCGAATCGAGCAGTTGCTCGGGGGCGATGTAGTCGGCCGTGCCCAGCAGGTAGCCCGACTGCGTGTAGGAATCCTCGTCGCCCGCCTGCCCCTCGCGGAGCAGGGCCAGACCCAGGTCGAGGATTTTCACCGTGCCATCGCTGGCCAACATGATGTTCGACGGCTTCAAGTCGCGATGTACGACGTCGCACTCGGCGATGTGGGCCAGCCCCAGCGCCGCCTGCCGCACGATCTCGCAGGCGGCAGCGATCGGCAGCGGGCCGCACACCGCGACCAACTTGCTCAGATCGGTCCCCTCGACGTACTCCATCACGAGATAGTGGACTCCGTCGCACTCGCCCGCGTCGGTGGCAAAGACGATGTTGGGGTGCGAAACGCGGCCGGCTGCCGCCGACTCGCGCCGCATCCGCATCACCGCGCTCTCGTCGGCCAAGGCCAGATGCGGCAAGACCTTGATCGCCACCGTTCGTTGCAGGCGAACGTGCTTCGCCTTATAGACGAGCCCCATCCCACCCCGGCCGATCGGCTCGACCAACTCATACTCGTTCAGCCGGCGCGGCACCCGTGGCTTCTGCTCGGGGAGCAATGTCGTGAGGTCATCCGATCCCGAAGGCTGCTGCTCCGCGGTCGGCCGCGGAGCACGCGGCTCGTTGACGGCTGGAAGTCCATCGGAAAGACGCTGCTTGAGCGTGCTGACCCGCGACTTGCACAGCGGACAGGTCGAAAGATGGCGGGCGATCGAGTCGGCCCGCGGACCCGACAACTCTCCGGGCAGATACGCCAGAATGTCGTCGTCGCTGGGGCACGGTTCGCCGGGGAGCGCACCGCCGGGTAGTTCCAGAGTGGCTGGCCACGAGTCCATAACCCACCTGCACTCGTACAGGAAGGAAAACAGGTTCCCAACCCCGCCAATGAGTGTACGCTGCCGTGCGCTGGAAGTACATGGTCCAAGGGCAAATCGACGGCTCGCCCCGATCATTGCCAGTCTCAAGCGCTCGGGCGTGCCCCAGGAAGTCGCATAGTCACCTGCTGCCCTGCTCTGTTACATTGGCCGGTGGTCATTCGTCGATTTACATTTGTCATTCGTCACTTGTCATTCGTCAGATGTCGCTTGTTAGTCGCAAGCAACCTGAACCCTGAACCCTCGGCTCGGCAGGAGCCTCGCCCTCCCGGGCCTCGCCCTCCCAATCTTCGCTTTCCGTCCCCCGCCCCATGTCCCGCGAACCGATCCTCTCGGCCACTCCGCCGCCGGACGACGACTTTCACCGCGACCTCCGCCCCCAGCGGATCGTCGAGATGGTCGGCCAGCGCGATGTGATCGAGCGGCTGAACATCGTGGTCGATGCGGCCCGCAAGCGGGGTGAATCGCTGGGACACATCCTGTTCGACGGTCCGCCCGGCCTGGGCAAGACGACTTTCGCCAACTGCATTCCCCGCGAGCTCGGCGTCCCCCTGGTCACCGCCAGCGGTCCGGGCATCAAGGCCCCCAAGGACCTGATCCCCTACCTCACCAACCTTGAGGAACACACCGTTCTGTTCATCGACGAAATTCATCGGCTGCCCAAGGCGGTCGAGGAGTATCTCTACACCGCGATGGAGGATTTTCGCCTCGACATCGTGCTTGGCGACGGAATCAACGCCCGCACGATCAACCTCCGACTCAAGCGGTTCACGTTGATCGGCGCGACGACCCGCGCCGGCATGCTCTCGGCGCCGCTCCGCGACCGGTTCGCGACCCGCGAGCACCTGGGGTTCTACAGCCTGCCGGAGCTGACCGAGATCGTCCGCCGTTCGGCCCACAAGCTGAAGGTCAATCTGAGCGAGGAAGCCGCGGTCGAGATCGCCCGCCGCAGCCGCGATACGCCGCGGATCGCCAACAACCGGCTCCGCTGGGTGCGGGACTATGCCGACAGCCAGGCGGGGGGCGTGGTGACGCTCGACGTGTCGCGGGCGGCCCTGGCGATGGCCGGGATCGACCTACTGGGCCTCGACAAGCAGGACCGCGGCTACCTGGAGACGATCGTCCGCGTCTTTGCGGGGGGCCCTGCCGGCGTGGAAGCAATCGCCCACACGATGAACCTCGAGGCCGACACGCTCAGCGACGAAATCGAGCCCTACCTGCTCCGTAGCGAGCTGTTGGTCCGCACGCCCCGCGGCCGCGTCGTCACCGCCAAGGCCTACGACCACCTCCACCTTC
>Ga0180085_1000900_pt1 | contig 10067 bp, 6 predicted proteins | sample EasRiv730_16_10D_FD_123013 | JGI IMG/M metagenome (GOLD analysis project Ga0180085, IMG submission 123013) | Soil microbial communities from meander-bound floodplain in the East River, Colorado, USA - East River metaG ERMLT730_16_10D | ecosystem: Environmental > Terrestrial > Soil > Floodplain ... | reverse complement strand
GCCCGACGCGACCATCGCCGGCATTCGCATCATCTCGCGCTATCACAACATTCAGACCGCCTGCCCGCGCCCGGCCACCGACGGCTACTTGCCGTGTCCGGATCGGCTCGTGCGCAACGCGCGCATTTACCGCATCACCCTCGCGAACGGCAGCTTCCAATTCGTAACGACCTCGGACCCCGGGCGATTGCTCCTCACGGGCCAACCTGCGGACCTGTTATTCATGGACGTCACTCAACTCCGCGGAATCAGCCGGACTGCCCCGTATTTCCACAACAACTCCGCGGCGACACTTGAGGAAGTGCTGGACCACTACGACGCTCTCTTCAGGCGTGCAGCCCGTCTGAATCCGCCACCCAACCGGCCGCCCATTCTTTCGTCGGACGGCGTAGTCATCGATCGAGGGGCACCTCTCACGGCGGCCGAGCGGCAAGCGATGCTGGCGTACCTGCGAAAGCTGTAGCAGGGCAGCACGAGGTCGTATTGCCGGTTGAACGATAGGGACGCGAAAACGTAAGGTGTGTCGTCCTTCCGGCGCAACCTGACCACCGAGGCAGAGACCGGGCACATTCAATCCGGGAGCTATCGATCGCTTTTCGCAAAGTGACGTTGCGAACTGTGGCCGTCAGTCTGGCTGCAGATCCCCAACTCAGTTCAAAGCCTTCTCAATCGCAGCGGTTACGGTTTCACTTTCGGGGGCGTCTTTTGAGTCGAAGCGAGCGGCAATGTTGTGCCTGCGTTTGAAGCCGGCTTTGAAGGTGTCGCTCGAAAGGAGTGTTCAAGCGGAACGCCTCCAACTGGCTGTCAAACGTTAATTAGGCTCAGCTTAGACAAGGCCCGCGAAAAGACTCTGGCTCATCGCGATAGGCACCCTGGAAGGGTGCAAACCGTTGTCTTCGTTGAAGCGTCTTTGATCGGTGCCGAACGATGCTGCGACCCCTTTGGGGTCATGCTTCTCAAGGATGCGGGCCAGGGGTAGAGCGTTCACTCTCCACCCCTGGCTAATGGCTAGCAAGCCTCAGGCTTGCAGAAGTGGAGAGGCACATTGCTTCGGGGCAGCCAAGCCAGCAGAAAACTGTACGTTACTTTCAGTTGCACCCTCTATCGAGTGTCTTGAGAGACGAAGAGTGTCGTCACTATATTCTGTAATTCTCAATTAGCCAGAAGACAAGAGGTAATGTATAGACGTTTTCGGAGCGGTTCACTTCTTCGCATACTCTCTCTTCGCGTCGATCAGAACCGGCAAGTCTGCGTCGGCCGACTTCCATATCTTCAAGAAGTCCCCATAGGCTGCGCGGCTTTTGGCTAGGTCACCGGAAAGGGCTGCCGATCGTGCCGAGCCGAGATGCGCCAACGGATACAACGGTGACAGTGGAGCCTGCCCGCGGTGATCGAGAATCTTTTGAAATTCCATGGCGGCTTCCGTGCCCTGCTTCAACTTCAAATAGGCCTCGCCTCGCAGGTACTGCGGCCAGAACTCGACGGCAGCTTCGTACCGAGAGGTAGTCTGTAGTTGTTCAATAACCCCCGCGGCGTTGCTGCGTTGCAGCTCAATCGCGGCACGGATTATCGGCAGCCAGATAAAGTTGATGATGGTGTCTTCCGGGTAGCGTTTGGTCAGCTCATCAACGAGTGGCTTCGCTTGCCCCGTCTGACTACAGAGTGCCAGTGCTAGCGCCGAGCGCGGGAGCGAGGCCCGACCGCGTGCAAGATTCAAAGCGCTTTGCACGAGCCTTTCGATTTCAAGCTTCAGCTTGCGGTGTTGAGGAGAAGGCAAACTAAAGTTTGAACTCAGAACCGCTAGCCTCAGCGCTTGCTCTGCAGCATAGCCCGCGGCCACTTCTTTCGTATCGCCGCGTGCGGCCACGTCAATCGCGCGTCGTGAAAAGTCCTGCGCCTTGCGCCACTGCCCCGCGAAAGCCGCCGCAGTGGTTTGCCAGTCGAGGGCGACGTACTCTTCCGGTTTCCCGTGCGCCCAGTCAATCTGCTGCTGCATTCCCGCCGTATCGCCGTGGATGAAGGCAATTTGGTACAGGTAGGGGCGAAACATCGTCGTATCGAGCTTCTGCTGAAGCGCTTGCGCGTGAACATCTTTGACTTCTGCAAAACGGTTGAGGGCCACGAGCGCCTGCGCAAGCACTCTGCGGGCGAAGGCAAAATTGGGAAGGAGGCTGATGGCTTCACGCGCGGCGACGATAGCCTGGTCGTATTGCCCGATGAGGACGTAGGTATTAGCGAGGTCAGCCGGTCCGCCTGCCCACTTGCGCGGGTACATCTGTTCTTGCAGCATCAACGCTTCGATCCGCCTTTCCAGGTTCCCGGTGACCCATGCATGGTACCAATTGGTGATCCGCAGCTTCTCGTACTCGCCCACGCGCTCCCTGAGCGCATACGCCTTCCCCGCGTACTCGGCGGCCAGCCCTGGTCGCCCAGTGTAGCCATGGGTCACGGCGAGCAAGCTCCAGGCATAGGCGAAGTCCGGATCAATCTCCACGGCGCGTTTTAAGGGCGAAATGGCGTCCGTGGTCCTGCCGCTGATCGCCAGTTCAGCGCCCCGGGCGTAGAATTTGAACGCTTCCAGCTTAGGGGTAGTGGCATCCTCAACCTTTCTGTCGAGCTGCCGGATCGAGCTTAAGCTTTCACCCAGCTTCTCACGCAAGCCGATCGCCGCCTGTGAGAGTGCTCGCAACACCTGCTCCTTGTTTTCGGCTTCAGCCAGTTGGCGAGCCAGGGACTCACCACTCTGGCCATTGATCGCTTCGAGAGTGATCACGTAGTGGGTCCCGAGGGGGGCAATTGAGCCGCGTATCAAAGCTTTGATGTTCTCTCGCTCACAAATTGACCGTGCGAGTTCCGCCGTCACCCGTTCGTCCGGCGGGCGCCCCATCAGGCTCAACGTTTGCTGCACCCGCGCTTCCGGAAAGAGATTGAGAAACGGCGACTGTTGCAACTGAATCGCCAACGCCTGCTTGAGTGTATCGTCAAAGACTTCCTCTCCGGTTTTATTCTCGAAATCAGCCAGCAGAATCGTGTCCTTGCTGGTCAGGACAGGCGAGCGGTTGAAGTAAAACCATGCGATGGTGGCGACTAGAACTCCGGCGAGAGCACCCAGCGCAGCAAGGCGGCGTCTGCTTACAGTCTTGTTCGTGGTCTCTCCTGCAGGCGCAATAGTTCGCGGTCGGGAGATCTCGCCTGAAAACGCGATTACGAGATGTCCTTCGCCTTCGGCCTTTGCCCGACCGGAGCGCTTTTCCTCTTCCGCAGCAAACTCCAGGTCCCGCTGCACCTGCTTCAGGTCGCTTATCAGATCCTGCACGTTTTGATACCGTGCTTCCCGGTTTCTCTGCAGCGCTTTGCAGATAATGTGCTGCAACTCGTGTGGTGTTTCGGGCGCGACACTGACGAGCGGCGGCGGCTCATCCTTCAAGATCGAGGCGACAATGTCATTCCGTGTTGCGCCGGTGAAAGGCGCTCGGCCTGCAATCATTTCGTAGAACACTACCGCGAGGCTGAAGATGTCGGTGCGGGCATCTGTCTTCTCTCCGCGCGCCTGCTCCGGTGACATGCAGCGCGGCGTTCCCATCACCACGCCGCTCTCGGTGTTCACACTGTCTTCAATCGGAAGCCTTGCATCCAAACCCGCCGTTGATGGCTCGACTAACTTAGCTAGGCCGAAGTCCAACACCTTCACGTACCCGTCGGGCCGTACCATCACGTTCTCGGGCTTGATGTCGCGATGCACGATGCCGGACCGGTGGGCTGCCTCCAGCGCACCTGCCACTTGAAGGATGACCTCGAGCGCCTCTCGTGCCTTCATTGGGCTAACCCCGTCCATCCGCTGGCGCAGCGTTTCACCTTCAACGTACTCAGTGGCAATGTAGTGGATATTCGCTATTTCCCCGATCTCGTGAATGGTAATGATGTTGGGATGGTTGAGAGCGGAAGCGGCGCGCGCTTCCTGGGCGAAGCGGCGCACCCGCTCGGCATCGGCGGTGAACTCCGCGGGCAGCACTTTGAGGGCGACTTTGCGTCCCAGCCGCGTGTCCTTGGCCAGCCAGACTTCTCCCATTCCGCCTTTGCCCAGCAGCGAGAGCATCTGGTAGTGAGCGAAGGTGTACTCCTGCAACGGAGCAGTGGCCGCTTGCCAGCCAGCCGCGACATCTTCCGGCGGTTGTTCAATAAAGTTGCTGGCTTGTTCGTGCGAGGCAACCAGTGATGCGACTTCGCGGCGCAGCGCTTCATCCGTGCCGCAAGCTTCAGCCAGGAACGTGGCACGCCCCGACGGATCGCGCTCCAGCGCTGCCTGATAGAGCCTGCCAATCTGTTCGTACCGTTCGGGAGTCATAGAGGCAGTGGTGAGTGACGAGTGGTGAGTGGCGTGTGGCGAGAAAATCGTGAAAGCCGAGCGACTGCCACTCGTCACTCATCACTCGTCACTGCTTTATTCAGTTCCCGATGCAGCCAGGCCTTGGCCTGGCTCCAGTCGCGCGTCACTGTGTCGAGGGAAACCTTTAACACCTCAGCCGTTTCCTCCACACTCAGACCGCCGAAATATCGTAGTTCAACCACTTGGCTCTGTCTGGGCGAAAGCCGGGCCAGCTCCGCAAGCGCATCGTCCAACGCGACCAGCTCTGCCGCGCGTTCCTTTGAGACGATGGCCGCTTCCTCAAGCGAGACCGTGCACGCCTCGCCCCCACGTTTGCCGGTGTTCCGCGCACGGGCGTAATCCACCAGGATGTGGCGCATCGCTTGCGCGGCAACGCCGAAGAAATGAGCGCGGTTCTCCCAGCGTTTTTCCTCTAGCCCTACGAGCCGCAAGTAGGCCTCGTGGATCAACGCCGTCGCCTGCAATGTGTGACTGGAAGGCTGCTGTCGCATATAGCGCCGCGCCATCCGGCGCAGCTCACCATAGACCAGGGGCATCAGTTGCTCGACCGCCTCATTATCGCCGTCGCTCCAGCGCTGCAACAAGAGACTGATTGACTGCGGTGAACCCTCGATACTTTTTTCGGCAGGCTTTCTGGTTTTCACGCCTGATTCTCGTTTCTAAGGGTAAGAGCAGAAACTGCTCGACCGTCACGGCGCCACAACGGGAATTTGAAATGAACTCGCGGGGGATCAGTGTAGACCGTCCCCCACTCAAACTCAAAGGAGATCCCATGCAGACGCGGCTATTCACAAAAGGAAAGACAAATATAAAAACCATGATGAAAACCGGCATCTATCTGCCAATGGCGGCGATGTTTTTGGCAGCGGCGCTCGCCGGGCCGGCGGCGGCAGAGAACCAGGTGCCTTTCAAAGGCAGGTTGGAAGGGGTTGTTAGCATCACGCCGATTGACGCCCAATTCATGTTCGTGCGTATAAACGGCACCGGTAACGCTACCCATCTGGGTCTGTTCACGGTAGACATCCCGCACCTCGTGGACCGCCAGGCCCGCACCGGGATCGGGACCTATGCGTTCACAGCGGCCAACGGCGACACGCTGACCGCTGACTTTACCGGTCAAGCCACTCCAACAGTGACCCCCACCGTTGTCTCCATTGTGGAAATCGCGGCCATCACGGGGGGTACGGGTCGGTTCGCCGACGCCACTGGGAGCTTCATCGTCACGCGCTCGTTCAACTTTGCCACCGGCTTGACGACTGGTTCCTTCACGGGGACGGTCTCCTCACCCGGTGCAGGCGAGCCCTGAAACAGAATCGGCCAGTGGGGTCCTGTTTGGGCCAATGGACCGAAAGCCAAGATCCCCTCGGAGGGGCGGCCCGCAGCGACAGCGGTCGCGCAGCGTCGGGGTGGGTTCAGCCCTTCTCCACAACCCACCCTAGGGCCTGGAGGCCCTTGCCCCTCACGAGAGAAGGTTCAGTGGCGAGAACCCTGCCGGCGGTCAACTGGGTAAAGCCTGGGCAGTCGTTGTTCGCTCCCGACGGGCTGAAGTAGACGTTCGCGTCTGTCTAGACGGGGACTGCAGAAATTAGAGGGTTGGAGGTTGTAGCGCAGTCTGCTCCTCTTTAGAGGTCTGCGACAGTCGGGCAGCAGGACTCCATCAAGTCAGAGGACAAGGAGTAGGATGCGTTGCTGGAAGAACGCAACGCAACGCAACGTATCCTACCTCCACTGGTTACTGTAATTACAGTTGCGAGCCTTTGACGGAAGCCTGGGTCGGGTATTCTGAGACGAAAAGCCGCAGACCGCTAAAAAGCAGCGGTCTGCGCTACAAAATATTAATCCTCATATCGGAGAACTAATCGCACGCTTTCAACAGCTGGAGCGCATCCACGCCAGTCGCTACTCCGTCTGGAATTGCTGCGATTTGCCCTTCTCGCCGATTCTGACAGTGTACGACTTTCCATTCGACGCGACCGAGGCCTTGATAAATTGCCCCTGGCAGTTTTCATCCCAGTTGGCGATCAGTGCCTTATCGGTGTTTTCGGCCTCGCTTGTTTCGACGTTGCGATGCAATTGGTAGGCAGCTTTGAGGCTGGGCAGACTCTTGAGGAGGGCGACGGTTTCTGGGAACCCAGCCTTCCGGGCGCCGTTGCACATGATGCTGACTGTGGGCTGGATGGCTTTGATCAGCACGGGGTTGCTGCTTGTGTTCATGCCGTGGTGCGTCACCATGTACATATCTACTCTACCTAAGACGTTGTCCGGACATGCCAATTGATGTTCAATGTTCCAAGTCAGATCGCCCAGATCCAGGAACTCGAAGCTGCCATAGGAAATGAGCAACCCGACGCTCTTGGCGTTGTCGGATTTGTCTTCTGCCTTCATGGGAGCGTCCTTGCAGAAGGGGTTTATTCCTGCACCAACGCCCACTGGTGCCGACACTCCACGTCCGTCTGAAACCACACAGATTACTTTGAGCGGCGTTTTTCCCGACTTAAGGGGAATGGTATCGCCAGCTTTCAGAACCTGGCGCTTGCCCTCGGAGACTTTGAGATAATCCGGATAAAGCTTCTTGTCGTACTCCTGAGATTCCTGCATCAATGCGTGATCGTAGAACTTGGTGACCGGGATCAGCTCGACCAGCTGGCTGATGGAACCAAAATGGTCTGTATGAAAATGGCTCGTGACATAGTAGTCGATCTTCTTCAGCCCGGCGAGCCGCGTGGCGGTGTCATGAATGCGTTTCGCATCGCGCAAATCATCTCGCTTCCAGCCGGAGTCGATTAGCAGCGACTCCCCCTGTGAAGTCACGATGAGAGTCGCTGCGCCACCTTCGACGTCAATAAAGTAGATATCGAGCCCCTTGGGTGCGGCATGGGCGTTTGAGCAGACAGCGAAGGCCAAAGCAAGAATAGCGGCAAACTGAAATCGGCGCACAATGCTGCGGGGAGTTTGGGTTCGCATGAATGATTCCTTATTTAACACACTCGGTACCGGTCAAAAAAAGGCGAAGCGAGAGGGCAAAACTGGAAGGAGCAGATCGACCCAGCCCGTCATTCCCGCGAATCCAGCCTGGCTAGAAGGATTCCCGCTTCCGCGGGAATGACGAACAAAGGCATGCAGTACGGCTCCTTGGGACTAGTCGACGACCTGCTCCAAGATCGCGAAGTCTCCCGGATTCCAAGCCTGGGCGATGACGTAATACTTGTTGCCAACCTTATGCAGGACTGCGTTGTGGACATGCGTGAAGTTGGTCAAGCCTAGATCTTCCTTCGGCATGATGGTCGAGATTAGTTTGTCGTTCTCCAAAATATAGATCGGGGCACCTTTCTTCCGATCTGGTCCGTCAAGGCAGCCAACAACCGCGTAGCCGTTAAGGAAAGCGATGTCGCAAGGCAGAGATCCTTTGGGAAGATCCAAAGTAGATCGGTAATTGCCATAACGCGTGTATCGGTCAATCTCCGAGTTCGGGCGGTCGGAGATGTCCAAGCGCTTCGTGCCCGGCGGAATGGTGATGCCATGAGCGGTTCCAAATTGGCCAACACCCGTCCCCTTGCCACCAAATGCCAGATCATTCCAAGTAATCTTGAAGGGGTTGGTGCTGACGATGCGTGCGGTCAGGACGTAGTCCAGGTTTGAGTAGCCGGTGGTGATGTAAAAAAGCCCATCGAGCTGTTCAACATCGGTCGGAATAAAGCTGCCTTTCCCCTTGAAATAGCTGTTGACCCCTGGCTGATCAAAGTCGTCGTCGGAGGTCGGTGTATTCAGAGTATGGACCAGTTTTCCATCAAGCGTGGTCGTGAATACCTGATTCGCATCGTTTGCTGGAAAGGTCAGATAGGGCGTGCCGTCGGGCGCATACCAAATCAGCGAATTGTGGAGATTGGTCTTTCGAACGTCTTCAGCTGTCTCCAACATCCGGGTTTTTTTGAGATCGGCACTGATTTGAATGATGCCAGCGCCGGGCAGGGCGAAGTAGGTTTCTCCTTTGCCGGCTCTCCGATCGATTGCGAATCCACCGTGAGCTGCTGTCAACACTTTCACCGCTTCTGGCGGCAGGAGTTGCGAGGTCGCGAGCACCTTGAACTTCATCTTCCCTTCGCCGCTAACACCCGAGCTCGCAGCAGGACGGGCGGAAGCTGCGACCGGGGCGCGCATCGGTTTCAGGGACATGGGTAGGAACTTGTGGTGATCGTGCGCGAAGACAGACACGGCACTCAGGCTGAGTCCGGCGATGATCAGAGATCGGATTAGATGCGTTCGGCGTAGCATTGCGGACAATCCTCCCTTCGAGGTGAGACGGCAGTTTGGGACACAGTTCAATGCGCGATCGAGCGGGCATTCTATCAAACAGTCAAGCTAGACCTAAAGCCTAAATAAAGAGCAGTCTGGGAGCGGGCGTCCGCCCGCAGCAGCGTTGCGCAAAGCTCAACGATGGAGGCCAACCAATCGTCGCAGCCAACGTTTACTGCGAAAACGCTGCACACCCTCAGTTGAAATCCGCCCACTTTACTCTCTCAATGCTTCCTGATCGCAATATGACCACATCACATTGTTGATCCGGCGATAGACCGACTGAGGAAGAAGGCATAAGAATATTTCCAACGTTTGCTAAAAAAACTAGGCACTGAGAAACCAAGTTTGCGAGATCATTCGCTATCCATGCCCGCTTCTCGTGTTTTGCTAGCTCAAGGATTGCGCCAATTGAACTCACTGCACTACCCCAGAACTTCATATCGCCATTCCATGTAAAAATCGGACCAAACCTGGACAAATAAGTAGTCACTGCTTGTCGCTCGTCTTTTAGATTTTTTAGCGAGTCTCGGTGGGCCTCTTCTAATTTCTGCGGGATGTGATTATTTATAGGGATAAATTTCGAGAATGAGGAGAGCTGGGCTTGTAAATCTTCATTAGAGTGGAATGAACCATCTGTTTTACCGTTGCACCAAAACCACACTTGGGGAACCGGCTGATTTGATTCTGAGTCAGACTCGAACCCCACCAGATGCACAGCGGAGTAATCGTTCGTACCAGAGAATCGCTCGGTCCATTTTGATGCGTACAAGTGTGCAATCTCTCGGAGTGAATCTTTTCGAGCGCAGGCGTCAACGAAAGAATTGATAGCAACTTCTGGATAATCACCACACACGGCAACTGCACACTTGACGCGCGAGCTTCTGCCAGAAACACACAACTTATGCAAAAACTTAGATTCTCCTCCGGAAAGACGGACGTCAGAACCGAGAACAAACCCGTCATCGCACCAAACATCGAAAAAAAGACTCATTTAGACTCCTGTCGGCCCAACCGAGGATGGTTCGACCAAGAACGCGCTCCCGGGTGCTAACAGCCCGATCAATATTCTCAAGGTCCATCAATTTGCTTTTCCTGGTAAGGTTTTCCAGTCTGCTGCTTCAGGGTAACGATCAGGTCGGCTTTGATGCCCTCAAAGACCTCTCGCGTTCCTCCAGGCCAGTGCACAAGGACGCCTTGCAGGTTTGGGTCGGATCCCAGTCCAAAGTGAACCCGACTATCATGGGCACTTAAATAGCTGCCATCCGTGTGGGCGCGGCGCCAGAGCGGCGTTTGATTCTTGCGCAACACAGCGACCCTCGCACCAATGCCCTGGCGGTTATCACTGACTCCTTGAAGACGCACCTGCAACCAGTGGTTCTTTACT
>Ga0180085_1000897_pt1 | contig 10093 bp, 12 predicted proteins | sample EasRiv730_16_10D_FD_123013 | JGI IMG/M metagenome (GOLD analysis project Ga0180085, IMG submission 123013) | Soil microbial communities from meander-bound floodplain in the East River, Colorado, USA - East River metaG ERMLT730_16_10D | ecosystem: Environmental > Terrestrial > Soil > Floodplain ... | reverse complement strand
GTAGCTCAGGTACAGGTCGTCAGTCCCGTAGTAAAAGAAGGAATCAATGCAGACGATGGCGTCGAAGAACTCTGCGGCGAACGGAAGCGACCGCGCATCCGCATGGATCGGAAACACACCGTCTTCGACGCCGGCATCGCGGATCCGCTGGATGTTCTCCGAGGCACTGAACCAGAGGTCAGTGGCCCAAACCTGCACGCCGAATTCGCGTCGCAGGAAAATGGACGTCGACGCCCGCCCGCAACCCAGGTCCAAAACCTTCATGCCGGGCCGCAAGTCCAGGGACATCGTGAGCCACTCGATCAGCCAGAGCGCATTGGCCCCTCCGCTGGCGTTGGCGATGACCCATTCGGGGTGGTACTTCGAAGAGCGGGGAAAGCGCTCTGAAACGAGTCGGTTGTCTGCAGTCACGTGAAGCTCCCTTACCGAACGATGAGACATCGGCCAGCCGCAGGCGTTTCTCCAACGGGGCAGAGGGGCTGGGTGAGGAAAGCCGTGAAAAAACCGGAGCGTGCGGTTGCGAGATTCCCCCTTAAGAAAGGGGGAGGCGCCGAAGGCGCGGGGGTTGTCTCGCGCGGCCGGAACGTCAAGATAGACGCGGCGCATTTGAGCCACGGTGCGCTGCCGTGATGATTCCCCAACTCCGCAAGACAACCCCCGGGCGGCTGCAGCGACCAGCGTCGCTGCGCCACCGCCCCCTTTGACTAAGGGGAATTCTTTCACAGCTTCAGAGGATACACCCGGAACACTCGCAAAACATCCAAGCCGTGCACTCACCCGGGGCCAGGGAGCTTAAGTGTGTCGAGGTTCGGAGAGTGTGTCACTTCTGCAACCTCGCTTGCTGCTGGGTCAAATATACCCACTTGGAAAAAGACTCCGACAAGTTCTTACCGTTGCCTGTTCCATCGCAGTTTGAAAATCGGCAGTCGTCACTGATTTGCCAAAGTATTTGCGCGTGTATTCCCGTATTCCCTTCCAGAAAAGACGCTCGCCCAACTCTTCGCGTAACAGATGCAGGACGTAAGCTCCCTTCTGGTAAACCAGCGCACGGTCTTCGGGAGTCGGATGCAACCAGTCCGGAAAATGCAGTGACCGATCCTTACCCGAGTCACGAACCTTCTCATAACGCGTGCGATACTGTTCGATTTCGCGGACGTATTCCTCACGGCCGAAGCGCTGCTCTTTGTACGCAGCGGCCATGAAGGTCGCCATGCCTTCGTTCAGCCAGAAGTGCGTCCAATCGCGGCACGTCACCCTGTTGCCCCACCATTGATGGGCAAGCTCATGGGCCATGAGCCACACGTCACGCTCGTTGGCCAGCAGGTCACGCCCATAGCTTTCCCGGATTACCGTGAAGCCACTCATCTCTTGCTCAATCCGACCCGCCGCCAGGACTTGCGTGTACGTTGTATCAGAATATCGAACTCCCGAGCGATCTTCATAGAAACTGATCGCGTCTGATGTATCGCGGAATATCCGACGCAGCTCCTCATCGGAGAACTGCGCGGCAAGATAGCGTAATTGCACGTGGCCACGCTTTTCCGCAAGAGTGCGAAAGCGCCCGGCGGCGAAACCAAACGTGTACGTGGGGATGGGCATCTCCTGCCTCCACTCGTACATGACTTTATTGTTGGTTGATGTGTGCCGAGCCTCTAGACGACCGTTGGCGACAGCGTTCAGGTTTGCAGGCAAGACCAGGTTCAAGCGCAGCGTAGCCCTGCCATCCGGTGCATCCACACATACCAGCCACTCACTTGTCGAGAAGGCCGTATAGACTTGTTCTTGCTCCGGAAAGAAGCGGATGCCGCGAGCCGGCGTTCCGTGGTACTGGACTTCGAGCTCACGCATTTCGTTGGCTTTGGCGGGCCGCGCCAATGAGACAACCAGGCGACGGTCGGTCCGCACGAACCTTTGTTCCTGGCTGTTCTCGCGCACCGCATTGATTGTGAGGTCGCCGCAGTCGAGCTCAACGGTGGCCAGGTTATCGATGAGTGCCTTCAGTTTTATCAGGACCTTTCCCGCCACCTTCTTCTGGGCGATGTCCGGTTCAATCTGTGCGTCGTAATGGATGACATCAAACGGCGCCGCAGGCGATGTCGCCTCGGCCTGTTCGCTGGCATTTGTTGTAAGCAACTCGATGCATAGCAGCAAGAGGGCGAGGTTCATCGTTGCTGGAAACAACGAAAGCAAGAATCCACTCATGTTGAGTTTTTTGACCAGCCACTTGATGGCGCGGCCTGCTTCACCTCATCAATCCCGGCAGTCTACAAATCCAGATTTGCCCCATGCATCATCTTTTTCAAATTAAACGAAGTCTTGAGGAAGATCTTCTTGCCGTGGGCGCTAAACTCAACCTCCTGATCTTCCAACTCAAAAACGGGTTTCCCATTGATTTCGCGTTCAAAGGAGAATACCGCCATGCGATCGGTGCGATCCTTTGGCGCGATGTAGCCCTTGAGAGGAATTCTCTTTGATCTATTCTTCTTGGATGACAGAAACGTTTTTTGCTTTAGATCGTTCCAAGAAACGTCATTGAAAGAGTGCATAACAGGTCCATGAATTGCTATTTGATAGTCTCCGGTAGGTGGTGCGACGAATCTCTTTGCTTTTGATCCCGGTGTTTGTGAGCCGGAAGCATCCGATTTCAACGACACCACGTACGGAGACGAAGACCTTCGAAGCTCGGCCTCGCGCTCCAAAGCTTGCTGGATCTTGCCCGATGAAAACCAGGTTATGTAAAGCGGCGCAAAATCGTTCTTTCCAAAGCTAATCCCACCGGCCATGCCAGTCAGAGAGCTGGTGTCCCGTCCTGTTCCTGTATTTGACAAGCTTGGCAGGTCTGCCGTCCACTGAGCCGCTTGCCCTACTCCCAAGGTCCCTGCGAGTACAGAGACCGTTCGAGCCCAAGGAGAGTCGGTCAGCATCTTCATCGTCTCTTCTTCTTTCCACTCAGAGGGCGGAGTCGATTCCCAGAAATCCCTGGCAGCGAGCCTCAGAGCCATTCCAAGAAACAGCAGCACAGCCAGCCTTCCTGCTCGTCCACATCGATGATTTGAAGAACTCATGTTTCCTCCAGTAGATATTGAAGGACTAGCCGACTTATGTTTTCTCGTGTCCAGGAACACCATCGAAGAAATCCACGACTCCGGTTTCGAGGCAATACTCGGCACCGACGATCAAGAGCCCATTTCGCTGAATCAACTGCTCCAAAACCTCTGAGCCGTGTCGCAGGTGGTCTGCTGAGAAGCGAATATTGGCTCGAACGGCCTGTTGCACGAGTGCATTCCGGTCGTGCTTCAGTTCTGTCGCAAGCAACGCTTCCACAGACGGCCGGACGCGGTCGACGATCGAACGGAGGTTTCGCGACTGGTCTTGCGAAGGACGCGCAAGTTCCTCTAGCGTGGCGAGAATAACCCCGCAATTGGAGTGCCCCAGCACCACGACGAGTCGTGTGCCGAACCGGTCCGCAGCAAACTCGACGCTGCCCACTTGAGAAGGCGCCACGATGTTTCCAGCGACACGAATGACAAACAGGTCGCCAAGGCCTTGATCGAAGACGATCTCCGCCGGTACTCGCGAATCGGAACATCCCAGAATGATGGCGAACGGCTCCTGCCCTGCCGCCAGGTCGCGGGGGCGGCGCGTGTGGCTCGTGAGTGTGCCGCGGCTCTGAATGTCAGACACGAAGCGACGGTTTCCTTCGTGAAGGCGTTCGAGTGCTTCTTGGGTTGAGATCATCGACGCTGTACCCTCGTGTGCTTGCGAGATACGGTTCCAGAAGGCAAAAAATCAATTCGGCGAGTCTGCTCCGAGAGAATCCATGTGACGAATCCGGAAACTGCGATGGGAATTGTATACGAATCGAAATGGTGGGCGAAAACCCTAACGAAGGCGTAGGAAGAAGGGAACCTATTGAGATTGCAAACTGGTGACGACAGCTTTCGTGGACTGGAGAACCCAAAGAGAGTTCGGTCCCCCTCGCCCCAGCGCGGGAGAGGGGAGCCGATTCTAACGCCCCCTACCACGTCAGACAAAAGCGCACAGGTGTCTCTATAATTTGAAAGGCTCAATCGTCGACGTACGCGGTGATCCAACCTCTGCCAGGAACAACAGGCGGCCTGTTTTTGTTCGCTCGACGAAGGCTACGAGCCTGCTTCGAGCACAGGTCCACTCAGCAGTACTCGGCCATCTCTCGCGGGTAGGAGTCCGAACTTTGCGTAGAGCGCAAGGGCGGGTGCATTGCTCCCTCCTACCTCAACGTGAACGGACTTGCAGCCTCGGATCTGGCACTCCGCAAAAAGCTCGTTGAGCAGCGCATTGCCGGCACCCATGCGCCGGAATTCCGATTTGACGTACAAGTCATCAACGTAGCCGCCCAGGCCGCCATGCTCCATGGTGTAGCGGACGGTGAGCACCGCATGTCCAACAGGCAGGGGACCTGCATGCACCAGCCAAACACACCCGAGGTCAGGGCGCGACAGCAGCTGAAGAAACGAAGCTGCCGCCCATGAATGGTCGAGTGGGTAGTTTGCCTCCGCATAGAAGTCATGCATCAGCAGGACCAAGTCGGCGACATCAGCCGGCTCAGCCGACCGCACAGACAAGTTCACGTTTCCTCCTGCCACACCTCGAATCAAGACGGGATGCCTGCATATACAGGCATCGCACCGCGAGCGGCGTTCTTGTAAACAATGCTGCCTTTCATCACAAACACGACGCGCCGAACGGATGTGATGTCTTTCAATGGATCCCCGTTGAGCGCAATGATGTCGGCCTGCAGGCCGGGCACGATCGAGCCGATCTGATTGCTCATACCAAGCGCCTCTGCACCCAAAGAGTTGGCGGAGACCATCGCCGCCGTCGGGTCCACTCCGCCATCGCGCACGCGGTCAATGAACTCTTCAGCGTTGCGCCCATGCGCGCCCGCCAGGGCGTCTGTGCCGAAAACAATCTTCAGTCCCCAAATCTTTACCGCACGTTGCAGAAACTCATGGTTCATCGCTAGGAGGCTCTCGTACCCCGCAAAACCGTCGACGGTTTTGGCGAAGAAGGGTGTGCACCCGGCTGTGGCGGCCCGCACAGCCTCTCTGTAAGCGTGCACGAGGGTGCGCAGCCCCTGCTTTTTCGCTTCATCGCAGGCCGCGTTCAATTGCTCCTGTGAAAGTGTCATGCCACCTTGGCGCGCGCCTTCCGACGCGTAGATTTTGATCAAGTCCGCGCCGGCTTCCTTCTGTTTTTGCACATACGCCCGGATTTCGTCCGGTGTCCCGGTCTACTCGCCTTGCCCTGGAAGATCCTGGACGATCATCAGGATGCGTGGACCAGGGAGGATGCCTTGCGCGATGGCATCGCGCAAGGGACCGGCCGGGCCCATGCTTTGTACCGTCGTGAAGCCCGCCATCAGCGTCACCCATGCATTCGAGGCGGTTCGATACGCGGCCTCCGGTGTGGTTTCTTCCCCGCCCGCATACTTCCCATCCTTGCCGAAGCTCGAGGTAATGTGCACGTGGGCATCAATCCAGCCCGGCATGACCGTTAAGCCACGCAGGTCGTAGTCCACCGGTTTGGCCTTCGGGTCAAGCGACAATCTTCGAGCCTTCGATCACGATGCGCGTGTTGCGCAGCACGCGGCCTTTGCCATCGAACACTGCGTTCGCTGCAATCACGATGCGTTTGCCGGAAGCAGGCGACTGTGAAGAAAGTGGTTGCGCCGCGGCACAGAGGCCAAGAATGAGGATGCATAGAATGATTTTCTTGGACTTCATCATCTCTCCTCCTTCTGCAATGGGCTCGAAGCACCGAGCTCTAATCCGTTAGCAATCATAGGTCGCCGGCAAAGCGGGGAGTACCTTCCTGGCTAGCAGTTCCATGGACCGGACCCATTTTGCCTTGTCATCCCAGTCGTGGGTAGTCATCAGCAGAGTCCCAAACCCTCCCGTCTGTTCCCACAAGTCCTGCAGTTGCCGGATACAACTGTCCGGATCGCCCACGATACAAAGGTGCTTCAACAGGTAGTCCAGGGTGACCTCGCTATCCGCAACCTGAGGGTTGTGTTTGAGGATGTGCAGCGTATTGAGAGATTCTATGATCGACCGAATGTATTCAAAGGACCGGCCGAAGGTCCCATTGACCGCGTGCTTACGAGCTTCTGCGTTGGACTCGCCCACGTAGATGCTACGCGCCACCCGCCAGTTCGAACGATGGGGGATGGCTCGCCCGGCCTCCTGTGCAGCCGAACTATAGATTTTCCAATGTTCCGTCACCGTGGAAGCAGGTACCAGGCTGGAGCTTATGGGAATGTAGCCCCGTTGTCCTGCGAGGTGTGCCGCCATGGAGTTGCCTTTAATCACACTCATCGCGATCGGAGGATGCGGCTTTTGATACGGCTTCAACATTTCACCGATTCCCAACTCTGCATTCGCATTAGCAATCTTCAGGTTCCAGAACTGACCTTTGAATTCAAATGGGGCTTCGGCTTGCCAAAGCTTAAGAACCATGTCGATCCCTTCCAAGGTCATAAGTCCCTGAGTCTTGGCGTCTGGCAATCCGAATAGCTCGTGATCGGTTGGAACGCCGCCTTGACCAAAGCCACAATTCAATCGTCCGTGAGACAGGTGGTCAAGTAGCGCCAGACGCACGGCGACATTCGCCGGGTGGTGCTGCGGAATGATAGTAACTCCTGGACCCAGGCGAATGGTTCGAGTTCTGGGGAACACATTAGCAATGAAAACGTCATTGGAGGGAATGGGTTCCCACGCAACGCTGTGGTGCTGGCCGATCCAGGCTTCAGTGAAACCGAGTCCTTCTGCCCGTACAATCAGCTCGATGTCCTCGTCAAAGCATTGCGTCCGAGGTTTTTCGGGTGGGTGCACTGGCATCATGAAGAGACCCAATTTCATAAAGTCCCCTTTTCAAAAAGTGACTTTGATCCGGCGAAACCGGCGACGACGAACCGTCATCAACCTTCTCAAAGCAACTTGGAACGGTGAAAGCGGCAGTCTATCACGCCCTCAGCTTTGCCTCCAGATGGCCTGTCTGCCACCTTCGCATTGGCTTAGGATCTGTCGCTGCCAGACAATCCGGCTCAATCTGAGCGTGTCCTGTTGGACGTTGAGCTGAAAGTAAATGGTGCAGCCTTCGATAATTTGATTTTATAGTGGGCAGATTGAACAACTAGAAATGGAAGGTTGTCCATTTGACAGGAACTTTGGAGCTCTGGATCGAACATGAAGAAAAACTGGGTTAGGGAAAGGTTGAAGTCGGGGGAGTCTACTATCGGATGTTTCATGGGGCTCGGAAGCCCGAATGTTGCCGAGCTTCTGTCGCATGCGGGATTCGATTGGCTGGTTATCGAGACCGAGCACAGCGCTCTCGATATCGGCCAGGTTGAACATATGCTCATGGCGGTCAAGGGCACTGAAACGGTCCCGTTGGTGCGGTTGCCTTCGTCCGACTGGGTATACACTCAACGCGCCTTGGACATTGGAGCGATGGGTATTGTGGTTCCTTTGATTCGAACTGCGGCAGACGCGCAAGTGATCGTTCGGGCCACGCGCTACCCTCCGGAAGGAACGCGCGGATTTGGTCCCCTGCGGGCGGCGAACTACATGTTCGACAGCAAGGACTATTTTTACGGCGCGAACGAGAACTTGTTGGTTGCTTTGATTGTCGAGACCAAAGAGGCCGTAGAAAACCTCGAAGCGATTGCTGCGGTTCCCGGCGTAGACGTGTTGTTTCTCGGACCGTTTGATCTGTGCCTTTCACTCGGTCTCGATCCGATGAAACAACCGCATCCGGAAGTCGACGCAATTATCGAGCGGATCTTGACCGTCGGAAGGAAGGCAAATGTTGCGATCGGAATCCACGCCATGACTCCAGAACAACTCGGGAAGCGGCAGGCGCAGGGATTTCGAATGATCAGTTACAGCACCGACTACATGCTGATGGCTGAAGCAGCTCGTGCTGGATTGTCAGCGTTCAAACGAAATACGCCCGGGACGGAAGGCTACAAGTGAGGCATAAACAGGAACTGCAATTTCAGCCGCTAGGATCCCGTTGGAGGAACGACGCAAAGTGAAGGTCCTATTTCTTGGCACGAGCAATTTGTTGCACCCGTGGTATGACGACGTGCTCGAAGTGGCGGCGGGTCGTTGGCCAATCCCACTTTTCGATCGCAGTCAACCAGTGGGCCCACAGTTTGAAGGGCTCGACGTGGTGATCGATCAAGGTGGAAATCATGGAACACATGAACTGATCGATGCCGCCTGCAAGGTTGGAGTGAAGCTGTGGCAAGTTTTGGGAACAGGTCTCGACCACACGGATGTCGCCTACATTCTCAAGAAGGGCATCCCGTTGGCGAACACTCCGGGACAATTCAGTTCAATCGCCCTGGCTGAACACGCCCTGCTCTTGATGCTGCTGTTTGCGAAGAAGTTCTTCGCCAGCCAGCGCAGTGTTCGCAACCAAGTGTTGTGCGAGCCGATGAATGAGGAACTCCACGGCAAGACACTAGGAATTCTCGGATTCGGCGCCAGTGGCCGCGAACTGGCAATGCGTGCGAACACCATGGGCATGCGGATCATGGCCATCGACGTGGTCCCCATCCCACCATCCGTCCAAGAAACTTATGGGCTTGTTTTTTCTGGCACGTCAGCAGAACTGCCGCGGCTGCTCGCGGAATCCGACTATCTGTCGGTTCATGTGCCCTTGACGAGGGCCACACGTCATCTGCTCGATGGCGCGGCTCTTTCGGCTATGAAGCCAAGCGCCGTGGTGATCAACGTCGCCCGTGGCGAGGTCATTGATGAGGCAGCTCTGGTCAAGGCGTTGCAGGCCGGCCGCATTCGAGGAGCTGGGCTCGATGTCTTCCCTAGAGAGCCCGTGGATCCGAATCACCCGCTGTTGCGACTGCCCAATGTTGTGGCTACTCCTCATGTCGCCGGCGTTACCTTCGGGACTTCATATCGTCGAGCACAAGCCGTGGTCGCAAATGTGGAGCGTGTGGCTCAAGGCCTTCCTCTTCTGTATCAAGTAACCAGCGTCGAGTAAGCCGCACTTCCAGTGTCTCCTATTCGAACTTGTCGCGGAGCGGGAAGATTGGAGGACTTCGCTCTTCGGGTGCGGAAAGGATGTGGCGTGTCGCAATCCCGCTCGGATTTGGCTTTGTCACGACCATTCGAACCACCCCCGCCGTGGCCCGTGGCCACGGCTTCCCCTCCTTGTCCAAGGAGGGGAGCCCTTGGTGCATGGTTGCGCGACAGAAACCAGCCTTGGTGAGATGAGACTCGTACTGTTGGCGGTTCTTGTCTATGATGACTTCCTCTTGAATCAAACTTTTTCCAAGACCGAGCTCGTCGCCAACCATGCAAATCCAGGCGGATTCGTCTCATTCAACAGACGTTGAACTTGCCGATCGGACCCGCCGGAAGATTTTCCGTCGGATCCTTCCTTTTCTCTTTGTCCTCTACATCATTGCTTATCTCGATCGCGCCAACGTTGCCTTTGCAAAGTTGCCGATGTCTGCTGACCTGGGTTTTTCAGAAGCAGTCTTTGGATTGGGAGCCGGCATTTTTTACGCGGGATACATCCTTTTAGAGATCCCCGGCGCCTTGATCGTTGAACGATGGAGCGCCAGGATCTGGCTGGCCCGCATCATGATCACTTGGGGTCTGTGCACGGTCTTCGTTGGCTTTGTTCATACAGCCAACCAGTTCTACATCACGCGCTCTCTGTTGGGCATTGCGGAGGGCGGCTTTTTCCCGGGTGTTGTGGTGTACCTCGCTCACTGGTTTGCCAAGGAAGACAGGGCCAAGGCAATGGCTGGCTTTACCATGGCTGCGCCTGCATCCCTTGTTATTGGCGCCCCTATCTCGGCACTCATTCTACAAGTCGACTGGTTCAATCTCACCGGATGGCGATGGATGTTCATCCTTGAAGGTCTGCCTGCGGTTGTTTTTGGAGTGATCATTGTCTTTTTCCTGACGGATCATCCCCGGCAGGCCAAGTGGCTTGAACCGGACGAGCGAGATTGGATTGCTTCCCGCCTGGACAACGAAAAGCAGGCTCTTCGCCGTGTGGGGCACCTGACGGTAAT
>Ga0180085_1000896_pt1 | contig 10095 bp, 5 predicted proteins | sample EasRiv730_16_10D_FD_123013 | JGI IMG/M metagenome (GOLD analysis project Ga0180085, IMG submission 123013) | Soil microbial communities from meander-bound floodplain in the East River, Colorado, USA - East River metaG ERMLT730_16_10D | ecosystem: Environmental > Terrestrial > Soil > Floodplain ... | reverse complement strand
CCCCTCGTTCTCGCCCCGCGACCCGAAGCTCGTCTTCGCCTCCAACTGCGAAGGCCGATGGAGCATCTACGTCGCGGATGCCGATGGCTCGATGCCCTTGCGCCTCACCGACGGCACGTCCGAGTCCCGCGTGCCGGCGTGGTCGCCGGACGGGAGGAGGGTCCTGTTTCAGACCGACCGCGACGGCAACTGGGAGATCTACGTCGTTCGTGCCGATGGCACGGAGCCGGCGCGCCTGACCGTCGACCCGGCGTCGGACACCTGGCCCTCCTTCTCACCGGACGGCTCGCGCATCCTTTTCGTCTCGGACCGAACCGGGGCCCGGGAGCTCTACCTCATGAACGCCGACGGCTCGGACCCGCGGGCGCTGACGTCGGGCTCGGGGCTCTCGATGCGCCCGGCGTGGTCGCCTGACTCCGCTGAGGTCTTGTATCCTGCGGGCGGCGCTGCCGGCGCCGACGACGGGGCGCCGATTCAGCTCTTCCGGATCCGACAGGATGGCGTGAAGCTCGGGCCCATGCCGGGCGGACCCCGCCGCGACTACAACCACGCCTATTCCCCCGACGGCAAGAGGATTGCGTTTAAGTCGGACCGGTCAGGGAATAGCGAACTCTGGGCCAGTGACAGTGATGGGACAAAGCTGGTGAAACTAACTTCCTTCGGTGGTGGTGGTAGGGGATTTATCAAGGGGGTTCCAGTGTGGTCGCCGGACAACCAGAGTGTCGCCTTTTGTGCAAATTTTGCAGGAAACTTTGATATCTACGCAATCGATGCCAATGGAGGCGCTCCGCGACGCTTGACAACCCACCCGGCGATTGACGACTGGCCAACTTGGTCTCGAGACGGCCAATGGCTTTACTTCAGATCAGACCGAAAAGGCAGCGAAATCTGGAAGATGCCCTCCAGGGGTGGAGACGACGCCATTCAGGTTACCAGGGTTGGTGAACCTGACGTTGACATACCGCGTGAATCGCCCGATGGAAAATGGCTCTATTACAGCAGGGGATGGCCGGGGCCGCAAAGTGTGTGGAAAATACCCGTCACCGGAGGAGAATCAAGCAGGGTTCTCGAAGCCATAGCCCCCATGGGGACATGGACCGTAGGTCTACACGGCATCTACTTCCTCACAGTGCCGGACGAGAAGGGGCACACAGACCTTAGTGTTTACGAATTTGCCACCGGGAAGACCAGAAAAATCCGGACTATGGGACGGCTCGAGGGTGGAATGGCGGTGTCCCCTGACGGTCGGACGATTCTCTACACGCAAGTGGATGAAACCGGCAGCGACCTAATGCTGGTAGAGAACTTCCGGTGAGGAACAGAGCGAACGCGCCCACTTGGCCGGATAGTTGGCTTCTGCTTATCTGGTTGCTTCAGCAAGCCCCAATAGGTAGCGGTCAGCTATGATCGGCCAGGTCTTTTGCTCCTCGGATGCGCAGATATTCCGTTGATTTGCGGCCGGTTCCGAGACCGAGCAGGGTTTGGAATGCGGCCGCTGGCTGCTTGCGGCGGTTGTAGTGGAAGACGAACTCATCCAAATAGACCTGAAGCTGAGCTCGGCTCACGCGTGGTAGGTGCCGATCAGCCATTGCTGGAGATTGTCAATGGCTCAATCGGCTGGGGAGACAGCCGATTTCATGCCCTTACGGAGTTCGGCAAGCCTCTTCGTTGCCAAAATCGGTTTTAAAATTGGCGTAGTTTCTTAGGAAACGGCGGCCGAGGCCCCAGTCGACCCAGTGTTTGCCAAAACTAAGTGACGTATCACGGCGTAACCGGAAACACTACCCACGACGTCGTCAGCACTCCGCTTCGAATGTTGGTTCTGGAATCAGCCACCGCAGCACCGGTGCGGTGATCATGGTCGTCGTCAGTGCCATGATGACCATCATGGCAAACAACGTGGGAGAAATCACCTGCAGGTCGAGCCCAATGTTCAGGACAATCAACTCCATGAGGCCACGGGTGTTCATCAACGTGCCTAGTGCCATTGTGCTTCGCCAATCGAGACCGGTCAGGCGAGCCGCCACAACAGTCCCACCAAATTTTCCCGCGGTTGCCACCAGAATGATCAGTCCGCAGATAAGCCATTGGTCAAGCCCCGACAACAAGTCGATTCGAGTTCGCATGCCGGTAAACGCGAAGAAAGAGGGCAACAATAGCACCGTGACTACCGATTCGAGCTGACGCGACAGGATTCGGGCAACGGCGCTGCCAGCAGGAATCACCGCGCCTAATAGAAAAGCACCAAAGATTGCGTGGATTCCAATCGCTTCCGTCACGAGCGCCGACAAGAGTAGCGCTATAAACACAAATGCGACGGCGCCGCGAGACAGGTGCTCCGATTCCCATCGGGAAATCACCCGGCGCAGGAGCGGCCGGATCATCAAGAGCATGACTCCGATGTAGGCAACCGTCGCAGCCGCGACCACGACACCCTGATCGGGACGCGATTTGGCCACAGCCACAACAAATGCCAGCAGGCACCAGGCCGTGACATCGTCGGTAGCAGCGCAGCTCACAGCCAGAATGCCTAACTCCGTGTGCATCATGCCTCGGTCGGTCAGGATCCTCGCCAGCACAGGAAACGCCGTGATCGACATGGCCACGCCCATGAAGAGCGCGAAACTGGTGAAGGGCACCTCGCTGTTGGACAGCTTTGGATACAGATTCAGCGCCAGCAACGCTCCCAACAAGAATGGCACGACGATGCTGGCATGCGAGATGGCAACGGCCGCACGAGCACGATGTTTCAACCGCTCGCCCTGCAGGGAAAGCCCGACCGTGAACATGTACAGGATCACGCCCAACTGAGAGATCACGCCCAGGAAGGGAGCAAGGCTGGTGGGAAGGATCAGGGCGGATGCTTGTGGCCCCAGCAGCGAAGGCCCCAGCAGGATTCCGGCAATCACCTCGCCGATGACCGGAGGCTGCCCTACATAGGCAAAACACTTCGCCAGAATCAGGCCAACCACAATCACAGCCGTCAGCGCAATAAGGACGCGAAGAAGAACGTTGGGGGCTTCGGCAACGTTCCCCCGCAACGCAGTGAAGTTGGGATCGGACGGCGCCTGAAGAGTCTCGCCCTGCCTGCAGATTAGGACGAGAAGGGCGATGGCCACGACGACCATCAAGCCATACCCCACCGATGTCCAAAGCAACGACAACGGAGACGAACGAGAAGCAGCTCCAGCGGTTGTGGGAGAGTCCTTGTCAGGCATCGGCAAGATCGGGAAAGGATTATGACAGGATTTACAAGATTGACAGGATTAGAGATTGGCAGGCCGGCGAATCTACTCTCAAGCTATCGAATGCTGTCGCCTCTCCTAATCTTCGTTTTCGAAGTCGAAACAACTGCTTCCGACTTGGGCATTCCGGATTGGTAACCATCAGCTCCGCCCAATCTACACGACTACTGGTCGTTCATCAAACCAAGGCCATGCTAACCAGCATGATCTTGTCAATCTTGTAAATCCTGTCGTGTCTTGTGAATCCTGTTCTATCGCGGTTCCTGGCTGACCACTTCGCCCTGAATCACGACACCGACCACATGCGATGTGTATTCGAACGGATCACCATCATACAAAACGACGTCTCCGTCCTTGCCAGCTTCCAGTGAACCAACTCGATCCGAAATACCCAGTAGTCGTGCCGCGTCGAGCGTGGCGGCGGCCAAGGCCTCGTCGAAGGTGAGGCCATTCGCCGCTGCGACCCCGGCTTCATAGAGGACGACACGCGTCTTTGGAACATAACTCTCGAACCCGCTTTGGAAAGCGAAGGGAATGCCTGCCTTCTTCAGTTTCGCAGCCGTTTCCATACTGAGGTTTTCAGTCTCTCCTCCCGATCGAGCCATAGTGGGATGCACGATGACGGGCACGCCTGCTTCTTTGATCTGATCCAAAACCAGAAATGCTTCCGCAGCACCGTCCAGCACCAAACGGACGTTGAACTCCTTTGCCACACGCAGCGCCGACATGATGTCTTGAGCGCGTTGCACGGTGACCAGCAAAGGCACTTCGCGCTTTAGCACGCGTGCCAGGGCTTCCAGCCGTAGATCGCGCGCCGGCTTCTTGTCCTCTGCAGCGGTCTCGCGCTTGCGGTCGTATTCCTGAGCTTTGATCAACTCGGTGCGCAACAGCGCCACCATTTTTGCGCGCGTTCCCGGCCCTTTGGTGGCTTCTCGAGCACTCTCACCGATCGTGACGGCAATCATTGCTTGAGGAACCATCACAGCCTCATCCACGGTCCGACCCCGACTCTTCACGATCATGGTCTGGCCAGACACCAGCACGCCTGGGCCGTGTCCGGTGTGCATGGTGGTGACGCCGTGACTGCGCACCCACTCCACCAACCGCTCCTGGGGATTGTAGGCGTCGATGGCGCGAAGATCCGGCTGCAGTGCGGCCGTACGCTCGACCTGGTCTTGATCGTGAGGTTGATTGAGATATCCCGACAGGCCCACGACTGTGTGAGCGTCGATCAAACCAGGCGTGACAACCTTGGCTTGCAGAAGCCGAAAACCAGCGGGAACCTTGACCTGTGAAGCCGGACCAACCTGTTGCACCTTGCCATCACGAATGATGACGACGCCATCGGCAATCGCAGGACCTGCTGATGTGTAAACCTTCTCGCCGCGAATGGCTACCTGCGCCGGCAAGATCAGAGGTGACAAAGCGATCAGTACGAGCAGCATCCAGAGCGTTCGCATCAGTCTTCCTCCTCGTCGAAGCCATCCAGATGCAACTCGTCGCCTCGGCTGGCTCCATAGCCGCCGATGGCAAACAGCAAATCCTTGGGGTCGGAGCGGTCGAATACCTTCTTCCCTTCCACGTAGGTCTCCAGCACTTTGGTGTACACGCTGAGCGGATCGCCAGAAAGCAGAATGAAGTCCGCCTCCTTTCCCGCCTCCAGCGAGCCAATGCGGTCCTGAAGCTCCAGCATTTTAGCTCCGGAAATTGTCAAAGCCTCCAGCGCCTTCGCGCGTGACATCCCATCACGGACGGCAAACGCTGCCGACCGGAGGAAATGCCGCGAGTCGGTTATGCTGTCGTCGGTGTGAAACCCGACCAATATGCCGGCCTTCTCCAGGACAGCGCCATTTCGGTTGCTGAGATCCATCGCTTCCAGCTTGCCGCCCGGGGAATCAATCACAATTAGCGAGACTGGAAATCCCGAAGCCGCGATCTCGGGCGCAATCTTCCAAGCTTCGCTCACGTGCTGCAGCACCATACGAAATCCAAATTCCTTCGCCAGCCGAATTGCGGTCAGTACGTCGTCGTGGCGATGGGTGTGGTGATGCACCGTCCGTTTCCCTTCCAGGACTTCCACCAGCGCTTCCATGCGCAGATCACGCTCCGGCATCTTTTCGCGATCGTCATTAGCTCGCCGAATCTTTTCCCGATACTCCTGCGCTTTGACGTACTGCTCACGCACCAGCGCCGCTGACTTGGCGCGCGTGCCGGGAAAAGGTGGCGCCCGGCGCGAATTGGTTCCATTGGCCATCTTCAAGCCGCCAGCAATCCTACCTTGTCCATCTCGTATCAGCAGGTTGTCAATAGTGCTTCCATCTCTCAGCTTCAGATACAGAGTCTGTCCACTCAGGAGGTGTCCTGACCCGGGCATGACGTTGGCAGTGGTTATGCCTCCAGCCTGTGCTTTTTGTATCCCCGGACTGCGCACATTGATCGAATCGAGCACTCGCACATCTGGCTGAATGGGCGCAGTGCTGTCAGCGCCTTCGACACCGCCGATGTGACTGTGTGTGTCGACAAGGCCAGGCATGATCACCTTGCCCTTTGAGTCATGCTGCTGCGCCCCGGCCGGTACGCTGGTGGATCGGGCAGGTCCTATAGCTACGATCTTGCCCTGTTGTACGACCAGCACACCGTCCGGAATCTCCGGCCCACTAATTGGAATGATCCGCGCGCCAACGTAAGCTTGAGGGGTGTCTTGGGCCAGACCGCGCGGAGCAAAGCAGAACAGGACCAACAAAACTGTAGCAAACAATCTCAGATTGCCGACGTCTCCGTCGCCTGTCTCCCCCTCACCCGGCCTTCGGCCACCCTCTCCCCACAAACTGGAGAGGGAGTTGCTCTCACATTTGACAAAGGTTTGAGCATCGTTGCCTACAAGTAGGCTAGTTCTGATCAAGAGTGACCTCCATAAACCAGCGAGCCGCTGCGAGCTCCAAGCAGGAAACTGATGACCGACCACTCTCTCTTCAATGGCATTCATCTGCGCAATCTGCGTCCCGCGCTTCGTGTCTCTGCGTCTCCGCGGTTCATTGCCTCTTAGCCGAAGCAATATAACCTGCCATCCTGAGCACCGATGACTACTTTTCCATCGGCAATGGCGGGTGAAGCGGACAGTGCCGCCCCTGCTTCGAACTCCCAAAGTTTCGCTCCGGTTGCCAACTGGAGGACATAAAACCTTCCATCGTTTGAACCGATGTAGACGCGGCCACCGGCCACGGCGGGCGACGAATCAACGCGAGCGCGCGTTGTAAAGGTCCACAGCGCTTTGCCCGTCTTGGCGTCCAGGCAATGCACTAACTTGTCACGCCCGCCCAACACAACTTTGCCGTCTGCAAGTGCGGCTGAGGAATAGAACGGAAACTGCCGCTGTTTGTTCTCATAACGCCAGATGAGCTGGCGGGATTGCAGATTTACGCTCAGGACTTCGTTGCTGAAGGTTCCGAAGAAAGCTGAAGGGCCTTGGAGAGCGGGCGATGCTCCCGTGTAAGCACCCGATGAAACCGTATACACTTCCTTGCCATCCGAAATCCGAATGGCGCGGAAAATCTCGTCGCAGCCGGAAACGTAGGCAATGCCGTTGGCAACGCTTACCGTGCAATGCACGGGTCCGTTAATTCTGAACTGCCACAGCAGCTTGCCGGTCTTAGCTGCCAGGCAGTACAGCGTTTCGTCGTAGGAGCCAATCAACACCCGATCATCAACGACGACCGGCGATGCTTTGATTTCGCTGCCTGCCTTGAAAGTCCACAACGCTTTCCCATCTTTGCCGACGGCGTGAACGACACCGGCCAGATCGCCAACGTAGATCACACCGTCTGCAACGCAGGGCGAGGACTCACCAATCCCTTCAGTCGCCTTATATTTCCACAACAGTTTGCCAGTCTTCAGCTCCAGTGCCAGCAACTCGGCGGATTGCACGCCGACATAGACAACGCCATCGGCAATGGAGGCCGAAGACTCGATGGGCTCTCCCGCTTCATAAGTCCAGACAACCTTCAAGGATGCTGGGACTGCCGACTGTGTGACACCGGTCAATGCTGGATTGCCGCGAAACTGAGGCCACGATTCTGAAACTTTCGGTTGCTGGGATTGAACCGCGATCGTGAGGGCAACGATGGAAGTTGCACCCAGAGCTAAAAAGGAGAGACGAGCAGCGTCGAACTGAGAAAAACGGTTGAGAGCGCGGCAGTAGATCGTTCTAGATCGTCTCTCCCCCTCACCCCCAGCCCCTCTCCCCGTTGGGGCGAGGGGAGCCGCCTTCGTTGGTTGGCGTCGGTTCTTCTGGAGGACCTTCTTGCGAAAGAACGTCAAAATGCCCATTCGTAGACCTCCAAGGCTTCCTGGATGCCAAAAGGCCTGGGATTGAAACGTCCGGTCCACTGTTTGGCGGCCTCTTCAGCCAAAGCGGGAAGATCCGCTCGCGGCACTCCCGCAGCCTCCAAGCGGCTTTCCAAACCTGCAACGGTTGCCAGAGATTCCAGCCTGCTGGCCAGGACTTCAGCAGCCTCATTCTGGCTGACTCTCGACCCAGAGGCCAGCATCAGCTCGTGGTAGCGCTCAGTCGCGCTGGGGGCGTTCCACCGAATAACTGAAGGCAAAAGAAGCGCAATTGCCCGGCCATGTTCTGTGCCGTAACGCGCCGTCAGTGGATTGGCGCAGGCATGCGCAGCCCCGAGCATGGAATTCTCAATGGCCATTCCACCATAGCAGGCCCCTAACTGCATTGCTGCTCTGGCCTCGAGATCGCCTGGACCAGCCAGAACCCGCTCGTAATTCTTCTCCAACAGCAGCCAAGCCTCGCGCGAAAAAGATTGTGACAGGGTACTGCCCTTCGTCGATACATAGCTTTCGACGCTGTGCGACAGCGCGTCGTAGCCCGCCACCGCCGTCACCGTTTGCGGCTGCGATATGGTGAGCTCAGGATCGAGAATCGCAACGCGAAACGCAGCCTTCGGGTCACCGCATGCCATCTTCACGTGTGTTTCAACGTCTGAGATTAGCGCATAGCTCTGGGCTTCACTCCCAGTCCCCGCGGTTGTCGGTACGCCGATCATGGGCAACAACGGCTGTGTCGCCTTACCATAGCCCCAATAATCTTGCATGCGGCCGCCATTCGTCAGGAGGAAGTTGATCCCCTTAGCGCAATCCATCGAGCTGCCGCCGCCGAGCGCCACAATCGAATCAATCCCTTGACTTGCTGCAAACAACCTCCCGCGTTCCACCATTGCGGTATCCGGGTTGGCAGCGAAATCATGAAATGGAACCACAACGATGCCTTCGGTGCGCAGAAGGCCTGCTGCCCTTTCCGCATAGCCCACCGCGGCCAATCCCGGATCTGCGACGAGGAGGATCCGCCGAAAGCCCAACTCGGCAGCCACCTTGCCTAACCGGGCAAGGGTGCCCGTTCCGAAGATTAGACGGGGACGCGGATGAAAATCGAAGGGAACGATCATGCGGGAGGAATTGAGGATGGAGGATGGAAGATCGAGGATCGAAAATCGCGGGAAGGAGTTACGTGCCAAAGCCGAGAAAAGTTGTCTTTCAATCTTCTATCCTCGATCCTCAACCTCAATCCTTACTTCTTCATCTCCGCCAACGCGAAAAGCTGATTTCGATTGTTGATGAACAACACGCCGTTCGCAGGCACGGGAGTCGAGTAAATCGAACTGCCCATGTTCATCTCCGCCAGGATCTTCTTCTCTCGGCCGGCCTGCAACACCACAACGTCCCCATCCTCATCCCCCAGGTAGATCTTGCCGTCCACCAGCAGTGGCGAACCCCACATTGCCGCGAGCATATCGTGCACCCAGAGCGCCTGACCGGTCTTTGCATCGACACAGTGCAGGAAACCGCTGAAGTCGGGATAGTAAACCAGCCCGTCTTGAATCGCCGGCGTGGAAATGGAGCGGCGAATCTTGTCATAGTGCCAGACGCGACCGGTTGTCGTGATGTCTCCACGTTTCGTGGCGTCGATGCAATAGAGATGCCCCACACCCTCACCATGTTCCGGGTCTTGTCCGTTGGCGATGTAAACCTTCTCGTCGTAAATCACCGCCGTGCTGATGAGTTCATTACGCGTCTTGGGCCAAACTGAATCCTTTGGGTTCGAGTCAAACTCCCAGAGCTTTTTGCCTGTCAGCGCTTCGTAGCCACGAATCCAGCCGTCCCCCTGTCCCATGACGACCTGATCGACGCCGCCAATCTTGCCCACAGTCGGGGACGCCCATTGGCCATGGAGAATGCGGTCTTCAACTGAATTGTCCTCCCACATCAGCTTACCCGTGGTCTTGCTGATGGCCACAATACTAGGGGCCTTTGGCGAGGGAATGTTGACATGACTTTCGTCCTGCCCGTTGGAGGTGCTGATGTAAATCAGATCGCCAAACGACACCGGCGCGGAGTTCGACATGTTGTGCGGGTGCGCGCCGACTTCTTCGATCATGTCGAACTTCCAAAGAATGTCTACATCGGACTGCCCGGTCAGCTTTTCCTCTTTGTAGGGCCCGTTGTTTTCGCCATCACGAAACCCCTCGGTATCGACACACAGTAGCTCGCAACGATTGCTCACATAGTAAAGCTTTTTGCCTTCCACCAAGGGCGACGAACAAACGCCCTGATACGGCCAGTCGTTCACACGCCCAGCTGCGAGTTTCTCGTGGGTTGACTGCCAAAGAAATTGGCCGTCCGACTCGCGAAAGGCCATGAGAACCCCGCGATCCCCCCCCTGCTTCGGATCGCGCAAACCCTCGTTGTTTGTGCCCACAAAGATCTTTCCGTCGGCAACCACAGGATTTCCATAAGACTGCGACCCGAGCGCTGCCACCCATTTCACGTTCTGCTTCTT
>Ga0180085_1000895_pt1 | contig 10103 bp, 7 predicted proteins | sample EasRiv730_16_10D_FD_123013 | JGI IMG/M metagenome (GOLD analysis project Ga0180085, IMG submission 123013) | Soil microbial communities from meander-bound floodplain in the East River, Colorado, USA - East River metaG ERMLT730_16_10D | ecosystem: Environmental > Terrestrial > Soil > Floodplain ... | reverse complement strand
CGTTGGAGATCGCTTATGAAGACACCGACCTGGCGGTCATCAACAAGCCAGCCGGGATGGTGATCCACATTGGTGCAGGGATTCACCAGGGAACGCTCGTTAATGCATTGCTGCACCACTTCCAGAGTCTGTCGCAGTCGGGTGGCACGGATCGTCCTGGAATCGTGCACCGCTTGGATAAACAAACTTCGGGACTGCTCGTTGTTGCCAAGAGCGACTTCAGCCACGCGAGTCTCGCACGGCAGTTTCAGTCGCGTACGGTCACCAAACGGTACCTTGCGCTGGTGCACGGCCGAATGAAGAAGCCTGCTGGAGAAATCCAAAGCGCCATCGGACGCGATCGCGTTAACCGCCTGCGCATGTCCACGCGAGCCGCCCATGCTCGCGAGGCACATACGCTGTACGAAGTGGTGGAAAGCTTTCGTCGCTTCTCGCTGCTCCAGCTTACGATCAAGACGGGCCGCACCCATCAGATCAGGGTGCACCTTAGCTCGATCAAGCATCCCATTGTCGGTGACACTCTCTATGGTGCACCGGCTCGAATCCAATTTTCTGGCGGAAAGCAGCCCCTGCCGGCTCTGGGACGGAACTTCCTGCACGCAGCGTTTCTGCAATTTCTCCATCCGCGAACACAGGAAACGATGAGCTTCTCGAGCGATTTGCCGGAGGACCTTCGCCTGTTCCTAAATCAGGTTCGCAAGTTGGATAGTGATTCTTGAAATGGTCGCGATACTGAGAGCTTCACTATCTTTGTGCGCTCATATGTCATTGCTGCGAAAGAACGTTACTCCGGCGGCGTCCAGGGAGCCGGGCAGCAGGTCGTGGCCGGCACGGCGCGCTGGATTCTGGCTCGCGCTGCGCTTGGCCGGAATGACGTAGAGTGGGGTCATCGTAACCCCCGTCATTCCGGCAAAAGTCGGAATCCAGTCCAGGATCTCCTCGATCGCTGAAGTATGGGTCCGAGAGGATGATGACCCCTACGGCGCAAGCGCATTCTGGTCAGGCTCTTTGGATTCTTTTTGGATTCTTTTTGCAGATGGCCCGAACTCCCGTTAAACTCATGAAGCTGCCTGGATCCGCAAGGACCGGGACAGCGAGTTTTGAACGAAAGAAACAGTGGGCCCCAGGTTCGCTGTCCGCTGTAACCTGTCACCGGTAACCTACTGAAAGGAGCGTATCTCATGAGCGCTACCCCTCTGGAAGTCCCTCGCAAAATTACTCCTGCCCTACTGTTGGCCAAAAAATCTCGTCGCGAGAAAATCGTGTGTTTGACCGCCAATGACTACCCGCTGGCGCGCATTCTGGATGAAGCTGACCTTGATCTGTTGCTGGTCGGAGATTCTCTTGGCATGACCCGGCTGGGTTATGACTCCACGCTGCCGATCACTATTCCGGAGATGCTCATCCATCTGAAAGCCGCGCGGCGAGCTGTCACGCGAGCCCTGCTCGTCGCCGATATGCCTTTCGGCTCCTATCAAGTCGATGTAAAGACGGCTCTGGAGAGCGCCTTGGTTCTAATCAAAGAAGGAGGCGCGGAAGCCGTTAAGCTGGAAGGTGGCCGCCCGTACGTCCGCCACATTGAGCGCCTCATTTCTGCGGGCATTCCGGTAATGGGTCACATCGGCTTGCTGCCTCAATCGGTGCGTGTCATGGGAGGGTACAAGATACAAGGGAAGACCAGCGAGTCGGCTGATGCTCTGTTGAGAGACGCCTTGGCTCTGCAGCGGGCAGGCGCTTTTGCGGTGGTCTTGGAAGGAATGGCTGCGGAGGTAGCACGCGAGATCACGGAGGCTCTTGAAATCCCCACCATCGGCATCGGTGCGGGCGTTCATTGTGACGGACAAATCCTCGTGACGGAAGACCTACTCGGATTGGGCTATTCCAGGAAACCCCGATTTGCCCGTCAGTATCTGAATCTGAATCAGCTCATCTCGGGTGCTGTGCGGCAGTTCAAGGAAGACTGCGTCGGCGAAAGATTTCCGTCAGATGATGAGTCGTATCACACGAACAATGCCGCCGATTCGGTAACAATGGTAAGGCCGCATGCAGATCGTTGAATCCATCGCGGCATTCAAGCAGCTGCGGTCATCTTGGGGAGATCAGGATTTAACCGTATCACTCGTACCCACGATGGGTGCGCTGCATACTGGCCACCTGAGCCTGCTGGGCCCAGCCCGCGAGAAAGATCGCGTGGTCGTTTCCGTTTTTGTCAATCCCACACAGTTCGGCCCGCACGAAGACCTCCAACGTTATCCACGCCCGCTGAAACAAGATCTCTCTCTGCTCAGGGAGCGTGGGGTTGACGCTGTGTTCCTGCCCTCGGTGTCTGAGATATATCCTGAAGGCTACCGCACTTTCGTGACTGTGGATGACCTGAGTTCCAGGCTTTGCGGTGTTTCGCGGCCAGGGCATTTTCGTGGCGTGGCAACAGTAGTCCTCAAACTCTTCAATATTGTTCGGCCGCACCGTGCTGTGTTCGGGCAGAAGGATGCCCAACAGACCATCATCTTGAATCGCATGGTTCACGACCTGAATCTTGATGTTGAACTCATCGTTCAGCCAATCGTCCGGGAGTCCGATGGATTGGCCTTGAGTTCGCGAAACCAGTACTTGAACCCCGAGGAGAGAAAGGCTGCGACTGTCCTCTTCCGCAGCCTGGAATTCGCCAGGCAAGCTTCGCTACGAGGCCAAAGCAGAGCCGACGTGCTCCTCCGTGGTGTGCGGGACTTGATCGAGTTGGAACCACTCGCCCGATTGGACTATGCGGAACTGGTGAGTGCCGATGATTTGTCGCCCTTGGAAGAGGTTAGAAATCATGCCTTGCTGGCGCTAGCTGTATTCATTGGCAAGACCCGGTTGATTGACAACACGTTTCTATACAAGTCTCCAATTGCTTCGAGCCGGCTTGAGTGAGCCTGTGTTCCTAAGAAGGAATAGATCGACATCGCTGCGGCATAAATAGAAGAATCCGGCGATGAGGTGAGTTAGTGGAAGGAACAGTGAACCATGAGAATCGCGAAATTGTATACAAGCTGCTTGATTTTGTTTTGTCTCACTGATTGTGTTGGCTCACAGGCTCTGGAGCATTCCGTCCAGAAGAAAGACAAGGGTGCCGCTGGCACCATCAAGGTCTATTCTAGCGAAAGGAAAGGATTCATCATGACGAACAAAGTCATCAAAACCGAGGCAGAATGGAAGGAGCTTCTTACACCAGAGCAGTTTCAGGTAACACGCAAGAAGGGGACAGAGCGGGCGTTTACGGGGGAGTACCACAAAACGAAAGATGCCGGCGTTTACCAGTGCGTTTGTTGCGGCAACGATCTGTTTAAGTCTCAGACCAAATTCGATTCGGGCACTGGCTGGCCGAGCTTTTGGGAGCCCATCGCCAAGGAGAACATCCGCACCGAGACCGACACAAGTCTCTTCATGAAACGGGTCGAAGTCCTATGCGCCCGCTGCGACGCCCATCTCGGTCACGTCTTTGAAGATGGACCGGCTCCAACGGGTTTGCGTTACTGCATGAACTCCGCCTCGTTGAAGCTGGCAAAGACTCCGTAACAGGTCTGATGTGCCGGCGATCTATCGCTTGTAAGATCACTTCTAGCACCTCCACTCCACGACCGCTTCCAAAATAGTGCTTCATCTTCGATCAGTTGCGAACACTTCATTTGCCAATCTAACCGGACAGATCACGTATTAATAACAAACCCTGCGTTCGACCTTGACGGCCAGAATCAGTTGCGCTAGGTTCAGCCTCATCTTCATCCTGTCAATATCTGTGTTTCGGTCGAGCCAAAACCCTTCTCTTTGTAGCAGAAGAAGTTTCTGGTGACCGAAAACCGATATATTGTTTTTCGATCAGAGTTCTTTAACGCGTTTAACACGCCTCAGTTTACTTTGCCGGCAAGCACGATCGGTGCCACTGGCGCCGGCACGATCGCGGCGACAGCACGGCCATCGCGACAGATTAAATTTGCGTTGAAGTTTGTGTTCTAAGTGGGCGTTGCTCTGCAATTCTCAATCAGGAAAGCGCGCGGAGAAATGTAGCGCAGACCGCAGCCTTTGGCGGTCTGCGGCTTTTCGTCTTAAGACGCCGAACTGCCGCGGACCTGCCAGAAAGCAGCAAGTCTGCCCTACACGGGTCGTTAATCAGAATTCTCAAAGAGGTGGAAACCTATGATGCAAGCCACAAGCCAGCGGCGTGAACGGTTGGCGAATGCGATCTCGGCGCGTGCGGAAGCTCCTGGCTCAGGGCGCACGCAGCAGGAGCTTGAAGTGTCGGCTCTCGAAGCTTACCCGCTTCGTGAGCCCGTTTCCGGCAGACGCTATACGGTCGTCCGGGTTGAGACTAACTCGGGTCTGATCGGTTTTGGCGAGTGTGGTTCAGTATCGGCAGAAGATCTGGCTAGGGTCAGACCGTTGGTGCTGGGCAAGCCAGCCACAGGTTATGAAATAGTGCGCCGGCAATTGGGTGCTGTGCCGAATCTCCAGGCGGCAGTCAACATCGCTCTGTTGGATATCGTTGGCAAATGGTCGAAAGCGCCGCTGTTCCAGGTTTTGGGTGGACCCACACGAAACAAGGCACGAGCAATCGCGTCGCTCGAGGGCCAAACAGCCGATGCCCTGAGTGGCTCTATGAGGCGCGCTCGTGAGGCGGGCTACCGCGCCTTCCTGGTTCCGGTGCCTCCCGTCTCCTCCCCCAACCAGGGACAAGCATTCGTCCAAGCAGTTCAAAAACGGATGGAAAGTTTGCGGGCCGCTGGCGGCGAGGGTTTCGATTTTGCGTTGAGCGGCGGGGAGTCCCTCTCTGCCGGTGACGCTTCTAGTGTGGCCAGTGCGCTGGAACGCTTTCATCTGTTGTGGTTCGATGAGCCTTGCCGCTTGTCCAACCTTAGTGCAGTGCGAAAGATTGCCGCGGAGAGTGTCACCCCACTGGGTTTTGGATCCCATCTCAATCACGGAGGCGACTTTCAGGATCTGCTGCGGGAGGAAGTCGCCGACGTCCTCCGCCCCAACCTGGCTCTGAATGGCATCACGCAGATTCGCAGGATAGCCGCTCTGGCCGAGACCTACTATGTGGCAGTGGCGCCCTACCATAACGGTGGGTCGATTGGAACGGCTGCGGCTTTGCATCTGGCAGCGAGTCTCCCGAACTTCGTCATCCAGCAGATTCCGCTGCCCGAAGCAGAAGCTGACCGGCGCATGCGGGCCGAAATCACAGGCACATCGGTGGAAGTGATAAAGGAAGGCTTTGCGACCTTGCCCGTGGGTGCGGGATTGGGAATCACGGTTCGCCAAGAGGCCTTGGAAAAATACAAGGAGCGTGCCTAATGAGACGCAGGCAATTCTTGACCGGTTTGGCCGGTGCAAGCATCGCTGGAGCACTGAGCCCAGAACGCATGAACGCTTCCACATCCTGTGTCTGCGCCATGCTGCCGGCACAAAACGCCCTTGGGGCCGAGGCCTTTCAGGGTGTGGGTTCGAAGGTCAAAATCACAAACATGAAGGCCTTTGGTGTGTCGCTGACGCCAGATTCCGACAGGCCGTACGTTTTTGTGAAACTCGAGACGGATGCGGGCGTGGTGGGATGGGGAGAAGCGACTCTGGAAGGCAAAGCGGGAGCCGTCATCGAATGCGTGAACGACTTCAGGGAATTCGTCGTTGGCAGCGATCCCGTGCAGGTCGAACACCACTGGCAGTCGATGTATGTGCACAGCTTTTATCGTGCCGGTCCGGTCATGGGGTCGGCAATCTCTGGCATCGATCAAGCTCTCTGGGACATTCGCGGCAAAATGCTCGGGCTGCCGGTTTACAAGCTACTGGGAGGGCCTATGGATCCGAAGGGTGTTCGCGGCTACTATCATGCCCGCGCACGCACCCTCGAAGAGCTGGCAAAGTTGCGAGAGACGGCAGTGCAGCAGGGAGTGTCCTGTTTCAAGGGCGGCATACCCGGATACTATGAATGGATTGAAACTCACGCATCTATCAACCGTGCTTTGAAATCGATGCAAATGCTACGTGAAGGACTGGGACCGGACATTGACATCGGCATCGATTTTCATGCGAAGACCAGCCCCGCCGTTGCTTCCATCCTGGTGAAAGAGGTTGAACCGCTCAACCTGCTCTTTATCGAAGAGCCGTGTCCTCCAGAAAACGTAAAGGCGATGGCCCGCATCGCCCGCCGCTCCACAACGCCAATCGCCACTGGAGAGCGTCTGATAGCGTCGTTTTCATGCCGGGAGCTGTGTGAACTGGGCGTGGTAGACATCATTCAGACCGACATTAATCATGTCGGCGGCATTACAGCGCTTTGGAAAGTGGCCGCACTGGCAGAAGCGTCAGGTATTTCCATGGCACCGCACGCGTGCGAAGGCCCCATAGGCGGCCTGGCCACCGTGCACGTCGACGCTGCCATGCCCAACTTTCTGGTTCAGGAAATCTGCAGCGGGGTCCAACCTGAGATGAAGGAAAAAGTCTGGGAAGAGTGGCTTGGCTTTCCAGCGATGCGCATGGTGGATGGCCGTTTTCCGTTGCCAGAAAAGCCCGGCCTGGGGTTCGACCTTTCCGAAGATGCACTTAAGAAATACCCCTTCGGTGGCACCCGCCCGATGGCGCGCGTCTTCCATGCCGATGGTTCAGTCGCGGAGTGGTAGAGGGGTTGCTCGGCGCGCGTGATGGATGTGACTAACGCCCTCGGCCCACTCCGCCATCTGGTGTAGAGGCGGCTCTGCGAGCCGCCTGCGCCGCTCATAGAGCGGCCGCTACAGGCGACGTTTCGCGCTGACCGGTGGGCGCTGCGGCGTGCTAACGGCCTTCAGTTGCGCCCGTTCTTCTCAGCAATTCTTCCAATTCCTTCCTCATCGCCTTGAGCGTCTGTTCGGTATGCGGCTGACTGATGACGTTTTTCATTTCGTAGGGGTCAGCTTTCAGATCGTAGAGCTCATCCACTCCATCCAACTCCAGGTAGTGAATATATTTCCAACGCTCATTGCGCACCGCTTGGTATCCCATCTTGAAGATTCGCGGAAAGACGCGGTCTGAGTAGTACTCGATCAGAAAGGAACGCCGCCACTCGTTCCTTTTTCCTCTCAACAACGGCACGAGGGAATGGCCTTGCATGTTGCCAGGTACGGGCACACTAGCCAGTGCTAGCAGCGTCGGAGCGATGTCGATGTTGAGCACACACGCCTCCAGGATCGTATTTGCCTTGATCAGTCCGGGATAGCGCACGAGCAACGGCAGACGAATGGATTCCTCATAAGCCAGCCGCCGTTCCACACTCAAACCGTGTTCGCCGTAAAAGTATCCGTTGTCGCTGGTGAGGACGATGACCGTGTTATCCAGTTGCCCCGTTTCCTTGAGCGCATCGAATATCTGTCCAACACCGTCTTCAATAGCCATCAGTGTCTGCTGCCGTTCGCGGATAGTGACATCGCGCGTTCCGGTATTCGGACCGAGCGGCGGTAGTTTACCGATCTGGCGCTGCGACGCTGGCTTGCCTTCCGGTGCGCGATTGGCATTCGGCCTGCGCGGGATCGCTCGGTCTTCGTACAAGCCCTTGTGTCGCGCAGCAGGAATGAATCGCTCCGCATCGGAGAGATCAACGCTCCCATCATTGTTCTGAGCTACTTCAGGATGCAGCGCCTTATGCGCCAGATAGATCAAAAACGGCTTCTTATGCGAACGCTTCACGAAATCCACCGCATAGTGGTTGAGAATGTCGGTCGTGTAGCCTCTGATCTTAGCTGACTTCCCGTCTTCATTGAGCTCGGGATCGAGGTAGGTTCCCTGTCCCCTAAAGCTCACCCAGCGGTCGAAACCGGGCCGGGGGGCATCGTCGTTGCCCATATGCCACTTGCCAATAAAAGCCGTTTCATAGCCCGCCTGATGCAGCAAAAGTGGAAACGTCGCCAGCTTGTGGCTGGCTGGCGAACGATCAACGTTGTCGGTGATCCCATGCGTGTGCGCATACTGGCCCGTTAGAAAGCTGGCGCGCGACGGAGAGCAGAGCGGAGTAGTCGTGAAAGCATTGCGGAAGAGCGCTCCCTCTCGGGCGATCCGGTCAATGTTCGGTGTTTTGAGAGACGGGTGGCCGACGCAGCCGAGTTCGTCCCAGCGAAGATCATCGACAAGAATGAATACGATGTTGGGCTCAACACGATTCACAGCGCCCGGAGAGCGTTGCCCGGTCATGGCTGCTGGGAAGGTCAGCAGCAAATGCAGTAGAACGAACACAAACCGAGTTACGCGATCACGGTCGCGAGAAGGTCGACAAGGAGTGAAGTTGGCTGTCATTGGGTTACCGTCGAGATACAGATGGCCCGACGTAGATTCTATGCTTCGGCCCCTAACCTCAGAATCCTCTGATCTGCCTCAAGGCCTCGTAAACCACAATCGCTGCGGCGTTGCTCAGGTTGTGGGTTCGCGGCTTGGCTCCCCACATGGGAATTCGGATAGCGGTCTCCTGGTGCTCTTCAATCAGCCCGCTTGGCAGTCCTCGAGTCTCGCTTCCAAACACTAGATAGTCTTCTTGAGAGAAACTGACCTGGGTGTACAACCGTGAAGCCTTGGTGCTGACGTAGAAGAAACGTCCGGCCATGACGGTCTGCTCCAATGCCTGCAGGTTCTCATGGTATTGAACCGTGAGGCATTCCCAGTAGTCTAGGCCCGCACGACGCAGATAGTAGTCCGACGTAGAGAACCCGAGTTTCCCTACTAGGTGGAGGGAACATTCGGTGAGAACACAAAGGCGGGCGATGTTGCCGGTGTTTTGGGGAATCTCCGGCTCAACGAGCACTACGTGCATATCAGTTCAGATTAGCAGAGGTCGACTCTCGATTTCAGTGTGCGTGACTCGACTCAACTGCGCGACAACCATCTGCAGTCTACTTAACCAGCAATGCCGCCTTCCCGATGGCGACGTTACCTGTCGCGTCGTATACGCGGAGCGCGACTGTGTGTTCGCCAGAATCGAGAGTTCCCGTCTTGATCTCGAACTCCTCAGTCCTCGAATCCACGATGCCGTCAACCGAAAACACCATTTCCCACTCTTTGCCATCGAGCGACACTTCGGCCTTGCGCAGGGCAGAAACCAAATCGGAAGCTCGGAACTTGACGACGGCTGTGCGGCCTTGCACGGTCTGATTTACCGCCTGAATCTGAGGTGGCGTGTTATCAACGTTAAACTGAGTGCTCAACAACTCACCCGAAAGGGCAATCGATTTGGGGTTTGATGGGCTGTCGGAAGCCACCACTTTGACGACGTATTTGCCATCCGGCAGGGAGTCTGCCTCAAGCGTATGGAACTTATCGTCCACGTCTTTTTTTAGGAGTCTCCACTCCGACTCCTTCTCGCCTCTGAAGTAAATTGAGTACACCAGATCGTCGCCATTGTCGTCCTCTGCTTCCCAAGAAAACGACTGAGTTCCTTTCTGAAACGTGCGCCGGGGCGGAATCGACACTGACGCCGTCTGAGGGATCGCGTCGCTCGCACCTGACGCTTCGGCCGAACCCTGATCCACCAAGGTCACCGGGGAACGCTGCGCGGAAAAACCAGGCAGCCGCTGGAAGGCAACACCGGGTGGAAGGATGTTGATGGACTTCACAGCAGGCGCCAAGTTTTGCGGAAGGTATGGTACCGAGAGCTGTTCCAAGCTGGCCGAATTCTGATTTGTCGTCGAGAACACGGCCTTGTATTGAACATAACGTGCCCGCGGGCTCTGGATCGCCTCACCATCAGCCAACGTGTGAGCCTTGGACCAGTCGCTCCACGACTTGTCGGGCTTCTTGGTATTCCCCGATCGCGTGTGGATTTTCAAGGAAGCTCCGTCTGGCACGGCCGCGCGCCAGTGAAGGCTGCCCCAAGTTGACACACCTTGAGTGTCTTTCACCTCCGACTCGTAACTGCCCTGGCTGTTCACGACACTTCCCAACCGGTAGATCTTGGCCAGGTTGGAGGTACAGGCAAATATATCGCCACCCGCAGGCACGAGTTTGGTCGTCTGTTCTTCGGTTGTCTCCAAAAGCAGGTTGAACTTCTTGTCGGGCTTGAGCATGTAGATTCGGCCTTTGGTGCCGGTCGAAAACAAAAGATTGTTGTCTGG
>Ga0180085_1000894_pt1 | contig 10103 bp, 7 predicted proteins | sample EasRiv730_16_10D_FD_123013 | JGI IMG/M metagenome (GOLD analysis project Ga0180085, IMG submission 123013) | Soil microbial communities from meander-bound floodplain in the East River, Colorado, USA - East River metaG ERMLT730_16_10D | ecosystem: Environmental > Terrestrial > Soil > Floodplain ... | reverse complement strand
GAAAAGGGCACCACCGTTCCCTTGCACGTTCCTGACGAGCTCTCACTACTGACTCGCGGTACTAAGGTCATTGTTCGATGGGGGTAGTCGAGCACCACCTCAAATGACTTCAAGAGGCCGGTCCCCAAGTAACCCTTTTGCCCAATCTGCGCCGGCTGGTAAGACGGACTATGTACATCCAACTGCGCGATAACGTTGGTAAACACAGCAGTGCCGATCTGGAGACGTGCCACCTTGAACATAGGCGACTCAAACACCCCCTTGGGATCTTGGAACTTGGAGGACTCGCCAGTGGGGACTGCCTTAATGAGATCGAGGACGCTCTGCTGCAATACCAAGGGTGAGCCATTGCCCAGGTCGAACTGCAATGGCACGTCGATCCCATCAACCGTCGCGACAAGCAAGGGGAAATTCTCGCGCAATTCGATCGGTATCTTGTTCGCGGATCCCGCCGCGGCGGGACTCGCAGAGGATTCTGGCGCGTTCGAAAGCGCGAGTACCGAATGAAAGTGAGGCAGAACGAGTAGACCTAACAACACGCATTTGCTCACAGCAACCGGCCGTCTTGGTCGCAAGTCTCTCACACGCGCGCGTAGATCAGATTTACACTGATATCGAAAATAGTTTCGCTATACGGAATACTTAGGAACGAGGTGGTCCAGAACCCACTTCGACACCAGCCGACGCAACAAGGGGGAAGCGAATGATCTGGAGCAATAGCGTCGCTTGTCGCGTTCCAGCGCTTCGCGCCGACGCCCGCGTAGCCCGTGCGGCTTTAGGAAGACCCGAAGCGCAAGAGCATTTGACGAAAACCCGCGGGCTAATGACATGAGCCTCGATGCCGGCACCGAGATTCCGGTCCTCATTGTCGGCGGCAGCATGGTCGGCATGACGGCCGCGCTGCTGCTGGGATATCACGGCGTGCGTTCCGTCGTCGTCGAGTATCACCGCGGCACGGCGATCCATCCACGCGCCGCCTCAGTCACCCAGCGCACGATGGAAATCTTCCGCAGCGTCGGACTGGAGCAGATTGTACGCACCAAGTCCGAAGCGCAGTTCGTGCAGGACGCCGGCGTGGTCAGCGTCGAGACGCTGGCTGGGGGCGCCACGGCCCACTACATTGCGAACTTCAACGACGGCATCCGGGACCTCAGCCCGACCGTGCGTGTGTTTCTGTCGCAGAACGCACTCGAGCCGACTCTGAAGGAAGGCGCCGAACAGCACGGTGCGCGAATACTGTTCTCGACAGAGTGCGTATCGTTCGAGCAGGACGCCAACGGTGTCACCGCGGTTGTTCGTCACCGCGACACCGGCGAAACACGGACGGTGCGTGCGCAATACCTCATCGCCGCCGACGGAGCGCATAGCCGCATCCGCGAGCACCTCGGCATCAGGATGCGCGGGCACGGCACGTTCTCGAACAGCGTCACCATCTATTTCCGGGCAAACCTGCGCAGGTTCCTGGATGGCAAGCCCTGGGCGGTGGTTTATGCGAATCATCCACAGCTGCGCGGGTTTTTCCGCTTTGAGAAGCCGTTCGAGAGCGCTTTCCTGGTCGTCAACACAGTGGGCGATCCCGCTCAGCCGAACGTCGACGTCTCGACCGGCTTCACAACCGAGGGCGCGCTGCAGATGGTCCGTACCGCCATCGGCACACCGGACCTACCTGTCGCGATCGAGAACGTGATGCACTGGAAGGCGACTGCCGACACGGCCGAGCACTTTCGTGATGACCGCATATTCATCGCTGGCGATGCCGCACACGTGATGCCACCGACCGGTGGCTGGGGCGGTAACGCAGGCGTTCAGGACGCACACAACCTCGCGTGGAAGCTCGCACTCGTCCTGAAGGGTGTCGCGGGCGAAAACCTCCTTTCCACCTACGAGCAGGAGCGCCGCCCCATTGCCGAGCTCACCGTAGAGCAGGCGTACACGCGTTACGTGCTGCGTACCGATCCGTCGATCTCCAAGGACACGATGCAGCCGCTCGTCAGCGACCTCAACATCGAGCTCGGCTACGTCTATCGATCCTCGGCTGTCATCCCAGACACCGGCGACGCGCCCTTGCACGTCAATCCACGCGACTCGCACGCAATGCCGGGCACGCGCGCTCCTCACTATTGGCTTCAGCGCGTTGGGCAACAAGTCTCGACACTCGACCTGTTCAGCCGCAACTTCACACTACTCGCTGCCGCCGATGGCGCAGCATGGTGCGAGAGTGCAGCGGGCGCCGCAAAGCAAGTTGGACTTCATCTGGAAGTTTTCCGGCCGGGACAGGACGGATTGCACGATCCGACTGGCGGATTCGCTGCGGCCTACGGGCTAGAACCAGCGGGCTGCGTCCTGGTCCGCCCGGATGGCTTTGTTGCGTGGCGCGCGAAGGACGGATCCGGTGCTTCCGCGGCAAGCGTGAGCAATGCCCTCAGCTCAACTCTTTGCCGCTCATGACCGTGCAATGGGTCAATTTCCGATATTTCGTTCAGCGTTGCCTGGGAGGACGGTACCGCGTCAATCGATCCCATCCGACGAGCCTATGAGGGGAACTCCGGGTCTTCGCGGAAGTGCGGGTCCTTGGTAGCGGGGGCGTGAGTTGGATTTCGCACACCGCTTAATTCACTGACGTGGATATGCGTTAATTCCCCGCTTTGACGACAGGCCTGACGTCATTCGGCCAGGAGCGGACACTCATGCAAGATCCAATAGTTGAGGCTCAGTTCACCCGCTGCAGTGCCGGCGCTTTCCACCGACCATCCAGGGCATCAGCCTTGGGCCGATACACTCGCAGGGCGGCGAGGGGATATCCGGTTCCCGCCGGCATTAACGCAGCAGCTCCAGCGGCTTCGGCAGTCTTGCGAGCAGCTCCTCACTGAACTGCGCATCGATGTGGAAGAAAGCCGCGCGCGCGAGCTTGTCGGAGCGGTTCTCCCAGGCGTGGTTGGTTCCGCGCTGAACGACCACGTCGCCTTGCTTCAGGGAGACTTCGCTGTCGTCGAGCAGCAGCACCAGTTCTCCCTCGATCACTACGACGTAGTCGAGTGTCTGCGTTCGGTGCATTACCGTGCGTTTACCGCCAGCCTTCGGCGGATAGATTTCGATGATGCGCAGGAGGTGCCCGGCGACGGGCATGATCGTGAACTCACGTTCGTTGGGCTCGCGTGCCTCAACGGACGTGAGGAGCGGAACTGCTATTGCGGCATTCCATATCTCGATGAAGTCAGCGCCGACGGACGGGCCTCGCATCAGGTGGTGCTGCGGAGGCGACCCATCGGACACGACGACGGACTCTCCGTTCTCATCATGACCGGTAACGATGCGTCGGGTGGGCTCTGTCATTGCAATCTGCGCCTCTCAAGGACCGAAATGAAAAAGCCCCGGCGGTTCGCGCCGGGGCCTTCTAGTAAGTGGTAGCGGGGGCGTGAGTTGGGTTTCGAACACCATTGATTTCACTGACGTGGAACTTCGCTAAATTCCCGCTTTGGCCACCCCTCAAGGCGACAACGCTGATACTCGCTTCCCGCTTCGTCTGCGCCAGCTTCACTCATTGCCGTGCGCGGCTCCATCGCACGGGCGACGAATACGACGAGTGTTTTCGGTCCGTTCATCAGGGAACGTTGTCCGCTGTGCGGGGCTTCACGGCGGCGACCCGTGCGCGCACGCTCTTGATGATCAGCCGTGCCGCGTCACTATTGGCCGTGTTCGCAACGAAGGCTGGAATCGCGCCACCGGGATCGGTGTGGACGAAATAGGTGACGTGTGTTGCCTTGGGGTCGACATCGGGCCGCAGATCCCAGTACCCATCGTTGATCGATGTGGACACGCCGTGACCACGGCGCGAGGGTTCGTCGGTCGCGGCGAGTTTCCAGACGACGCGGTAGATGCTCCGGGCTGCAAGCGTCACGTCGGCGTCGATCCGAATCGTGTAGTAGCGGTCGCTGACCGAAAACGGAAACGCGTGCTGCTGGAAGACCCAGTTCACGCTGCCTTCCGTCTTCAAAACTTCGGTCGCCGCGACATAAGGCATGAATTCCGGATAGCGTGCGAAATCGAAAATCACCGCAAATACTTGTTCGGGCGCGGCGGCAACGGTGGCGACGGCCATCACCTCGCGGATTCGCGAACGCCGAACGTTGCGCGCATAAACGCAGAGCGAGTCGCCATCGGCGACGGACTTCCATTCACCTGTAGACGCACCCGTGTCCGCTTCGGTCGCCGGACGCGCGGGGCACGCGTCTGTCGCGACCACGGGCGTCGTTGCTGACCACAAGACCAGGGCCAGCATCGGCATCAATTTGTATAGGACGCGCGCGGTGGGTTGCGTTGCGGCAGTCACGGCGTCACCTTCTAGCGTGAATTCGTCCAAGGCGTCAACGTTGCTGGCGTCGTCGAGCGAGTGACTTCATCGGGGCATACTTGCCTATCGCAAAGACCCGCTATTTGCACCCTTGCGAAAGACGATCATGATCGACGGGGCCGGAATCGCCCAGATCGCTCCACAGCTCCTGTACCTGCTGCTGACGAGCGCGCTGTTCCTCTCGGTGGGAGCAGCGTTCTTCCGCTGGAGGGCGGACTGAATCAGTCGTCGTCGAGTATCGTGATCCGGGTGCGCGTGATCGGCCCCTGACGACCCGGACCGTCGAGAGCGAACAATTCCACGTCGAACGATTTGTTCGGCTCTCTCACGGCGTCGTCCACAATCGGGATGTACAGCACGCGCACGTCCTGGCCTTCCGGAATGCTGACGGTTCCCGAGTCGATCGTCGAGTAGTCGAGCCCGGGTTGCGCTGTGCCGGGAATCGTGCGCCAGGATACGCGCACGCGACCCTGAAGGCTGCCGTGGCGGGCGATGCGAATGACAGCTTGGGTTGCGCGTTCGCTGACGACGATGCTTGCCTGCGCGAACGTCACGCCGCCGGCGGCAGACGATGGCTGCGATTGGATCACGGCAGTGGTCGCCTCGGCATCAGCAGCGGATCGAACTGGAGGTGATGGCGGAGCCACCGCGCTCACAACAGACGTGCTGCCAGGCGCTACTGCACCACTGCGCGCCGGCTCTCGCGGAACCAGCACGACAGACGGCTGGGTCACCCGTGTCTGTTCCGGCGAAGGGGCTGCAACGGGCGCAGCCGCGGACTGTTGGGCGCCACTGGTGACCGGGCTGGTCGCTTCGGGCTCGCTCGCGGGCGATGCTGCCCCCTGGACCACTGCCGGTTCTGCGCCGCCGGATGGCTCGCGGTCACGGCTCAAGAGAAAGGCAATTGTGATCACCGTGCCGAGAGCAATGGCGAGTACGCTGAACCAGAATCCGGCTGCTCGGCCGGCCGCATCGGGCTGGTGAAGCTCGCTCACGAGTGCGCGTACGCTCGTCGGTCGCTTGGATCTGGACCAGGCGAGACCGCGCTTCAGTGCGGCAAACTGACGGTGCGACAGCCCCGGCAACCGGCGTAGGCGCAAACCTCTCTGACGTGCCGCCACTGCCGACAATCGATCAAATGGATGACGTCCCGTCAGCAGCTCATACGCCACGCAGGCCAGGCTGAAAACGTCATCACTCGGCTCTGGCAACTGACTACCGAGAACTTCCGGGCTTGCATAGGCCGGCGTGGCCGCGGGTGCATGTGCCGCTCCGGACCGCGGCGACGCTGCGGTATTGGCGACGCCGAAATCCAGCAGTCGCACCTGCCGGTCGCGCGTCACCAATACATTCTCGGGCTTGAAGTCGCCATGCACCTGGTCGTGCTCGTGCGCGAAGGCGAGCGCGTCCGCGCATGCCGAGATGATCGCGAGCGCTTCCTTCTCAGGCCAGCGCTTGGATTGCAGGGCCGCGAGATGACTGCGCAGCGATTCGCCGTCGAGCGCCTCCATCGTCAGGAACCACGCGCCCGCCTCGCAATCGATGTCGAACACGCGAACGATATTGGGATGTGACAACGCCTGCGCCTGGTGGAATTCGCGCTTGAGGCGTTCGATCTTGTCCGGCACGTCACGCAGCTCTTCGCGCAGGACCTTGAGGGCGACGATGGCTTCGCGCCGCAGGTCGCGCGCGCGGAAAACGATGGCACTGCCGCCCCTGCCGATCTGGTGCTCGAGTACATAGCGCTCACGGATCTTCGCTCCGGGAACGAATTCAACCCGCGGATGCGGTGGGGCGACCGCCGGGCTTACGCTTGCAGCCACCAGGGTTGGCCGGGGCGCAGTGACAGGTTCGCGTGGAGTTGCCCTTGCCGGACTGGCATCGGCGCTATGCTCAGGCCGGCTCGTCTCTCGAGCTGGGTCCGGCTGCGGAGCAGAAGCCTGCGCGCTACCTGCAGCATCATTGGCCGCTTCCGGAATCAGATCGACAGTGTGCTCGTCGGAATCCTCGTTGGCAGGTGGGCCACGTGGTATCGAGTTCTCCGAGCCTTGATCAAAGTGACGCTCGACCTGTTGGAGAGTTTCGAGATAGTCGGCAGCGCTCAGTCGCCCGCCAAACCTCGCGTCGCGCAGACCATCGCGCACGGCAAAAAAGAGCACGCTGTCCCAGGCCCGGGGGCTTTCCTGGGCCAGGACTCGAGCCCGCTCCTCCGGGGGAACGGTGAGCAATCGAGCGACCAGATGATCCGCGCCTATTCGCGTCTGTTGCATGTCGGCCTACGTAAAGTCGGCTTCGCCAGGCCGAATCCGGTGAGCAGTTACTCTATCGCCACTAGCGCTCCGACGCACCACTCCGGGGCCGGTCTTCGCTCGTCACGCACCCCTATGCGCCACGGATCGCCTCAGGCGCATGGTGCTCAGAGAGTAGTATTGGTGGTCCCAGTGCCGACCAGCGGCGGCAGAGGACAGCGAATCGATGCACAAATCGCCCGCAACAGCTCTGCCTCCTGGATCGTGAGTCGCTCCCGTGTAATTGTCTTGACGAGCGCCTCTACGAGTTGTTCCTTGGCGGCGGAAACCAGCCGATCGAGACGTAACAGCGCCGGGTCCAGCGACTTCGGCCAGTCCGCCACAGGCTGATAAGGCGGCCGATATCTGGGTAGCAGGTGCTGCATGCCCATCTCGTAGGCACGCCGCGCCTGCGTTTCGTTGGACGCACCCTGTTGCGCGAGCGTCGAGAAGACGATCTGCAGTTGCCGTGTCCGCACTTCGGTCTTCGGGTCGAGCACCAGCGCGAGCACGTGCCGGAAGCTTGGCCAGCGCCACCTCGAGATCCTGCTGCAGTGCTGGATTCACCATCCGTTTCGGCAGCAGCCAGCGCAGGCGGCAGCGCGTCGCCGCTGTCGCCCGCGAGCTGCTCAAGCCACAGCAGGCTTCGATGCCACGGGGATCGAAGGTGCATGAGGCACTTGCTGACGGCGATGCGGCTTTCCAGAGACAGGCGTTCTGGTAGCGGTTTGGCGACAGCGAGGTGCGCGGAGTAGCGTGAGACCCGCGATGAGATTGCCTGCTCCACTCAAGGGGAGTAGATGTACGCATAACCTAAGCGCTCGCCAAAAGAAGAAGCGGGCGCACGGGCTGCATTAAGACAAACCAAGACGTCAAACGGCGAGGGAAGGTGCCGAATGAAGGATGTTCACATTTGCGTTTGCGCATGGCGGGTGCACAGCCCTTTGCCATTGGCTTGAAAATACACCGCCGGACGCGCGCTCAATGGCCCCTCACAACAAAATGCCGCGAAGCGACCTACTGCGTGTGGTTGTCTTGCTCGCGTTGGGTGTTGGGTTCGGTGCTTGGTGTGTGGACGCTTCTGCGGTCCCAGTCACTCTACCCGACACGGCAACAACACCAGAAGACACACCGATCAATGTGCCCGTGCTCGACAACGACTTCGATGGCTCGGCCTGCTTTGGTCCTTGCCCACCGCCCTTGGGCGTTGTCGCGAGTGTCACGCAACCAGCAAACGGCACAGTGAGCATCGACCGGAATCCCGGCCGCCGACCGGATTCCGTGCTGTACACGCCCCGGAACAATTTCTTCGGGACCGACACCTTCACCTACACGGCATTCGACTTTCTAAGGCTAGAGAGCTCGCCGACGACGGTCACGATTACCGTCACACCGGTCAACGACGCACCTGACGCAGTTGACGATACGGCCACCACGAGCCAGGGCCACGCGGTCACCATTGCGGTGCTCGCGAATGACACGGATGTTGAAGGCGATGCTCTGAGCGTCGCCTCGCTCACCCAGTCCGCTAATGGCACGGCCGCTCTGGCCGGAAACTCAGTGACGTACACGCCGAACGCAAGCTTTAACGGCACCGACCGATTCACCTATAGGGCCCGCGACGCAAGCGCCGCTTCTGCGCCAGCGACTGTGACAGTCACCGTAACACCCAATGTCGCTCCCACCGCCGTGATTGCGGGCGGCAATCGCACGATTCCCGACAGCGACCGAACCCCTGGAGAAGTCGTGAGACTCGATGGATCGGGGTCCACGGATCCCGACGGCACGATCGTGTCGTACCGGTGGTTCAACGAACAACAGACTCTAGTCGGCTCGGGCCCGACGATCGATGTCCAATTGCCCGACGGCAACAATGTGATCAGGCTGGTCGTGACGGACAACAATGGTGCGACGGGATCGAGCACGGCGACGCTCGCAATCGCGACGCCACCGCCGCGCACTTCGCTTCAATCGCTGCCCGATCTGACTCCGAATCAGCGATCCGTGGCCGTAGCGCTCGATGATCTCTGTCTGCGCTTGAGTGAGCAATCCGCGCTGACAGAAGGAGAATCGGATCTGCTCGCCCGCTGTGACGGGATCGTGTTCGACGCTGACCCAGCCCAACAAACGAATGCCGTCAGTGAGCTCAGCGCGCAGGATCTCAATGCGATGAAGACACAGACGCTGCTGCTTGCGCGCGATATGTCCGTCGGTGTCGTGGATCGTCTGATGGCCTTGCGGTCCGGTGCGCAAGGTCTGAGTGCCGCTGCCGGACTAGACCTGATCGTGGACGGCAAGACCGTGCCACCGGAGATGCTCGAGGCTGCAGCGGACCAGTTGCTGGGAGGAAATGGCAAGGACGATCGCGAGCCGGGTGGGTTGCTGGGTGACCGATGGGGATTTTGGATGCGGGGCACCTTCGGTTCCAGCGACAGGGACGCTTCGAGCGCTGACCAGGGCTACGACGCGGACCAGTCGGGTATTACCGGCGGCATCGACTATAGCAGCCCCGAGCAGCAGGCGGTGGCCGGACTCGCGCTCGGATTTGGCAAGTCCGATGCATCCTTTAATCCATCTGGCGAGGGCAGTTTGGACGTGAGCGCATGGAGCGTCTCACTGTACGGGGGGTTATACCCGGCTGACGGCTACTTGTACGCGGACGGATTTTTGACCTATGGCCGCTCGAGTGTCGATGCCGAGCGCCGGATCCACTATACGGATGCCAACGGCACGATCGATCGTGCCGCACAGGGATCGACTGACGGGAGCATGCTGAGTGCCGGCGTCGCCGTGGGCCATGACTTCCTCATCGGTCAGGTAACGGTTTCGCCGAATGCACGCCTTCAGTACCTCGACGCAACTGTGGACGGCTTCCGAGAAAGCGGTGCCTCAGGTCTCGATCTCGTCTACGAGAAACGCGACTTCAAGTCGGCTACAGCGAGCGTCGGAGTGCGCATCACCGGGGCGTTGAACCTCGGATGGGTCGTGCTGTTGCCGCAATTCAGAGGCGATGCCCTCTGGGAATTTCAAGATGAGACCGAGGTTTTCGGCGTGCGCTTTGCGAATGATCCGTTTGCGGGCACGGCAAATCCGACGCCGCCCATCATCGTGAGCTCGGAGGCACCTGATCAATCGTTCATGCTCCTCGCCGTGGGTCTGGCCGCGCAATTCAGATACGGCGTTTCAGGCTACATCGAGTACCAGCGACTCGAGGGGCTCGAATTCATGAACGTCGCCGCCCTTTCGGTCGGTATGCGCGTCCAGTACAGCTTCCGTTAGGCCACAAGCCCGCGTTTCAGGCGTTTGGTGACTGCTTTGGCCGGAAGACACTTGGCGCAAGATGCAAGCGCGGCGGCGGGCAACCTTCGCGCCGGTGATGCCCTGCGCGGACGGACACAAGCGGGCGCGGCAGCTGGCGAGTTTGGACAAGGAAATCGAGCACCTGGTCGCCGCCGTGACGGCCG
>Ga0180085_1000893_pt1 | contig 10122 bp, 6 predicted proteins | sample EasRiv730_16_10D_FD_123013 | JGI IMG/M metagenome (GOLD analysis project Ga0180085, IMG submission 123013) | Soil microbial communities from meander-bound floodplain in the East River, Colorado, USA - East River metaG ERMLT730_16_10D | ecosystem: Environmental > Terrestrial > Soil > Floodplain ... | reverse complement strand
GAACGACTTCGTGATCGAGGTCTAGCCAGCGCATTCTGGTCAACGGCTGTGACTCAAATGTAGAGGTCGCTTCGATGGTTTGATGAGCAATTGCATTCTCGTCGCTGGAGGGAACAATCCCGAACTGCTCTTTGAGGAGTTTTACAAGAGACGCGCGGACTTCCTTCTGAAGTTCAATCACGTTGCCAAAGCGTTTGTATTTTGGGCCATCGGTATCGAGTTCTTTCAGCAAGCTATCCGTGCCAGGCTCGCGCTTAACACCTCGGTCCCCTTTGATGAAGGCGAGAACCGGCAGCTTGTTTTCTTTGGCGCGACGATACTCGGCATGGGTGATTGAGATGTCACCTACCAGTGAGCCGTACTGAATTGCCACAATCAGCAGGTAAACCTGACAACGGTCGAGCGATTTGAGGCAGCCCTCCAAGGCTTTCTCCGGCGATGCGGGCTCAAACTCATAGAGCACCGGAACACAGTGCGCCGAGAGAAACGAGTCGGTGTTCAGCAGATTCTGGACGATGAGCCGCTCGTCTTCGAGTTCCATCTGAACGGAGCTGACGAAGACTTGAAGTTCACGATTCATCGCTTAGTTCCCTTCTACAGAACCTTTCCAAGAGAGTTTTTCATGCCGCGTTGCGGCGCCACGGGCGATGAAAATGACGGTTAGAACGAGGACCCCCTCTTCATCTCCCCCTTATGCGCTTCGCAAGGGGGAGAAAGACTTTGTCCCCCTTGGCAAGGGAATCGAAGCTTTGAGAAAGCTTCGCCGCGCTTCTTGCGGCAGGGGGTCTGCGCAAACGTCGAAGCCGGCACGGATGCCATCGCTCCCAGGGGATTTCGAGAGAGAGCTCTATTTTCAGAAAAGAGGATCCAGGCTCCCCGAACATGTTTAACTCGTTCGAGTCGTTCCAGGTCTTCGATTGCAAACTCCAGAAACTGTTCAGGTCAGCTCGCTGGATTCGCTGCGGTCAACCGCGTACTCTGGCGATACGCACCCGGAGCGTGTCCCGCCCAGCGCTTGAACGCTTTGCTGAACGCGGCCTCCGCTTCGTAGCCGATTCGGCCGGCGATTTCGCCGAGGCTTTCCGGTCCCGCTCGCAGCATGCCGGCTGCTTTGTGCATGCGCCAGCGGGTGAGGTACTGCAACGGTGGCTCACCGACCAATTCTCTAAACCGCGCGGCAAAGCCGGCCCGCGACATTCCTGCACGTAACGCCAGTGAGGCAACGGTCCAAGGCTCCTGGGGGGCGCTGTGAATCAATGACAGGGCTTGTCCGATTTGCGGGTCGGTGATCGCCTTGGCCAGTCCTTTCTTGCACTCTCCGGCGCCGCTGATGTAGGCGCGCACCGCTTGAATGAAGATGATGTCGGTTAGATGACCGATGACAGTCTCGGCTCCCGGCAACGCCGACGCAGTCTCACTCGCCAGATATTGCAGCGTTGTCTCCAGCCACGGGACGGCTCGCCCCTCTTCTCCTTTGATGTGAATGACTGCGGGAAGCGAGGAAATCAGCGGATTGGTTTCCCCGGCCTCGAACTCAAAGCAGCCACAAACCAGAGTGGTGAGCGCTCCGCCTCCCCCGTACCTCAGACTCTTGCTGCCAGCCGCATACGATTTCAATAGCGTTTGAACATTGATGACCCGGCGTCCGGGCGCATCGCGCATGATATGGACGCTCCCATGCGGGAACATCACGAAGTCCCCTCCAGCCAGTGCGATTTGTTTTTTCTCTCCTTCCATTTCCAGCCAGCAACTCCCCCGAGCCACCATCGAGAACCCGGCGTGACCAGGGACATGCGGGAATTGGAGCCCCCAGGGAGCGCTGAGCTCCGAACGGCAGGAGACGGAGCTCTTCAAATGCAGGGTCTTCAAGACTTCATTCAGGCAATCCATAGAGTTGATCTCACTTTAGACGATTAGACAATAGATTTAGAGTTTAAATCATTGAGAGTCTAATCAAGACAACATATCTTAGCGCACAGGAGGAGGGAACGCAATGAACCAAACGGACCGAATCGAACGATTCTCGTTGACCGGCCTTCGGGCACCTTGGCTACCAGCGTGGTCGAATTGCGTTTCGAGACTCAGATAGGTGATCGCTTGGTGGCGACCCAAGCATGGGAGGTATTGAAATGAGGTACTCGGTGTTGGCGGGAAGACTTCTTTACTCACTGATCTTCGTGATGGCGAGTCTTGGCCATTTCTCGCAGGGGACGATCAACTATGCGGCGGCTCACGGCGTGCCGTTCGCGACGGTGGCTGTTCCTGTTTCCGGAATTTTGTCCCTATTGGGCGGTCTGAGTGTGGCGCTGGGGTACAAAGCCAAATGGGGGGCCGGGTTGCTGGCGCTGTTTCTAATTCCGGTCACGGTGATGCTGCACAATTTCTGGGCAATACAGGATCCGGTGACAGCTCAGATGCATCAGGTCATGTTCATGAAGAATGTTTCGATGCTGGGCGGCGCGCTCCTCATCTTCAACTTTGGCTCCGGTCCATTGAGCCTGGATGCCTGGCAGAGGGTTCGGACGGCCCAACCCGTCCAAGGCAGGGAGAAGGTGGCTGCATGAAGCGATGGGGTGCAGACGGTCAACGCACCAGAGGGGAAGGAGACCCCCTGCCGCAAAGAACGCGGCGAAGCTTTCTCAAAGCTTCGATTCCCTTGGAAAAGGGGGACAAAGGTAGAAACCCCGTTCCGCTCCCCCGTTGGGGCGAGGGGAGCCGAACGTCGTGGGGATCGCGAATACCAACAGACAACCCCCTGAAGGCGCCACGACTGTGGTCGTGGCGTCTTCTTTCCCCCTTTTCTAAGGGGGAATAGATAAGGAGCGAAAGGAAATGAGCAAACTTCAGAATAAAGTAGCTATCGTAACCGGCGCTTCGAAGGGCATCGGCGCTTCCATTGCCAAGCACCTGGCTGCTGAGGGCGCGGCCGTGGTGGTGAACTATTCCTCCAGCAAAGAGGGAGCAGACCGCGTGGTTTCTGAGATTGCCGGCGGCGGGGGCAAGGCTGTAGCGGTGCAGGCCAATGTCGCGAAGCAGGCGGAGATCGATCGTCTTTTTGCGGAGGCCAAGAAGGCCTTTGGCAAGGTCGACATCCTGGTCAACAACGCCGGAATCTATGACTTCTCTCCCATCGAAGGCGTTAGCGAAGAACATTTCCACAAACAGTTCGATCTCAATGTTCTCGGCCTGATCCTCGCGTCGCAAGCCGCGTCCAAACACTTCGGCACAGCCGGGGGCAGCATCATCAACATCAGCTCGGTGGTGAGCACCATGCCCGTGGCCAATGCGTCGGTCTACAGCGCGACCAAGGCTGCGGTCGATGCGGTGACGAAGTCACTCGCCAAGGAACTGGGCCCGCGCAACATCCGCGTGAACTCGATCAACCCCGGAATGGTGGACACCGAGGGGGTGCGCGCCGCTGGAATTGCGGAGAGCGATTTTCGAAAGCAGGTTGAATCGCAAACCCCGCTCGGCCGCATCGGCCAGCCGCACGACATTGCTCCTGCCGCAGTTTTCCTTGCATCTGCCGACGCGGCGTGGATCACCGGCGAAACGCTGGTGATCGCCGGAGGCCTTCGCTAAAAATAGCGAATGCGGCGTCTTTGAAGTTCGCGAATCGACAGAGTGTTGCCCCCTCACCCTGGCCCTCTCCCCCAAAAACGTGCTGGGGGAGAGGGAACACATGGTGGGAGCTTCGACGAGGTCTAATCGTAACCCAGGGCGTTGCCCTGGGCTGCATTAGTGATGGCTCTTTCGGCCGCGCTGCAGACTGAGAATCCCTCCTGCTCATAAAAATGCGGAAGCGATCATATGTCTGGATGCGGAATTCAGGAGGTCTCGTCGAGCACATGACCCAACTATCTTCCAGAAAGAACGTCGGGGTTTAGGGTTGTTGCTGAAAGGTTCTGATAAATTGAAGAAGCCCTCAGGCCAGTTCGCCGGCCAGAGCTCTTTGATGGGTTAGGATCCTTGCAATGGCTTCATGGAGTTCCGACTGGCGGATGGGTTTGCTCAAATAGGCCTGAATGCCGAGTTCCATACAGCGGGCCACATCGCCCCCGCCCTGGGCGGAGGTGAGCAGGACGACCGGAATAATTGAGCCGAATCGGGTCTTAATCTCTTCGGCCAGCCCGAATCCGTCCACTTCCGGCATGCGGGCATCCAGCAAGGCGAGGCTGGGAAGCGTTCCGCTCGATGCGCATTGGTCCAGAGCGTCCAGTGCCTTTCTGGCGCTGTCCTGAGTCGTAACCGTCATTTCCCACTGACGCAGCATGGCGGCCAGCACTCGTCGGTTGGTCTCGTTGTCATCCACCACCAGCACTGATAGTCCCCGCAATTCAATGTCGGTGAGGGTCTCGTCTTCCGGTTCTGAGCTCTGAACCATCTTCAAAGGAACAGTAAAATGGAAGGTGCTACCCTTTCCGAGCTCACTCTCAACCCAAAGCTGACCGCCCATCAGATCCACGAATCGCTTCGATAGAGTCAATCCCAGGCCGGCGCCTCCGTGATGGCGTGTCGAGGATCCGTCCGCCTGAGTGAAGGGCTCAAACATCGCTTGCTGTCTTTCAGCATCAATGCCAATGCCCGTGTCTTGAATCATAAAGTGCAGGAGACACGTCTTGGAGTCTGAGCCAGCTTGCAAGGTGGGAACAGTCTCGATCGAATGCTCGGTTTGCTGGTCCACTCGTACCTCAACCACCACCTCTCCAACCTGGGTAAACTTGATGGCATTTCCAACCAGGTTCATCAGTACCCGCCTGATGCGTCCAATGTCGGCAACGCCCCAGGCTGGCACTTCCGGTTCAATCCAGCAGACGAGTTCCAGCCCCCGCTGTTGCGCCGCCACAGCCAGCGAGCGCAGCGTGGATTCCAGGCTCTCCCGCAAGGGAAACTCAACGGGCAGGAGCTCCAGCCTCCCGGTTTCCAAGCGGGCCAGATCCAAAACATCGTTTACCACCGTCGACAACAGCTCAGCCGATAGCTTGGCGGCTTCCAAATACTCTCTCTGTTCCAGAGTCACATCTGTTCCGAGCACCAGGTCGGTCATTCCGATCACACCATTCATGGGCGTGCGGAACTCGTGGCTCATGTTGGCCAGGAACTCGCTCTTGGCCCGGTTGGCCGCCTCGGCGGCCTCTTTGGCAGCCCGCAGTTCAGCCTGGGCTTGCGTCAGCACAGCAATGGAGACCGTGGCCTTGTCGAGATCGTCGAGCATGCGATTGAAGCCGAGCGCCAGGGCGCCCACCTCATCCTTGGTGCGAACGGCAACGCGTGTGGCCAGCGCACCCTGTCCAATGCGGAGCGTTGCTTCCTTCAGCTCTTTGATCGGTTTCGAGATGGATCTGGCCATCCCATACGAGAAGGCGCTGCCCGCGCCCACCGCCACGAAACCGATGACGAAGCTCCAGTAGGCATATCGCGTCCGGTCGGCTTCCGCTGCTGCCCGCGCCCGCTCCACAATTTCTGCCAGGGTTTGGTTGACAGCACTCATGCAGCTGTTCAGGCGTGGCTGGAGGCCTTCCCCAGTGCCAACGCCGATCGCGTCCTGCTGCTCTAGATAGTGCTTGAAGGCGTGCTCATATTCCGCGAGGTTTTGCAGGATGGAGTCAGCGTCCAGTCCTCGGGACAACAGCACGTCAGCGCGAAGCGTCTGGAGTCTGGAGAACACGCTGGCTGCATAGTGGCTTTCCCCGCGCAGGAGGAAATCTTTTTCATCGCGCCGTAACTGCAGCAGACTGCGCTGGAGCTTCAGGTTGCCCGATCGTTCCAGGTCCAGCTCCACCTCATGGATGGCCTGACGCCATTCTCCCTCCAGTCCGAAATCCTTGAACCCGCGCTTGCGATATGCCGTGGCGAGCTGGAGAAAGAGCCGGTCATACTCTCTGATGCTCTGCTGCAACTGGATCACAGCTTGCCGCCCTTCACGAGGTGTCAGATCCAGCAGAGTGTCCACTGCCTTCAGGAGTTCACCAACCTCGCTTGCATGCTGTTGCTCAATCTGGCCCGTCTCAAAGAAAGCGGCTGACCTGGTTCCGTAGAGAATCAAACCCATCTGTATCTGGCTTGACTTTGAGATGTGCGTCTGGATCTGCTGGCCCGCGCGGTAAGTCCGGCCCGAGATTTGGCCCTTCCGCTTGAAGTAATCCGCCAGGCTCAGCCAAAGCAAGCCGCTGAGCAGAATGCTTGTCAGCGAGACAAGAAAAATTTTAGAGAGAATGCTCTTCATGCTGGAAACCGCACCAAAGGCCACCACAGAGAGGGAGATGTTTTAGCTCAGAACCGTTTCTCGGCTCATGAGTTTAGGGACGTGCTGTTCCCGCCCACCATTTGCTGCAACACTCCCACCAGGCCCTGCAAGGTTTCTGCCTGCGCATTCAGCTCTTCAGCGGCAGCGGCACTCTCCTCGGCGGTTGCAGCGGTCGTTTGAGTCACCTTCTCCATCTCGGAGACCGCCCGCGTGACCTCGGTGATACCCTGGGTCTGCTGCTTGCCTGCTTCGAAGACACTGTCAACCAGGCCCTTCACGCTGGTTGAGGTCTGGGTGAACGAATCAATGACTTCAGCCACTTGCGTCACCTTGGAACTGCCTTCATTGGCGAAGCCAATGGATTCTTCAATGAGGGACGCCGTGTCTCTGGCGGCCTGCGCTGAACGCTGGGCCAGGTTGCGGACTTCATCAGCCACTACGGCAAAGCCCATCCCGGCTTCTCCTGCCCGAGCCGCTTCGACCGCAGCATTGAGAGCGAGAATGTTGGTCTGGAAAGCGATCTCATCAATGGTCTTGATTATTTTCGACACTTTCTGGCTGGAGTCCTTGATGTTGGCCATGGATGTCACCATCTCTTTGAGTGACTGGTTAGATGCGCGAACCTGCTTGGCGACCTCGCCCATGAGTTGGGCCGCCTGTTCGGCGTTCCCGCCATTCTTGCGGGTCATGGCCCCCAGCTCTTCCATCGAGGCCGATGTTTCTTCCAGAGAAGCCGCCTGCTCGGTGGCGCCCTGCGAAAGGGACTGGGCCGATGTGGACACTTGATTGGCCGCCGAAACGGTCTCCTTGGCGCCCGAGGAAAGCCCGGCAATGACACGCGTTACGGGTTGAGTAACCCAGCGCCGCAAGAACCAGACCACCAGTCCGGCCATGAGGATGACTGTAAACAGGGAAATCCACGCCACGTTCGCAATCAGCTCGTTGTTGGCTTTGATCTGACGATGCATGGGGGCTGTCACCTCCAGAACCCCACGGACGTCGTTGAGTTTCCAGTCGGTCTTGGGAGATTCGGGATGGCTGTTGTGACAATTGACACAGGATTCCGCCACAAGTGTGTCTGCGATGGCGACGCGCACTACTTCCCGGCCGGAGGCAAGATCCGTTTTGACAAAGGTTTCACTCGGGTGGGTTTGAAGGAACGCCAACGCTTCCTGAGCGAAACCGTCTAGCACCCGGCCTTTACGGTTCGGAAAAGGGTAAGCACTGTAAAGCTTCAGCTGAATTCCCTCTTTGTCTTGTCCAATCAGCGCGCTCAGATCCTGAATCATCGTTGCCGGCAGAGGAATGGTCTTTTCGTTTTGCTGGTGATCGTACGAGATCTTCAGGTCGGGTTGGCTCTTCACCTTCTTGACGATGTTCTCGGTGTAGTAAGCACGCAACTTCTTGAACTGAGAAATGGAAGCCTTCGCATTTCCCACGCTCATGCTGACGGTGTTTTCCCTGGTCTTCCGCGAGAGATAGATCATCAACAGAATGGTACTGATCACCAACATGCTAATGATGGGGAAGAGGATTTTCTTGGTAATGCTCAAACGCTCGAATCTAATAAGTTCCATGAATACCTCTTATGGCTTTCTTCTTGGTACAGGATCCCAAATCGCGCAACGGGCCTGCAGTCTTGGGATTACAATGGCTCCACGTCGAACATCGACGTGGAGCCAAATGGCGGGTTAGAAGCTGCGATAGCTTCCGTGGTCCACATCGGCTGATTCCAGCGGTATGGCCAGTTCAGCAGCCGACGCCTGGGATGCGATTCTCGTCTTGGACTTTATGAGCGGAATGGCGGCCAGCTTTGACGCAGGCTTTGAGGGTGACTTTGACGATGGCTTGGACGACAACTTCGGCTTGTGGTCTTGGCTGCTCGGCGCGTTGCTGTTTCCTCCACTCACCACGGCTCTCAGGGTAGCGACCAGCTCCCGCATCGTTTCAGCCTGGGCATTCATCTCTTCAGCGGCTGCGGCGCTTTCTTCGGCAGTGGCGGCGGTGTTTTGCGTGATCTTTTCCATCTGAGAGATGGCTTGAGTCACCTGGTCGATCCCCTGTGTCTGCTGGCCTGCGGCTTCCGAAACTTCATCAACCAGCGTCTTCACTCGAACGGTTTTTTCCGTGATCCCGGTGATGGCGCTCGCCACTTGCTCCAGCTTGGCGTTTCCATCGTTCGAGTTTGCAATGGACTCTTCAATCAGCGTGGCCGTGTCCTTGGCGGCCTGAGCCGAACGCTGCGCGAGGTTGCGCACTTCATCCGCAACAACGGCAAAACCCATGCCCGCTTCGCCCGCTCGCGCTGCCTCAACTGCAGCGTTCAGCGCCAGAATATTGGTCTGGAAAGCAATCTCGTCGATGGTCTTGAGGATCTTGGCCACTTTCTCACTGGAATTCTTGATAGCTCCCATGGACTTCACCATTTCCTTCAGGGAGCTGTTGGAATCTTCCACCTGGCGTGCCATTTCGTTCATCATGCCCGCGGCACTAACCGAGTTCTCCGAATTCTTCCGTGTCATGGCAGCCATCTCTTCCATCGAAGCTGAGGACTCTTCGAGCGAAGCCGCCTGCTCGGTGGCACCCTGCGAGAGCGATTGGCTGCTGGTGGAAACCTGGCCTGCTGCCGCGGCAACTTCCTGGGCAGCCTGCGAGGTGGCTTCCAACGTTTGGCTCAGCGTCCGGCTCAGCGAGCGCGTTACAAAGAACGAAAGAACACCCACAAGTGTGAAGCACACGAGGCCGCTGATACCGGCCAGGTATTGTCCTCGGACGGCGGCTGCTTTCTCGGCAGCCCGGCTGTCTTGAACCTTCTTCCCGAGCAAGTCAACGATGTGGTTGAGCGCTTCGGCCGGTCCACGGTCCTTGCCCTTCACGATCACGTCAACTTCATCAGGATTCTTCCCCTGAGCGGCGGCGAACATCTCAAGTCCCTTGTTATAGGCGGCGGAAAGGCTCGCGTAGTCCTCGTTGAACTTCTCGACCATCTTGCCGGCCTCAGGATCCTTCATCTCGCTCTGCAGCTTCGCAATCGAGTCTTTCACCTTTGCGCTCTGCTCTTTGAAGCCTTCAACGTGTTTCTTAAATGCTTCGACTTTGCTGCCGCGAAGCAGGACATTCTTCCACTCCTGAATCTGCACCCGGAACGGAACTTGAATGTCTCGAGCCAAACCTTGCTGATACACTTCTGCGTCGAGCAAGCGCTCGTATTGTGCCGTTGTCGCACCCACGCGGTGAAACAAGATGGCCGTGGTGCCAGCCCCAACCACCATGCACAGGCCCAAAAGCAGATACAACTTGGTAGAGAGTTTCGCGTTCTTCATGTCATCTATCCTTTTTGAGATTCTAATCTTTAACTATAATTCAAAGCTTGTAGCGCAGATCCTGCGCTTTGTGCGGGTCTGCGGCAGTAAGACCATCGATTCACACACCGGCCGTTGCTCATCCTTCACCGCCCAGCCGATCCACTCGGCGCCAAGGCTCTGAAACTCAACGCTTGTCCAACCGTCACTTTCAAAGCCGCAGACCTGTAAACGGCACAGGTCTGCGCTACATTGGCATGCCTTCTACTTGCCCGCTGGCTGTGTCAGCAGCCCAGCCCTCTGCAAACTCTTCAAAACGTCATAACTGAAGATCAAGTCCAATCGAGTCTTGTTGGCCACGGCAAACGGGTTGTACATGGCCTGGGTAACAAACGTCTGGACGGCAAACTCCGGCGTGAGGTTGAACTTGCTTGCCAGGAAAACCCGCTTGCCTTTGTTAAACCGGTCAGCGTTCAGCCCGCCGTAGTTCGGGTCAATGTCGGCAAACCCGCCACCCACGGTGAACCGCTTGTGCAGGGCTTTCTCGCCGAAGATCGCCAAGCCATAGTCCGG
>Ga0180085_1000892_pt1 | contig 10123 bp, 13 predicted proteins | sample EasRiv730_16_10D_FD_123013 | JGI IMG/M metagenome (GOLD analysis project Ga0180085, IMG submission 123013) | Soil microbial communities from meander-bound floodplain in the East River, Colorado, USA - East River metaG ERMLT730_16_10D | ecosystem: Environmental > Terrestrial > Soil > Floodplain ... | reverse complement strand
CGAGTCCTTCCTGCGTCGTGGTTCATGCTTCGTCATTTCCTCCAAGCGCAGCGCGAGCCGGAATCCAAATCCACTGTTGAAAGCAGCGCCAATCTGGATTCCCGGGTTCGCGGGAATGACAAGGGCTCGGTCGAGTTGCTCGAGAATGCTGGATGTTGGAGTTGTGACAAACGAATCTCACAACGGAATATTCCCGTGCTTCTTGGGCGGGTTCTTATCACGCTTCGTATCAAGCATGTTCAGGGCGGTAATCAACTTCCTTCGGGTATCGCGTGGTGCGATAACCTCGTCGATGTAGCCGCGCTCCGCCGCTAAGTATGGGTTGGCGAAGCGGTCTTTGAACTCTTGTACGCGCCGAGACCTTTCCTCTGCCAGATCCGCTGCCTCAGACAACTCCTTGCGATAAACGATGTTCACCGCTCCGTCTGGCCCCATGACGGCAATCTCCGCCGTCGGATAGGCAAAGTTCATGTCGGTACGAATGTGCTTTGAGGCCATAACGCAGTAAGCACCGCCATAGGACTTGCGTGTGATCACGGTAATCTTCGGGACGGTCGCCTCCGCAAAGGCATAAAGTAGTTTCGCGCCATGCCGAATGATGCCGCCAAACTCCTGCGCCGTGCCCGGAAGAAAGCCTGGAACGTCTTCGAAGGTAATCAGCGGGATATTGAATGCATCGCAGAAGCGGACAAATCGCGCCGCCTTCACGGAAGCATCAATGTCGAGACAACCGGCGAGCACAGCGGGCTGGTTGGCCACGACTCCGACTGGACGGCCTGCGAAGCGGGCGAATCCAACGACGATGTTCTGCGCGAAGTGAGAATGAACTTCAAAGAAGTAATGGTCGTCGGCCACAGCGTTGATGATAGCCTTGATGTCGTACGGCTTATTGGCCTCAGCCGGGACGATCGAATCCAGTGCTGGATCGATCCTATCTGCGGAGTCGTGAGTTTCACGGCGTGGCGGCGATTCCAGATTGTTGGAAGGCAGAAAAGATAGCAATTCCCGGATCAAGCTCAGACATTCGCGGTCCGTGTTGGCAGCAAAGTGGGCAACGCCACTTTGCCGGTTGTGCGTGAGGGCGCCCCCCAATTCCTCCTTGCTGACCTCCTCGTGCGTCACGGTCTTGATGACGTCCGGACCGGTGATGAACATATAGCTACTGTTCCGCACCATGACGACGAAATCCGTAATGGCCGGAGAGTAGACCGCGCCACCGGCACAGGGCCCCATGATGGCTGAGATTTGAGGGACGACACCCGACGCCAGAGTGTTTCGGAGAAAGATGTCCGCGTAGCCAGCTAGGGACACCACGCCTTCTTGAATGCGGGCACCGCCTGAGTCGTTCAGGCCGACAACGGGCGCGCCCATCTTCATGGCGAGATCCATGACCTTGCATATCTTCTGTGCATTGGTCTCAGAGAGCGAGCCGCCGAAGACAGTGAAGTCCTGCGCGAAGACGTAAACCAGCCGGCCCTCAATGCGCCCGTAACCGGACACCACGCCATCACCGGGGACTTGCTGCTCCTGCATCCCGAAGTCCTGGCAGCGATGCGTTACGAACTTGTCGAGTTCCTCAAAGGAGTCGTCGTCGAGCAGGAACTCAATCCGTTCCCGGGCTGTTAGCTTGCCTGCTGATCGCTGCCGGGCTTGTCGTTCTGGGCCGCCTCCAGCCTCGGCTTGCCGGTTGAGCTCACTGAGTTTTTGTAACAGGGGATTCGTTTCGGAGCCTTCTCTAGCCATGCCCAGTATCTTCACTCCGCCGTATCACTGACTTCTTCCGAGAGCTCGCTCTCGTTTCCTTTCAGGTCCACGGCCTTCACACGGTAAAAGTAAGTCTGCCCTTTCTCAACAGATTTGTCGATGATCGACGCGGTCGTCAGAAGCTGATCCTGCAGGCGCTGGACCTTCTTGTCCGGTCCGCTGCGGTAGACCCAATACCCAGCCAGGTCGGGCTCCGTGTTGGGCAGCCAGACCAAGCTGATGCCTTGACCACTGCTGATGGCTGTCACTTCACCAGGAGGTTTGGGCGGGTAGGTGTCAGCGTTGGTCACTTCGAGAGGTTGGCTGTCTTCCCCTTCAACCGAGCCGGAGGGAGTCTCGACGACAGGCCTGACCGAGTAACCATAGGATTTGCCCAACTCAATCGACTCGTCCTTGAAACGACTCTCCTGCAGCGGGGCCGGATTCAAGCGTGTTTCAGGAGACTGCGGATCAACCCGGCGGTAGACATTGAACAGCGTGGGAGGGATTACTGGAGTTCCGTCGTTGTTCAACGTGGGAACATCCCACCCAAGTTCAGTGTGCTGCTCGCCCAAAGAAACTACACGCAGGTTCCCGGGGGGAACCGGTAACGGAATGACGCGCAGTGAAACGATGTTGGAAAGCCCAGCATCCTGTTTTTTCTTGTTGACGACTTTCAGCGCGTAATGGAGCGAGCGCTGAAAAACCTCACGTACCCCAAACTCCTCAAACGTGTCGCTAAACGACAGTTTCATCCCTTGAGGGTAGGTGTCCAGAATCTGTTTAGGAATGCTCTTCCATGGTTGAGTGGATGGCGCAAATGCCTTGGAGTCTGGCGTCGGCCGGCTGCGGTCGGTAACGAGCCGATAGATCTCAACGGTCGCCACAGTGGTCGCCGACGAGCCGTCGGTATTCAGCTTCGGGAGCGTCCAGCTCAACTGAGCGGTTTTCCCAAATTGGTGAATCGTGAGGTCTGAGACAGGAACAGGAATCTGAATCAGCGGGGGTAGCGGCGGTCCCACATTGCCACAGCCGGTGAGCAGGGATGAAAAAAGCAACAAAGCTAAAAGGATGGAGACTCTGAGCGTCGTGTTCAATCGGATGGCGAGCCGTACCTTCTGTTCTGGGTTGAGGTTAGCGGTTGGTTGAAACCAAAAGGTCTACTTGACCTTGGGTACTCCCAGATCCCTGCAGATCTTGCGAGCTAAGTTGTCTTCAATCTCGTTATGCCGGGGAATTGCCGAACGTTTATTTTGAGCGGCATGTTGCCACCACGAGTGCTTTGCACCTTCACGAAGCAGCGTACAGCCTTTGCTACGCAGATGCCGAAGAAGCTCTTCGCGTTTCATACGGCGATTGATGCTTCCTCAAAATCCTGCCCTGCCGCTTCACGCGCTTCTCGGCGATTGAACTCCAAGGCCTCTTGCAGTGTCACTTTGAGGGTTTCGATTAATTCCTGCTTGGTTGGTTCCTGACAGTTGACACCAGGGACTTCCTCAATCCATCCGATCCACCAGGAGCCAGACTGCTTGATCACTGCAGAATAGGTTTCCTTCACTTGTCCACCTCTTTCGATCGATGAGACCACAAGCCGACATTGGGCACGATTCCGCGTGGATAGGCTCTAAATCAATGGAGGCTTTTCGGCATAGCCGGTCCAGATGTCGACGTGCTGACGGTCCCATTCAACCGCAACCTTTCTACAACTGCCACAGAACGCCACACAGTCAAACTCTTGACGATTCCTCCCCCAATCGTCGTAGACGTATATGACTCTGTGAGAGTTGGGGAAGAATTCCTTTGATGCTTCTGTGAACTCCATGGGTATCCGGAATTCCGCGTACACGATCGGCACTGCGTCTGCCATCAAAGGCTCACCATGAATTTGACATGTGCGCCCGACTTCAACACGCTGAGTGCAGGTTTCCCGGTGCTTCATCCGCCTTTTCTCTGCCGCTGCTGTAGCGTTGTCTTTTCTCGCTTTGGCAATAACGTGCGTCAATCCTTCCGGAAACGGCTCATCCGGAGATGGGACGGGAAACCATATCGGCGACATAAACCAGAAACATGCACCCACCACTAGGGCCAACGAGAGAATAACAATTCCGGGTTTCACCTTTCTCATTGAAGTTCAGTACGTCAGCCAACTACAAAATATACCGACTCAAATCCTGATCCTTCACAATCGACTCCAGCATCTGTTTGACGTAGGCAGCGTCGATTGACTGCGTCTTTTCCTTCAGATCCGGCCCTTCGAAGGAAATCTCGTCCAGCAACCGCTCCATAATGGTATGGAGTCGGCGAGCGCCAATGTTTTCCGTCCTCTCGTTCACCAGGGCGGCGAACTTGGCTATTTCCAGCACGGCATCATCGGTGAAGGAAAGCTTGATTCCTTCCGTTTCCATCAAGCCAACATACTGTGTGACCAAAGCATTCTTGGGCTCTCTCAAGATACGGACAAAGTCCTCGATCGTGAGCGACTCCAATTCGACGCGGATCGGAAAACGTCCCTGTAATTCGGGAATCAGATCCGAAGGCTTGCTCACGTGAAAGGCACCAGCTGCGATAAAAAGAATGTGATCGGTACCAACCATGCCGTAGCGCGTGTTCACCGTGGTGCCTTCGACGATCGGTAGAATGTCGCGTTGCACGCCTTCGCGGCTAACGTCCGGACCGTGGCCGCTTTCGCGTCCGGCGATCTTGTCGATCTCATCCAGGAAGATAATGCCGTTTTGTTCGACACGCTCAATGGCAATGCGCGTAACCTGATCCATGTCGATCAGTTTCTGCTCCTCCTCCTGGACCAAATAATCAATTGCTTCAGAGATTTTCATTTTCCGCTTCTTCGTCTTCTGGCCGAAGAGCCCAGGCAGCATGTCCTTGACATTGATGTCCATTTCTTCGACGCCCGAATTGGAGATGATTTCGAAAGAAGGGAAATTCCGTTCGCGCACCTCCACATCCACAGAGCGTTCGTCCAGCTTTCCATCTCGCAACTGCTGCCGCAGTTTCTCGCGCGTTTTCTGGAAGGTTTCCTGAGCCTTGTCGATTTCCTCCGGCGAACTTGAGCCCTTGCTGGTGGCCGAGGGATTCGGCGGCAGCAACAAATCCAGAATGCGCTCTTCGGTGTTCTGCTCCGCTTTGTCGGCTACGTCGTCGAGCTTCTCCTCTCTCACCATGTCGATCGCAATTTCGACCAGGTCGCGAATCATCGACTCGACGTCGCGCCCGACATAACCGACTTCGGTGAATTTGGAAGCTTCCACCTTCAGAAACGGCGAATTCGATAACTTGGAAAGCCGACGCGCGATCTCGGTTTTGCCCACGCCGGTGGCGCCGATCATGATGATATTCTTCGGCATGATCTCTTCAGCCATCTCAGGCGGCAGCTTTTGGCGTCGAATGCGGTTTCGCAAAGCAATCGCCACCGCTCTCTTGGCAGCCTTCTGGCCCACGACGTGTTTGTCCAGTTCGGCCACAATTTGTCTTGGTGTCAGTTCATCCAAGGGAACTTCCTCTCCTTCGACCGCTCCAGGTAAGTAAATCACCATATCCCCTCTTTGTGGCTTTCCCATCGGATTTTAGACCTTAAGTTGATGAATGTGTATTCCGTCGGATCTCTGCCAGCTCGTTTCCTCACGCCTACAACTCCTCAACCGTGATCGCGAGGTTTGTAAAAATGCAAATCGTGCCGGCGATCGACATGGCCTCCTCGGCGATTTGCCGGGCGGACAAATTGGAATGCTTCACAAGAGCCTTTGCTGCTGCCAATGCGAACGGTCCGCCCGAGCCGATGGCCGCAATACCATCGTCCGGCTCGATCAAGTCGCCATTGCCGCTCAGCAGAAATGTATTTTCCCCGTTGGCAACTACCAGCAAGGCTTGCAAATGCCGTAACGCCCGGTCCGTACGCCACTCCTTGGCCAGCTCCACCGCAGCTCGGGGCAGGTTTCCACGAAACTCTTCCAGTTTGGTCTCAAACCGGGAAAACAGTGCAAACGCGTCTGCCGTGGAACCTGCAAAGCCTGCCAGAATCTGCCCGTTGTACAAACGGCGAATCTTGCGCGCGCTTTGTTTGATGATGGTCTCCCCCAGGGTCACCTGTCCGTCTCCGGCTAGCGCCAGTTTCCCGTCTTTGCGTACACAAATGACAGTCGTACTTCGAATCATGCTCGCTCCAGTGGGCTCTACTTCTGTTTGTAGTTTGGGGTAAAGAGGGCGTCGGGCAGTCCCTGGTTGAGTTTCACTTCCGACAGGTGAAACTCAGAGGCTTTGTAGCCATTGGAAAGGCGAACCGTACTGAATGGCATCTGCACGTTTTGGATCTCGTGGTAGTTGTAGAAGATGCGTTCATCATCAGTCGGCCAGCGCTTGCCGAAGCCAGGCGACTTGAACTCCATTTTAGCTGGCAGGAGGTTCGAGGCATTGAGGCAAATCTTTACGCGGTCATTGTCTTTGTCGATCAGCTGGACACATTCGACCTCACCGAGGTCTATACGGCTCCTGCCCAGATACCGAAACTTCATGTCGGGTTCCTTGATCCGCTCCCGCAGGATGTGGTCCAGGCTGTGCTTGAGCCCGGCTTTGTACAGGGTGATCTCCTCGGGAGACTGATTCTTCACCACTTTGTATTCAATCTTCCAACCGTCGTCTCCATCGTTGATATTAACAATTTCAGCCTTCTTCCCGATCTCAACGCGCTGTTTCAACGGAAACTTGTCGAACGACTGAAATGGTGACGCGCCACGCAGGTCATCCTTGCTGAACTGATAAAACTTGCCTGTTCGCTGCACGTCCTGCATGTTCAAATAGGCCTCACCACCCATCGCCTCGATGGCTTTCTTGAGTAGATCGCGCGCTTTGGTCTCGGCCTCCTTCAGGTAATCTGCCTGTGCTTGGATCAGGCAGACATGGCAAAGCAAGCAAGTCAGAACCAGGATTGATCTCCGCACCTTCAGTCTGCCCCCATGACGTGCCGGATAGACAAGAGACGACGCTAAAGCAATCTAGAAGTGTAGCCAATGGAAAAATCCGCGTCAAACGGGATTTCAGCCCAGCTAGCGAGTGACAACAGGCCTTCACTGCGCTGCGCGACAGCCCGCACCAATGAGGGAGTGAAGCTCGCGTCAGCGGGGGATGCCCTTACGGGTCAGCGCAGGGCAGAACTACCCGCGTTCAGCAGGATACGTTCCGAGCTCTCTCGTCACAACCCCAAACTGGGTTCATCACTGTCTAGGCCTTAGTTGCCACCGGCGGCGGAATTGCCTAACCATTCAAGGACCTCCTTCTTGGAGTTACCCTGGACTGCTGCCATCACCGAATCGTGCCCGGCCTTCTCCACGAGCATGAGGCGGCTGTGACTGGGTGCGGCAGCGTGCAGCTGCTGGCTGGAGCTCGACGGAATCTTCCAGTCCGCCGTGCCGTGAATAAGTAGAACGCGTGCGTGGGTCTGTCGGATGGCTTGAGAGGATTGGCTTCTGAAGGCTGGAAATTCGCGATATAGCCGGCATCTGTTATCGCCCGATCTATCATTCCCTTTGGGAGCACGAAACCGAGACCAAGCAGTCGGGCGTAGCTGTGAACTGCAACCTGAAGCGTGGTGAAAGGTGCCACGGCGACCACTGCCTGAATACGGGGATCACGGCCTGCTAACTGAATTGCGGTTGCGGCACCGTAGGAACAACCAAAAGCGCCCACAGGTTCGCTGAGCAAATTCTGCCGGTCTAACGCATCCAACACCTGGGATAGGTCCCACGAGTCCAGAACCCCATAGGTTAGCCAATCACCTGTGGACGATCCGTGTCCACGAAGGTCGATGAGCACGGACCGATAACCGCCATTGGCCAGGAGTCGGCCTATCCCGCGCATCGAAGCCTTCGAGTCCCGAATGCCATGCAAGCACCAGCACGGTACCCTGGGGTGGCTGTCGGCTGGGCTCCATGATCCAAACAGAGAGCAGCGCCGATGGAGGACCCACCGCAACCTTGAGTTGTTGGCTGATCCCCCACGCGTCCAGCTGTTCTGCACGTGCTTCCGGGAAAACTCCAGGCTGCTTCCCCAAAGTTGGGGGCATAAGCAATGGCAGTTGGCATCCAGGCAGGAAGGAGCCATGCACCACCGGCTCCAAATACCAACCCTGCTAGTAACAGAGCGATTGTCCAGCACCGAATGGAGGTAACTTTTGGACGGTTATTTGGAATTAGCATGACCGTCTCCAATCTAGGAGTTGAGCCGAGGGCCTGTCGAGGCGCCGATCAATCTGGTCTCGGCTCTTGGCTTCCAAGAACGAATATCGTGTGAAGTTTGTTCCTGGGTGTTCGGGTGAAGCCCCTTTGTGAGGTTGCCTTGGGTACAAACCGCGCTTGCTCTAGTCTTTTTTGGGACACCACTCACCGTCTCCCGTTTTTGCCAACATGCCTGAGCCGTGGTACTATCTCGGCCCTCTACTGAAGGGAAGTGCTCCGCATAGTCGCCAAGTCCCTTCGAGATCCAAAGGACAATCATGTTTTCTCAAGGATTCTTCACCTCGCAGATTGAAAAGGCCATCGGCTGGGCGCGAAAGTATTCGTTGTTCCAATACCCTTTTGTCACAGCCTGCTGTGGTATGGAATACATGGCCACGGCTTCTTCTCACTACGACATTGACCGATTTGGTGCCGGGTTCCCGCGTTTCTCACCCCGCCAGGCTGATGTCTTGTTTGTTGTGGGAACCATTAACCATAAAATGGCGCCGGTCTTGAAAACCATTTACGACCAGATGTGCGAGCCCAAATGGGTTGTGGCATTTGGTGTCTGCACTTGCACCGGGGGTTTCTACGACAACTACGCCACTGTACAAGGCATCGACACAATCATTCCGGTCGATATCTACATTCCAGGTTGCCCTCCGCGCCCCGAAACCGTTCTGGATGGATTGATGAAACTGCAGGAAAGAATCCAACACTCAAGGCAGGAATTTTGATCCATGGCCGAAGACAGCCTGACACTGACACGGTTGCGGGAGAAATTTGCTGCAAGCATTCTGGAGACGCACTCGTTCCGTGGCGACGACACGGCCATCATCCAGCCTGAGGCCATCGTTCCCGTGGCGAGCTGCCTCAAGAATGATCCGGATCTCGATTACAACTTTCTGATGGACTTGACGGCTGTCGATTGCCTGAACCTGGGGACTGCACACCGATTTGAGGTGGTGTACCACTTCTTTTCGCTCTCCAAGAAGCATCGAGTTCGCATCAAGACCCAGCTCGGTGGGAAGAGTCCTCAAGTGGACTCTATCGCCTCGTTGTGGGCGGGAGCCGATTGGTATGAGCGCGAAGTTTGGGACATGTTTGGCGTGAAGTTCCGCGGTCACCCCAACCTGAAGCGAATTCTGATGTACGAAGAGTTTGAAGGTTATCCTCTGCGAAAAGACTATCCCATCCGCAAGCGGCAGCCGCTCATCGGTCCGGGATCCCCTGGCCAGCCTTCATCCAAGTAGGCTTTTCCCTTTTTCACAGCTTAGCTGCAGATTTTTCTCATGGACAAGATTCTGCTTGAAGGCATTCGCCTTGAAATCCGCGTGGGAACCACCGAGCAGGAACGAAGCGAACCTCAGCTTTGCGGATTAGACTTGGTGGTGGAAGCTGACCTCAAAGAAGCCGGCCGCTCCGGAGACTTGAAGCACACGGTTGACTATGCGGCGATTTTCCGTTTCATTGAGGCGCACTGCTCCCAGAATTCATTCACTTTGCTGGAAGAGCTGGGACAGCAGCTTTGCGACAGGATACTGGACCAATATCCGGTCGAGAGCGTAAAGCTAAGAATCCGGAAGCTGACACCGTTTAGCTCTAGGCTCACTGCCGTGGGAATCGAGCTCAGACGAAACCGAAAGCGCAAGACGAAGCGTTCTCGTTGAGGGTCATCCAGCGCTGAGCGGCAGAAGTAGGTTTTTGCGTCCTGTCCTCTGGGTGTACGTTGGGTCGTTGATGCAGAGTCGGTGATTACAAATAGCCAAGGAGGGTTGGCATGGCGGAATTTGTGTTTGCCGCAAAGACCCACGCTATTCCAGCAAACCGGGGCAAGACCATCACTCTGGGAGACAGGAAAATTGCCCTCTTCAATGTAGATGGAGCGTTCTATGCCATCGACAACACTTGCCTTCACCGGGGCGGCCCTCTGGGCGAGGGAGAACTGGTGGGTTGCGTTGTCACCTGCCCCTGGCATGGCTGGAAGTTCGATGTCCGGAGTGGGGAAATGACCATGAACCCAGCAACCCGCGTGAACCGCTACCCGACCCGTGTTGATGCCGGCGATGTGCAGGTTTGTTGCTAAGAGCCAGACGAAGCGGCCCAAACCTTCAGGCATCTGGTCCGGTGGCCCTTTGTCGGCTGATTTCGGCCTG
>Ga0180085_1000887_pt1 | contig 10167 bp, 3 predicted proteins | sample EasRiv730_16_10D_FD_123013 | JGI IMG/M metagenome (GOLD analysis project Ga0180085, IMG submission 123013) | Soil microbial communities from meander-bound floodplain in the East River, Colorado, USA - East River metaG ERMLT730_16_10D | ecosystem: Environmental > Terrestrial > Soil > Floodplain ... | reverse complement strand
GCTTTCCAATCGGCATAGTCAGCACACGTCACTTTGTCTCGTGCCTGTCGCTCCAGGTTTAACTGCCAGGCAGCGACCACTCGGTCAGCCTGGCGATAGGGCAGCGCCCGCAGCAGGACCGCATGAAGGACGCTGAAAATTGCAGTGCTCGCACCGATGCCGAGGGCCAGAGTGACCACAGCAGCGATAGTAAAGCCCGGGCTTTTGAGCAATTGACGGATAGCGTATCGAAGATTGTTGTACATAGGCTTCGGGTTAGAAATACGCTCGATTACGGCGATCAAATGATGCTGGACTAATTCGCTGACCTTCTATTCATGTCTCAACGTAACCATGGGGTCCACGCGAGCGGCCCGTTGCGCAGGCAACCAAGTCGCCAGCGCCGCGACTAACGCCATCAGGCCCGAAGTCGAAGCGAAAGCCACGAGGTCGAATGGCTTAATACCGATTAGCGCGACCGCCAGCAGCTTCGCAAACGCAAGCCCTCCGCCCAGCCCGATTGCCACTCCTACAGCCACCAGCCGCAGAGAGGAGCGAAACACCGTCCGCATGACATCGCTCCTCGTGGCTCCGAGCGCCATACGGATTCCGATCTCGTGCGTCCGCTGGCAGACCATCAAGGAGACGACGCCATACAGCCCAACGGACGCCAACACGAGTGTAAGCGTAGCGATGAGCCCAGCCGCCGCAGCAAGGAAGCGAAACGGCGCATACGCATACTCCAGCGAATCTTCGATCGTGCTCACCGGCGCTTTCAACGCCGGATGAACTCGTGCCGCTTCGTCCCGTAAAGTTGACTCGGCGACCGATACTGACCAAGACGGCGCGCGGAAAATTGTGTAGGCAGATTTAGAGCCGATCGGACGATAGACATAAGCATCCTCCGGCCTCCAGAGAATGCCAACTCTCGCGTTGGTCACCACGCCAATCACCTGGCGGGACACTCCATCGTCAGCGAGTCGGATCATTTTGCCCAGCGCCTCTTCACCAGGCCAGATGCGTGACGCGGTTCCTTCGCTGACGATGGCAACGGGTGCGTTCGTCTTTGCCTCGGTCGTCGTAAAATCCCGGCCTCGGATCACGGGAATACCGACAGTCTGGAAATAGTGCGGCCCTACGCTGTTGTACGCCACCCGCAGCGGCGCGCCCTCGACGTCCGTTTGAGGAGACATCCCGCTCAGCGGCTGTTTGTAGCACTCACTCACCGATTGGACGCCGGGAAGCTCGGCCAACCGCGAAGCGAATTGTTCTGTAGCGCTCCGTTCCAGCGATGGATTCGATTCGCCCGTCAGACCAGGCGACGTGGCGTAGAGATGCGCTGTCTGGAAACCAGGGTCCAGCGCCTCGACGAACCACATGCTGCGGAGCAGAAGGCCCGACGCAACGAGCAGCACAAGACAGATCGCGACCTGCGCCACAACCAGGGAATCCCGGAACCGCGAGCGCGCCGTCGTCACGCTGGCCTTCGCCGAGTTGATTGCTGGCGCCAGCCCGAACAGAAGCCCGGCAGCGATGGAAACAGCCAGACCAAAGGCAAAGATGCGCCAATCCGGATTCAGGTGGATCGTGAACGCATCCCTGTAGCCCGATGGCAGCGGGACTCGTGATAACACTGCCGGATAGCCAAACGCAATCGCCCAGTGAGACGCCGCCAAGCCGGCAGCACCTCCCAAGACGCCAAGAACCACGCTCTCGGTGGTCAACTGCCGCACCAAACGGCGATAGGAAGATCCTACTGCGAGACGGATCTCAATCTCACGCTGTCTCCCCACCGCGCGCGCAAGCAAAAGATTCGCAACGTTCGCGCACGCGGTCACCAGCACCAGCCCAACAGCCAGACTCATGGGCACGACGAGCGGCATGAACTCCTTCAGACTGACGAACGTCGACGCATCGTTGATGCTGATCGCCACAGTCGGATTCTCTCCTTCGGCGATGTTCGATGCCAGCACGTTCATCGTAGCCGCAGCCTGTGCGGGCGACACGCGAGGCTTCAGGCGCCCGTAGAGCCCAACCGACCTGCACGTGCGATCGCTGTACAGCTTATCCGCTGGATCGCCCTGCAATTGCCCCCGCATGGCGAGCGGAACCCAAAAGTCCGGCACGTTCGGCTGAGTGCCCACGAATTCTTTGGCTGCGATCCCGACCACTTCGTAGGGACGCCCGTTGAATCGAATCGTCCGGCCGACGAGCGTCGGGTCGCCGCCGAATTGCCTGCGCCAGAAACCCTCGCTCAAGACAACGACGGCGTGTGCGCGCGGCGTGACATCATCCTCCGGCGTCAGTAACCGTCCGAGCGCAGGCTGACCGCCAAGCACGGTGAAATAGTTTCCCGAAACGGTTAACCCAAAGGCGAACTGATAGCCCGGCGGAATGATGTTGTAGTCTGTGGCGGCCCGCCCGGCCACGGCATCGCCGAGCGAAACCGGGAGCGGACCGAACGCGATGACGCCGGAAAAAACATTGTTGTGATCGCGGAAGTCGCGATATTCGGCAATGGAGAAGTTTTGGATCCTTCCGTTGCGATCTAGGGCAGTCAGCTTTACCAGGGCTTCCGGATCGCGGATAGGCAACGGACGCAGTACGAACGCGTTGAAAAAGGTAAAGGCTGCCGTGTTGATGCCTATTCCCAACGCCAATGTTACGATCGCAATCGCGGCAAAGGCTGGATTTCTCCCAAGAAGGCGCAAAGCGAAACGGATGTCCTGGATCAAGGCAGTTCTCCTAGCTCAAGACAGATACGAGCGGAATACCTCGTTCGTTCCATGCCGCGAACAGAGGGAGCGGTATGGTAAAGCCCGGGCTCTTGAGCAGTTGACGGATAGCGTATCGAAGATTGTTGATCATCGTGGTGAGTGGTTCGTGGTTAGTGGTTAGTGGTTAGTGGTTAGTGGTTCGTGACTCGTTCTCTAGTTGCTCACCGTCTGGCTCAAATTCTCGGCGCGAATCACGTAGCCCGAATCCCGTATCACGGCTTTATTCGCATCTAAGCGCCACCATCGGATCCACCTTCGCTGCCCGACGGGCGGGTAAATAGCACGCCAGTAAAGCCACGCCCGCGAGGAGCACGGAGACGATCGCGTAGATCCGCAGATCGGCTGCGCTGGTTCGAAAGAGCAAACTGCCAATGAATCTTCCCAGGGCGGCCGTGCCGGCAAGGCCGAGGGCCAGGCCTCCCGCCGTCAATACCAGCCCGTGTCTCAAGATGAGCCACAACACATCGATCTGTCTGGCTCCAACAGCCATGCGAATGGCGATCTCGCGGACCCTTTGGCTCATCCAATAGGCCACGACGCCGTAGATGCCGACCGCTGCCAATACAAGTGCGAGCCCTGCAAAAGCGCCCAGCAAGGCTGCCTGAAACCTTCGACGCGACTGGGCCGCGGAGACCAATTCGAGCATCGGGTGAATATTGAAGAGAGCAAGTGTAGGGTCCTGCGAAGCAACTTCCTTGCTTATGATTCCGGCCATAGCCATGGGATTCCCACGAGTGCGAACCACCAGGGCAGAAAATAACGACGGGACTTGCAGGTGCGGAACATAGATTTCGGCGTAGCGCTCAGTTTCAAGGCCGAAGTGGGTGACTCCCTTGACGACCCCCACGATCTCGCGCCACACCGGCTTGCCGTCGCGCCGATTGATAGCGATTCGTTTCCCTAATGGGTCTTCATTCGGCCAATATCTTTGAGCCGCTACGTCACTGATGATGGCGACTTCGAGACTGCCTGCTTTATCGTTTTCTGTAAAACTTCGCCCGCGCAGCAAGCGGATACCCATGACTTGAAAATAATCCGACGAGACTTTGGGACGGTTCGCCCGAAGACCCTCAGCTCCCGGCGGTGGATCGGGCCGGCCCTCGATGCGGAATCCGCCTTGATCGTTCAGTCCACTCAGAGGAACAGAATTGCAAGCCGCGGCCGCCGCGACTCCGGGCAGCGCCTGAATCCGCTCGACGAGCCGCTGAAAGAAAGCGGCTTGTTGCTCGGGCTGGGGATAGCGCTCTGGCGGCAGGAGAATCCAGCCGGCAACCACGTCACGAGGATCAAATCCCGAATCGACCGAAAGGAGCCGGCGAAAGCTTTGGATCAACAGGCCTGCTCCGGCGAGCAGGATGAGGGCCATTGCCACCTCACCAACGATCAGGAAATCGCGAAGCCGGCCGCGACTTCTGTCCAGAGTGTTCCGTGAAGAGGAGTCCTTCAAGGCATCATTCAAGTTGGTTCGGGAAGCGAGCAGGGCGGGGAACAAGCCAAACAGCAGCACTGTGCCCAGGGATAGAACCAGCGCAAAGAGCAGAACTCGCAAATCAAGTCCGGCGTCTTGCAGACGCGGAATATTCGCCGGGCCGAGACGACGGAAACTTTCGACGGCCCAAACCGCCAATAGAAGGCCGAGTGCGGCGCCTGCCAGCGACAGCAGGCAGCCTTCAGTGAGCGACTGCATGACGAGTCGAAAGCGGCTGGCCCCCAGCGCCGCTCGCACCGCCATTTCCCTCAGCCGAGTGCTGACTTTCGAAAGTAAAAGGCTCGCCAGATTGGCACAAGCGATGAGAAGCACCAGCCCGATAGCCCCGAGCAGGATCCACAAAGGCTGGTTCACTTCGCGGGTAAGGTGTTGGTGCAAACTGGTGACTTTGACACCAAGATCGCGGTTATCGTTCGGATACTGCTGCGCGATTGCAGCGCCAATCCCGTCCATGTTCACCTGGGCCTGTTTCAGGGTAACCGCCTGTTTCAGCCGTGCAATCGCCCAGTAGTTGCGACTGCTACGATTTTGCACATCTGGATTTCGCATCGGAATCCAGAGAGCGATCCCATCCAACGCAACCTCTCCAGGAACGCCATAAGGAAACTGAAACCCGTCAGGCATCACCCCAACGATCGTACAGCTCTGGCCGTCAATCGTGATCGGCCGGCCGGCTATCGATTGGCTTCCTCCAAAGCGACGCTGCCAAAGGCCATAGCTCAAGATGACTACATTGCCCTTCCCCTGCTGATCCTCCTCCGGCAAAAACGTGCGGCCCAGTGATGGATGCACGCCGAGGACACTGAAGAGGACCGAGGTCACTTGCAGTCCTAATAGGGTTTCTGGCGTTCCTTCGCCTGCAACGGTGGTCGGCCAATAACGGTAAGCGGCGACCTCCTCGAACACTTGATTCTGTCGACGCCAGTCGAGGAAGTTGGGAAACGAGACCCAGTCTCTCGATCCCGCGGCGCGCAAGCCCGTCTCGTACAACTGCACCAAGCGTTCGGGTTCGCCGTACGGAAGCGGCCTTAGCAGCACAGCGTAGACCACGCTGAAGATCGCGGTGGTGGCACCGATGCCGAGGGCAAGCGTGAGCACGGCCGCAGCTGTGAAACCGGGGCTCTTGCGAAGTTGACGGATGGCGTAACGAAGGTCACTTAGCATATTGACAAGTGGTTAGTGGCTAGTTGGCCTTATTGCCGATTTCCGATTGGCGATTGTCGATTGCACCGCAGCGCCACAGGGCGGCTCGTGCTCCTCTTGAATCTCATTAGCTGTACTGGTTTTCATTCGGCAATTGGCATTCGGCAATCGGCAATTCGCTTTACTCGTTCCGAAGCGCCTCCATTGGGTCCACTCGCGTCGCGCGGAGGGCCGGTATCAAACTGGCTGCCGCGGACACCAGAGCGACAACACCAATCACACTGGCAAAGGTGACAGTGTCCGTCGCCTGTACGCCAAAGAGCAGGGAGCTCATCAGCCGTGTCAACCCCAGCGCCAAGCCGACCCCGGCAGCAACACCGAGCCCCGCATACGTCAACCCTTCTCGCAACACGAGTGAAAGAATCGCTCTGCGCGTAGCACCCAGCGCAACACGGAGACCGATCTCCCGCGTGCGTTGACCGACCGAGTACGCGACCACACCAGCAATCCCCAGGGTCGCCAGCAGCAGAGCGATCGCCGCGAACGCACCGAGCAGATACGCGCTGAAACGCTGAGGCGCTCCTGCCTGGCGCACCGCGTCATCCATCTTCCTCAGTTCCCCGAGGGGCAACGAGGGGTCCATCTTTGCCACCGACTTGCGCACCGCCGATAGGATTGCCGCAGGATCGCCGCTGGCACGGACAGCGATGTGCATTGCGCGCACTGAGAAGATCGATTCGTCCGGCTCCTGCGTCAGCGGCGTGAACGTCATCGGCGCCGTGCGTTCCTGGAGCGAATGCTGCTTGAAGTCGCCGACGACTCCGATCACTGTCATCCAGGGACTCGCTGAGTCCGCCGAGGTCCCCCACTTCAAGCGTTGGCCAATCGGATTCCTGTGGGGAAAGAAAATCCGCGCCATCATTTCGTTGATGATCATCACCCGCTGAGAAGTCTTGCCATCCTGATCGGTGAACCAGCGCCCCTTCAAGAGCGGCACGCCCAGCGTACGCAAATACTCGCCATGGACCCATGACTGCCGGGCCGGAGGGCGATTGCTTTGAACAGCGCTCGAATCCTCCGGGTAAATGCCGCGGTTCTCGCGGACTGCCAGCGGCAGATCGCCGAAACCCACTCCTTCGACGCCAGGAATAAGACCGAGGTTCCTGCGGAGTTGTTTCCAGAATGTAGTCACCTGCGAGGCTTGCGGGTAACTCATCATCGGGAGGTTTAGAGAGAATCCGAGAATCTGTTGCGGCCGGAAGCCCGGGTTGACCTCTAGCAGCTTCGTGAAACTCCTCATCAACAAGCCGGCCCCAACTGCCAGCACCACCGCCGCTGCGACTTGCACCGCAACGAAGGACCTCAGCCAGCGCACGCTTGAAGTCTGCCCATGCCGGGCTTCACGCAATGACTGCGCGGCCTCGCCTCGCGAGCTCTCGAGGGCGGGAACAAGCCCGAACAAGAGCGCGGTTAGCATACTGACCGCAGCGGCAAACAGAAGCGCGCGCTCGCTCATGACGATCGCCTCGGACCGCGGAAGCTGCACGGGCGACGATGCAGTCAAGGCGCCCGTCAATACGGTGGCCAGAAGCACACCCAGAGCGCCGCCGGCAAATGCAAGCACGCTGCCTTCCACCAGCACCTGGCGGATCAGCCGCAACCGGCCCGCGCCGAGCGCCACGCGAACCGCCATCTCCTGCGACCGCCCGGTCGCCCGCGCGAGCATCAGGTTGGCCACGTTGGCACACCCGATCAGTAACACCGCCAGCGCCGCCGAGAGCATGACCCACAACAACCTCTGCACATTGCCGACGATCTCGTCACGAAACGGAACAACGGAGACGCCTAACGTAGACGACAGCGTCTGTAGCCCCGCAGGGTACGGTTCCGAGAGAGTCCGCGCCAGAGCTGGCGCCGCCGCTTTCAAACGCTCGATAGACATTCCGGGCCCCAGCCGGGCCACAACGCTGTGGTTGTACTGATTTCCGTAAGCGAGCTTTTGATCCGCCGTGAAGCTCATCGGCAGGAAAACGTCGGCGGGCTTTGCATTGCGGGGTTGACCACGCGGCGGAAACACAAAGTTGGGTGCTAGAACACCGATGATGGTGCGCAGCCGCCCGTTCACGTGAATGCCGCGCCCAATCACCGACGCATCCTGGCCGAACTTACCGCTCCAATATGCGTGGCTCAACAGGGCGACGTTACGTCCCTCGTTATCTTCCGCCTCCGTGAAGCTGCGGCCCAGGACCGTATCTACACCGAGCGTTTGGAACAGACTCGCTGTAAGCCGTGCCCCCGTGACACGCTCGGGCGTGACGGAACCCGAAAGATCGAGTTCCAGGTTGCGGAAAGAACCAATCGAAACGAACAAATCTCTGTGGCTGGCCAGGAGGAGGTAATCAGGGGGGCTGAACCCAGTCTCCACATCCCCTAACTTCTCGCGCACCGAGACCAGCCTGTCCGGCTCACGATATGGAAGGCTCTCCAGGAGCACGCCGTTCACGACGTTGAAGATCGCGGTGGCAGCGCCGATGCCGAGTCCCAGAGTCAGCATCACGACTGCCGTGAAGCCAGGATTCTTGAAGAGTTGCCGGAAAGCGTAGCGAAGGTCATTTAGCATAGTGGTTCGGGGTTAGTGATTCGTGGTTCGTTTTATATTTGTCTCACTCTTTGGTTTTCGTGAGTCCTGGCACGGAACCCGAATCACGAGTCCCGTATCACGGCTTCGTCAGGTTTCAGGTCAGCAGTCGCCCAGGCCTTCGCGATGGTTAATGCTGCTGCTCATGCTCGTCTTTCAAACTTCTCGCCACTCGTCACTCATCACTCGTCACTCGTTCCTAAGCGCTTCCATCGGGTCTACTTTCGTGGCTCGCCGCGCTGGAATGAAACACGCCACGAGCACCGCCAGGCCGAGGAGCAAGGTCACCAGCGTGAATGCCAGCGGATCCACGGACTTGACATTGAAAAGGAATCCGCTGGCCAAGCGTCCGGCGATGAACGCCAGCAACAGGCCGATGCTCAAGCCGACCGCAGCCAGACCGATTCCCTCGCGCAGCATCAACTGCAGCACATCCCTGGCGCTGGCGCCGAGCGCCATCCTGATGCCGATTTCGCGCGTGCGGCGGGCCACGGAGTACGCTCTCAGCCCATACACACCGATCACGCTCAGAAACAGCGCCGCGAGTCCAAAAGCGCCAAAGAGCGTTGCTCCAATCTGCGTCATGCGAACGCGGAGGCCTTGCTCGTGATTCGCCCGGAGTGTCCTGAGTTCGGTGATGGGAAGCTGGGGGTCAAGCCGGCGCAGTTCCTCGCGGACCTGAGCCATCAGCGGAGCGGGGTCGAGATCCGGCGCGAGGCGCACGTGCAGATTGACGCTGCGCTGGAAGTCCTGACCAATGGGAACATAGACACAGGCGGGACGTTCTCTCTCGAACAACTCCCAACTGATCGCAGGAGCCACGCCGACAACCTCCAGCATCACCGGCGGGTTCGTATCGTAAGCCGGCCATTGAAGTCGTCGGCCCAGTGGGTCTTCACCCGGCCAGAAGCGTTCGGCCAGATTTGCGGTCACGATGGCCACACGCGGCGCATTGGTGGAATTCACTTCGCGGCTTTCAAACTCCCGCCCGCGCAGCAGTGGGAGTCCGAGCGTGCGAAAATAATCCGCGCCAATCACATTGTAGATGGTCTGAAGTTCCTGGCCATCCGCGAAACTGGCGGCCGTTTGACTCGGCCTCGGCGCTCCGGCGAGCTGCACGCCCCGCGTCCAGCGTTCACCGGCCATGGGTTTCAAGAGGGCGAGGCTCGAGGACTGCACCCCAGGCAACTTGGCAACGCGTTCCACAGCCTCGCGAAGCAATTCCCTCGACTGAGCTTCGCTGTAGCCGACAAGGTCCGTTCTGATTCGCGCGTAAAAGTGGGACCCGAACTCGAATCCGGGATTCATCGCCACTGCGTTGACTGCGCTCCGCATGAACAGCGAAGCGGTGGCAAGCAGCGCCAGTGACAAGGCAATCTGGCCGGCCGCGAGAAGGTTACGCGCCGCGAAGGCGCCGCGGCGTCGTGTTCCACTATCCTCGCCGGCATTGTCCTTCAAATCGACGGCGACATCAGTGCGCACCAACTTCCTGGCGGGGCCGAGCGCAAACAAAACAGTCGCCGCGGCGCAGAATACGAGCAACGCGGCAAACAGCCGGAGATCGGGCGTGAAATCGAAAGCAATGACCTGATCGATGCCCGCCGTCAGCAACGCCTGGAGCGCTGTGACTCCCCACAGCGAGAGAATCAACCCGCCGGCGCCACCGATGATCGCCAGGATGAGTCCTTCCGTCAGCAGTTGCCGCAGGATGCGGCTTCGGCTCGCGCCAATCGCGAGACGGACCGCGATCTCTTTTCGGCGAGCAGCCCCGCGAGCGAGCATCATGTTGGCGAGGTTGAGGCACGCAACAAACAACACGATCGAAGACAGGCCAAGTGCCATTGCAGCCAGCGCCCCGACTTCGCTGGCGAATCGCTCTGGACTGCTGCCGAATGAAAACCGCGACGGTGGATGGCCAGCAAGTTTCCAGCCTTTGCTCCCCACCGGATCGGCTGCATTCAATCGTTCGCTGACCAGCGCCAGCGGCGTCGAGACATCAGCGCTATCCACACCCGCCTTCAACCGTCCGATCAGCGCGAAATTGCGCATGTTTCGGCTCGTGCGGATCGGCTCAGGACTCTGATTAGGCCCCGTGTAGAAAGTCTCCGCCATACCAAGTGGCAGGTAGAGAGCCGGAGAGC
>Ga0180085_1000886_pt1 | contig 10170 bp, 12 predicted proteins | sample EasRiv730_16_10D_FD_123013 | JGI IMG/M metagenome (GOLD analysis project Ga0180085, IMG submission 123013) | Soil microbial communities from meander-bound floodplain in the East River, Colorado, USA - East River metaG ERMLT730_16_10D | ecosystem: Environmental > Terrestrial > Soil > Floodplain ... | reverse complement strand
TATCTGGCGGAAGGGCAGCGGCTGAGCCACACGGGCAGTTGGGCTTGGAGTCCCGCCACGGGCCGGTCAACTTATTGGTCCGAGGAAATGTTCCGAATTTTCGACCTAAACCCTGAGCAAGGTGTGCCAACCGCTGAGACATTCTGGCAACGAATTCACCCTGAGGATTACGACCGCACCTATGAACTGCTGCAGAAGGCAAGGCTTGGAAACATGGAGTACCAGCATGAGCACCGGATCGTGCTGCCCAATGGATCCGTCAAGCACATCCATGCGATCGGCCATCCGGTTCTCGGTGAAAACGGACAGGTCGCTGAATACGTCGGCACGGCGATGGACGTGACAGAACAGAAGCGCGCCAAAGAAGCCCTGCTCCGAAGCGAAGCTTACCTCGCCGATGCACAGAGGCTGAGCCATACGGGCAGTTGGGCCTACGATGGCACGACTCATAAGACGTTGTACTGGTCTGAGGAAACGTTCCGGCTGTGGGGTTTTGATCCGCAACAGGGATTACCGACGTGGGAGCAGATTCTGCAGCGAATACAGCCGGAAGATCGTTACGAGCTCGAGAATTTGCCCACGATACTTCAAACCGGAGACAAGGAGTTCGAATTCAGAATCCTGTTGGCCGATGGAACAGTGAAACACGTCCATAGCCTTGTTCATCCAGTGTTGGGTCCCACAGGGGAAGTCCTTGAAGTGGTGGGCACGACAGTCGACATCACGGAACGCATCCGTGCCGAGGAAGAGCATGAGAGGCTGCGCGAGCTCGAGGCAGACCTCGCGCACATCAACCGGGTCAGTATGCTGGGGGAACTGGCCGCCTCGATCGCGCATGAAATCAACCAGCCGCTTTCGGGAGTGGTGAGTAACGCCAGCGCAGGCCTGCGTTGGCTGGCCGGAGACGTGCCGAACCTGGAGGAAGCGAGGGAAGGTTTCCGCCGCATCGTCCGCGACGGGAAGCGAGCCGGTGAGGTGATCGCTCGGATTCGGGCTCTGACCAGAAAGGATGCCAAGCCCAGAGAGAAGCTGGAGTTGAATGAAACCATCCGCGAAGTCCTGGCGCTGGTCGGCGACAAAGCGAAAAAGGAGAATGTGACGATCCGAACGCACTTTCCGGATGACCTTTCACTAGTTTCGGGCGATCGGGTGCAGTTGCAGCAGGTGGTCCTTAACCTCGTCATGAATGCTATGGAAGCGATGAGCAGCGTAGGAGACCGGGCCCGGGAACTGAGGGTCACGACCCGCAATCTGGATGCGGAACAGGTGCAGGTCACGGTCGAAGACTCGGGCATAGGGATTGCCCCTCAGACGCTAGACAAGATTTTTGACTCGTTCTACACCACCAAGCCCAGCGGCATGGGCATGGGACTTTCGATCAGCCGATCCATTCTTCACGCCCATGGGGGCCGGTTGTGGGCTACGGCCAAGGACGGCCCAGGCACCATGTTCCACTTTAACCTTCCGAAGTACCACGAAGAAGGATCCCATGCCGCAGTTGCCGGAATCTGACGCCATTATCGCGATTGTGGATGACGACCCGTCGGTGCGGGAGGGTCTCGAGAGTCTGATCCGGTCTGCGGGGTGGAGGGTCGAAACGTTTGCCTCAGCACAGGAATTCCTGGCCCGCCCCGGCGCTGAGGCGCCCTGCTGTTTGGTCTTAGACTTGCAACTGCCGGGGCTGAGCGGGCTCGACCTGCAGAAGCGGATGGCCGAGGTCGAACTGGAGATCCCCATTGTTTTCCTGACCGGCCATGGCGATATTCCGGCCTCCGTGCAGGCCATGAAAGCGGGAGCGGTTGAGTTTCTGACCAAGCCGTTTGATGAGGAAGAACTGCTGCAGGCCATTAGAGAAGCCCTGGAACGCGATCGGCGCAACCGACAGCGACGCGCCGAGATTGGCGAGTTGCGAACTCGGTACGAGTCGCTGACCGCACGCGAGCAAGAAGTGATGCAGCAGGTGGTTTCCGGTCTTCTCAACAAGCAAGTTGGGGGTGAACTGAAGATCAGCGAGTTTACGGTCAAGGTTCATCGCGGGCAGGTCATGCGCAAGATGCGTGCCGATTCGTTGGCGGATCTGGTGAGAATGGCCGATAAGCTGGGGATTCGATCTCGAAATCACTCCGGGGGCGGCCAGGGCTAAAGCCTGCAGACCTAATACTAAGGTGTAATTGATTCCCCCTCCGACCGCTGGTATAAGAAGCCTCGAGGAGTCATGATGCCCCTTATTGCAGTAGTCGACGATGACATCTCGGTGCGCGAATCGCTGGATAGCCTACTCAGGTCCGCCGGGCTAAAGGTAAGAGTTTTCGCCTCAGCGGAAGAGTTCTTGAACTCAGACCATCATTGCGATGTGAACTGTCTCATCTTAGATGTGCAGCTGCCGGGGATGAGTGGGTTCGAACTCCACCGTGAGCTGTTGGCTGGAAGTTGCAGAGTGCCGGTTGTCTTCGTGACAGCCCACGGATATGACAAGCGTACAATGTCGGAAGCGGCCTCGGATTGGACGGTTGCCTACTTGACGAAACCCTTCAGTGAGGCTGAATTGCTGGAGGCCATCAACACGTCTCTGAAATGGAAACCGAACGGTCGAAGCGAGACACTCAAACCAAGGAGGTCCCATGAATGACACCGGAGCTTTGGTTTACGTAGTGGAGGACGATGTCTCCGCGCGGGAAGGAGTAGCTGGCCTGATTTGCTCCACCGGACTGACGGTAAAGACGTTTGCGTCCGGGGAGGAGTTCCTGGCAGCTCCCCGGCCCCCCGTACCGAGTTGTTTGGTGCTGGATGTGAATCTGCCGGGGCTAAGCGGACTGGACTTGCAACAGGAGCTGGCCAAATCGGGCCTTCAGGTCCCGATCATCTTTCTCACCGGCCACGGGGACATCCCCATGACGGTGCGCGCGCTGAAAGCCGGGGCCGCCAACTTTTTGACGAAACCGTTTGACGATGAAGAGTTGTTGCAGGCCATCCAGCAGTGTCTTAGCTGGCATCGGGGGGAGGAGATCCGGTGTGCTAAGAACTTCGGGAACATGGTGGGGGAAAGTCCGGGGTTCCAGGGTGTTTTAGAGGCCATCCAGGTGGTGGCTCCGACCGAGGCAGCCGTCCTCATCCAAGGCGAAACGGGTACGGGCAAGGAATTGGTGGCACACGCCATTCACGACCGGAGCAGCCGGAGCAAGCGGCCCTTCATCCAGGTGAATTGCGCCGCCATTCCGGCCACGCTGCTGGAGAGCGAACTGTTTGGCCACGAGAAGGGTGCGTTTACGGGAGCGATCGCTCAAAAGATGGGCCGCTTTGAAGTGGCACACCAAGGAACGCTATTCCTCGACGAGATTGGCGAAATCCCGCTGGAACTCCAGCCCAAGCTGCTGCGGGCCCTTCAGGAGCAGGAGTTTGAGCGCCTGGGGTGCAACCGGACCATTCGGGTGGACATTCGCATTATCGCCGCGACAAATAGGAATCTCAAGCAGATGGTGGATGAAGGGAGGTTCCGGAGCGACCTGTATTATCGTCTGAACGTTTTCCCCTTGACGGTCCCTCCATTGCGGGAACGGCGCGAAGACATCGAGCTGTTGATCCGGTTCTTCACCCAGAGATACGCCAGGAAGCTGAACCGCACGATCGACGAGATTCCTTCCCCGGCGCTCCAAGCCCTGACCCAGTATGATTGGCCGGGCAATATTCGTGAGCTGCAGAACGTGGTCGAGCGGTCAGTAATTTTGAGCAACGGGCCTGAGCTCCGCATCGCCATGCCGGAGTTTAATCGCGAGTTGGCCCCGGTGGTGCTGGTGGGCCGGGCTGCGAATGGTTCGGAGGACGTTGAGCGCGCCCGCATCCTGCAGGCATTGGAGGAAGCCAAGGGACAGATCAGTGGCCCCGACGGCGCCGCCGCCCGGCTCGGCCTGAAGCGGACGACCCTGCAATCACGCATGCAGAAATACAAGATCGCCCGCCAGTATCAGTGAGCAACCCACCGGTGAAACAGCAGATGCTCAGCGCGGGTTGAGCCGCCAAAGTTAGCAGTTGCCTCGCGACAAGGAATAGCTTCGCTTTCCAGAAACACATGCTCCGAATTGGGATCGACATCCACAACATTGTCGAGCGAAACACGCGTATTTCTCTGCCGGCTCAAAACGTCACGCAGAGGCGCGGCGATTTCTCCTGGCTCCAAAGATCCATTCGCAACTTTGTAGAGCAGCAGCTGGAAAAGGTGATAGTTCCGCCGATCGATCTGGGTTACGTCCACCAAGTCTGACTTCAGGGGCTGGGAGGCAGTAAGCCCACAGTAAGCCCGCCAAAACCACCGCCGATTATTACCATCTTCCAATGGTGCTCATGGATTGTCCTCCGCGGAGATTAGTATCTCCGCGCAGATGGATTCGTCGTGCGGAACTCCAAGACCAAACGCATTCGGATTTGTGCGTTGCTGATGGGGCGAGTATTACCGCAGGATAGATAGCTCCGTAGCTGTGGCAACGGGCAGTCGATTGGCAGCCTATTGCACTGGAATCAGGTCCAGCAGTTGCCCTTTGCAAGGGCTACGCGGCCGTTGACGGCCACGGTCGTCGTCATCGTGGACCAGGACTTTGTGGATACGTTCTCGCCTTAGGCAGAGTCGCGCCTTTGCCAAAAGGTGCTGAGCTTGGCAGCAGAGGTAAGGTACAGGCAGGTCGGAGGGGAAGACTCATTTACCAAGAGCCTCCCCCATCGGGTGGTGGGATCTCAGGCGGGAAGCTTGAAACCAATGGCTTCAAGCTTCGAAGTGGGTGCAGTTTGGAGGGTTGTGGGGAATGGAATCATGAGTCTCGATCTTTCAAGCTGCCCAGGAAGGTTCACTCGTCCCCACTGGCCGTTGGGGGCAGGTTCGATGGTGTAGATCTCGACCGGGGCCAGATTGATCGGGAGGCGAATGCTGCCAACATATCTCACCCGGCAAGGATAGTCGGAGAAGACCACGAAATTCATATCTTGTCCGGCGTAATGGAATTTGCTCTCTTTCAGATCCATAGTGCCTCCTGACTCATGATGTGAATTCTTTGTCTTCGAGACTGCCAGTGGCTCGCGCGAAAGCGCCTGGCTCTTGTCTTAGGATCGTCAGAGAAGAATCACCCGCGGACGCATCGCCATCCACAACGTAAACGAAAGCTCCTGTGTCCTTCATGGGATCTCCTTCGCTCAACTCCCTTTGACGGCATCGAGCAATTCATGAAATACGGGCATTGCCGCGTCGCTTGACGATATGCAACTGACCCGCCATGTCGCTCTCACACCGAATCAAAGACTTGCACCGATCCGTGCCGAAGCGATTTCGGCACTTTTGGCAAGTGCCGAGTCATGCGCCGAAACTGCGAGGGTTGCCAGCATCGGCCGCCAGGTATTGCGCAGGTACTCATTTGACTCCGATTGGGTGCACCGGACGTTGGAGGAGAAGCACTCGGAATCGCTTCTTCGACTCTGCCGGCAATTTTCGCATCCCGCGTGCTGTCATGCCCGCCATTTCGGTCTGCTGGCCCCCCAACCCCTTCGGCCTGAGAGAGTTCAAACACGACCAACTGAGAACGGGAAGCAATGGATGACAGGAGACTGCGGGCCAGAGCCCGACGATCGAAGCTGGACTAGCGGGTTGGCAAGAGCAACCACACGAAAAAGACCCAAGGTGACAGCGTCAGCACAAAGAACAACACCCAGCGCCAGACTCGCTTTGGTTTTTGAAATTCAATCACTGTGGCCATGGTTGCCTCCGCGTTTCCTATGATCTCTGAGTGCCGGACAGCTCACCGCAAGGAAGACCACGCTACGGTAGATGACTCACCGGTCTCAATAGGGCCGATGATTAGACGGGCGACGTTCCCGTCGCCGAGTTGTCCTGCGACACACTTTGGGCAATTACACCGCCGTTGCTGCCATATGCCCTTGCGGCGGGTCTTACACGCCCAGGTGGTGTTCGTATCCAGTTTGATCATGAAGCGCCCTGGATCGACGCGATCCACTGCGGAGCCTCTGATTACCTCTGCAGACGTCTCGCCCCCCGGAACTCAAACGCATTCTGCTCCACGCAGGTGAAAAGCACCTTCGGGGAAGGGATATGAAGCTCCTCCGACTCAGGGTTTAATTCCGCCGGAGGCTCAAACGAATTTCCTTGCGCCCCCCTACCGAATTCGGCATCTGCCGTCGTCATTTGACGAAGTTCGGCATTTCCATTTATCCACACCACTCAGATTGGAAAGACACCAGGACAAGGGGATACCCGTCATTACTCTTGCATTGGCCGGAAATAGGTCCCCGTCGCTAAGGATACCTGAAGCATCTTCTTAGCTGCCAATGTCCGCTGGTTTTCTGCCCGCTGGGTGTCAGCGTCATTGATCAAGCAGGCTCAATCTCTTCAACATCCCGTTTGGGTCGTTAGAGCACTCCGATTGAATGGAAGCCGGAATGCTGATTCCAGTCCGAGCGATAGGGAAGTTGGTAAGGAACACGAGGTAGATCATGAATACGACAACGAACAACGCAACCGCGTATTACTTCGGTCTGGAAGTCAAGGTTCTCTGCACGATGGAGCATTGTTCGTTGATTCAATTTGCTTCAAGAGAGTTCATCGTGGAGAAAGCGGATCTGGAGTTTGTTCAGACTCTTGTGCAAGCCGCTTAGCCGGTGAGGAATGATGCAAGTTGATTCTGCAGCCTCGCAATCGAGAGACAGCGGCCGGCATTTTTCTGGGACTGACTTATGTTCGAGGCCACGACCCTTAAGCGACGGTCCTGATGTTCCCTTCTGACCTTTGTTTATCCGGAGGAGGCCTTCGTGGAGATGGCTTCCAGTTTGACTCGAGCGGCCAGGTATCTAAAGCATTTGGATCTGGGAGGTGAAGAATGCTAGACACAACTTCCGCCCTCGCGCTCTATTCGAAGCTTTACCAGCGCACCTGCAATCAAGGCTGCTGCTGTGGCCAATGGCTCGGACTAACCGAAGCGTTACTCAACCACGAGCTCTGCCTCGACTGCCAACTCCGGTTGTCGGTCGACCTGGTCGCGCTCACCTCTAAGCAGGAGGTGCGCCATGCCTCCTGATCCGATGCTCGTCTTTTGGGTCACTGTTTTAGTGCTGGCTGCGTCCTGGTGCGGAGCGCGGCTGGCAAGATCTGCCGCCGAAGAGCCTGAAGAAAACGACGCGTCTCCACCCTATCTCGAGGGGCGCATCGTCGTCTGCGCTAACTGCGACGACCACACCACGCTTTACCGCTCCCCTTCTGGCTCCATCGTCTGCTCGCTGTGCGGCTCGCCCTCGTGGTGTTTCGAGCGCACCAACCTGGTCGAGCGCCTCCAGCGCGAAGTCATCGAACTCGAGCGCAGCTACACGCTGATAATTCTGCCCGGCGATCTTCCTGCTAGGGGCCTCACCTGATTCGCCTGAACCGGAGTACGGCTGGATTCAGCCGGGTGCTTGACGTTTCGGTTCCACAATTTGGCCGCGATTGATCTGACCGGACCAAGAAGGAGTGAAGTGGTGATGATTCGCAAGTCTTTAACTGGAGGGTTTCAGATGCCTGCAGTGACGCTAGCAGAATTTCCCGTTAACCCCATACCCGAAGCTGTACCGGGCAACGCGGTGCGGGACCAACTAGCCCGAATCTTGAATAGCAGCGGGTTTGCCTCTTCTACGCGGCTTTGCCGCTTCCTCACGCACATCGTCAATCGGACGCTTGATGGAGATGACGACAGCATCAAAGAGTTCTCGGTTGCGATGGAGGTGTTTGATCGCACCGCCGATTACGATCCGAATATTGACGCGATTGTGCGAGTCGAGGCGCGCCGGCTCAGAGCGAAGTTGAAAGCCTACTACGAGACGGCGAACGATCCTGTTCTGATTGAATTGCGGCCGGGAAGTTATGTTCCGAGCTTTCGCTGGCTAGGTACAGGACCGGTACCGGAGCAGCGGCAGGACGCTCAACCGAGGCGGCGGCCTTCGGTTGCCGTATTGCCGTTCGTTAACATGAGCCCGGAGCCTGAGCAGGACTGTTTCTGCGACGGGATCAGCGAAGAGATTCTCAACTCGCTCACGCACCTGCCGGAGCTTGACGTGATTGCGCGGACATCGTCGTTCCAATTCAAAGGGGTCGCTATCGATATCCGTGATGTTGGGCAACGGCTCGGGGCGGATCTCGTCATTGAAGGCAGCGTCCGAAAGGCCGGCGAGCAGGTGCGGATCACTGCGCAGGCGGTTGAGACCGCCTGCGGTCATCACCTTTGGTCCGAGACGTTTGGCCGCGAGTTGAAGGATGCCTTCGCCATTCAGGAAGAGATCGCTCGCGCTGTCGCTGACTTGCTTCGGGTTCATGCGCCAGCGCGTCCCGCCTCTGCTCGCAAGCTCGATGCTTATACCGAGTACCTAAGGGCCGCTTCCTGATCCACCAAAGGTTCGAAACAGGCCGGGGCTCACTGGATTTGGAGGGTAGCATTGTGCGCAAGGTGGCCGTAGACAAGCCGCGTTCCTCACGCGAGCGGAACCTCGTGACAATCAACCAGAAACAGGACACCTGGACGAGCGCCGTTTTTTGACCCTCTTGACGCGATACCAGGTTCTCTAAGCTCCTGACGAAGAGGCATCCTCGGCGACGCCCGAACGTAAGCTTACGGTCGGGTTAGGGCACATTACTGCATCCGGATACAGCGGCGGATGCAGAATGCGGGCATGTCAAAGCACGATTTAGTCCAAAAATGGTGCTACGGACACGAGCCGCAGCAGGAGCAGCAATGGACCTGATTTTCTCCGATTGCTTCAGACGGAACGAGCCCGGTGGATTCAGTGAGATTGCCGATGTGCCACTCACCTGCAGCGACTACATGCCCCTGGCGGACGTGACTTCCTGCCTCGAAGCCGGTCAGCCGACCGCAAAACTGTATGCCACTCCCGACGCGTGGGTGCGGACGGCAATTCTGAACGTCGCAAGCTGCGGCAAATTCTCAAGCGATGGCACGATTGCCGAATACGCCGCGGATATCTGGAAGGAGCAATCTTGTCCAGTGCCGGTGAAGAGGGACTTGCGCGCATTTCGAACCGTTCGGACCCGCGGAGACGAACAGGCCTCTGACAATGCGGGCTTGGTCGCAGAAAGTGAGAAAAAAACTATGGCGCGAAAATCGAAGAAAAAAAAGAAACAAAAATCAAGGCTGGACGGCGACACTCAACGGTCCGGCGTCAACAGCAAAGAGAAGATCGGCAAAAAAGAGTACGAGGCCGAACTTTTCAAGCTGCAAGTTGAGCTGGTCAAGCTCCAGGACTGGGTCAAGACGACCAACGCCCGCATTGTCATCATTTTCGAAGGACGAGATGCTGCCGGCAAAGGCGGCATGATCAAGCGCATCGTGGAGCGTGTCAGCCCGCGCATCTTTCGCGTGGTCGCCCTCCCCTCGCCGACCGAGAGGCAGAGGACCCAGCTCCATGCTCAGCGCTACGTTGAACAACTGCCCGCCGGAGGTGAAGTCGTCATCCTCGACCGGAGCTGGTATAACCGCGCCGGGGTTGAGTACGTGATGGGCTTTTGCACTGCTGAAGAGTACAGGGAGTTTCTCAGGGACTGTCCCATCTTCGAGGCCTTTCTGGTCAGCCAAGGCATCATCCTGCTGAAGTACTGGCTCGAAGTCTCGGAAAAGGAACAACACAAGCGCTTCCTCGCGCGGATTGAAGATCCTTCAAAGCGCTGGAAGCTCAGTCCTATGGATTTGGAGTCGCACCGTCGCTGGTACGACTACTCACGGGCTCGAGATGAAATGCTCGCAGCCACCGACACAAGAACGTCGCCCTGGTACATCGTTCCGTCAGACGACAAGAAGCGTGCGCGGCTGAACTGCATTGCGCACATACTCAGCAGCATCCCGCACGAGGAGATTCCTTATAAGCCTCCCAAGCTTCCGCCACGCCAAAAGGCGAAAGGGTACGCAGAGCCGAAGCAAAAGCACCGAACCATCCAGCAGCTCTGGTAGGCCTGCACATGTCGAACCATCGGAGATTACGTCTGTTACCAGAGTGGCTTGTCTCGTACCGTGGGGATTGGCTGCAGCCCGACATCGCCGCGGGGCTGACCACTGGCGCAGTCATCATTCCCAAGGCAATGGCGTATGCCATGATGGCCGGGCTGCCGGTGCAGGTAGGGCTCTGTACCGCCTTGGT
>Ga0180085_1000885_pt1 | contig 10171 bp, 9 predicted proteins | sample EasRiv730_16_10D_FD_123013 | JGI IMG/M metagenome (GOLD analysis project Ga0180085, IMG submission 123013) | Soil microbial communities from meander-bound floodplain in the East River, Colorado, USA - East River metaG ERMLT730_16_10D | ecosystem: Environmental > Terrestrial > Soil > Floodplain ... | reverse complement strand
TGGGGTGTCATGCTGGCCAACGGGGATGTGTACGCGAGCGACATGCTGAGCGGCCTCTGGCAGTTGAAAGCGCCGTAGCGCATGCGCATCGCCGCAATCCAATCCGTGCTGGCACTCGTCGCATGGGCGCTGGCCGCGCCCCTGGTGGGCGCGCAGGAAATGACCGGCTTTACGGCCGCCGCCGCCGCCCGCCAGGCCGCCTTCGAGGCGGCGCTCGACTCGTTGGTACGCCCGGCGCGCATCCGGGTCGATTCCCGGGTGCTGAGCGCGGAGCCACACATCGCGGGAACCGCCGCTCAGGTCCGCACGGCGGACCACGTGCTGCGCGAGTTTGCCGCGGCGGGGTGGGATACCTCCCGGGTGACCTTCCGGGTGTACCTCCCTCACCAGGATTCCAGCGTGGTGGAGCTGGTGCGGCCGGAGCGCCGGCGGCTCCGTCTTACCGAGCCCCCCCTGCGCCAGGACCCCACGACGGTCGGCCGGATCTGGCCCGCCATGAATGCCTACAGCGGCGCCGGGGACGTCACGGCGGCCGTCGTCAATGCTGGCTTCGGCCTCCCGACCGACTATGCCACCCTCGATTCGATGGGCGTGGACGTGCGCGGAAAGGTCGTGATCGCCCGGTATGGCCGGAGCCACCGCGGGATCAAGGCGCGGGAAGCCGGACGCCACGGCGCCGCCGCGCTCCTGCTCTATTCCGATCCGCAGGATGACGGGTATTTCCTCGGCCCGACGTACCCGAATGGACCGATGCGGCATCCGGACGCCCCGCAACGGGGCAGCGTTTCGGTCGTTCCCGGCGACCTGTCCACTCCGGGTCGCTCCTCCACTCCCGATGCGATCCGCCTTCCCGAGGATTCGATCCCGGCGCCCCGCATCCCCGTGCTGCCGATCGGATACAGGAACGCCCAGTTGATCCTGCAGCCCCTGGCGGGGCCGGAGGTGCCGCAGGACTGGCAGGGCGGACTCCCGTTCCGGTACCGGATCGGCGGCACCGAACACGTGGCCGTCCGGGTGGCGGTCTGGCCCGAGCGCGGAGAGCGGGCCTTCAAGACGATCGTCAACACCGTGGCTCGACGGGACGGGACCCGGTGGCCCGACGAGTGGGTTCTGGCGGGGGGGCACCGCGACGCCTGGGGCCCGGGCGCCGTCGATAATGTCAGCGGCGTGGCCAGCCTGCTTGAGATGGGGAGGGCTCTCGGGGCCACATGGGCAGGCGGGGGCGGGCCCGCGCGGACGGTAGTGATCTCTACCTTCGACGCCGAGGAGTGGGGACTGGTGGGATCGGTCGAGCACGTCGAGTCGATGGAGGACGAACTCCGGAGGAAGGCCGTGGCGTATTTGAACCTCGACGCGATCGCCACCGGGCGGCGCTTTGGCTCCTCCTCAACCGCGTCGCTCCGCGGCCTGGTCCGGGACGCCGCACGCACGGTGCGGCAGCCGGGCGAATCCACCACGGTTCTTGCGGCGGCGCTGAGGGATGGACATGCCCCCGGCGCGACCGATCTGACCTTCGGGGACCTGGGCGGGGGAAGCGATTTCGCCGGCTTCTACAATCACCTCGGCATTCCGGCGTTCGAGGTCGGCTTCAGCGGGCGCTACGGTGCGTATCACTCGGCCTACGACACCTTCACGTGGATGGAGCGATTCGGCGACCCGGGCTTTCATTCCCACGCCGCCGTCGCACGGATGGCCGCCCTGATGATTGCCCGGCTCGCCAACGCGGATGTCCTCCCGTACGATCACGAGGAATTCGCCCGCCGCATCAGCGAGCTCGTTGCCGACCGGCGGAGCCAGGCCCGGGACGGCGGGATGCCGGATTCGGAGTGGGATGGGCTGGAACAGGCGCTGGACAGGTTCGCGGACGCGGCGCGAGGCGTGAGTACGGCGCGGCGCGCCGTGACGTCCGGCGGGGCCCGGCAGGAGGCGGATCTGGTCAGGGCCAACGCGGCGCTCCGCGCGATCGAGCCGATGCTTACCAGGGCGGAGGGATTGCCCGGCCGGCCGTGGATGCGCAACCTGCTCTTCGCGCCGGCCCGGAACGACGGGTATGGGGAAGCGGCGTTACCAGGGGTGGCGGAGGCGATCGAAGACCGGGATGCGGCCCGGCTCCAGGCGGAGCTGCGCGACCTCGCCTCGCGGATCCGGTCGGCCACCGCTCTGCTCGAAGAAGCCGCGGAGGCCCTTGGAGGTTAGAGCCGCGGCAGCGTCACTCCGACCTGGCCTTGGTACTTGCCCGCCTTGTCCTTGTAGCTTACCTCGCAGATGTCGTCCTCGTCCGCCTCGAAGAACAGCACCTGACAGATGCCCTCGTTGGCGTAGATCTTCGCCGGCAGGGGTGTCGTATTGCTGATTTCCAGTGTCACGAATCCCTCCCACTCCGGTTCGAACGGGGTCACGTTCGTGATGACGCCGCAGCGGGCGTAGGTCGACTTCCCGACGCAGATCGTGAGGACGTTCCGCGGAATCCGGAAGTACTCCACCGAGCGCGCGAGCGCAAAGCTGTTGGGAGGCACGATGCAGACGTCGCCTTCGAATTCCACGAAACTCTTGGAGTCGAAGGACTTCGGATCCACGATGGCGGAGAGCACATTGGTGAAGATCTTGAACTCGGGTGCCACGCGCATGTCGTAACCATAGGACGATACGCCGTACGAGATGACCTGGCGGCCCTGCGCGTCCGTGCGGCGGACCTGGCGGTCCTGAAACGGGTCGATCATCCTGTGCTCGGCCGCCATGCGGCGGATCCAGCGGTCGGACTTGATGGACATGGGCACCCTGAGTGTGATGTGGGGGATGGACGGGGAGAAACATAGGCGCCGGCCGGCTCCGATGGCAACGTCTAGGTGCGCCTCGCGTCACGACTTGGGTTGACTGAGGGGGTGCTCCGGTTAATTTTCCGCTGCCTTTCCGACCGCTCAGCCAGGACGGTGATTCCGGATGCTCACGCCCTACATTCCGCTGCTCTTCACCATGGCGATCGTGGTCATCACCGCGATCCTCATGTTCGGGCTGTCGCACGGGCTGTCCAGGTTGCTCGGCACCCGCCGGAAGACGCCGGCCAAGATGGCGCCGTACGAGTCGGGTATGCCGGTCCTGGGCGATGCCCGGGAGCGGTTTTCGGTGAAGTTCTATCTCGTCGCGATGTTGTTCATCCTGTTCGACATCGAGACCGTCTTCATGGTGCCCTGGGGCGTGGCTTTCCACCAGATGACCTCGGCCCGCCTGTTCCTGCTCGTCGAGATGCTCGTTTTCGTCCTCATTCTCGGCGTCGGGTACGTCTACGTCTGGAAGCGGGGGGCGCTGCAATGGGATTGACCATCGGCGCGGCCTCCAACCCGACCAGCATCTCCGGTCAGTCGCCCAACTGGGTGACGGCCCGCCTGTCCGATCTCATCAACTGGTCCCGAACCCGGTCGCTGTGGCCGATGCCGTTCGGCACTGCGTGCTGCGCCATCGAGTTCATGGCGACCGCGGCCAGCCGGTACGATTTGGCCCGGTTCGGGATGGAGCGCCAGGCGTTCTCGCCGCGCCAGGCCGACGTCCTGATTTGTGCCGGCCGCCTGCCATTCAAGCTCGCCCCGGTGATCCGACGGGTGTGGGATCAGATGCCGCAGCCGAAGTGGTCGATCTCCATGGGCGCGTGCGCCTCGTCCGGCGGCATCTTCGACAACTATGCCATGGTGCAGGGCATCGACACGATCATTCCGGTGGATGTGTACGTGCCAGGCTGCCCGCCCCGGCCGGAAGGGCTGCTGTACGGCATCCTCCTGCTGCAAAAGAAGATCATGGGCGAGAGCCTCACCGATCAGCAGCTCCGCGTGGAACGCACCGTCGGCCCCGACGGGCTCTTCCTGCCACCGGCGTATATCGACGAGGTGTCCGAACCGTTCGGCAATTCGATCCACCAGACGCGGTCCGCATGAGCGTTCCGTCGTCCTCCGTCGCCGCGCTCCGTGAGCGGTTCGGCGATGCGATCCTCCTGCACGCGGTCCTCTCCGGCGATACCATCGTGTACGTGCGTGCCGACCGGGCGCACGAGATCCTGGCCTGGCTGCGGGATGAACCCGGCCAGGGGTTCAATTACCTGACCGACGTGACCGCCGTGGAGTACCGGGATGCCGAGCGCCCGATCGAGGTGGTCTGGCAGCTGCGCTCGCTGGAGCGGAAGGCGGACCTGCGCGTCAAGGCGGAGCTCGACAAGGCGGCACCACTCGAGGTGGACACCGTTTGCGACCTCTGGAAAGGCGCGAACTGGCTCGAGCGCGAGGTGTTCGACATGTTCGGCGTGCAGTTCCGGGGGCATCCGGACCTGCGCCGAATCCTTATGTGGGAGACCTACTCGGAGGGCTATCCCCTCCGGAAGGACTTTCCGCTCCGCGGCCACCTGAGCCGCGCCGAGCAGACCCGGCAGGCCCTCGCCGCCAATCCCGAAGCCCATTATTCCCTCGAAGAACTCTCGATCGCCGAGGCATTCCACGAACTGCCGGACGACGTGCGCGAGCGCCTGCGGCACGGCGAGCGCGGGAAGGTGCGATGACGACCCGCACAGTCGAATACGACCTCGCGACCGGTGGCCTCGATGCCCGGGGCCGCGACGTGCGCGTCCCGCTGGGAGTGCGCCAACGCGGCGACGAGGATGCGCTCGGCGGCGAGCATATGCTCATCAATCTCGGGCCCCAGCACCCGGCCACCCATGGCGTGCTCCGCCTGGTGCTCGAGCTCGAAGGGGAGACCGTCCGGCGCTGCATTCCGCACGTGGGGTACCTGCACTCGGGCTTCGAAAAACTCGGGGAATACCGGCACTACAACCAGATCATCCCGCTCACCGACCGCACGGATTACCTGTCACCGATGGCGAACAACGTCTGCCTGGCGATGGCGGCGGAAAAGCTGATGGGCATCGACGTGCCCGAGCGATGCGAGGTGCTGCGGGTGATCGCGTGCGAGATGAGCCGGATCATCTCGCACCTGGTGTGGCTGGGTACGACCGGCATCGACATCGGCGCGTACACCCCCTTCCTGTGGCTGTTCCAGCAGCGGGAGCGGATCTACGACCTGCAGGAGTCGTGGACCGGCGCGCGCATGACCACGAGCCTGACCCGGGTCGGCGGCCTCATGGCGGACATTCCCGACGGTTGGGAGGACGGGCTCGGCGACTTCTGCCGGACGTTTCCGAAGGTCCTCCACGAAGTAGACACGATGTTCACCCGCAACGCGATCTGGTGCGGCCGGAACCAGGGGGTCGGGACCATCTCCGGGGCCGATGCCATCAACCACTCCTTGTCGGGCCCAATGCTCCGCGCAAGCGGGGTCGACTACGACGTCCGCAAGGACCGGCCCTACCTGGGCTACGAGACGTACGAATTCGACGTGCCGGTCGGAGAGCATGGCGACAACTACGACCGCTACCTGGTCCGGCTCGAGGAGATGTTCCAGTCCACCCGGATCCTCGAGCAGGCACTGGGGCGCCTCGGTCGCCTGAAGGGCGCCCCCATCAATGTGGATGACCCGCGTGTCATCCTGCCGCCCAAGTCCCGCGCCATGAGCGACATGGAGTCCATGATTCATCACTTCAAGCAGGTGATGGAGGGCGTGCGGCCACCGGTGGGCGAGGCGTATATGGGCATCGAGAATCCCAAGGGTGAGCTCGGCTACTACCTCGTCTCCGACGGCACCGCCAAGCCGGTGCGCTGGCGAATCCGGCCGCCGTCCTTCCTCAACCTTTCGGCACTGCCGCACATGTGCGAGGGCGCACTGCTCTCCGACGTGATCGCTATCAACGCGAGTGTGGACATCGTGATGGGGGAGATCGACCGATGAGCGGGGCAACCCAGGCGCACGCCGACACGCCGCACCAGCCGATCTTCGTCGGCGAGGTGCAGGCCCGGCTCGAGGCGCTCTACCCGCATTACCCGACCCGGCAGGCGTGCCTGTTACCTGCGCTGTGGATGGTGCAGGAAGCGCGGGGCTGGATCTCGGAGCCGGCGATGGCCGAGGTGGCCGAGGTGCTCGGCTTGACCCCGGCCTACGTGAAGGGCGTGGTCACGTTTTACACGATGTACCACACGCATCCGGTCGGGCGCCATTTCATCCAGGTCTGCACCACGTCACCGTGTAACCTGTGCGGCGCCGAGGACGTGCTGAAGTCGCTGCTGCGGGAATCCGGCTGCGGGGAGCTCGGCGCGACGAGCCCGGACGGCCGGTTCACCATCGCGGAGGTCGAGTGCCTCGGCGCCTGCGGTTTCCCGACGCCGATCCTCATCGATGACGATTTCATCGAGCACGTCACCCCTGAACGAGTCCCCGGCATCCTGCAAGGGTACAAGTAATGGGCTATCCGCATCCGAGTCATCCGAAGGAAACGCCGGTCCTGTCGAAGCATTTCGGGGATGCCGGCGCCCGCACCTACGAGGGTTGGGTGCAGCGGGGGGGGTACGCCGGGCTTCGAAAGGCGCTCGGGATGGCGCCCGACGCCATCATCGAGGAGCTGAAGGCGTCCGGGCTCCGCGGCCGGGGCGGCGCGGGGTTTCCGACCGGGCTCAAGTGGTCCTTCATGCCCAAGGGCGACGGCAAGCCGCACTATCTCGTCTGCAACGCCGATGAGTCCGAGCCGGGCACCTTCAAGGATCGCGAAATCATGCGGTGGACCCCGCACGCGCTCATCGAAGGCTGCGCCGTCGCGGCATACGCCATCGGCGCCGAGCGCTGCTACATCTACATCCGGGGTGAGTTCACCGAGCCGCTCGCGGTAATGCATCAGGCGGTGGCCGAGGCCTACGCGCAGGGCGCGCTCGGCGCCGACGCGCTCGGATCCGGGATGCGCATCGATTTCGTGATTCATCGCGGCGCCGGGGCCTACATCTGCGGGGAAGAAACCGCGATGATGAACTCGATTGAAGGCAAACGCGGCAACCCGCGCATCAAGCCGCCATTCCCGGCGGCGGCGGGCCTGTTCGGAATGCCGACGACCATCAACAATGTCGAGACCCTTGCCGCCGTGCCGCACATCCTGAATCGGGGCGCGGACTGGTACAAGGGCCTCTGCCTCGGGAATCCCAAGAGCACCGGGACCAAGCTCATCTCCGTGTGCGGACACGTCCAGCGCCCCGGGAATTACGAGATCACGATGGGGACGCCGATGCGCGACCTCATCTTCGACATGTGCGGGGGCATGCGGCCGGGCCGGACGCTCAAGGCGGTCATCCCGGGGGGCTCCTCGGTGCCGATCATGAACGCCGAGGAGGCCGGGGACTGTGTCCTCGATTATGAGGGTGTCATCGCCAAGGGCTCGATGCTCGGGTCGGGCGGGATGATCGTGATGGACGACTCCGCGGACGTCGTGTATCAGGTATGGCGCCTCGCGCGGTTTTATGCGCACGAATCGTGCGCGCAATGCACGCAGTGCCGCGAGGGCACCGCCTGGACGACGAAGATCCTCGAACGGATCCTCGCCGGGAAGGGCAAGGAAGCGGACCTCGCTCTCCTGCTCGATCTCTCGGACGGCATGACGGGCAAGACGATCTGCGTGCTGAGCGATTCGTGCGCCGCGCCGATCGTGAGCGGAATCCAGAAATTCCGCCCCGAATTCGAAGCCTACCTCAGCGGCGCGCGCCAGCCGGCGCTCGCGATGGCCTGATCCGATGGCCGAACGCGTCACCGTCACGATCGACGGCGCCCAGGTCAGCGTGCCCAAAGGCACCACGCTCATCGAAGCCGCCAAGCAGGCGGGCGTGCTCGTCCCGCACTATTGCTACCACCCGTCGCTGCCGTCCCCGGCCGTCTGCCGGATGTGCCTCGTCGAGGTGGAGAAATCGCCGAAGCTGCTCCCGGCCTGCGTAACCACGGTCGCGGACGGACAGGTGGTGCACACCAACAGTGTGGGCGCGAAGAAGGCGCGCGAGGGCGTCCTCGAGTTCCTCCTGATCAATCATCCGCTGGACTGCCCGATCTGCGATCAGGCCGGGGAGTGCGAGCTCCAGGACTACACCTTCCAGGAGGGCAGGGCCGAAGGGCGCCACGACGACTACCCGAAGCGGTACAACCCGGTCGAGGAATTCGGCCCCGACGTGCTCTACGTGCCCAATCGCTGCATCCTCTGCACGCGCTGCGTGCGGTTCATGGAGGACGTGGCCAAGGACGGGGTGCTGAACGTGTCGGAGCGCGGCGATCGCGCGTACATCGGGATGTTTCCCGAGCGGGAGCTGGATCACCCTTGGGCCGGCAACGTGGTGGACCTCTGCCCGGTCGGCTCGCTCATCTCAAAGGACTTCCTGCACAAGGCGCGGGCGTGGGATCTCGATCGCACGGCGAGCGTCTGCCCGGGCTGCACGCAGGGCTGCAACATGACCATCGATACTCGCGACAATACCGTCGTCCGCCTCCGGCCCCGCGCCAATCTCGAGGTCAACCGGCATTTCATGTGCGACGAAGGGCGGATGAACTACCGCTGGATGAATCGCGGCGACCGGGTGGAGGCGCCGCTCGTGAAGGACGGCCCGCGGCACCAGGCCATCGACTGGGAGCAGGCGCTCGACCGGCTCGCGCAACTCGTCCGCGGGGCGGCCGGGAGCGCGGTGATCCTGGCCTCCGGTCGCGCCTCGACCGAATCTCTGGGCCTCGTCAGGCGGATGCTGGCAGGGTTCAACCTCACCGCAGCCGTCGCGGTGCCAATGGGCGAGGAAGCGCCGCTCGCCGGCGTTCCCGGCCTCGCGCTGCGCCGGGAGCGTGCGGGCAACTTGATCGGCGCCCGGATCCTCGGGTACGACGCCGAGTGGACCGCCGCGCTGGCCGCGGCCGCCACGGCCGCGATCGTCGTGCTGCTCGATGTGGAATTGACCGGGGCCGAGGTCGCCCGACTCGCCGGCGCCGGCGCGGTCGTGGCGCTCGCGACTATGGAATCCGAGGGCACGTCCCGGGCCGATCTGGTCCTTCCCATCACGACGCTGGCGGAGGAAAACGGCACCTATGTGAACGTGGACCATCGAGTCCAGCGGTTCCAGCAGGCGAAATCCCCTCCCGGGATGGCCCGCCCCGCGTGGTGGCTGGCTGGCGAGGTGCTCGTGGCCGCCGGTGAGACCGTGGAGGCCCCCGCCACCGCGGCGGAGGCATTCGCCGCCCTCGGCGTGAGCTATCCCGCGTTCGCCGGGCTCACGCATCAGGAGCTGGGCTTCACCGGGCGCGTGCTGCGGTCCGTCCCGGCCGGGGCGGCGGGATGACGCCGGAGATGAAGGGGCTGCTCCTGGTGACCGGCGTGAAGCTCGTCCTCGTCTTCACGTTCATCATGACACTCGTGGCCTACCTCACCCTGCTGGAACGGTGGATTTGCGCCTGGATGCAGGACCGGCTGGGCCCCAACCGCGCGGGGCCGAAGGGCATTCTGCAGCCGCTGGCGGACGGGGTGAAGAACATCGTGAAGGAGGAGCTCATTCCGGGCTCGGCGAACAAGGTGTTCTTCGTGCTCGGCCCGGCCATCTCGATGATGGCGGCCCTGTTGCTTCCCCTCACGATCCCGTGGGCCGCGCCGCTCCCGCTCGAGTTCGACATCACGATGCCGCTCCTCGGGCGCTTCGTGCATCACGGTGTGACGTCGGCCGCCGTGGCGGAGTTGCCGATTGGGTTTCTCTACATCCTCGCCATCAGCTCGGTGGGCGTGTACGGCATCGCGATCGCCGGATGGGCCTCGAACAACAAATACAGCCTGCTCGGCGGCCTTCGCGCCGCTGCGCAGATGGTGTCCTACGAGGTGGCGATGGGCCTGAGCCTCATCCCGGTGCTCCTGATCGTGGGGAACGTCTCCTTCCCGGAGATCGTCCGGGCCCAGCAGCACGGCCCGATCGGCTGGCTGGCGCTGCCACTCGCCCTCTCGGCCTTCATCTTCCTCGTCGCCGGCTTCGCCGAGACGAATCGCGTGCCCTTCGACCTGCCGGAGTCAGAATCCGAACTGGTCGCCGGCTATCATACCGAATACAGCGCCATCAAATTCTCCGCCTTCTTCATCGCCGAGTACACCGCGATGACGACTATCGCGATGATGTTCGTTACCCTGTTCCTCGGCGGCTGGGACATTCCGTTCACCGGGTGGGATGAGCAGGCCGGAGTCGCACAGTTCCTGGTGACGGCGGTCGTGTTCTTCGGCAAGTGCCTGACGCTGATCTTCCTGTTTATCTGG
>Ga0180085_1000884_pt1 | contig 10175 bp, 12 predicted proteins | sample EasRiv730_16_10D_FD_123013 | JGI IMG/M metagenome (GOLD analysis project Ga0180085, IMG submission 123013) | Soil microbial communities from meander-bound floodplain in the East River, Colorado, USA - East River metaG ERMLT730_16_10D | ecosystem: Environmental > Terrestrial > Soil > Floodplain ... | reverse complement strand
GTCCGGCACGGTGTGAACAGAAGGAGCTTCACTCGACTGCTGTACACGCTTCGACCACTGATCGATACATATCTTGCCGAACACGTCGCGCGCGGCGGCGAAGGGCTCATCCACGATAGCGAAGCGAGCGCCGCTGTCGGCAAGGACGTGGCGGTAGTCGGCTTCGGAAAGCCTGCTGTTGAGCGCCACGGCGATGGCGCCGGCGTGGACCGCGCCGAGCCATGCCGCGGCGAAGTCCGGCGTGTCGCGCATGACGAAAAGCACCTGCTCGCCCGGCTTCACGCCGAGCGCACGCAACGCACCGGCCGCGCGCGCGACCCGGGTCGCAAGCTCGTCCCAAGTGACCTGCTCCTCGCCGCAGATCAGGGCGATGCGCCCCGGGTAGCGGCTTCGCAGGACGTGCTCGGCGAGATTCATCCCGCGTAATCCGGCGCCACGCGGATGGTGAATTCGCCGATGCGCTCGATGCCGGCGCGGATCTCGTCGCCGGGCTTGACCGGGCCGACGCCCTCGGGCGTGCCGCTGAAGATGAGATCGCCGGGGTAGAGGGTGTAGAAGCTCGTCGCGTATTCAATGAGCCGCGGGACGTCATACACCATGCGGCGCGTGTTGGAGCGCTGCCTGGGCTCGCCGTTGACCGTGAGCCAGAGGTCGAGATTGTTCGGATCGGAGACCTCGTCGCGGGTGACGAGCCATGGCGCCAGCACGCTGTACGTGTCGATCGACTTGCGGAAGCTCGGCAGCTCGGGCCCGCGCAACGTCATGTCGAGGCCGATGGAGTAGCCGCAGACGTAGTCGAGCGCCTGGCTGCGGCTCACGCGGTTCGCCTCGCGCCCAATGACCACGGCGAGCTCGACCTCGTGGTCGTTGCGCCGCTCGGGAAAGCGCAAGGCGATGCCGTCGCCCGCGCCCGCGAGCGAGCTCGGCGACTTGAGGAACAGGCCCCAGTCGGCGATGGTCTTGATGTCGCGCCCATGCGCGATCCCCTGGTCGCGCTTCGCCTCGTCGATGTGCGCCGGGTAATTGATCGGCGCATTGACGATCTTGGACGGGTTCGCGACCGGCGGCCGCAGCCGGACCGACGCGAGCGGCCGGCGCGCTGCGCGCGCCGCAAGAATCTTCGCCTTGTCGAGGACTGCCGGCAGGTGCGCGATCAGCGCGTCGCCGTGCCGGTACGGCCATTTCTGCGGCGGAATCGCCGCCAGCGCGTCGCTCACGTCGAGCACATCGTCGCCCTCGACGATGCCGAGGCGGTCGTCATCGAACCGGCAGAGTTTCATCGCTTAGAAAATCGCAAAAGAGTGATCGTAGACGCCGAGCGGCCAGCGCCCGCCGCAGTATAGGGCGTACTTGCGCAGGAACGGATGCCGGCTCGCCGCGCCCGCTGCCCGCGCAAGCCGCGCCTGGTACGCGGCGTAGCTCGCCGCGCCGGCGGCAACTCGGATCAAAGCCGCGTCGGCGCAACCGCCCCGTGCCGCGGCCACTGCCGCCGCGCCGTGCAGGACCTCGGTCAAGGCGAGCCACTCGGGGTCAGCCGGATCAACGCGCGCGCCGCGCTCCAGGCGGCCGCGCTCGTCTTCCTCTGCACGCCACCGCTCTTCCGACGGCTTTCGGCAGATCTCGCTCGCCTCTTTCCAATCGAGGGCTTGGCGCACCGGCATTGCGGCGTCCATGCCTAATCCCTCGAGATAGGCCGCGATCTCGCTGCGTTCATCCTCGCCGAGCGCTTCCCCCAGGGCGCTGAACCATGCCCCGTTCACGGGAGCGAAATGCCCAAGGGCTCGACGGTGCTTTTGGCGCGCGCAATGTAGTCGGCGCGCATGTCTTCGTTGGACCGCAGCTTGATGCCGTACTTGCGGTAAAGCTCGTTGTTCTTCGAGCCGGCGGCGCCGAAGAACTTCGGCACTTCGGGGAAGAAGCCGTTCACGGCCTGCTGCACCTTGGCGCGGCCCTGCGGCGTCTCGACGAGATCCACGCAAAAGTCCAGCCCGAACTGGGCGTGGAACTTCTCCTCGGGCATCGTGGTGCGCGCGATGTTGCGCAGCGGCACGAACGAGCAGTGCAGCAGATCCTCGACCTGCAGGATCTCGGCGAGGTCGCCCAGCATCTTGATGACGCAGAACTGCTCCCAGCTCTCCAGCGGCACCTCGAAGATGTTGAGCGGCCGCTTGCGCTTGATGTCCATTTCCTCGGGGCGGACGCCGATCTGGTCGGCGAGCTCCTTGAAGCGCACGTGATGGTGGTATTCCTCCATCGCGACGCGGCAAGTCAGCCACTTCGCGTATGGCGTCGGCGCAAGACGGATCGCCGGCTCGTCGAACACCTGGGCGCCGTAGAGCTCGTTCAGCGCGTGGCTGCGCACGATCTTGCGCACCGCGGTCTGGTACTCCTCGGGCTGCTGCCTGAACTCGTCTACGGTCTTGATGCTCGGGTATGCGAACATTTTCCTGCCTCAGAGAATGGGGTCGCCGGAGAAGGCTTCGAGATCCGTGACCAGATCGGTGAAGTGCGGCTCGAGCGCGCTGATGTCCAGGGGGCCGTCGTCCTGCAGGACGCGCCGCAGCGGCCGCGGCTGCGAGAACACGAACAGCTCGCGCCCGCGCGCGCCGAAAAGCTGGCCGGTGATGTGCGCCGCGCGGTCGCTCGCAAGAAGACTGACCAGCCGCGCGACGTAGCGCGCCGGCACCTGCAGCGCTTTCGCCTTGTATGCAGCCTGCGCTTCGTTCGCCGGCTTGATGCTTTCCGTGACGCGCGTCGCAGCGAACGGCGCGACCGCGTTGCAGCGGATCCTGGAGCGCGCGAGATCGTGCGCAACGACCCGCGTCAATCCGATGAGCCCCGCCTTGGCCGCGCCATAAGCCGCCTGGCCGAAGTTGCCGTAGATGCCCGCCGTGGACACGATGTTGACGATGGCCCCCGGCGGGCGCCCGTTCTTCGCCTGCTCGCGCATCACCGGCGTCGCAGCGGCGAGCAGGCGCTGCGCGCCGCTCAGGTTGGTGCGGATCACCGCGTCCCAGCTGTCCGGGTCGGACTTGAAGATGAAGGCGTCGCGGATGATCGCGGCGTTGTTGACGACGATGTCCACGGATTTGAATTTCTGGCAGGCAAGATCGACCGCCGCGCGTGCAACGGCCGGGTCGGCGATGTCCCCGCAGATCGCTGCCATGCCTTTCTTGCCGGCGACAACTTGTTCCGCGATGCGCGGCTGCTCGGGCTCGCCGGAGATCGAGACGCCCGAATCGACGATCACCACCGACGCGCCCTGCGCGGCGAGGTCCTCGACGATCGCAAGGCCGATGCCGCGCGCGCCGCCGCTCACGATCGCCGCTTTGCCTTGCAGGTCCATCGTCTACCCCTGGTTGTAGAAAGCGTCGGCGTGGATCTGGCGCTGCGACAGGCCGCGCGCGGCAAGCAGCGCCGTGGCGGCTTCGACCATCACGGGCGGGCCGGCGAGGTAGGCCATTGTGTCTTGGGGGTCAGAAACTTTCATCGCCTCGTGCACCATCCCGTAAAGACGGCCGCGCGCCCCGACTTGTTCGGAAAGCACGACCTGGTAACTGAAGTTCGGATGCCGCGCCGCAAGGTCCTTCAATAGCGCCTCGTGGTAGAGGTCGCGCTCGCTGCGCACGCCGACGTAGAGCGTCACCGGCGCGTCGTGGCCGCGCGCGAGCAGCGCGCACAGGATCGACTGGATCGGCGCGAGGCCGCTGCCGCCCGCGACGAGGAGCACCGGCCCGCGGTGGGCCTCGCGCAGATAGGCGATACCAAGCGGGCCGCAAACCTTGACGCGGTCGCCGGCCTTGAGCTGGGTCGCGACATAGCTGCTGGTGCGGCCGCCCGGCATATGGCGCACGTGGAACACGAGCTCGGGCTCGTCGGGCGTATTCGCCATCGAGTAATGGCGCGACAGCCCGGGCGCGAATTCGACCTGGGCGTATTGCCCGGCGGAGAAGGTGAACGGGCCGCCGGCCTCGATCGCGAGGCGCAGGCCCTTGATGTCGTGCGTGAGGCTTTCGACCTCGAGCACGCGGCAGCGCATGACGCGCGAGGGATGGACCACCAGGTCCTCGGCATCGATGCGGCGGATGACGGTGTCGTCCCAGACCTGGGTGCGGCAGGCGAGCACGATGCCGCGCGCGCGCTCGGCGGCAGAGAGCGCGTGCTCGGAATACTCGAGCTCGTGCACATCGCCGGACACAAGCTCGCACTTGCAGGTGCCGCAGTTGCCGGCCTGGCAGGAGAAGGGGAACGCGAGCCCGGCGCGCAGCAGCGAGGCGAGCACGGTGTCGCCCGCCTGCACCGGCACCGGCTCGCCATGGCCTTCGAGCGTGATTTGCATGCGCCGTCCGGAGAACCTACGATGGTACCAATCGTTTGGACCCCAAACAAATGCTCAAGCCCGGCCTGCTGCCCGAGCTCCTCGGCTACCGCCTGCGGCTCGCTCAGCAGGCGGTGTTCCGCGACTTCGGCGAAAGCGTCAGCGAGCTTGCGCCGGGCCGCGTCGGCATTCTGCTTCTCATCGACGCGAATCCCGGGGTGACGCAAAGCCGGCTTGCACAGGCGGTCGGCCTGGACCGCTCCACGCTGGTCGGGGTGCTGCACGCGCTGGAAGCGCGCGCGCTCGTCGAGCGCCGCCGCGGCGAAGACCGCCGCACCAACGGCCTCTGGCTGACGCGCGACGGGCGTACGCTCATGGCCAGCCTGAAGCGCCGCATCCGCTTGCACGAACGCCGCGTCGCGGAGCGGCTCACCGCCCAGGAACGGGCGCAACTGCTGCTCTTGCTGGAAAAGCTCGCGGGCTAAAAGAAAAAGGGCGCCGAAGCGCCCTTTTCCGACTGCCGGAGTAACCACTTACATGCGATAAGCAGCCTCGCCATGTGCGGCGGTATCGAGACCCTCGCGCTCGTCTTCCTCGGCGACGCGCAGGCCTATCGTCAAGTCGACCAGCTTGAAGGCAACCAGGGCGACTATGCCGGACCACAGGACGGTGACTCCGACGGCTTTGGCCTGGACCCAGAGCTGCTCGCCGATCGAACTAAACCCGGTCTTAGCGGTGACCCAGTCGGTGACGAAGCCGGGCCCGCCCAAGTCCGGCGAGCAGAACACCCCGGTGAGCAGCGCGCCAAGGATGCCGCCTACTGCATGCACGCCGAACACGTCGAGCGAGTCGTCCGCGCCGAGCAGCTTCTTCAGCCCGCTCACGCCCCAGAGGCACACCAGACCGGCCGCCAGCCCGATGACGAAGGCGCCCGGGATACCGACGTTGCCCGCCGCAGGAGTGATGGCGACCAGGCCGGCGACCGCGCCGGAGGCTGCGCCGAGCATCGTCGGCTTGCCCTTGAACAGCGCTTCCCCAACGCTCCACGACAGCACGGCGCAGGCGGTCGCGAGGTAGGTGTTCAGGAACGCGAGCGCTGCGGAGTTACCCGCCTCGAGCGCCGAGCCGGCGTTGAAACCGAACCAGCCCACCCACAGTAGCGAAGCGCCGATCATGGTGAGCGGCAGGTTGTGCGCGGGCATCGCCTCCTTGCCGTAGCCGATGCGCCGGCCGACGAGGTAAGCGCCGACGAGTCCTGCGATTCCGGCGTTGATGTGTACGACTGTGCCGCCCGCGAAATCGAGTGCGCCCATCTGCCACAACCACCCGGCCTTGCCATTCATCTCATCGACCACCTGGGCAGTCGTGTAGGCGTCGGGTCCCATCCAGAACCACCCCCTGTGCGCGATTGGCGCGTAGCTGAAGGTGAACCACAGCACGATGAACACGAGCACCGCCGAGAACTTGGCGCGTTCGGCGAACGCGCCAAGGACCAGGCAGCAGGTGATCGCGGCGAACGTGGCCTGGAAGGCGACGAAAACGATCTCGGGGATTACGACGCCCTTGGAGAAGGTCGCCGCATTGGCGAACTCGCCCTTGCCGGCGTCGAGCGCGCCCGAGAGGAACAGCCGGTCGAAGCCGCCGAAGAAGCGGTTGCCCTCGGTGAAGGCCAGGCTGTAGCCGTAGATGCACCACAGCACCGTCACCAGCGAGAACACCACGAACACCTGCATCAGCATCGAGAGCGCGTTCTTCGAGCGCACCATGCCGCCGTAGAAGAGTGCGAGCGCCGGCACGCTCATCATGATGACGAGCGCCGTGGAGACCAGCATCCAGGTCACGTCGCCCTTGTTCGGGGTCGGCGGCGCGGGCTTCGCTTCCTCCTTCTTCACTTCCGCCGCCGCCGGCTTGTCGGGCGTTGCGGCCGGCTTGTCTTGCGCCAGCGTCGCGCCCGCGAAGACGAGCGAGAGCACCAGGGCCAGGAATGCACAGAATTTCTTCATCACGTTCTCCTCAGAGCGCCGCCGCATCGGTCTCGCCGGTGCGGATGCGAATCACTTTTTCCAGATCGAACACGAAGATCTTGCCGTCGCCGATCTTGCCGGTGTTGGCGGCCTTCTCGATCGCCTCGATCGCCTGCTCGAGCAGCTCGGTCTTGACGGCAGCCTCGACCTTGACCTTCGGCAGGAAATCGACCACGTACTCGGCGCCGCGGTAGAGCTCGGTATGGCCTTTCTGCCGGCCGAAGCCCTTCACCTCGGTGACGGTGATCCCCTGCACGCCGATCGCCGAGAGCGCTTCGCGCACCTCGTCGAGCTTGAACGGCTTGATGATTGCGGTAACCAGTTTCATGCGGGTCTCCTCCCGAGGGTCAGAACGTCTTCATCACCGAGAACACGATCGTGGACTTGCCGGTCTCTTTGACGCCGCTGCTCCCGCCAGCGTAGTAATACGCATTGTCGGCGTCGCTATCCACGTAGGCGGCGCCGAGAATCCAGCCGTTCAGGTCGTAGGTAATGCCGAGCTTCCAGTCCTTGTAGTCGAGCTCGCTGTACTTCTCTACTTCGAGCATGCCGTAGTGCGCGACGATGGAAAGCTCCTTGGTCATCGGGATCGTGGCGCTGAGATCGAGATACCAGGTGCCGTCGGAGCCGCCGCGTTGGCCGATGGGAACGCCGGTGTCCTTGTGCGTGATCCAGCTGCCGCCCTGCTCATTCGCGAGACCGAAATAGTCGCTCAACGCGTAGAAGAACTTCCCCGACAGCCATTTCCAGCTCGCGCCGAAATAGATCTCCCAGTTGTTGAAGTCCGCGTCGCCCGTGGTGCTGCCGGCATCCGAGTTCCATTCCGCCTTCGGGTAGTAGTAGTAGATCGTCCCGATATCGATGCCGATGTCGCCGAACGACTTCCTCCATCCGGCGTAGAAGTCCATCTCGATCCCCGAGCCGACCGGGAACTGCTGGCTTGCGACGTTCGAGTTCCAGTTGCCTAGGTACAGCCCGCTCGCGTGCGAGTAGTCGATGCCGCCCTGAATCGTCGGCCCGAGATAGGTCTGCGATATGCCTCGGAACCGGTAGTCGCTCGCGATCGTCATGTTGCCCGTCACCGGCGACGGATCTGCGGCGGTGGCGAGCATCGGCGCGGCGAGCGCGGCGGCGACCGACAGCGAGAGGATGGACTTACGCATCGAAAAATCTCCCTTGAGGTTGAAAATGGATAGATACCGTCGCCTACTAGCATCTCCTGTGCCATCGATGAAATAGTCGTGTAATCAATCAGCTGTCTATGATCAAATGATCATGAGCCCCATTTCGGTGCGCATATTGCTCCTGCTCGCCCGACTTTGGTGCGTGCTGGTTGCGGTACCTTTGAGCGGTGATCGACGACAAGCTCTTCGAAGACCTGCGCAGGCGCATCGATGACGCCTTGCGCAACTCGCCTGCGCAGGACATCGAGAAAAATCTGCGCGCGCTTCTCGCCGCCCGGTTCGAGCGGCTAGACCTCGTGCTGCGCGAAGACTTCGAGGTGCAGAGGAAATTGCTCGAGCGCGCTCAGGCGAAGCTTGCCGAGCTCGAAGCGCGCATCGCGGAGCTGGAAGCGCGCAAGCCGCGAGCGTAAGTAAACCCCGGCAGGGGATCGGCGTTTCTTTTACATGACCGTCGCCACGGTGGCGAGCCGCGCGCTTGCCGGTATCGATGCGCCCGAGGTAAGCGTGGAGGTGCATCTCGGCCCGGGCTTGCCCGCGTTCCACATCGTCGGACTGCCCGATGCGGAGGTGCGCGAAGCGCGCGATCGCGTGCGCGCGGCGCTCAACCATACGCACTTCGAGTTCCCGGCGCGCCGCATCACCGTGAACCTCGCGCCCGCCGAGCTCCCCAAGGACTCGAGCCGCTTCGATCTGCCGATCGCGCTCGGGATTCTTGCCGCGAGCGGCCAGCTCGCGCCGCAGGGCCTCGCCGGCCAGGAGTTCGCGGGCGAGCTCTCGCTCACCGGCGAGCTGCGCGCGGTGCGCGGCGCGCTCGCCATGGCGCTCTCCGCGCGCGGTGCCGGCCGCGCGTTCGTGCTTCCGGAAGGCAACGCGCCGCAGGCCGCGCTTGCCGAGGGCGCGCGCATTCTGCCGGCGCGCACCCTGCTTGAAGTCGTGGCGCACCTTGCGGGCGAAGCGCCGCTCGAGCAGTACAGCGGCGCAGTGCGCCGCGCCGCGGTCTCGTATGCGGACTTCAGCGAAGTAAAGGGCCAGCAGCAGGCGAAGCGCGCGCTCGAGGTCGCTGCGGCCGGCGGCCACAGCGTGCTGATGGTCGGGCCTCCGGGCACCGGCAAATCGATGCTCGCGGCGCGTTTCCCGGGCATCCTGCCTGCACTTTCAGAAGCCGAGGCGCTCGAAGTGGCGGCGATCCACTCCGTTTCGGCGAACGGCTTTGAAGCGATACGCTGGGGCGAGCGCCCTTACCGCACGCCGCATCACAGCGCTTCGGCGGCGGCGCTGGTCGGCGGCGGCGTGCTGCCGCGCCCGGGCGAGATCTCGCTGGCGCACCACGGCGTGCTGTTTCTCGACGAGCTGCCGGAGTTCGACCGCGACGTGCTCGAGGCGCTGCGCGAGCCGCTCGAGTGCGGCCGCGTGTCGATCGCGCGCGCCGCTCGCCAGGCGCAATTCCCCGCGCGCTTCCAGCTCGTCGCCGCGATGAATCCCTGCCCCTGCGGGCATTGCGGCGACCGCAGCGGGCGCTGCCGCTGCACGCCGGAGCGCATCGCCCGCTATCGCGGCCGCATCTCGGGGCCGCTGGCCGATCGCATCGACATCAAGCTGGAGGTGCCATCGCTTCGCGAAAGCGAGCTGGTCGCTCCGGTCTCGGCGGAATCGTCGGATTCAATCCGGACAAGAGTGGAGCAAGCGCGGCGTGTGCAGCTGGAACGGCAATCCAAGCCGAATGCATTGCTCGGCACCCGCGAGATCGACCGGCATTGCGCCACCGACCGCGACGGCGATCAGCTCCTGCGCCATGCCCTCGCCCGCCTGATGCTCTCCGCGCGCGCTTACCATCGGGTCCTGCGCGTCGCCCGGAGCATTGCGGATTTGGCGCAAAAGACTTCAATCAGCGCCGAGCACATCGCCGAGGCAATCCAGTACCGGCGGCTGGACGCGAGCTTCTGATCGTGATTTCCTTACAGCAATTCGGACAAATGGATAACTGTCAATCGAACAAATAGATAATTGACAGGACAACGCGGTCAGATTCACGTTCACTTTGGCCGTTGAGTCTGAGAGATTGCGCCCTGCCCTATGTGCGACGCGCAACCCGAGACCCGCGACGAGCTGGTGCAGCACCTGGAGAACGTTACAGGGCGCACGCTCAAGACACGCGAGGACATCCGATCCTATGTACGCGAAGTGTCAGCGCGCAAGGCGGCCGACGAGCCCTCGGTGCGGCGCTGGCTGAAGGTAAAGAAGATCACGCTCATCGCGCTTCTCGGCTTCAGCGTAATGCAGTACTACATGCTCGACGTCCTGCTCGAAATCGTCTCGATGGGCACCACGACCTACTTCGTGCCCGCGACCACGCCCGTGGTGCTCAAGTCGATGATCGACCGGCTGGGCTGAGATCGCCTGAGCTATAGTCGCCGCCGATGGCGACGTACGCGATCGGCGATGTTCAAGGCTGTTACGACGAATTGCAGGGGCTGCTTCGCAGGTTTTCCTACGACAAATCGTCCGACCGCCTCTGGTTCGTGGGCGATCTCGTCAACCGCGGGCCGAAGTCGCTCGAAGTCCTGCGCTTCGTGAGAGACCTCGGAGAGCGCGCGGTCGTGGTGCTCGGCAACCACGACCTGCATCTCGTCGCGCAGCACGAGGGCTTCG
>Ga0180085_1000883_pt1 | contig 10175 bp, 4 predicted proteins | sample EasRiv730_16_10D_FD_123013 | JGI IMG/M metagenome (GOLD analysis project Ga0180085, IMG submission 123013) | Soil microbial communities from meander-bound floodplain in the East River, Colorado, USA - East River metaG ERMLT730_16_10D | ecosystem: Environmental > Terrestrial > Soil > Floodplain ... | reverse complement strand
TTCTGATCAGGTTTCACGTCGGCAATTACATGCTCGATTCCCACTTGCCGGGCAATCGCTTCCGCCGCCGCCTGCCGATCTCCTGAGAGCATGGCGATTGTCAGACCGAGTCGCCTGATCTCATCGATGGCCTCGCGGCTGGTGTCGCTGACTTCGTCCGCCAGGCGGATCGCGCCCAGGTAGCGGCCATTTTCCGCGACATAGATGGCAGCCGTGGGAATTCCGCCATTTGCCTGTTCCGACACGGCGACATGCTGCGCGTCCATGAATTCCCGGCTGCCGACGAGCACCTTAGCGCCGCCCACTTCGGCCATGATGCCCAATCCCGGGACCACCGTCGTTTTTTCCGCGACGAGCACGGGCACGCGCGACTCCTGAGCCTTGTGCACCACGGCCGCTGCGAGTGGATGGCTGCTCTGGCGTTCCACCGCGGCGGCGAGCGTCAGGAGGTGGATCGGCGAAACGCCCTCGGCTGCGGCGATTTCTTGCACCTTGGGCTTGCCCAAGGTGATCGTGCCTGTCTTGTCGAGAACGATCGCCGTCAGCCGGCCCGCGGTCTCCAGGGCCTGAGCGTCCTTGATCAAAATCCCCAGCTCAGCGCCGCGGCCCGAGCCGACGAGCACCGCTGCCGGAGTCGCCAACCCCAGCGCACAGGGGCACGCGACCACCAGCACCGCCACGGCGCACGACAGGCCGGTCGTCCAATCCCCCGCCAGCGACCAGCCGACGAGCGTCGCGGCAGCGACGACCAGCACCGCCGGCACGAACCAGGCAACCACCCAATCGGCCAAACGCTGTACGCCGGCTTTCGATTCCTGGGCCTGGCGCACGAGTTCGACCATTTGTGCCAGCCACGTTTGTCCCGCGGCGCTGGTCACGCGAACGCGCAGCGAACCGCTGCCGTTGAGGCTGCCGGCATAGACCTTGTCGCCGACTTGCTTGACCACGGGGAGCGACTCGCCGGTGAGCCAGGCTTCGTCGAGCTCGCTTCGGCCCGTGAGCACAATGCCGTCGAGCGGCACCTTGTCGCCGGGACGAATCACCGCCGTTTCGCCCACCGAAACCTGGCCGAGCGGCACATCGGCGACATTCTGATCGCGCTCGACGTGGGCGATCGGCGGGGCCAGTTCGAGCAGCTTGAGGATCGCCCGCGAGGCCTGACCTTTCGCCCGGGCTTCGAGGTACTTGCCGAGCGTGATGAACGTCAGGATCATCCCGCCATCCATGAAGTTCATGCTGTGCGCGCTGGACCAGGCGTCGGCAATGCCCGCAGCCAAAGCCGCAGAAGTGCCCAGGGCAATGAGCGTGTCCATGTTCGCGCTGCCGTAGCGAAGTCGCTGGATCGCGCCCGACATGAATGGCCAGCCAACAAACGCCTGCATTCCAATTGCCACGAACAGTTGCCCCCACAGAGCCACGGCATGGGGCACTCCCGGCACGAAGTGCACCGCCACGAGCGGAATCAGCAGGACCAGTGCCACCAAGAGCCGCAATTTCCAGATGGACACTTCGTCCGCAGCACGCGACCGAAGGCTCTCCGCCGCATCGTCCGGCGGCCCGGCCGGGCGGGCGGCATATCCGGCTGCGGACACCGCCGCCTGAATTGCGGCGAGGTCCACCGGCGCCCCGTCGAACTCCACGGTCCCCTGGTTTGTCGCCAGATTGACCCGTGCGGCACGCACGCCCGGGACCTTGCGCAGCGCCCCCTCAACCTGCGAGACGCAGCTCGCGCAGTGCATGCCGTCAATGTCGAGGAGTAGGTCTTTCATCGGAATACGATTGGTTGCCAAATCGGCAGTCGCGGCCGCTTTCCGCTCGGCCTGCGTCCAAGGTTGAGCCAGGTGCGCGGACTGCGGAGCAGACCACCTCGGCCAGAAGTTCAAGCCCCAGGTCACAAGCCGCGGGGCCTCGCCAAATCGGCGAATCCATCACCAGAATTCTTGCTCCGCGCCCCCTGGCGAGCAAGCTACTCTTTCACCCGCTCCCACTGCACGACGAGCAGCGTATTGCTGGCGGGCTCAAAATTCTCGGGGCGGACCAAGGGTGTGAACGAATAGCAGATCGTCAGCTTGTCCCCAGCCACCTCGTACACGGCCAAGAGCGTCTTGCCGTTGTTGTCGCCCGACGTGGGAAAGATGTCCATCTGATTGGGGATTTTCTTCGGGTCCAGGGTGAACGAGCCCTTCTCCTCCTTCTCGCCGATGGTCACAGTGTACTTGTCCCCCTCATAGACGATCTTCGCCATTTCCAGCACCATCACGTCGATCTTGTTCCCCCCCAGGTTCGCCTCCTTGGGCTTCCAGGTCCCCGCCAGCAGCTTCAAGTCGTCCGGCTCGTCGGCTGCAAATCCAATCGGCAGCGGCGCCAAGCAAAGGCCAGCGGCAGCTAACAATGACCAGGCAAACAAAGGGCGCGTCATCTCTAAGCTCCAACCTAGAAAGCAAGAACAGCGGCAGTATCCAGCAGAACAAGAGGCAACGCAACGCTGATTGCGTTGCGGCCACCACTCGAACAGCCGCTGCCGGGCCCCTGTGTAACGAGTTTCCCCTGGGGGCCGGTTTTCGGTCGAAATTGGTTGACTTTACAGGGCTACGATCAGTACAGTAGAAAGGTAAGGGACAGGGGAATCGTTAGCTCCGGCAGTCTATGACCCGGTCGCACTTATCCTACTCTACTCGGGACGCGGAGCTGCACTGGCGCGCGTCGGCACCTTCGTGCTGGCGGGCGTTGCGATTCCGGTCTTGATTGGCCGGGGGCTGGGTTGATTGCGAGCGTGGGGGAGAATCCATGGCGAAATCTGGTGCCGTTTGGGGAATCGATATCGGCCGCTGTGCGCTCAAGGCGCTGCGCTGCCGGTTGGACGGGGAAGCGATCGTTGCCGAGGGGTTCGACTACATCGAATATCCCAAGCTGCTCACGCAGCCCGACGCCGACGCGCCGCAGCTCGTGAAAGAGGCGCTCGAGCAGTTTTTGACGCGGAATATCGTGCGCGGGGAAAAGGTGGCGGTGTCGGTTTCGGGCGAGTCAGGCCTGGCACGGTATTTCAAGCCGCCGCCGGTCGATGTGACGAAAATCGCCGACATCGTCAAGTACGAGGCCAAGCAGCAGATTCCGTTCGCGCTGGACGACGTGATCTGGGATTTCCAGCGGATGGCCGGCGGCCAGGAAATCGAAGGATTCGCGCTGGATACGGAGATCGGCCTGTTCGCCATGAAGCGCGAGCAGGTGCAAAAGGCGATGGCCCCGTACAACGTGGCGGATATCGAGATCGATATCATCCAACTGTCGCCGATCGCAATTTACAACTATATCTCGTACGACGTGACGAAGGACCTGCCGGAAGGGGAGGAATACAACACGGAGGCGCCGCCCCCCTCGACGATCGTGCTCTCGATCGGCACCGACACGAGCGACCTGGTGGTGACCAACGGTTATCGGGTCTGGCAGCGAAACGTTCCCCTGGGCGGCAATCACTTCACGAAGCAGCTGTCAAAAGATCTGAAGCTGACGTTCGCCAAGGCCGAGCACCTGAAGCGGAATCCCAAACAGGCCGAAGACCCGAAGGCGATTTTCCAGGCGATGCGGCCGGTGTTCGCCGACCTGGTGACCGAGGTCCAGCGGTCGATCGGCTTTTTCCAGAGCCTCGACCGGAAGGCCAAGATCGACAGCGTCGTCGTGCTGGGCAACACGGTCAAGCTCCCCGGCCTGGTGCAGTATCTGACGAAGCACCTGGGCTACGAGGTGAAAGAGATCGAGTCGTTCAAGCGGCTCACGGGCACGTCGGTGGTTACGTCGCCGTCGTTCAGGGACAACCTGCTCGCCTTCGGCACCTGCTTCGGCCTGTGCATTCAGGGGCTGGGCCGGGCGAAGCTGAGCACGAACCTGTTGCCGCGCGAGATCGAGACGCAGCGGATGATTCGGGCCAAGAAGCCGTGGGCCGTGGCGGGCGTGGCGGCGATCGTGCTGGCGTGCGCGCTCAACTACGTCGGCTATTCGGTGATGCTCAACCAGGTGCACAAGAACAAGAAGGTCGATGGCACGACGTGGGAGGACGCGATCGGGAAGGCCAAGTCGGTGCAGGGGGTCAGTACGACCCTGATCAGCAACGACAAGACCAAGGTGGACCAGCTCGAGTTCCTGAAGAAGATCGGGCAGGAGGTGGTCGGCGCGAGCGACCGGCGGTTGTTGTGGCTGGAGGTCATGCGGGCGATCAATGCGTCCTTGCCGCTGATGGACGACAACCTTCCGCCCACGTTCATTCCCGACCATAAGAAGCTGCCGATCGACCAGCGCAAGGACCTCAAGATCGAGTACGTCGAATCGCAGTTCTTCCCGGACCTCACGATTTGGTGGAACGACGATGTCAAGACGAAGTGGCTCTATTTGAATAGCGCCGTCGTCGCTGCTGGCGGCGTTCCGGCCGTTCCGGCAGCGGCAGCGCCTGCGACAGGCGCAGCGCCTGCGACAGGCGCAGCGCCGGCAGCGGCGGCACCTGCTGCGGCGGCGCCCGCGGCAACGGCCAGTGCTCCGGCGGCGGACGCCGGGGGAATGCCTTCTGGCTCGGCCGGCTATGAAGGCATGATGTCGGGCAGCGGATCGATGGAGGGTGGCTTCGGCGGAGCGGCGGCGCCGGTGGCCTCGGACGTTTCCATGATCAACGCGCCTGGGCCGAGCGGTCCGGGCTGGGTGATGGAGATTGCGGGCTACCACTTCTTTAACAATCCCAAGAACTCCGCCGATCGCCGCAGGGCCGGTGCGTTCCACGTGGTGAACACCCTCATCAAGAATTTGCAGCACGGCGAGGTCCTCCTGCCGATGGGGCCGGGTCTGCCGCCCGAGAAATTCACGCTGAAGGAGTTGGGCATTGACTACGTGATCCTGGCCCGCGATCCAACTTTTAGAGAGAACTTTGCCATTCCGAACCCGAATTACACGCCTCCCGTCGGCGCGCCAGGGAGCGGGCAATTCGGCGGAGCATTCGGCGGAGCATTCGGCGGCGAGAGCGCGGTGCCGGGCGCCGCCACTCTCCCCAAAGTCGATCCGGACAATCCCGAATTCATTCTGGTCAAACGCTATGACTTTGTCGTGCAGTTCGTTTGGGTCGAGACGCCCCTGAGCGTGCGCCTGGCCAATCGTCTGGCCGCGGCCAAGGCGGCTCAGGAGGCGGCGGCAAGTCAGACGGCGGAAGCATCGCCGACGACCGAAGCGCCAGCAACGGCCCTGCCACCCGGTTCTGCAATTCCGCCCGCAGCGACGGCCCCGCCCGCAGCGACGGCCCCGCCAGGAGCGGCAACTCCTCCAGTCGGCCCACCAGCCGCGGCCGCACCGCCGGGCATTCCCGCACCAACGGCTCCCCCCGTCGAACCGGCAGCCGCGGCGCCACCACCAGTCACTCCAGCACCCGTCGATCCCGCAGCAGCAGGGGCAGTAACAGCACCAGGACCAGCACCGGCGGCAGCAGGGGCCACTACCGGCGCCGGCGGAGCTCCGGCTTCACCGCCGACGATTCCCGAAGTGCCGATGTAAGGAACAGGAGAAATTCACGTGGACAAAGTCAAAGCCCAATTGGCGCTCGTCAAACAGCACTCGTTCTGGGTGATGTGTATCGGAATTCTGATCGTTTGCCTGGTGAGCTGGTACACATCCACCAAGGCGATCAACAGCGAGCGTGCCAAGCAGTTGGCCGATATTACCGGAGTATTCAAGGGCCTCGAGGCCATTCGGACTGGCAACCCCAACCATCCCAATACGAGCACGGAACAAGGGATGGACGCGCTGAACCGCGCCAAGAGCGAGGATGTGTATAGCGCCTGGCAAAGTCAGTACAACCGCCAGGCGGACATCCTGGTGTGGCCGCAGTCGTTTCGTGAAGATGAAAAGTTCATTCAGCAAGTCGAGAAGTTACGGCCCATCGAGGTCGTGCCGTTTCCCACGCCGATCACGAGCGACCTGGACGCCGATTCGCGGCGTCTGTATCGGGATTATATCGCGATCGAGATTCCGCGCCTGGCCGAGATCATCGGCGCCAACTTCGTCGCGAAGGCGACCGCCAGCGCTGGCGGCAGCGAGGGCTATGGCGGCGGCTACGAGGCGGCTGCCGGCGGGGCGATCGGCGGATACGGCAGCGGTTTGAGCGGTCTGGGCGGCGCCACCGGCGGCTATCCAGGGAGCACGGGGGGCTATCCGGGGAGCACGGGCGGCTATCCGGGCGCGTCGAGCGGTTATCCGGGAGGCGCCGACGGCGCTCCGGGCGGGCTGCTCATCCAGGACAAATCGATTGTGTTCTGGGCCCCCGAAAATCAGCAGCAGTTGCTCAATACGCATTTCGGGTTCGTTACCCGCGAAATTCCGCCGACGACGCTGGAAGTTCTCTACGCCCAGGAAGATTTGTGGGTGCTGGAGAACATCATGCAGATAATTCGGGCGGCCAACGATAAGGCGACGGCCCGCCACGAGGCGGCCATCAAATCGATCGATTTCGTCCGCCTGGGACGCAGTGCCATCGGCCTGGCGGGCAACATCACCCGCGTGGGCGTCGGGCCCGGGATGATGGGGGGCATGGAGGGGGGCATGATGATGTCGGGCGGACCAATGGGCTCGATGGGCAGTGCCGGAATGGATACAGCGACCGCAGCCCCTTCGGGATCGGCCGAAGCGGGAGCGACCAGTGGCGCGGGCGGCATGGGTGCGATGGGCGGCATGGATGCGATGGGCGGCATGGGTCGTAGCGGTATGGGCGGGTCCATGGCGCCGGTCGATCCTGCATATGGCCGCTACGTCGATAGTCAGTACGCGGTCCTCGATCCGGCTAAGCTCCGCTCGGCACTCACCTCGCAGAATCAAGAAGATGCCTTGCTGGCAGTGGCGAAACGCATGCCAGTGCGGCTGCGGTTTCGGATCGACCAACGGAAAATGAACAAGCTGCTGGCCGAGTGCGGCAACTCCAAGCTGCCGGTCGAGGTTCGACAGGTGCGACTGAACCGACCCGCGGCTCCGGTGGGCGGCGGTTCGGGTGGCTACGGCGGAGGATACGGTGGCGAAATGGCCGGCGGCTACGGCGGCTACGGTGGCAGCGGCGGCAGCGACTACAGCAGCAGCATGCCGGGGATGGGCGGCATGTCCGGGGGGCGTTACGACTCGGCCGAAGGAGGCGGCTATCCGCAAGGTGGATATGGCGGCTCCGGCGGCTATGGCGGCTACGGCGGGGCTGGTGGCATGGGCAGCACCATGGGCTCCGGAGGATTTCCAGGTAGCGGCCTGCCCGGCGCGGCGCCCCGCGCGGTGGGCGGCGTCAGCAGCACAGCCACAATTGACTACAATCTGGTGGACGTAGAACTCTACGGAATTGTGTATATCTACAATCCGGCCAATCGGGCCCAGTTGGGGCTCGATCAGGCCGGCACGGTAGCGGGGACGCCTCCAGCGTCGCCCGCAACAACGCCTGCTTCGTCGCCGCCGCCTCCCGCGACCGCCCCACCGAGCACTCCGCCCGCCGCAATCGTGCCGGGGGGAGTGGGAGCGGGTTAGTCACGGCTGCTGTGGTGGATTGAAAGTGGGCTGGCACCAGGACCGAGGGCAAGCGCGAGTGCGAGGCTAACAAGAGTGCGGGGCTAAAGGTTGAGGGCCGAGAAGGGGTGCTGATCGTTTCAGGAGCGTGGAAATGAAGAAACCGAAATTCAAGCTCGACGGTGCGACCATTCAGAAATTCCTGGTGTTGCACTGCGAGAAGGTCTTGCTCGTTGTGGTGCTGGGGGTGATGGCCTGGCTGGTTTATATGGGCTATTCGCTGCCCGGCCTGGAGGCCGACAAGACCCCCTCGGCCCTGGCCAAGAAAAGCGACGAAACCAAAACGTTCATCGAAGATCCGACCCGCTGGACGACGGTGGTGTCGCTCGAACGGCAAACGGCGATGGATCTCGCGGACAAGGCGGAGAAATCTCAAACGCCCAGCGACCCGCGATTCTATCCCGTGCCCATTCCTTGGAAGCCCGAGAACTTTCCGAAGCTGACGCCGCGCACCGATCCCAAGCTGTTTCCCCCGCAGCATCTGATTGTCCACCCCGTGATGGGTCCGCTCTTTTCGATGTATCAAAGCGACGACGAGGTCGATCCGACCTATCCGGTCATTTCCGAGGAGGAGGCCGCCAAAGCTCCCAAACCCAAGGCCAAGCCCAAAGCCAAGCGGCGCGGCCTGGCAGGAGATATGTACAGCGGCTATCCCGGCGGTGAGATGGACGCCGCCGAGAGTTCCGGTTCCGGCTATCCCGGCGCACGCACCGCGCGCCGCAGCTCGCGCCGATCGGGGGGGTCCGGATCGCAGTCAGGTTCGGGGTCCGGTTCGGCGGGAATGTATGCGGAAGGTCCTGCCGGGATGGGTTCCACTTCGATGGAAGGTGGCTACGGATCGATGGGCGGGATGGGCGGCTACGGCGGGGCGATGGGGGCAATCAATCCGGAGTCCATTCAGGGGTTCCAGGGCACCATCGACGCCGGCATTGGCCGCCACGCGGCAGCCATGGTCGTGACGGCGGTCGTTCCGTTCGAGGATCAACTTCAAGAGTTCTCCAACTCCTTGAACAGTTCGCTCGATTACGATCTCCAGCGCGACCAGCCCCTGTACCTCGGCTTTTTGGTGGAGCGGGCCGAAGTCCCCGCCGACAATCTCACGGTCGATCCCGCGTCGCTGACCTGGACGAGGATCAACGTGAGGGCGGCCAAGATTGAGCAAATCGGCGATCCCACTCCGCCGGGGCGGTATGGCCAGTGGGCGGGCGTGCTGACCGAGGTCTCCGACCCCACCTACCTGGACATGAACCTGACGCATCCGGCCCCGCCCTTCATGCAGCGGAACATCTGGCCGCTCGTGACCCATCCCGACGTGCCGCTCGCGCCGCTGGCTGCGGCCGGCATGTACGACGGGTCGATGACCCGGCCCAAAGCGCCCGCGGCAGGAGCCCCCGACGACAAGCCGGTCGAGGATGTGCCGACGCTTCCGGGCTTCGGAGCGCCAAGCGGGGGCTATCCGGGCGGAATGCCCGGGGGCTATCCGGGCTCGGAAGGAGGATACGGCGGCATGGGAATGGGCAGTATGGGAATGGGTAGCATGGGTATGAGCGGTGCGCCGATGATGGGGAAGGGCATGATGGGCAGCGCCGGGATGGGCAGCGAATCGGCTGGCGGTTACGGGGGGTACGGCGGATATGGCGGATACGGAGAAGGGATGAACGCCCTGGCGATCTCTCCGCCCAAGTACAAGCTCGTCCGCTTTACTGATTCGCATGTCGAGCCGGGCAAGCACTATCGCTACCGGATGAAGGTTCAGCTACACGATCCCAACCATCCCTCAATCGGCTTTCAACCGCCGACGTTGGCGTCGTTGGACCAGGCCGTACAGGACCGGATCAAGGCCTTGGACGCCGCCGACGCCAAAAAAACCACCGACCCCGCGCAGCCCTACCGCACCTACTGGCGGGAATCGGATGAGTGGAGCCAGCCGAGCGAGGTCGTGACGCTGCCCCCGCCCAGCCTGTTCTACGCGGGGACCGTGAAACAGCCCCTCCCTTCGGAAATCGTGAAGGACAAACCGAAGATTCTCGCCACCCAGCCGTACGTGAAAGTGCTCGCGTCGGTCTGGGACCCGGTCAAAGTGGTCGATGTGCCCGCGGTCGAGGAACAGGCCTATCGCGGCTCAACGCTCAACTTCGTCAAGGACACCAAGGTGATTCACCCGGTTGACCACAACGTGATCGAGTTCAAGGAGTACAAGTTCCAGACCGGCGCGATCATCGCCGACCTGATGGGAGGCGAGGCGATTCCCAAGAAGGATAAGGCCAGCACCGCCGACGCGCTCGAAGCGCCCGGCGAAATTCTGGTGTTCGACGCCGCGGGCAACCTGCGCGTCCGGAATGAAACCGATGACATCGAGGAATTCCGCCGCGTCCTGGTGCCGGAGCCCGACCCCAAGACCCTGCCAGGCGCAGCAGAGGGAGCCGACCCCTATGGCAGCGGCGCAGAAGGCGGCTATCCAGGCGGTCCTGGCATGCCGATGCCCAGCGGGCCCGGTGGACTTGGCGGGAAGGGCAGCCGTCCCCCGCGCGGTAGTGGCATGCGTTCCGGGGGACCGTAGCCCTCGCTGGCCTTGTGCCCTCGCGTCGTTCGCAACAGGTTTCGTACAG
>Ga0180085_1000881_pt1 | contig 10178 bp, 7 predicted proteins | sample EasRiv730_16_10D_FD_123013 | JGI IMG/M metagenome (GOLD analysis project Ga0180085, IMG submission 123013) | Soil microbial communities from meander-bound floodplain in the East River, Colorado, USA - East River metaG ERMLT730_16_10D | ecosystem: Environmental > Terrestrial > Soil > Floodplain ... | reverse complement strand
AGCGCGGTGAGGCCCGCGACCGGCGTCGGCACGGGGATGTCGCCGACCCCGTGCATCTTCCACAGCTCCTTGCCGGTTGCCAGGTCGTAGCCCCCGGCGTGCTTCCAGCCGTTGACGATGACCTGCGCGCGCCCCTTGCTCTCGAGCACGAGCGGCGTGCTCCAGCTCGGAACGTCCGTGCGCGCCGTGCGCCACACGTCGGCCCCGGTCTCGAGCGAGAGTGCGGCGACGAACGAGTCCTTCTGCACGTCGCACTGCACGATCACGCGTCCGTCGTGGATCACGGGCGAGCTCCCGAAGCCCCACTGCGCCTCCGGGACCTGGTAATAGCCCGCGTCGAGCTGGCCCAGATCGCGCTTCCACTTCAGGTTTCCGTCCATGTCGTAGCAGTACAGGCCGGCGAACCCGAAGAACGCCACGACCCGCTTGCCGTCGGTGGCCGGGGTCGAGTTGGCATGGGAGGCCTTCGTGTGGCGGCGGATCGCCGGCACGCCCTCCCAGGCCGTGCGCTCCCACAGGAGCTTGCCCGTCTTGCGATCGAGGCAGTACACGACGAAGCGGTGGCGGGTGTCGTCCACCACCGGGTCGATGTTGCCGTAGAGACCGACTTTGAGCTCTGGGTCCGGCTTGCCGCTGATCGCGGCCGTGACGAAGATCCGGTCGCCCCAGATCACCGGGCTCGAATGACCGAGACCGGCGAGGCCGGTCTTCCACACGACGTTCTCGCCCTTCGCGACGTCGAAGCGCTCGACGGTGCGGAATCCCTCGGCCACGCCGTTCGCGGCGCGGCCGCGAAACGACGGCCACTGCGCATCCTGGCCCTCCTCGGCACGGGCCGTGGCCGCCGTGGTCAGAAGCAAGATCGACAACCCGAGCGCACGAGCGAGCATCACCACCTCCGGGGAATTCCAACGCTCATTGTTCCACAGGTGGTACGTGCCGACGAACGTGCCAGAATGGCCTCGGCCGTGTCGCGCAAGCTGGTCTTCGCCGTCGTCGCCGTGGGCCTGTTCTTCGGGGCCGCGGAGGCGCTTCTGTGGATCGCCGGCGTGCGGCCGCTCGCGGTCGAGCGCGACCCGTTCCAGGGTTTCGCCGAGGGCGTGCGGATCTACGAGCTCGATGCCTCGCGGAGCGTGTACCGGACGCACCCGCGCGCGCTCCAGCACTCCTTCAACTACCAGGAGTTCCGCGCGACCAAGCCGGCCGACGGCTATCGCCTGTTCGTCCTCGGTGGGTCGAGCGCCTGGGGCTTCCCGTGGGGTGCCGAGGTCGCGTTCGCGCGGGGCCTGGGCTTGGCGCTCCAGGCCTCGCGGCCCGATCGCGCGGTCGAGTCGGTCAACGCGGCCGCGATGTCGTACGGATCGCATCGGCTGCGCATCGTCGCGCGCGAGGTGCTGGGCTACGCACCCGACGCGCTCGTGGTGTACGAGGGGCACAACGAGTTCGTCGAGCGCCGGTTCTTTCGCGATCAGGTCGGTGGACCGGGGCTGGCGACGCGGCTCCAGGCGCTGGCGTTCCGGCTGCGCACGTTCTCCGTGATGTCGCGGGCCTTTGAGGCCGTGAGCCGGCGCGGGCGCGACGAGGACGGCGAGCCGCGCTCGACGGGCGAGCTGCTGGGGCTCGATGTGCGGCGCGAGGTGTCGGTCGGCGTCGGACCGGCCGAGCGCGAGGAGGCGCGAGAGACCCTCGAGCGCAACCTGCGCGCGATCCTCGACGACGCCGCGCGTGCGGGGGTACGGGTCGTGCTGTGCACCGTGCCGTCGAACATCCGCGACTGGGTGCCCAACGAATCGGTGTTCGACCCGAGCATTGGCCTGATGCAGCGCCAGGACCTGTTGCGCGCGGTCGCCGACGGTCGCGCCGCGCTCGAGCGCGGGGACACGGGTGCCGCGCTCGAAGCGCTCGAGCGGGCGGTGGCGATCGACGGCGGATACGCGGAAGCGCTGTACCGGCTGGGCCAGGCCTACGAGGCCGCGGGTCGCCTCGAGGACGCGCATCGCTCCTACACGCGGGCGCGCGACGCGGACGGCAAGCCGGCGCGGGCGATCTCCGTGTTCAACGAGACGATCCGGCGCCTGGCCACCGAGCGCGGTGCCCTGCTCGTCGATGCGGAGCACGTATTCGAGGCGGCGTCGCCGGGCGGTCTCGTCGGCTTCAACCTGATCGAGGACTACGTTCATCCCAAGCCGGCGGGACACCGGCTCGTCGCGCAGGCGATCTGGCGCGCGCTGATCGAGGATGGACGCCTCGGCGAGCCGCGCACCGCGGAGCCGGCAGCGTTCGAGCGGGCCGTCGGAGCCGCCCCGACTCCCGCGACGGTCTCGGACGACGTCGAAGCGACGAGCGAGGCCCGCACGCCGGCCTTGCTCTACAACCTGGCGGTCGTGCTCGAGAACCAGGGACGCTTCGAGCAGGCGATGGAGAAGTACCGCGAGTGCGTCGCGCTCGATCCGGGCTACTACGTCGCGCGGTTCAACCTGGGGCGGCTGCTCACGCGGGCCGGCCGCTTCGCCGAGGCCGAGGCGACGCACCGCGAGACGCTGCGCGTGGCGCCCGACCACGTCAACTCGCTCATCGGCCTGGGCGAGGCACTGCGCCAGCAGGGCCGTGTGGAGGAGGCACGCGACGTGTTCGCACGGGCGACGGCGACCGATGCGCGCTCCGCCGCCGCTTGGAACCGGCTCGGCGTGGCGCTCTCGCAGCTCGGCGGCTACGACGACGCTGCGTCCGCGCTCGGGCACGCGGTCGAGCTCGACTCGCGTAGCGCCGATTTCCACGTCGACTTCGGCTTCACGCTCCTCGCGCAATCGCGCATCGCGGAGGCGGAGCACGAGTTCGAGACCGCGCTCGAGCTGCGCCGCGACCACGTCCGCGCGCGCAACGGGCTCGGCGCCGTACGCGCCGAACAGGGCCGCCGCGACGAGGCCAGAGCCCTGTTCCGCGAGAGCCTGAGCATCGATCCGCAAGACGGCTTCGCCCGCCGCGCCCTCGAACGCCTCCGATAAGAGGGGTCAGGTCTCGAATCTTGGGGTCGTGGCAGCCACGACCCCAAGATTCGAGACCTGACCCCGTACACGCGTCCACGTACAATGCACGACGTGCAGGAACGCAAGGCCCAGATCGTGATGCTCGTGCGAGCGTTCGAGGAGGTCGATCCCGACGGGATCGTTCTGGCGCACCGCGAGCGAGCGAAGGCCACCCGCCGCGCCCTGCTCGTGACCGGCCTGTCGGGCGATCGCGGCCTGACGCACGGCGCTTGGCGGCGCTACGGCGGCGAGGCGGTGGCTCGCCGGGCGCGGTCGTTGTTCGACATGCTGCGTCGCGCGCACCCGGCCATGCCCCGGATCTTCCGTGTGGCCCAGCTCGGCTCGAGCGCGGGCCCGCTGGTCGTCGGTGCGGCGCTGGCCCTCGGGCTCGCGCTGAACGCCCTCGACCCGCGCGGCGAGATCCACATCGTCTACGTTCCGGTGCTCGCGGTGCTGGGCTGGAACCTGGCGCTCTTCGCGACGCTACCCGCCCTCGTGCTCGCGCGCGGACCGACCGGCCGCGGTCCGACGAGCCGGATCGCCGGCTGGCTGTTCCGTCGCGCGGTGCGACGACGCCTCCAGGCGGCGCGATTCACGGACGACCGGGGCTCGCCCGAGGCCGAGGTCGTGCACCGCGCACTGATGCGCTTCGCCGCGTCGTGGCGCCGGCTCGCCAGTCCCCTCCTCGCGGCGCGCGCGCGCCGGCTCGAGCACCTCGCGGCTGGCGCCGTGATGGCGGGCGTGACCTGCGGTCTGTGGCTGCGCGCGACCGTGCTCGGCCAGCACGTGGCCTGGGACGCGAGATGGCTCGATCCCCCCGACATGCAGACCCTGGTCGGCGCGATCCTCGGACCGGCGGCGACGGTGCTCGGCACGCACGTGCCCGACGTGTCGACGCTCTTCGGAGCAAGTGGCGGAGAACCCGCGCCGTGGGTCGCGCTCTACGCGACGACCGGGCTGCTGTTCGTCCTCGTACCGCGCGCGGTTCTCGCACTCGTCGAGGGCCTGCGGATCCGCCGCCTCTGCGCCCGGCTCCCGCTCGACCTGGAGGACGCGTACTTCGTGCGCATGTTCTCCGCCTGGCGCGGCGCGACGCGCCAGGTCGAGGTCGTCCCGATCGGCGGCGCCCCGCACCCGGTGCCGCTGGGGGCCTTGAAGACGCTGCTCTTCGACTACTTCGGCGCTCACGCCGAGGTGCGCACGCGCGACCCGGTGCCGGATCCCGCTGATGCGCTCGGGCGGATCGCCGGGCTCGTGCACACCGCGCGCGAGGTCGGGCGACTCGACCTGTGCCTGGTGCTGCTCTTTCGCGCCGACGAGCCCCCGGGTGCTGCGGTCGAAGCGTTGCTGCGCGAGCTGACGGCACGCCTCGACCCTCAGCGCGATCAGCTGCTGCTGGTGCTCGACGGCGCCCCGGGCGGCAACCCGTCCCCCGTGGGGCATCCGTCGGACGTCGAGTGGACAGAGTTGCTCGAGCGGATCGGCCGGTCGGCCCTCCGCATCGACCTCGGCGCGAGCGCCGGAACGACGCGGATCACGCTTCAAGACCGGCCCGTCGACGATCTGCTCGATGCGGTCCGCGCGGCGCTCGTTCCGCGCTAGGATGGCTTCTCCTGCGAGGAGCGCGCCCATGAACGTCCTGATGATCTCTCCCGGGTACCCAGCCGAGATGCCGTTCTTCACCCGCGCTCTCGCCGCGGTCGGAGCACGCGTCTTCGGCGTCGGCGATCAGCCGCGGGAGGCGCTGGCGCACGACGTAGGCCAGGCTCTGACGGCGTACCTGCGCGTCGATCAGCTGTGGGACGAGGCCCGGACGGCGCACCTCGTCCAACAGGAGGTCCGGCGGCACGGCGTGCCCATCGACCGCGTGGAGTGCCTGTGGGAGCCGGGCATGCTGCTGGCGGCGCGCATTCGCCAGGTGCTCGGCGTCCGGGGGCTGACGGTCGAGGAGACGATCCCGTTCCGCGACAAGCAGCGCATGAAGGAAGTGCTCGACGCCGCCGGGATCCGCACCCCGTGGCACGTTCGCGCGACGAGCGCGTCCGAGGTGCGGGCCGCCGCCGCCCAGGTCGGCTACCCGTTGATCGTCAAGCCGATCGCGGGCGCGGGGTCGACCGACACGTATCGCGTCGACAGCGCGGAGATGCTCGAGACCGTGCTGCCCCGGCTGCGCCACGTGCCGGAGGTCAGCGTCGAGGAGTTCGTCGACGGCGACGAGTTCACGTTCGACACGATCTGCGCCGACGGCCGGATCCTGTTCGAAAACGTGTCGTTCTACCGGCCTCGACCGCTCGAGGAGAAGAAGCACGAATGGATCAGCGGCAGCTCGACCTGCCTGCGCGACCTGGAGATGCCGGAGATCCAGGGTGGCCGGCGCATGGGCCGTCAGGTGCTGGAAGCGCTCGGGTTCCGGGACGGCTTCACGCACATGGAGTGGTACCGCAAGTTCGACGGCGAGATCGTGTTCGGCGAGATCGGGGCGCGGCCCCCCGGCGCGCGCCTGGTCCATGCGATGAACTTCGCCTCCGACATCGACCTGTTCCGCGGCTGGGCCGAGGCGGTCTGTCACGGCCGATTCGGCCAGAGCATCGAGCGACGCTACAACGCGACCGTGGTGTTCAAGCGTGCCCGGGGTCAGGGTCGGATCCAGCGCTACGAGGGCCTCGAGCAGCTCAAGGCCGAGCTGGGCCCGGGTCTCGTGGCGGTCGAGCTGTCCCCGATCGGCGCCGCGCGCCAGGACTGGCGCTCGACGTCGGTGTCGGACGGTTGGCTCGTCGTGCGTCACCCCGAGCTGCAGACGACGTTCCGCATGGCCGAGCGCGTCGGCCAGCTGCTGCAGATCATCGCCGGCTGAGAGCGAGAACGGGGTCAGACCCCGATGCGTGTGCCGTCCTCGAGCGTCCGGCGCAGCACGCTCGCCGTCGCGGCCGTGCCGGCCCCGGCGCGCAAGATCTTCGCCAGTGCCTCACGCTCGATCTGCCGCACACGCTCGCGGGTGATCTTGAGCATCCGCCCGAGCTGCGCGAGCGTGCAGCGCTGATCGTCCCCGATGCCGTAACGGTGGAGCAGGATCGTCCGCTCGCGCGGCTCGAGCCGGCCCATGGCGTCGAGGATGCGGCGGCGCATCTCGCGGTCGAGCGTGTGGGCCAGCGGGCTCGGCGTCCGCAGGTCGGGCATCTGGCGCAACATCTCCTCTTCGTCCTCGACGACCGTGGCCTCGAGCGAGAAGGGCTGACGGGCCGCGGCGATCAGCTGGCTCAGCCGCTGCGACGGGACGCCGACCTGCTTCGCGATCGCGCCGAAGTCGCCGCCCTCGCCCGATTCGACCTCGCGCGTGGCCTCCCGGTAGCGCCGCAACGTCGCGCGCGCGTAGTCCGGCAGGCGCAGGAACGTCGACTCGGCCGCGACGGCGGTCGAGATCGCCTGGCGCACCCACCAGTAGGCGTAGGTCGAGAACTTGTAGCCCCGGTCGACCTCGAACCGCTCGACGGCCGTGATCAGGCCGATCGTGCCCTCCTGCACCAGATCGCCGAACGACAGGCCGCGGACCGCGAACTGCCGGGCGACGTGCGAAACGAGCCCGAGGTTCGCGAGCACGAGCGCCGTGCGCGTCTCGTCGATCACGGCTTTCTGGCGCCTGGCCTCGCGGACGAGCCGCGCCACGCGCGGGTCCGCTCCGCGTAGCTCGAGCTGCGCGATGTGCGCAGCGCACTCCTCGAGCCTCCCCAGCGGCCACTTGCGCCCGAGGCTCGGGCCATCCTCGTCGTCGCCCAGTACGGCCGCGCGCAGCGATTCGGGAAGCTCGGCCACACAGGCGGCGAATGCGTCGCGGGCCCGGGCCAGCTCGCCGGCCTGCCGACGCTCCTCGGCGCGGCCCGGTCCCTCCGGCGCGCCGGCCCGTGCTGGGTCGGGTCCGGTTCGGTTCGGTCTCGGCTCGGCAGTTCCTGGGTCCATAGCCGCCGCCCCATCGGCGACCTGAATCTGCACCGAAATGGTCCAGAGCGAGCCAGCGGATTTCCGGAGGTGCGGAGAGCGAACCGCAGCGCAGCAGGCCCGTGCCAGATTCCTGGCGCTGCTGCTCTCTGCTCCGCGAGCCGGAATCCACAGGAGGCTCGTGTCGTAATCGACCGTCCAGACGAAGCGCGCCAGTACGTCCGATCCCACACCGACCAGGATCGGCTCGGGCAGTGTCGGATCGATTCCGGTCTGGTCGACCTCCTTGGGGCGCCGAATCTCGAACGACCGGCCGCCGATACGGAGCCTCATGACCACGTGCGGCGCCAGCGTGGCAGCCAGGTTCGGGTTGATCACGGTGCGGCTCTTGCCCGTGTCGAGCTCGATCAGAACAGGCCGCCCTTCGATCGTCCCCCGCACGAGAATCAGCATCGGATGACGGCTCGATCGCACCATCGACACCGGCTCGAACCCGGTCACCCGGCCTGGGATGGACGCCGTGCCCAGCGCAAACATACGCGAGCCGTAGTCGAGCGTGAAATGTCCGCTACCCAGGAGGATCGGACCGACGAGTCCCGGCAATGTAGGCTCATCGATCTCGTAGACGGACGTCACGCCCAAGCGGCGACCGAGGAAGGAGACTTCGCGCACCTCGGCCACTCGCAAGGTGGCCGCGAGCCGACCCGCCGAGTCGAGCCGATCGTAGGAGCCGTGAGCCGTCAGCCCCAGACGGTCGAACACCGACGACGAGACTCCGAGTCCGACCTGGTTGCCCGTGTCGAATGCCAGCTCGAGGCGCGTCCCAGCGATCTCGACAGGAACCCGAGGAAACCCGAAGTCGCCGACCTCGATCGGGAAAGCGTCAGATGCGGCATAGCCGAACGAGCGCAGCCAGTCGGGCTGCGAGGACGACCCTGCACAGCCGCCGCCCGCCAGCGCGGCTGCGAGCGCCGCAACCCACAAGACCCTCAGCGCGCTCACGGGCGAGAACGAGCTCGTTCGAGAAGCTCGTCGACCTCCGCGTAGCCGCAGGGATACGGAACCGCGGCCAGGGACGCCCCGGCATCCAGGAGCGCCCACACCGACTCGGGCGAGCGCCGCTCGGCCCAATACGAGTCGACGCACGCCTTCACCGCGAGCGCGAGCGGGGTGCGCCCCTGCCGTCCGGTAGGTCGACCGGCAGGTAGACCAGCGCGCCCCCGCCGTACGGCCGCGTCGTCACCGAGGACGGCGGCGGGGAAGATGTCGCTGCTCGCGACCTCGGGGTGCGCCGCCAGGATCGCCTCGGCCTGCTCGAGCGAGCCGTGCCAGGTGCCGGCCGCGAGGAACGACGCACGCGGATCGATGCGGGCGTTGGCCATGGCTCCTCGGTGGGGTCAGACCCTGCTGCTAGGACGACGGCGATCTTTCACGTACCCGCCTCGTCGCGCAAGCGACGAGCTCCTTCACCAGCTTGGCGGCGACGACCGCGGTCACGCGGCTCGGGTCCTGGCGCGGGTTGTACTCCACGACGTCGGCTCCGATCAATGGAACCGCAAGGTCGTGAATCATCTCGATCAGATCGCGGACCGAGAGCCCGCCCGGCTCGGGGTGCGAGACGCCGGGCGCGAACGCCGGATCGAGCGCATCGAGATCGATCGAGAGATAGACCGGTTGCCGCAGCTCGAAGCGCTTTCCGCGTGTCCACTCGGCCATCGAGACAATCTCGACCCCGAACCGTGCCGCTTGCTCGCGCTGATGCCCGTTCATCGTCCGGATCCCGACTTGCACGAGGCGACCGGAGAGCCCCTCCTCGAGGATGCGCGCGAACGGACAGGCGTGGGAGTAGCGATCTCCGTCGAGCTGGTCGTACAGGTCGGGATGGGCGTCGACGTGCAGGATGTCGAACGCCGGACGAAAGCGCTTGAAGGCACGGACCGCCGGGTAGGTGATCGAATGGTCGCCGCCGAGCAGGATCGGACATGCGTCTCGCGCGAGCAGTGCGGCGACGGCGGCCTCGATCGCCGCGCGAGGCTCGCCCTCGGCGGGGAAGCTCACGTCCGCCGCATCGGTCAGCCGCTCGCGGACGTCGATCCCGGCCTCGCTCCAGGTATTGCCTGCGGGCGACCACAGGGCGCGACGGATGAGCGGCGGCCCGCCCGCGGCGCCGCGCAGATGGGACGAGCTGCCGTCGTACGGAACCCCGAGGAGCGTCGCTTCTGCCATCCGGTCCCCTCTCCGTGACATCATGCACGTCGAGGATCCGATGTCGAACCATGTGTGCCCCTGGTGGGCCGGCTATTTCCTGCTCTCTCCGCTGCGGCGGCTGCGCCAGAGCCCGAGGAGGTGGCTCGGGCCGTTCGTCCGCGAAGGCATGCTCGTACTCGAGCCGGGGCCGGGGATGGGGTTCTTCACGCTCGACGTGGCCCGAATGGTCGGACCCAGCGGGCAGGTCGTGGCGGTCGATCTTCAGGAGAAGATGCTCGCCGGCCTGCGGAGGCGCGCGGAGCGAGCCGGTCTCGCCGAGCGCATCGAGCTGCGCTTGGCCGGCGCCGACCGCCTCGGAGTCGACGATCTGGCCGGACGTGTCGATCTCGTTCTGGCCATCTACATGGTCCACGAGATGCCCGACGCCGACGCGTTTTTCGCCGAGGCCTGGCGCGCGCTGCGCCCCGGCGGCCGCCTGCTCTTCGCCGAGCCCAGGTGGCACGTGCCGCGGAAGCAGTTCGAGCGCTTGATTGCTGCGGCGGAGCGCGCGGGCTTCGCGCGCGAGGACGGCTCGCGCTTCCCGTGCCCGCAGGGCGCCGTGCTGTCGCGACCGGAAACCCGCTAGGTCGCGGCGTTCGCCTGCATGCTCTCGGGGATCCGCACCGCGACGACCTCGCCGCGCGCCGTGAGCTTGCCCGCAGCCGAGAGCGCCACCTCGACGACCGCCTTGCGCTCGCTGCGCTCGCGCACGCGGGCCCGCAGCTCGAGCTCCGGGCCGAGCGGCGTGGGCGCGAGGTACTCGACACGCAGCATCGCCGTCACGAAGCGCGGCGTGGGCGCCTCCCCGATCGATCGCCCGGCCGCGCGCTCGGACGCGGCCGCGGCCGTGGCCATCGCGTGGCAGTCGATCAGGGAGGCGATCAGCCCGCCGTAGACGAAGCCGGGCAAGGCCATGTGGTCCGCGCGGGGGGTGAAGCGCGCCACGGCTTCGTCGCCTTCAGCGAAGCTCTT
>Ga0180085_1000880_pt1 | contig 10188 bp, 8 predicted proteins | sample EasRiv730_16_10D_FD_123013 | JGI IMG/M metagenome (GOLD analysis project Ga0180085, IMG submission 123013) | Soil microbial communities from meander-bound floodplain in the East River, Colorado, USA - East River metaG ERMLT730_16_10D | ecosystem: Environmental > Terrestrial > Soil > Floodplain ... | reverse complement strand
TTGACCATTACATCAACTTCACTTTCTTTTTGAATGACCAGCAGAACGGCGATGAAATCCTGCAGCACGACTCTCGTCTCATGGAGGGAGTGAACACCCAATACCTGCACCCGTACAAACTTTTCGGGCAACGAGCGCTCTTTCTAGCTGGTGCAAACTTTCATGACAACCAGATCAACGTGGGGCTCTCTCGTGCGATCAGCCGCAACCCCTTCGAGTTGACCACCAAAAGCAACGCCCACGTGAGCAATGGGGCGGGCTATGTGCAGCAGGGCATTGACTTCCTGAACGGCCGGCTACACCTGGACGGCGGGCTTCGAATTGACTATTTCAGGTTCGGCCTCAGAGACCGTGTGGATCCGGTGCTGGGCGGCACGCAGGACAGCGGCAAGGTCCAGCCCAAAGCCAATCTGGCCTATACGCCCACACACAAAGTTCCACTGACGCTGCATTTCAACTACGGCAGGGGCATTGCAAGTCAGGATGCTCGTGGTGTGGTTCAGAGGCCGGAGTCACCGCGCGTCTCCACCACCGATTTCTATCAAACCGGGGTGTCGCTTAATCTGAACCGGTTCTCTTTGAGCAGCGACTTGTTCTTGATTGACCGCTCGAACGAGCAAGTCTACATCCCGGATGATGGCAGCTACGAGTTCAGAGGTCCCAGCCGCGCTTACGGCTTTGAAGCCAAGACTTCTGTTCAATTGACCCGCCACGTTTCGTTGAACGGAGGCCTGACCAAGGTAATGAATGCGTTTTACCGCAGCACGTTTCCAAGGATTTATGTCGACAGTGCGCCTCATGCCGTGGCCAATGCGGCCCTCTCGCTGGCTGCCTGGCATGGATTTTCGGGATCGTTGCGCTTTCGTTACATCAACAGCTACCGGCTCGACGGGGAAGACCCCAGCATTCGCGCGTCGGGCCTGACTGTTTTGGACTTCAGTATGGTCAAGCAGATTCGCCGCTGGGTGGATTTCAATTTTTCAGTCGACAACTTGACTGACAAAGTGTTTTACGAGACCCAGAATTATTATCAATCCAGGATCCGGTCCGGAGCCCCGGCTCTGAGCCGAATTCACGCCACTCCCGGTTATCCCATCGGAATGACCATGGGTTTGACCTTCCATCTGTCGGGTAAGTAACGACCAAGCTTTTGAGGAGATCTTAGACCAGGCGCTGCCATTGGACAGCGGAGGATCGAGGCGCGGCTTTCCCCAGTTCGCAAGACAACCCCCGCCGCCTTCGGCGCTGCCCCCTTTTCTAAGGGGGAATTTTTTCTTGCGCATCATCAGTTGGCGCTGAGGATCACAGCATTTCCAGCGGCCGTGGGCCCTTTGGTGGCGGGAATAAATGATCCAGTTCGGCGAGCTGTGCAGTCGTTAGCCGAATCTCCAGCGCGGCCAGGTTCTCGCGCAAGCGTGGGCGATTGCTGGTCTTTGGAATCACGATGACATCGTCGCTCGCGAGCAGCCAAGCCAGCGCAGCCGTTGCCGGCGTCATTCCGTGGCGCTGCGCAAAATCTGTGAGCTTCCGATTGCGGATGAGTTTGCCCTGCTCGATGGGTGAATACGCCATGACCGGAACGCTCCGCGCACGTAACTGCGGCAGCAAATCCCATTCGATGCCACGCCGCGTCAGGTTGTAGAGCACCTGGTTGGTCACCGTGGTGCTGCCGCCTGGAACCTTCCAAAGTTCCTGCATATCGGCGAGGTCCAGATTACTCACGCCGTAATGACGAATCTTCCCAGAGTGCTGCAATGCCATGAATGCTCCCATCGTCTCACTCAGAGGCACGCTGCCTCGCCAGTGCAAGAGATAAAGATCGATGCGGTCGGTCTTGAGCCGGCGCAAGGAGCGCTCGCAGGCGAGGACGGCTTCCTTACGGGAAGCGTTGTGCGGGTAAACTTTGCTGACCAGAAACACCTCATTGCGCCGGCCCGAGATTGCTTCGCCGATGAGTTCCTCGGCTCGGCCTTCTCCATACATCTCGGCGGTATCGATGAGGGTTGCACCGAGATCGAGGCCGAGCCGAAGCGTGGCGATCTCCTCTGCTCGGGCCGCCTTGTTCTGTGCCATCATCCATGTCCCTAGGCCGAAAGCAGGCACACGGTCACCCGACGGTAGTGCGACTGTCTTCATTTGTGTGCTCTCCTGAAAATCCTCATTCCTCGACAAAGAGAGTCATGTCAGGGTTGAGTTTGTCGCGGCCTTCTAAACCCCCCTCAAGTCCCCCCTTGTCCAAGGGGGGACGCTTATCTTGATTGACCATTAGAGAGTATCGAAGCCAGAGGGCAGCGCTGGTTATGTGCCTGCACCAGTCTCTGGTGCGGGTTTCTTTATACCACCGAACGGGTTCCGAATCAGTCATGGGCATCGCTCTGACCGATAACGTCGGAGACCCCCACTCCCTAGCAACTCGACGTCCGACGCCGCGCGGCGGGCGCCCTCGTTGCGACGGGCACTCAGAGTCCCCAGCTGAGCATAGGCCTCCCCAACTCTCTAGTGATTCTTGCCGCCCTGATGTATGCGACTTTGCTCTTGATATCGCTGCATTCCTGGGCTAACTTGAACATTCTGTTTAGTGTGGAACCTGCACTCTGTGTGCAACTTCCACGAGAACCCCTCTGGGGCCGGGTGAAGGCTTGAGAGGCCTTCACTGTTGGCGGCGAAATGAATGCTGCGTGCTCCCCCTGCCGCAACACGCGCGGTGAAGCTTTCTCGAAGCTTCGATTCCCTTACCAGGGGGCAAGATTGAGTGCTATTTTGATCCTGGAGAAAGCCCTTTGAGAACCATGTTATCTCGATCAGCCGTTTCTTTGCTTCTGCTGTTGTTTTCACTTCCCGAACTCCTGGCAGCACAGGCGGCTTCGCCTACGAGCTCAAGCAAGGTGGATTTCACCAAGGAGATCCAGCCTCTGTTCGAGAAGTCCTGTTACTCCTGTCATGGCGAGAAGGTTCAAATGGGCGGATTGAGGCTTGATTCGAAGACGCTGGCCCTGAAGGGTGGACTGTCGGGGAAGACCATTCGGCCGGGTAGCGCGGCGGAGAGTACTCTCTACCAGCGCATCGCGGGGATTGGCGAGCAAGTGCGCATGCCGATGGGCGGGGACAAGCTGCCGGCGGACCAGATACAACGAGTGCGTGCGTGGATAGACCAAGGCGCCGACTGGCCCGAGGGTGTTGGCGTGGCCTCAGCGGAGATTAAGAAGCATTGGGCCTACATTCCACCGAAGCGCCCTGAACTGCCGAAGGTGAGCAATGCTTCCTGGGTAGCAAGTCCCATTGACCGGTTTGTGCTGGCGCGCCTCGACAAGGAAAAGCTAGCCCCGTTAACCGAAGCGGACCGGGTAACCTTGTTACGGCGGCTCAGCCTGGATCTCATCGGATTGCCACCGACTCCTGAAGAAGTGGATGCCTTCCTGAAAGACACGAGCAAGGGCGCGTATTCTAAGCAGGTGGAGCGGTTGCTGGCGTCCCCTCACTATGGGGAACGCTGGGGACGGCACTGGCTGGATGGTGCGCGCTACGCAGATTCGGATGGGTATGAAAAGGATAAACAACGCTGGGTTTGGTTCTATCGGGATTGGGTGATCAATGCGCTCAACCGTGACCTGCCGTACGATCAGTTCATCATTGAACAGTTGGCCGGAGACCTTCTGCCGAATGCCACGCAAGATCAGAAAGTGGCTACCGGGTTTCTGCGCAATTCGATGATCAACGAAGAGGGTGGTGTTGACCCGGAGCAGTTTCGGATGGAGGCAATGTTCGATCGCATGGACGCCATCGGCAAGAGCGTGCTCGGCGTCACGATTCAATGCGCCCAATGCCACAATCACAAATTTGATCCGCTGACGCAGGAGGAGTATTACCGTTTGTTCGCGTTTCTGAACGACTCCCACGAAGCCAACATCACGGTCTACACACCCGAAGAGCAGATGCAGCGGGCGGATCTGTTTCGTGAGATGGGCGAGATTGAGGGTGATTTGCAGCATAAGACTTCCGACTGGCAGGAACGGATGGCGCAATGGGAGGCCAGAGTGACGGCCAACCAGCCGGAATGGGTCGTAGTTCGGCCTGAAGTCGAAGACATATCGAACGGGGGGCAGAAATACTTGCCGCTCAAGGATGGTTCATTCCTGGCCTCTGGCTACGCTCCGACGAAGCACCGCGTGAAGATGACGGTCAAGACAGATCTGCAAAACATCACGGCCTTTCGTCTCGAATTGCTAAACGACCCGAACCTGCCTATGGGCGGGCCGGGGCGATCTCCTAAAGGCACGGCCGCGCTCACGGAGTTTGAAGTGGAAGCTGCGCCGGCAGATGCGCCCACAAAAGCGATGGCTATTAAAATCGTGAAAGCGACAGCGGACATTGCTCTGCCAGAAAAGCCGCTGGAAGCCATCTTTGATGACAAGACCAACCGAACCCGCGTTACAGGTCCGATCGAGTATGCAATCGACGGCAAAGAGGACACGGCTTGGGGAACTGATGCGGGTCCGGGCCGCCGGAATCAGCCCCGCAAGGCAGTCTTCACCGCAGAAAAGGCAATCGCGAATTCAAGCGGAACCTTGCTCACTTTCTATTTGAGCCAGAAGCATGGAGGTTGGAACAGCGACGACAACCAGAGCCACAACCTGGGCCGCTTTCGTTTGTCGATCACTCAGTCTCCCGACGCAGTAGCGGATCCGTTACCGAAGAATGTTCGCGAGATTCTTGCGATATCCGCGGCACAGCGGACACCCCAGCAGGTGAAAGCAGTTTTTGGCTTCTGGCGCACAACGGTTCCGGAGTTTCAGGAAGCAAATGCTCGCATCGAACAACTGTGGCAGAAGCACCCACAGGGTTCCTCGCAATTGGCTTTACTGGCCCGGGAAGAAATGCGCGACACCCATATGTTGACCCGCGGTGACTTTTTGAAGCCCGGCAAGACGGTTGCGCCCGGCGTTCCCGCCTTCCTGAATCCCCTCCCACAAGACGCGCCGCCTAACCGGCTCACATTCGCCAAATGGCTGGTGGATCGTCAATCACCGACGACGGCCCGCTCCCAGGTGAATCGCATCTGGCAGACGTACTTTGGTATCGGGTTGGTCAGTACGAGTGAAGACTTGGGCAGGCAGAGCGAGCCGCCTTCGCATCCTGAGTTGTTGGACTGGCTGGCAGTTGAATTCATGGAGCGTGGCTGGAGTTTGAAAGCGATGCATCGCTTGATCGTCAACTCAGCGACCTACCGTCAATCATCGCGTGTTTCGCCGGAGCTGCTTACGCGCGATCCTTATAATCGATTGCTCGCACGGGGTCCTCGATTCCGAGTAGAAGCTGAGGTTGTTCGCGATATAGCGCTAGCGGCGAGCGGTCTGATGAACTCCAAAATCGGTGGTCCGAGCGTCTATCCGCCAGCGCCGGACTTTCTGTTCCTCCCGCCGGTGAGCTACGGCCCGAAAAATTGGTATGAAGCCAAGGACGCCGACCGCTATCGCCGAGGGCTCTATACATTTCGCTTCCGCTCGGTCCCGTATCCGGTGTTGCAGAATTTTGATGCGCCAAATGGTGATAGCTCCTGCGTGCGCCGCTCACGCTCGAACACTCCGCTCCAGGCATTAACGACGCTCAACGAACCGCTGTTTCTGGAGTCCGCCCAGGCTCTGGCTTTGCGAACGCTGAGTGAAGGTGGCGCGACCGATGGACAGAAGATGACCTATGCCTTTCGCCGCTGTTTGGCTCGAACACCGACACTCCAGGAGAGTGCGGAACTCCTGAATCTTCTGCGAAAGCAAAAGCAGCGCTTGGCCGAGGGATGGACGAGCCCGTGGGATTTGGCGGGCTTCGATGCCACGAAGGCTCCAAAGATGCCAAAGGGTTCTACTCCGGTGCAGTTAGCTGCGTGGACCGTGGTTTCGAGGGTGCTGCTGAATCTGGATGAAACGATTACGAAGGAGTGATAAGTGGCAGAAGTCGATTCAGATCCGGCCTGAACACTTGCCCTGCACCCAAGGCCGTTAACTCTTAGCTTTTCCTCAGCAGAACTCCGAAGAGCAGCATCACGATGGCGCCGAGCAACCACTCAATGCGCCAATATTGAATGACCTGCCATTCCCCAATCGTCTTGGGGTCTATTCGAATTCCCACAAACATCGAAATCACCGCAAAAATTGCAGCGGTAACCATGCAAATGAGGACCGGAAGCTCAATTCCTATCTGAGACACAGCTGCGCGTGTACCTTTCATGAGGCGGGACAGGTTCGATCCAAACACCCACCGTCCACAAACGTGGCAGAATTCCGCGCCCAGCTTGAGATCCGTACCACACTTCTTGCAACTCCTATCTGCCGCCGCCCTTTGTGGTGACGTGAGATACTGCGAGTTTTCTGTAACCGTTGCGTTGGCGTTCATCATTCCCTCCTGCACCTCGTGAGAAGGCAACAGGCGGTGCACCGGCTGTTGCCTTTCAGCCTCTTGTGACTGGACGAGGTTAAGACAGATTCACCTTCATCGGCTGAGTCAGCTTAACGTTAAGCGTGGATCCCGAGGCAAACCCAGTCTCCTTGCCACGGGTGGCCAGAACTGCTCCAGTGCCTGCCGCACCGCCGGTGGCTGCCCCAATCGCGGCTCCCTTGCCGCCTCCGGCAATCGCCCCAATCGCGGTGCCGATGCCTGCACCACCACCGATGATCATGGCATCCTTCTTCTTCGTTCCTGGAGCTGTCCGCGAAGCGCCAGACGCCTGAATCGGGTACGACTTTCCGTTAGGCAGCACAACTTCAGTGAATTTCAAGGACATATAAGCCCGTCCCTTGACACGGCCTGACCGCTTTGACTCAGCCACGACACCCTTCACGGTGCTCCCAATCGGAATCACCACCGTGTTGTTCACTTTGACGTCATCCACAACCTTTGCCGTAAACGGATCGCCTGGAGCGTTGCTGTCTGTTGTGAGTGCATGTTGCAGCGAAGTGCGAATCACGGTTCCAGCAGCCAAAGTCTCATCCTTCTTCGCTTCGAGATCCTTCTTAACAACGCTTAGTGCCTGATCAGCAGTACCCGAGGTATCGGAATTCGTGACCGAAGGTCCACTGCATCCAGCAGTCAATATCAGTGCTAACCCCGGCAAAATCATTAAGTAGCGATTGCGCATGTCTTTACCCTCCCCAATCGTTTGAGCAGCAGCTTCGAGTTGAAACAATGCAACGGGCTCTCCAAAGAATCGAACGCGGCTAATCCCTATCCCTGGAGGTAGTTGTCCTCCCGATGGACACGACGCAGCCGTAGGAAATCTTACAGAACGCTTGTAAATATTACGTTTAGAACAACTTTGGACTCACCGGATTCGGCGAATTTGTGCGACTAAAGTGGTAATACTTCGGGGCTCAAGAGTGAGGGTCATCTTGGGGCCGCTTTCTGCTGGCAGGGGAACAGCCGCGCAGTCTTCTTTCTCTGAGGTTCGGTAGGCCATCAGACGTTCGAGATTCCATCCTCTCATTTCCAGAGTCTCCTGTGCTGGTTGCTGGGAGGGATTCAGGAAAACGACGGTGATACCGTTGTATTGCGGGTTACGAAAGGCAGCGAACGGGGAAGACCCGCCGCTGGCGGAAACACGTACCGAATTGCGTGGCAGAAACTTGCTGAATTGGACAAAACTCCAAAATCGCTTCGTTGGCTGAAACGTGGAGCCAGCTTGGTCCAACAAGCCTAGTCGGCCACTCCATCCGGCGGGGGGAAGGAGAGTCCAGTAAAGCCACGCCTGAGTCTCGGCTTGAGTCAGATCATTCAGCAGATGGGTGGCGAGCTTCAATCCTCCGGCAATGCCGGTTGATTCTTCAGCCGCAGGCAAAGCGAACTCCGTCTGCCAAAGTCTGAAATTCTGTCGCTTGTATGTCTCCTTGGCAAGCGAGCGACCAGGGCTGTCGGTTTCCAGCGAGTGCGCACTCAGATACGAGAGGAAGCTCTTTGCTTCCGGATCCTCCAGAATCGGTTGAAGGAACGGGCTTAACTCATTCCAGCCGAGTTCCGGCAGCATGATTTTGGTGGTAATTCCACGCTCCTTGAAAACTTTGCCAACAATCTTCAGAAAGTCTTTGAACTGCCCAGGGTTCCAGAGGCAGCCAGCGGCGACTTGGGTGTTCAGGGGAGCATTTTGCAGGCTGACAACATGAACATCCTGGAATCGCAACTTCTTGTAGAACTCGATATAGGCGGCCAGATATGCCGCAAAATCTTCGTAGTGCTTTGTCAGCAGCTCTCCTTTGGCTTCGGGCGACTGATTGTTTTTCCACTGCGGCGGCGGGCTCCAGACGCAGCTATTCCAAAGTACCTCGCCACGCTTTAGCGCTTCGCGCAGCAGATTGAATTGAGCAGTTTCATTTTCTTCATCGGCAAAGTAATACATGAATCCGCGAAGATAGAGTGGATGCGTCATTTGGAGCCGCTGGCCCTTCCAGCTAATCTCGCTGCGCACGATATTGGCCCGCGCCCCGTCGGTTCCAAAGACCAGATCCAAAAGTCGGGTTCGCTCCGTCACCGGCAGTGCCATCAGTTCCTTGGCACTGCCGTTTGCAACGGTCACCCCAAAGCCATCCAGTCGCTGGTACTGAATCTCAGGTTGAATCAAAATTGGCTTGGACTGCGCCTGCAAAGAGGTCGGCAGACACGCAAGCAACGCCAAGGCCAGTGCGCTATTGAGAGTTTTGCGACGGTGTTTGTAGCCGGATTTCACGGTTGGTGGGTGTCGGTCACGTTAGCGGGCGAGTGACCGGCAGGTTGAAACCTGCGGCCGACAATGTCGGCAAGTTCCGTCCGAAGCTCTTTCACGTTCCCCTTGCCATCAGGGTGAACACGATTTGTCAGGATGATCAGAAAGGTCTGCGTTTCCGGATCAATCCAGAGTGACGTCCCTGTATACCCCGTGTGGCCATAGGACGTTGCCGAAAAAAAGCTGCCTTTCACCGACGAATAGGTGGATTGAATATCCCAGCCAAAACCTCGAATGTTTGGATCTCCGTCCGGCGATTGCGGTGAGGTCATCAGGTCCACGGTATCCGGGCGGAAGATCTCAACGCCGTCCAGGCTGCCGCGCTGAAGGAACATCTGGCAAAACCGTGCCAGATCTCTTGCCGTCGAGAAAAGGCCGGCATCGCCGGCAATGCCTCCGAGCTTGCTGGCCAGCGGATCGTGCACTTGACCACGGAGCATGCCACCCTCTTTCAGTCTTTCCGTTGGCGCAATGTTCGGTATGACTTCCGGGCGGGGGAGAAACCCCGTCGAGGCCATCCCCAGGGGCGAAAAAATGTTTTCTTGAGCGAATCGAGCGAGGGATTGTCCAGTCACCTTTTCCACGACCTTGCCAAGCACCACAAAACCCAAGTCGCTGTAGATGAATCGCTGTCCCGGTGGTGCAACCAGGCGCGCCTGATAAATCCGGGATAGAGCGTTCTTTGAGGTGATCCGGCGGCGTCTGGTTTGCCGGAGGTCGGCACGCAGGCCCGAGTAATGGACCAATAACTGCCGCAAGGTTACTTTCTTTTTCCCGGCCTGGCCGAAAGCCGGAAGATACTTGCTCACGGGATCGTCCAGCTTTAGTCGGCCTTTCTGAACAAGGAGCATCACAGACGGCGCTGTGGCTAGAACTTTTGTCAGGGATGCCAGATCGAAAACCGTCTCTGGCGTCATGGCCTCAATTTCAGGCTCGACACTCCGGTTGCCATAGGCCTTTTCGAAAACAACGTCATCGTGATGCCCAACCAAAACCACCGCGCCGGGCAGGTTTCCCAAGGCTATGTGATGCTCCACGACGTGGTCGATCTCGGCGAAGGCATCGGAGGCTTGCAATGCCGGTTCAATATCTGGGTTGTTTGGGGGGAGCGCCGCAGCAGTCCGCAGGAAAAAGATCCAGAGGACTGGTTGGATCGGTAACAGCCTTATGAGGGCTGCAGACCCTCTAAAACGAGATGACAGCAGATGCGTGGAGAAGAACACTCAACAGCTCCAGAAGCCAGAAAACGTTGACTCCTCAGTCGGCGTCCTTTGCTGCCTTGGTGGACCTCTTCTTTTTGGGCGGAGCAGGCGCTGCGGCTGGAGCCGCGAGAACGGGCTGTGCCGGAGCGGCAGCGGCGGGCTTCGGCTGTTCTTCAAAACTCTTCATGGCGGCTTCTTCATCTTCAAACAGCTCAAAGATGGAAAGAAGGCTCATGACCTTGA
>Ga0180085_1000879_pt1 | contig 10194 bp, 7 predicted proteins | sample EasRiv730_16_10D_FD_123013 | JGI IMG/M metagenome (GOLD analysis project Ga0180085, IMG submission 123013) | Soil microbial communities from meander-bound floodplain in the East River, Colorado, USA - East River metaG ERMLT730_16_10D | ecosystem: Environmental > Terrestrial > Soil > Floodplain ... | reverse complement strand
GGCGTCGCGCCGGGCACCATCGTTGACTACAGCTACACGACCGAGAAGATCAAGCCGTGGTTGCGCGGCGACTTCTACCAGTGGTGGGGGGTCAGCACGGGCCTGAGCGTCGGCCGGTCGCGCCTCATCGTCGACGCGCCGGGATCGCTGAAGCTGCGCATCCGGGAGAACAACCTCAACTTTGCGCGCCGCACCGAGATCGTCAGGGGCCGGCAGGTGCTCACCTGGGCGACCGGCGACCTCCCGCGGCTCACGCCCGAGCCGTATGCCGCCGACTCGAATGGGGTTTACATGTCGATCGGCCTGGCCTCATCGCTCGAGTGGGCCGACATCGGGACCTGGTACGGTGGCCTGGCGGACGGACGCTATGAGCTCCCCACCGACGTCCAGACGCGCGTGCGGGGCCTGGTTCGGAACGCCCGCTCGGCGCGTGACTCGGTGGCGGCGATCCAGCGGTGGGTGGCGCAGGACATCCGCTACGTTTCCGTCGCGCTTGGCATCGGGGGCTACCAGCCGCGCCCGCCCGCGGAGGTCGTCTTGACCGGATTCGGCGACTGCAAGGACAAGGCGACGCTCTTTGTGGCGGCGATGCGCTACCTCGGCTTCGATGCCGCCCCGGTCCTCACCAACGCCAATGCGCTCGTCGAACGCGACCTGCCGTCGCTGGAGCAGTTCGATCACGCCATCGCCTACGTGAATCTTCCCGAGGGCAGGGTCTACACGGACCTGACAGTCGCCCTGTTGCCGCTCGGCATCCTTCCGAGTTACGTGCAGGGGGAGTTCGGCCTGGCGGTGCACCCCGACGGGGGCACGGAGCAGGTGGAGTTCCCCATCGAGTCGGTCGGGGAAGCGCTCACCGAAACTCGATTGGTGGGCAGCATCGGGCCCGAAGGCCGATTCAATGGCCTCTACGAGGGCAAGTATTCCGGGGCCAGGCAGGCGGCCGCGCGCTCGGCGTTCGAGAGCCCGATGGACTCCACCGAGCGCGCGAAGTTCACCCGGCAGGTGGCTCAGCGCTGGTTCGACGGCGCCAAGGGCGACAGCCTCGTGGCATTCGAGGGGAAGGACCTGGAGGCAGAACCGCGCGTCCGCGTGGCCATCCGCGACGGTCGCGCCCTCCAGCGCTCGGGGGACAAGTGGATCCTGGCCAACCCCCTCGGGAGCATGTCCGAGATGGCCGGTGCCGCGGATGAGCTCGAGAATAGGCCAGCCCGCCTGTTCCCGATCGATGCCCGGCGTGTCATCAACAGCGAGACTGAGGTCACCGAGCTCAACCTCCGGTTGCCGGAGGGCTGGCGGCCGCAGCTGCCGAAGTCCGTTCAGGCGCAGAGTCAGTTCGGCAAGTATGAGACGACGTACGCCTTCGAGGGCGGCGTGCTTCGCATGGTGCGCCGGATCTCGGGTTCCCGGGCCGTCCTGCCGCCGGAGGGGATCGGAGAACTGGTAGCCTGGTTCCGCCAGATCGCCGAGGACGACGCCCAGTACATCCTGATCGAGCCCGCCCCGTCGCCCTAGGAGCCACCCAGGACTCCATGCCGCCGCTTGCCACCACGCCGACCGCCCGCATCGCCCCGTCCGCCCGCGCGATGCTGGCGGACGAGATCGCCCGCGCGGACGGCCGTGAAGTCTCCTTCGTCGCCGATGTCGAAAACGGGGTAGTGGTCGCGGCGCGCGCGGTGGCGAGAGGCACGGTGGACATGGTGCTGGCCCTGCCGGGCGTCGCGGCCCGCGGGCAGATGTGCCTGCACAACCATCCCGGCGGGTCTCTTGAGCCCTCGCAGGCCGATCTGTCCGTCGCGGCGCAGCTGCACGACGGCGGCGTGGGCTTCGGCATCATCGACAACCGGGCCGAAGCCCTCTACGTGGTGGTCGAGGTGCCGCGCGCCCGGGAGACCGTCCGGCTCGATCCGTACGAGATCGTGGCGACGCTGGGCGAGCACGGCCCGATCGCGGGTGTCCTGGGTCAGTATGAGGACCGCCAGAGCCAGCGGGACATGGCGGCCTACATCGCCGACGGGTACAACGACGGCGGGGTGCTGGTGCTGGAGGCGGGGACCGGCGTCGGCAAGTCGTTCGCTTACCTCGTGCCGGCGCTCGCCTGGGCCCGGGCGAACGGCGAGCGCACCGTCATCAGCACGAACACGATCAATCTGCAGGAGCAGCTCGTCGGGAAAGACCTGCCGATGCTGCGGAAGGCCCTCTCCACTCCCGATTACACGCCCAGCTTCGCGCTGCTCAAGGGGTGGCGCAATTACCTCTGCCTGGCGCGGCTCTCGCACGCGATGGGTGCGCAGCAGAGCCTCCTGGAACCGGATCGGCAGGCGGAGCTCGTGGGGCTCGCGGAGTGGGCCAACCGGACCTCCGATGGCACCCTCAGCGACCTCGCCGTCCATCCCAGCTCCGAAGTGTGGGACGAAGTCAGCGCCGAGGCCGACCTTTGTACCCGCCTGCAGTGCCCGCATTTCGACAAATGCTTCCTCTTCCGGGCCCGTCGCAAGGCCGCCGAGGCGGACGTGGTCGTGGTGAATCACCACCTTCTGGCCGCCGACCTCGCCGTGCGCCAGGTGCAGGACAACTGGGAGGAGGCGGCCGTCTTGCCGCCCTACAAGAGGCTGGTCCTCGACGAGGCACACCACGTCGAGGACGTGGCCGCGAATCACCTGGGGACCCAGGTGACGAGCCGCGGCGTCCACCGGCTCCTGGGCCGATTCGAGCGGAACAAGAAGGGGCTGGCCCCGTCCCTGATGCACGAACTCCCCGGACGCGGCGACCTGCTGAGCCGCGCGAGCCTGGATCTCCTTCGCGAAAGACTGCTCCCCGCGATCGGAGACGCGCGCCGGGCTGCGGACCAGCTCTTCCTGCGGCTGCACGGGCGCCTCGAAGAGGCGGCGGGCGGACAGTTACGGCTCACGGATGAGTTTTCGGAGGACGCCGTCTGGGCCGAAGGGTTGCGGCTCGAGCTTGACGCTCTGCTCGGCAGCTTCGACCAGCTCAAGGGGCACGTCGAGACCATCTCCGACCGGCTTTCGCAGGTCGAGTCCACGGAGCGGGGCGACCAGTTGCTGCAGGAGATGCGCGCCGTGGTGCGGCGGCTCGAAGCGACCTCGGACGGCCTCAACCGGACGCTCCGCCCCGGGCCGGCCGGCCAGCCGCTGGTGCGCTGGATGGAACGCACGGGTCCCCGCCGCCAGCAGGTGCTGCTGGCGGCGGTGCCGCTCGACCTGGCGCCCCTGCTGCGTGACCTGCTCTTCGAGCGGATCGAGACGGTGATCCTTACCAGCGCCACCCTCGCCGCCAGCGGAGATTTCGAGTTTCTGGAGCGGCGGCTCGGCCTCGCCACGCCGCCGTCTCCAGTGACGACGCGCGAGATCTTCCCGTCACCATTCGACTACCCGTCACAATGCCTGTTCGGCGTGCCCGATGACCTGCCCGATCCGCGCGACGACGAGGCCGCACACGACGCGGCGGTGGCGCAGGTCGTCACCGACCTCGCCCACGCGGCGGACGGAGGACTGTTCGCGCTGTTCACCAGCCACGCCGCGCTCCGCCGGGTCGCGTCCCAGCTTCGGGGGATGCTGGATCCACGCTGGCCCCTGCTTGTGCAGGGGGAGGGGGCGCGGGATGCCCTGCTCCGGCGCTTCCGCGATGCCGGCAATGCCATTCTGCTGGGCACGGACTCCTTCTGGGAAGGCGTGGACGTCCCGGGCCGCGCCCTCCGGGCGCTCGTGCTCTGCAAGCTGCCGTTCAAGGTGCCGAGCGAGCCGCTCACGGCCGCGCGCCTGGAGCGGCTCGTCGAGCAGGGGGAGGACGGCTTCATGAGCTACCTCCTGCCTCACGCCGCGCTCAAGCTCAAGCAGGGGTTCGGCCGGCTCATCCGGTCCAGCCAGGACGTCGGGGTCGTGGTGCTGCTCGACCGGCGCGTCGTCACCAAGCGGTACGGGCCGCTCGTCTTGTCGGGCCTTCCGCGGGCGGACCGGATCATCGCCCCGTGGGCCCGGATTCGGACCCGCTGCGAAGACTTCTTCGCGCGGCATGGCATCGGGGCGCTCGAGTAGCCATCCTGCTATCGTTCAGGCGCGGGAAATGGACCTCGTCGAACCCAGGATGGAGTGATTCACCGACATGATCGAGTTCAGCGCGCGCCTTGGCGCACTTCCCGGGTATCCGCTCGCCGAGCTGCCGGGCATCAAACGACGCCTCATCGCCGAAGGAACGGACGTCATCGACCTCGGCGCCGGGGACAACGACGCCCCCCCGCCGGAGATGGTGGTGCAGGCGCTCCAGCGCGCGGCCGAGGACCCGGCCTACAGCAAGTACGGCTTCCAGCAGGGGCTCCCCGAGTTTCGCCGCGCGGCCAGCGACTACATGCACCGCCGATTCGGACACCGGTTCGACCCGGTGACCGAGACGCTCCCGCTGATCGGCTCGAAGGAGGGCATCGCCCACCTGCCGCTGGCTGTGGTGAATCCCGGTGACGTCGCCATCGTGCCCGAACCCGGGTATCAGGCCTACCTCGGCGGCTCCATCTTCGCCGGTGCCGAACCGTTCATCGCCCCGCTCGAGGCGCGGCACGACTTCCTCGTCGCGCTGGATGAGATTCCGGCCGATGTGCTGCGGCGCGCGAAGCTGCTCTTCCTCAATTATCCGAATAACCCGACAGCCGCTGTGGCCACGCACGAGTACCTCGAGCGCGTGGTGGCAGCCTGCCGCCGGCACGACATCCTCCTCGCCTACGACAACGCCTACTGCGACCTGACGTTCGACGGGTACCGGGCGCCGAGCATCTTCGAGATCCCCGGCGCGCACGATGTCGCCATCGAGTTCTTCTCGCTCTCCAAGAGCTTTTCGATGACCGGCTGGCGCCTCGGCTGGGCCGCCGGCCGCCCCGAGCTGATCGCCGCGCTCACCCGGGTCAAATCGTATATGGATACTGGCCCGTTCCTCGCCGTCCAGCGAGCGGGGGCGGACGCGCTCGACCATGCCGAGGCGCTCGTGGAGCCGATCCGCCGGGAACTGCAGCGCCGGCGGGATGTGGCGGTGACCTCCCTGCGGGGGGCGGGATTCTCCGTCGAATCTCCGAAAGGCGCGATGTACCTCTGGGTGGCGCTGCCCGCGGGCGTGCCCTCGGCGGCCTTCGCGCAGCGCGCGCTCGAAACCCACGGGGTGCTCGTCCTGCCGGGGAGCGCGTTCGGTCCGGCGGGTGAGGGGTTCTTCCGGATTGCCCTCACCGTCGGCGCCGCGCGACTTCAGGAGGCGGTGGAGCGGCTGTCCCACGCCCTGGAGGCCCTCCGGGGGGCCGAGGTTGCCGCACCGGCGTGAGTTGATTCCGCCCCGGGCGCACACGCGGCCGGTCTGGGCGATCGCCGTCAGCGTCGCCCTGCACGGCGTGTTGTTTCTCACACTCGCGATCTATGGGCGGCTGCCGCGCGTGCCGCCGCGCGACCCAGGGTTGATCGTCCTGCTCCCGGTCATCGACGAGGGCCCCCGCGAGGCGACGATGCCGCGCTTCGTCCGCGCCGAGGGCCGCGGACGGACGGGATCGCCTGGTGGGGTGGTGGTGGCGCCTGCCCAGGCGCCGCGCCGCGCAGCACAGCAGCCGGCGCCGGCGCCGGCTGCGGAAGGGGGCGACGGGCGGGCGCGCGGGCCGGTCGCACTGCTGGGGCCGAGCTTCGGGAAGGGCACCCTCTGGGTGCGTCCGCTCCCGATCGCGCCACGCGAACTCGCCCGCCGGGTCAAGCGGAGCCACGCCGAACTCACGGACAGCGCGGTCAAGACGATCGTGCAGGCCTTCCTGGATTCGATCGCGAGCGAGCCCGGGGCCGACCGGGCGAAGATGCCGGACTGGACGACCACGCTGGGCGGCAAGAAATTCGGGCTGGACCCGAAGTACATCTACATCGCGGGGCTTAAGATCCCGGCCGCTGTGCTGGCGCTGCTGCCGATTCCGTCGGGCGGCAACCAGGCGTACGCGCTCGACCATCAGGGGCAGCTGATGCGGGAAGACCTCTACCGGGCGGCGCGGCGCGCGGAGACGGTGGCCGACTTCAAGGAAGCAGTCCGCGAGCTCAGGGAGCGCAAGGAACAGGAACGTCAGTTCAAGAAGGCGCAACGCGAGCTGCCACCGTCCGACACCGTGCACGCCGAGGTACCCTGATGACCAGGAGCCCGCGTTGCGTTCCGTCCTCCCGACTCGCCCCGATCCTCATGCTTGCCCTCTCCACCGCCTGCTCCAACGAACCGACCGGCTCCGACGTGGTTGGGCCGCTCGCGGTCGACGCCCGCCTGCCGGCGTGGTCGGTGACACTCCCATCCGACTTGGCCATCACCGAAGTGGGCGTGCAGGCGCTGGAGCCGGCGACCCTGGCCGTACGGGCCACGCAGATTTGGCCCTTCGATCCCGCCAAGGACACCCTGATCGTCGCGATGCCGGTCGAGCTGCGGCAGTCGGTAGAGACTCTCCTGGTCAACATCGGTTACTTTGGCCTGACCGGGGCTCCGGTCTTCCAGGGATCCGCCCTCGTGGCAGTGACCGCCGGCATCCCGTCCCAACCCACGAAGATCCCGGTGACCTATGTGGGTCCGGGTCAGGAGGTCCGCTCGATCGGCATCACACCACAGCAGGTCGGCGCGGCCTTCGGCGAAACGCTCCTGTTTGACGTGGTGGGCGCGGACTCGATCTTCGCACCGGTACCGACGTTCTATGTGGGGTGGGAGACCTCGGATCCGGAGCTGCCGATCGACGCATACGGCCGCCTGACGACTCCCGCACGCACCCTCCTGGCGAGAATTCGCGCTCACACACCAACCGCGATCGGGCTGGTACGGGATTCGACCGAGCTCTACGTGGATGCGGATGGGTTCGGGTTGCTGCCGGCGTCGGTGAGTGTGCAGGTCGGGCGCGGAGCCCAGCTGCGGCTCTTCGACCGCAACCGCGCTCCGGTCATCCTGCAGGTGAACGGAGTCCTCGACGGGACATTGGAATTCGGTTTTGCGTCGGTGGACGGGGACGTGTTCTACCTTGCGCCGACGGTGGTCCCATCGCCCGCCACAATCCCGGTCTGCGCCACCTCCGTGCCCGCTCCTGCCTCCACCGCGTGCACCCAGGTGACGGTGACGCCTTAGGCGGACGAGCGGAGTCGCGCCAGGCTCTGCTGGCGGCCGACGACCGCGAGCAACTCGTTGACCGGCTCGGAGACGGTCGATCCTGTCAGCGCCACCCGCACCGGCTGCATCACATCGCCCAGCTTGAGTGCGTGAGCCTCCGCCACCGCCTTCAGGTCCCCGAGCAGGCGGTCGGGATTCCACTGGGACTCCGGCACGGCCTCCAGCGCCGTGACGACCGTTCGGAGATTGGCGGCATAGGCGGGGCCCATCTTCGCCACCAATAGTTGTCCGCGCTCGTCCCGCGTCGTCCGTGTGCCGTCCAGCCGGACTGCCACCTGCTCCGCGATATGCAGGATCGTGCGGGACCGGGCCTTCACGGCGTCGATCACGGGGCGGAGATCGCGATGATCGAGCGCGACGCCCATCCGCTCGAGCTCCCGCCGCGTCGGCGCGAGCAGCTCGTCCGCCGAAAGCTGGGAGAGATACTGCCCGTTCATCCACTCGAGCTTGGCGGTATCGAACACGGCGGGCTTCTTCTGGATCCCCTCGAGCGAAAACGCGGCGATCATCTCACTCTCGGGCAAGATCTCACGGTCGCCGCCTGGCGACCATCCAAGCAGGGCGAGGAAGTTGCGCATCGCCAGCGGAAGAATGCCCTGATCCTGATAATCCCCGACCGCAGTGGCCCCGTGACGCTTGGAGAGTTTCTTCCCGTCCGCGCCGAGGATCATCGGTACGTGGGCGAAAACGGGCGGCTCGTGCCCGAGGGCCCGGTACAGCGCAATCTGCTTGGGCGTGTTGGAGACGTGGTCGTCGCCGCGGATCACGTGGGTGATGCGCATGTCGATATCGTCGGAGACGACGGCCAGGTTGTAGATCGGCGTGCCGTCGCTTCGGAGGATGACGAGGTCATCGAGGTCGTGGCCCTGGAAGCTGATGCGGCCGTGGACCGCGTCCTCCCAGGCGATCTCGCCCTTCGTCATCCGGAACCGGATGGCGCTGGGAGAGCCCTGCGCCAGGCGAGCGGCGACCTCGTCGGCGGGGAGTCGGTCGCAGCGGCCGTCGTACCTGAATGCCACTTTGGCACCAGCGAACGCCTTGCGCTGCTCCTCGAGGTCGGCCTGGGTGCAGAAGCACCGGTAGGCCTTGCCCTCGGCCAGCAGGCGCTCGGCATCGGCCTGGTGGCGGGGGCCACAGGCGCCCTGGAAGACCGGCCCCTCGTCCCACTGGAGCCCGAGCCAGGAGAGCCCGTCGAGAATGACCTGGGTGTGCGCGTCCGTGCTGCGCTCCCGATCGGTGTCCTCGATTCGGAGGATGAACACCCCGCCGAGCTTCCGGGCATAGAGCCAGTTGAACAGCGCCGTGCGGGCGCCGCCGACATGCAGGTATCCGGTTGGGGAGGGAGCGAAACGGACTCGAACAGACATCGGGCCACCAAGGCGAAAGGACTGAGGACTGAGGACTGAGGACTGTCCTCAGTCCTCGTCACTCAGTCCTCGTTGACGGAGTGGGGGGGATTCGAACCCCCGATAGGAGTTTTAGGCCCCTATAACGGTTTAGCAAACCGCCGCCTTCAGCCGCTCGGCCACCACTCCAACGCGCGAGGAAACTGCCACCGGAGAAGGGTTTACGCAACCCTGCAGAGACGCGTGCAGGCCCCTCCGGTTGGCGCGTCTCCCTGCTATCTTACCCTCAGACCCCTCTTACGTTGGAGCACTTCCATGCGCATAAGAATGTGGGCACTCGGCCTGGCCGGGGCCCTGGCCGTGGGCGCGGCGGCCTGCTATCCCGACCGGGTCGAGGATCCCGGTGACTACGACTCAATCGTCACCATCTTCGATGCCGACGCGACCTTCAGCGACATCACGACGTTTTTCATCCCCGACAGCGTAATCCACCTCGTGCCGGGCGGCGATACGGATGACATCGACCGGACCTTCGACGCCCTGATCCTGACGAAGATTCGCGACAACATGGTGGCCCGCGGGTACACCGAGGTCGTCGATCCGCTCGTGACCCCACCGGACGTCGAGATCCAGGCGGTGGCGACCGCGACGGAAAACACCGGTTACGCCCTGTGGCCGTGGTGCACGGAGTTCGGCTGGGTGTATCCGTGGGAAGGTTGCAGCGGTTGGGGTATCGACTTCCCGTCGGGCGTCGTCTCCTATGAATACGCGGCGGGGACCCTCGTGATGCAGATGCTCGATCTCCGCGATGTCACCCCCGGCGTGGGCAATTTCCCGGCGACGTGGGTTGGCTCGCTCAACGGGGTGTACACGGACGGTACGACGTCCGAGGTGCAGGACCGCATCAACGACGGCATCAACCAGGCGTTCATTCAGTCGCCCTACATCGAGAAGGCCGAGGCCCCATGACCACCAGACTTCGCGGCATGCCGCTCGCCGTCGCGGTCCTGGCCCTCGCCGCCGCGACACCCGCCCGCGCCCAGGTGCTGATGGGCGCCTCGTACAGCTGGTCGCTTCCTTCCGGCGACCTCGAGTCATTCGTGGGGAACAGCAGCTGGCTCGGCCTCTCGCTCGAGGGCCGGAAGTTCATCGGGACCCACACCTCCGTCGGGCTTTCGCTCGGCTGGAACGAGTTTTACGAGCGGACGGACGAGCCCCTCACCATCGGCAACGCCACGATCACGGGCGATCAGTACCGGTCGGTGAATGCCTTCCCGCTGCTCGTGACCGGCCACGTCTATTCCAAGGCCGGGGAGAACATGCAGATGTACCTCGGTCTCGGAGCCGGGGTGTATTACATCCGCGAGCAGATGGATGTCGGCACCTACACGATCGAGAAGACGAACTGGGTCTTCGGGGTGGCGCCGGAAGCGGGAGTGCGGATCAATACGAAATCGGATCTGCAGTTCGCCCTGTTCGGCCGGTACCACTATCCGGTCGAGGCCGGCAACTTCCTGCCGGACGACCCCGCGTCCATGCAATACCTGAGTGTGGGCTTGATGGTGCTGTACAAGAAATAGAGGGAGACAGGATCGCGGGGCGGGGCAGGGTGGCCCGCCCCGCAGTGTTCTTGGAAACCGCACATCAACGGAGTCCCCGTTGCCCTTCGATCTCCTCGCCCTCG
>Ga0180085_1000878_pt1 | contig 10205 bp, 8 predicted proteins | sample EasRiv730_16_10D_FD_123013 | JGI IMG/M metagenome (GOLD analysis project Ga0180085, IMG submission 123013) | Soil microbial communities from meander-bound floodplain in the East River, Colorado, USA - East River metaG ERMLT730_16_10D | ecosystem: Environmental > Terrestrial > Soil > Floodplain ... | reverse complement strand
GTGGTGCTTGGCGTTGAGCACCTCGTGCTTCACGCCCCGCTTGTCGAGCAACTGGCTGAGCCGCTCACTCTTTTCGATCGACACGGTGCCGACGAGGATCGGCCGGCCGAGGCGCTCGATGGTCTTGATCTTGTCCTTGGGGTAAATGTCGCGCTGCTTGCTCTCGCGGGCCTGGAACTCGGCCGAATCGTCCGTTTCCTTGTGAATCGTCCCCAGCAGCTCCTCATCGTCCTTCAGCACCAGCACGTCGTAGCGGTGAATCCGCTCGATCTCATCAGCCAGGGCGAGGAATTTTTCGCGTTCGTTGCGGTAGATGACGTCCGGATGCTCGACGCGCTGCATCTTGCGGTTGGTGGGAATCGCGACGACGTCGAGATGATAAATCTTCCAGAATTCGCCGGCTTCGGTCATCGCCGTGCCGGTCATGCCGCAGATCTTGTGATAGAGCTTGAAGAAATTCTGGAGGGTGATCGTGGCGAGCGTCTGGGTCTCTTCCTTGATCTTGACCCCTTCCTTGGCCTCGACCGCCTGGTGCAAGCCGTCGCTCCACTGGCGGCCTTCCATTTTGCGGCCCGTGAATTCATCGACGATGATCACCGCGCCGTCCTCGACGACGTAGCGCACGTCGAGCTGATAGAGGTGGTGGGCCTTGAGCGCATTGTCGATAAGGTGCGGCCACTCCATGTTTCCGGCCGTATAGAAACTCTCGACACCGGCCAGCCGTTCCGCCTCGCGTACCCCCTCGTCGGTCAGGTTGACCGTGTGGTCCTTTTCGTTGACGACGAAGTGCTTCTCCTTCTGGAGCGAGCGGGCGATGCGGTCCGCTTCGGCGTACTTGGCCGGATTGTCGTGAGCAGGGCCGGAGATGATCAGCGGCGTGCGGGCCTCATCGATCAGGATGTTATCGACCTCGTCGATGATCGCAAAATTGCGCGAACGCTGCGACTGCTGGAGATGGCGCGGATAACGGGGATCGCCGAAAGCGGCCGGCCGCATGTTGTCGCGAAGATAATCGAAGCCGAATTCGTTGTTGGTGCCGTAGGTGATGTCGCAGTCGTAGGCCGCCTGGCGATGATCCGTTTCCATGTTGCTCTGGATCGCACCGACGGTCAGGCCCAAGCCCAGATAGAGCGGACCCATCCATTCCATGTCGCGGCGGGCCAGATAATCGTTTACCGTGACGACATGCACCCCCTTGCCTTCGAGGGCGTTGAGATAGGCCGGTAGCGTGGCAACGAGGGTCTTCCCTTCGCCCGTCACCATTTCTGCGATCGCGCCGCTATGCAGCACCATGCCGCCGATGAGTTGCACGTCGAAGTGCCGCATATTCAGGAAACGGCGGCCCCCCTCGCGGCACACGGCGAAGGCCTCGATCAAGATGTCGTCTAGCGTTTCGCCCGCTTTCAATCGCTGGCGGAAGAGTACCGTCTGCTCGCGCAACTCGGCATCCGACATCGCCTGAAAGCGTGGCTCCAGGGCGCTGATCGCCTCGACTTTGGCCTGCAAGCGGCGGACGTAGCGGGCGTTCGACGAGCCGAACATGGCGGTGACGCCCCGTTCGAAGCCGTGCATCAGGCCGCCGAACAGATTGCCAACGCCGTCCCAGGCGCGTTCTAAAAGGTCCATGACAGGAAACGTCTCACAAGATCGAATGCGGGGTGATCGCCGCCCGCGTGAACGGAGTCCCAATCGGGGACGCTGGCATCCCTGCCGCGGGGAGTCCGTGGAAATTGCGCAACTTACACCACTATAAGAGTTTATTAGGGCGGCGCAAAATGGTCAATTGAGGTTGCTGTGCACTCACCCATGGCCGATACGCCAGCCTATGAGCGGTTCGCCGACCCCCATGCGATCTTGGGGCCCAGGGGTGAGAAAACGCGTTTGGAAGCGCCACTACAGTCGGCGCTAGTCGTTGGCCTCGCGGAGCATCGGCTCCAAGACCTTCGTGTTCCGCTCGACGGCGATCACAATCGTCCGCTGTTCGACTCCATCGACGCTGCTGGCGACTACCGGCAAGACCTGGCGTTTATCGGGCAATGGCATGCGGACCGTAAACTGGCCGTCTGACCGAAGTTTCACCGGCTCGCCACCCAGGGTGACCCGGGCGTCGGCCTTGGTCCGCCCGTAGAGGATCATCTCGGCATCGACGTGGAATTCCAGGTCCCGATGTTTGTTGAGCACCCGCTCGGCGCCACCGCCAAACTGCGAGGCCAGCGGATTGTGCATCGGCCGGTGCAGACGCTCTTCAAACAGCTCCTGCAACTCGCCGCTGTTGTTGTCTTCGGAATAGCCGCCGCTGAGGGCGAAGATTCGCTCGTAGTTTTCGGCCACGTCGGTCCAGTTTTCGTCGATCGCGTCGCTGGAGTCGGGTGCGGGCGTGCTGACGGCATTGCTGCGGCAAACTGCGAAGAATTTTCCATTCGCGGCGCGATAGCCCAGCTCGACCCGGTAGCTCTGAGGCGGGCTGTGCACGTCGATGTACCAGTTTGTCACGCCGCCGTGCACCTCGATTTCGCGGGCAACACGTTCCGACGTGCTCGTGGTGTGGCCGGTATCGACTTCGAGCAATCGCAACGTCGGATGCGACGTGTGCCAGTGCTCGGCCAAAGCCGCCTCGGCCCGCTTGACGCTTTGACGCGTGACGTTCCAGTGCGCTTGCAGCCAGTAGGAATCGCGCACCAGCAATATGATCCGATCTTTGTCGATTCGAGCGGCCTTCTTTGCGCCCTTGCCGCGGAAGGCGACGGTGCTCGACAAGTCCTTGAGCCGCTCGCGTTCCGCTTGGGCCTTCTGAATTCGCTCGACGATCCGGACTTGCTTGGCCGAGGGGCGAGCACCATTAGCGGGCGCGCCGTTCGTTCTGGTCCCGTTCGACTTGGCGCCGTTCGACTTGGCCCCGTTCGCATGGACATGCCCATTTTTCATTGGCAGCGTTCGCCGAGTTGGGGCAGAACGGGCGCTCTTCTTGCTCTTGGAGAGGGGCACATGTCGCAGCCGAGTGCGCGACCGCGACTTCGCAGATCGCATCAAGGCCTTGACCAATTCGTTCTTCCGCATCGAACTCCAGCCGGCCAGACCCTTGCTTTTGGCCAAGTCAGCCAAGTCTTTCCAGGTCTGGGTTTTGAGAGACGCTGTAGTAATCAAGGGACCAAACCTCCGCAGGAGTCAATCAGGAAGCGCATCTCACATACGCATCGCCTGATACGATGGTTTTACCCGCCATCCGTGACGAATTCTGGCTGGCAACCAATTGCTGGAGGAGCCCGACCGTGAACACTCCAACCTTTTGCTGCGAAACACGTTACAGCGAAATCCTCTTCACTCGCATTCGCCGCACTCGACACCGCCGCCCGATTCCACCGCGCCGCCTGCCTCAACCGACCAATCCAGATTCGCTGTCGCTCATTGCGCCTATTACTGCGGCAGTGCCAAGTCGTTGTGCCGTGGCAGCTTGCGGCGCTTTGATATGCCGCCCGCTGACGCCCTCCTCAATGTAATCAAAGTTTCAACGGATCGCAACATACGCACCACCCGAAATGGCGGTCTTTTGCTGCCTTCGCCACCCTTGGCGGAACTCAAGGGGGCAGAATATCTCGATCAGCAAGGCTTGCGGCCACCCGCGAGCAGGCGGGCCCCGGAAGGTAGCTTATGCGTTGCTCACCCCAGCAATTCATCGCTCCCGAACTTTGGTTTCATGGCCACGGCCAATTCGGACTTATAACGACAATTCATTTCCAGGATGGATGCGTAAACGTGTTCGCAGAAAACACTTGCGCTTCGCTGCTTGACTTTGTGAAAAAAAACACGAATTATGACCTCGGGTACGTTGACCGACGAATTGGCCGGCACTAAATTACCACCTTTCGCAGACCCTTCATTTCCGTAAATGGGAGGTTTGCGTCGGATTGGGTAAGCCGCCTTGCCTCCTTTGACTGAGTTGTTGCCGGCACGTAACTTCTGCCTGCGGTGGAATTTTCGTCGCGATTACGGGACTGCTTAGTTGGTGCGCATACGTGAACGACCCGCCCCGACAACTTCATCCATATGCTGCGGCAATGGAGTGGGTTGCCAAGATCACGACTGTGGCTCTCGAGTTGTTTCTGCCTGCGGTAGGCGGTCGGTATCTCGACCAGCACTTCGGGACAAACTTCTGGGCTCTCGTCGGACTCGGTTTGGGGATGACGGTCGGCATGTGGCACCTGCTGCAAATGACGCAGCCCAAACAAAGGCGAGGCCGGTCCCCAGCGAACCCGGGGGATTCGGACCGTGATTCCGCAAGCAGGCCAGGCAAATGAGCGAGGCAGCTCGGTAATGGGCCTGCTCGCTTCGTGCGCGATTCTGGCCGGCATCCTCGCGCCATTCATCGTCGCGGTCGCCTGGCTGGCCTATGGGCGTAGCGGATCAATAGGCATCGCCGCCGCGGCAATTGCCGGTGCCGTTTGCTGGCTCGCCGCTTCGCTCGCCCTCGCCACTGTTTATCTCGGGCAGTTGCTGAACAACCCCATTGCCGGCATCCTCGGCGGCATGTTCTTCCGCATAGGCCTGCCGCTCAGCATAGGAATAGCCATCCAACAGTCGCACCAGCCGCTGGCCAGCGCGGGCATCTTCCTGATGATTCTCGCTTTGTATCTGGTGGCGCTTGTTGCGGAAACGGTGCTGTCGCTGAAGTTTGTCCCTCCTGCGAAGGCGAATGTGGCGAGCGAAACGACTGCGGTAGGTGGTTCGACTGGCGTGGGTGGTTCGACGATGGCCGGTGGCATTCCAGGACGGTAGGAACTCATGGCCGATCCGATTCTGCACATCAAGGACAGCTACTACTTCGAAATCCCCAAGATCATTGCGCCTGCCAATTACAAACACCTGAAGGACTTGCCGGAAGTTTGGGTGAAGCTCGATCCCACGTATCAACAGTGGGAGTTTGAGCAGCTCTATCACGAATTGACGAATCTCGGGTTCATGCTGCCGCCCGAGAAACAATGCGAGCACGATTGGCAGCACTGGGTCCACGCCGACCACGCCAATTTCGCCAAGCCGTTCGATCAGTTCTTGCAGGAGATGTACGACGCTCGGCTGGCCGAGTTTCGGGTCTGGAAGTCCAACCGGATCGCCCAGGCACAAGCGGGGAAGAACGAATCCGAGATCAAAATCGCCGCGCAGACGCCGATCGACTACATGCGCGACGTGCGAGCGGACGATCCCTACCTGCGATTCATCATTGGGCGGAGCGCGCCGGGCTTTGAAGCCAACTGGAACGCGGTGCGTCACAAGACCGGCAGCTACGCAGCGATTCGGGACTATCAGGAGAAGCACAATTCCGCTCCCGAGTGGGACACGAGCGATGCCAAGGTGCAGGCGAAGTTCGACGCCTATAACGAGCATCTCTCGGGCAAGATCCTGATTCCGCAGCCGTTTACCGAGCTCCGAAACTTGTACGAGAAGGAACCTGGACTCACGATTGGGATTTCCAAGTTCCTGCTGATCGAGATCTTCGTCGGAATGGTATTGGTTTTCATTTTCCATCAGCTTGCCAAGCGAGTTGCCGATGGGCGCCCGCCGAAAGGGACGCTCTGGAACCTTTTTGAGTTCTTTCTCGTTTTCATACGTGACCAGATCGCTCGGCCGGTGTTGGGCGGCCATGATCATGGGCATGCGCAGGAAAATGGGAGTGCCGCCCATCACGAGCACGCAGGATCGCCTAGCGCAGGTAGTTCCCCCAGCCACGCCGCCGCAGCGCACAAACACGACCAGCACGAGGACCCGGTTCAGAAGTTCCTGCCGCTGCTCTGGACGATCTTCTTTTTTGTGCTGGGTTGCAATTTGATGGGAATGGTGCCGTGGGCGGGAGCACCAACCGCCGCGTTCGGTGTGACCTTTGCCTTGGCCTGCGTGACGTTTGGCACCGTGCTCTTTTTTGGGATGCGCCAGTTCGGCGTGGCAGGCTTCTTTTTGAACCAGGTTCCCTCGATGGACCTGCCGTGGTACATGGCAATCTTCATCAAACCGATGATTCTGGTCATTGAATTGTTGGGATTGTGCATCAAGCACGGCGTGTTATCCGTCCGTCTTCTGGCCAACATGGTGGCCGGCCATCTGGTCATATTGGGCGTGATGGGGCTGGCATTCGGCGCGGAGGCCGCGATGCGCTTCACTGCTCCTGGTGCCGCATCGTGGCAATGGGGGCTGACCGCAATAATCGCGGTCACCGCCGCCGCCGCATTCAATCTGCTCGAGCTGTTAGTCGCCTTCCTCCAGGCGTATATTTTCACGTTTTTGTCAACGTTGTTCATCGGCGCAGCCATCCACAAGCACTGACGCCAGGAAAACTCCGCTTCCATCGTTCGCTCACACCTATTTCAGAACAGGAGATTCGATCCGTGATCAAATTTGTGCGCTTTTCGACAATGTGCCTGGTCATCGTGTTGGGCCTGGCGACCACGGCATTCGCGCAAGCACCGAATTCGCTCATTGTCGCCGGCAGCGCCGTCGGCGTCGGCCTCACCGTGATCGGCGCGGCCTACGGCATTGGCCGGCTCGCTGGCTGCGCTCTGGAAAGCATGGCCCGGCAGCCGGAGGTTGCTGGGAACATCCAGACGGCAATGATCATTGCCGCAGCGCTCATCGAAGGGTTCACGTTTTTCGCGCTCTACATCTGCATGACGCAGAAATTCTGAGCTGCCCGGCCGTGTCGCAGTTGCCCTTCCTTGAATCGATGAGAACTTGTGCCGTGTTAACTCGTGCGATTTGGTTGATCGTGGCATTTATCTCGCTTTGCGGCGTTGCCGCGCCACTCGCCGCTCAGGAGCACAAGCTAGCGGAGGAGGCCAAGCCTGCTGCATCGGCCCATCCCCACGACGCTACGGACTTAAGTACCGGGGATGGGTCGGCGTCGTTAGCGAGCCCGGCTGACCTCCGCTTCGACACGTCGATCTACTCGTTGATCGTGTTCCTGATCTTGCTAGCAGTCCTCTACAAATTCGCCTGGGGACCGATTGCGGCTGGCTTGGAAAAGCGCGAGCAGACGATCGCCAAGCAGATTGCCGATGCCGAGCACGCTTCGGCGATGGCGGCCAAGCAGCTTCAGGAGTACGAGCGGAAGCTGGCCGCAGCGACGGAAGAGGCCCGGGCGATTGTCACCCAGGCTCGGCAGGACGCCGTGACTGCCAAGGACAAGATCGTGGCCGAGGCTCAGGCCGTGGCGGCCAAGGAGCGCGATCGGGCCGTGGCCGACATCTCGTCGGCCAAGAACCAGGCGCTTCAGGAAATCGCGCAGCAGAGCGTTACCACGGCCATTTCCCTGGCCAGCAATATCATCCGTCGCGAGATCAAGCCTGAAGACCACGACAAGTTGATCAGCGAGTCGCTCCAGAAGTTTTCGAACCTCAACTAGCGTCGGCGAGCGGGGGGCGTGAGACCCTGAGGAATTCGGCAATGGCTCAAACAGGCTCCAAAAGGGCGGTCATCGACACGGCCCGCCAGCGGATCGGCACGGTCTATGCCAAGGCGCTGCTCGGCGCGACCGAAAAGGCCGGCCAGACCGACAGCGTGCTCGCGGAATTGGATTCGCTCGTGGCCGACGTGCTGGACAAACTGCCCGACTTCGAGGAGGCGCTACGCACGCCGCGGATCAAACCAGAAGACAAGGTGCTGATGCTCGATAGCGTCTTCGGCCCGAAGATGTCGCCGCTGCTGTTGAATTTCCTGAAAGTCGTGGCGCAGCACGAGCGGCTCGACTGCGTGCGGGGCATCGAGCGGGCCGCCCGCAAGCTGTTCAATCAATTGCGAAAGCGGGTCGAGGTGCTGGTCGAATCGGCCGCTCCCCTTTCCAACCAGCTCCAGTACACGATCGCCGCCCGGCTTAAGGCGACGTTGGGTCGCGATGTTGTACTGACTGCCGACGTGAACCCCGACCTCCTCGGCGGCCTGGTCGTGCGGGTCGGCGACACGGTCTATGACGGCAGCCTGGCCGGCAAGCTCAAGCAGATGCAGGCCGTCACGCTCGAACATACGACTGCAACCATTCGCGAATCGATCGAGCGGTTTTCGCTCACCTAGGATTTTTCAAGGTTTGACATGACAAAGTTCAACGCAGCCGAAATCGCCTCGGTCATTCAGGCTGAAATTGAGAAGTACACCGATGCCATTCGAGTCGAAGAGGTCGGCACGGTGCTGGAAGTCGGTGACGGCATCGCCCGGGTCTATGGCCTGTCGAACGTAATGGCGGGCGAAATGGTCCAGTTCCCCAACGGGGCCATCGGCCTGGCGTTCAATCTGGAAGAGGACAGCGTCGGCGTCACAATTCTCGGCGACTACCTGGAAATCCAGGAAGGGGACGAAGTCAAGGCGCTCGGGAAGCTGCTCTCGGTGCCGGTGGGCGACGCGGTGATCGGCCGCGTGGTCGATCCGCTGGGCGTTCCGCTCGACGGCAAGGGCCCGATCACCAGCACCGAAAGCCGTCCGGTCGAGTTCACGGCCCCCGGCGTGGCCGGCCGCCAGCCGGTGAAGGAGCCGCTCCAGACGGGCATCAAGGCGATCGACGCGATGACGCCGATCGGCCGCGGCCAGCGCGAATTGATCATCGGCGACCGCAAGACGGGCAAAACGACGATCGCCATCGACACGATCATCAACCAGAAGACTTCCGGCGTGAAGTGCTTCTACGTCGCGATCGGCCAGAAGGACTCGTCGGTCCGCAACACGATCAAGGTGCTCGAAGACAACGGCGCGATGGACTACACGACGGTCGTCATGTCCGGCGCCAGCTCGCCGGCTCCGCTCCAGTACGTCGCGGCCTATGCCGGCACGGCCATGGCCGAGTATTTCACGTACAAAGGCGAGCACGCCCTGATCGTCTATGACGACTTGTCGAAACAGGCCGTCGCGTATCGACAAATGTCGCTCCTCATGCGGCGGCCGCCGGGACGCGAGGCTTTTCCCGGCGATGTGTTCTACTGCCACAGCCGCCTGCTCGAGCGCTCGGCCAAGCTGAGCAACGCGCTCGGCGGCGGCTCGCTGACCAGCTTGCCGATCATTGAGACGCTGGAAGGGGAAGTATCGGCTTATATTCCGACCAACGTGATTTCGATCACCGACGGGCAGATTTATCTTCAGCCCGACCTGTTCTTCAAGGGCATTCGCCCCGCGATGAACGTGGGCATCTCGGTCAGCCGCGTCGGCGGCTCGGCCCAGATCAAGGCCATGAAAGACAAGCAGGTGGCCGGTGGTTTGCGGCTGGCCCTGGCTGCGTTCCGCGAACTGGAAGCGTTTGCCCAGCTTGGCACCGACCTCGACGCCGCAACCCAGTCCCGCCTCGATCGCGGCTACCGGATGGTCGAGCTGCTCAAGCAGCCGCAGTATCAGCCGCTGGAAGTGGTCGATCAGATCATCATCATCTACGCGGGCAACACGGGCTCGCTCGATGAGATTCCCGTGGCGCGGGTCCGCGAATTCGAGACCGAGTTCCTGCAGTTCGTCCGCGACCACAAGTCGGCCCTGCGGACCGAGATCCTGGAGAAGCGGGAACTGACCGCCGAGCTCAAGACGGCTCTCACCGACACGATCAACCAGTTCAAGGCGACGTTTCAAAAGAAGGCGAAGTAACCCGTTGACAGTGGAATACGGAGTAACGCCATGAGCACAATTCCCGAAGCCCAAGCCCCACCGCCGAAACCAGATGGCACGCCGAACTCGGATGAGCGGCAGTGGGCCCTGCTCGCGCACTTGTCGGGTTTGATCGCCAGCTTGTTTTCTGTTGGCGGGCTGGCGTTCCTGGGGCCGCTGATTGTCTGGCTCATTAAGAAGGACCAGTCGGCCTTTGTGGGCGACCAAGCCAAGGAGGCGCTCAACTTCCAAATTGCGGTGACAATCGCCGTGTGGGTCTCCGTGGCGATCGGAGCGGCGACCTGCGGCGTTGGTTTCTTGTTGCTGCCGATCATCGGTATTGGCGCACTGATTTACTCGATCATCGCTGCAATGGAAGCGAACAAAGGCGTTGCCTACCGCTACCCGTACACGATTCGTTTGATTAACTAGAACCTGGGATCATGGCCAAAGCCCGCGCCCTCGATAAACGCCGCAAGTCGATCCGCAACATCCGCAAAATCACGCGGACGATGGAGCTGATCGCCACCGCGCGGTTCAAAAAGGCCATGGATCGGGCCACGGCCGCCACGGCCTATACGCGGCGGATCACGCAGATCGTGTCCGAT
>Ga0180085_1000877_pt1 | contig 10207 bp, 5 predicted proteins | sample EasRiv730_16_10D_FD_123013 | JGI IMG/M metagenome (GOLD analysis project Ga0180085, IMG submission 123013) | Soil microbial communities from meander-bound floodplain in the East River, Colorado, USA - East River metaG ERMLT730_16_10D | ecosystem: Environmental > Terrestrial > Soil > Floodplain ... | reverse complement strand
CGGAACAATGCTTTCCTCGCGCTTATAGCAATCCGTCGGGTCGGGAGCATTGAAGAGCTTCAGGAACGTGGCTTGGGAGTCCGGCGTGGTATGAAAGTAAAGGCTACGCCGGTAAGTCTGCTCGGCCTGAGTTTCCTCAATCTCCGGACCGCCCATCGTTGCGTCTAATTGGCCTGACACGCTCAGCAAACTATCGCGAACCGTTTCGGCTTCCATACGTCGCGAATTCATGCGCCATAGGAACACGTTCTCTGGATCGCGCGTCCGGCTCGGATAGTTCACGTCCGGTGAGGACGACCGCATGCGATAGGTGTTGCTGGTCGCCATCAGGCGGTGGATGGCCTTCATGCTCCAGTTCTTTTCCATCAACTCGGATGCCAACCAGTCGAGCAACTCCGGATGGCTCGGGGGTTTGCCGTTCAGTCCGAAGTTGACGACCGTCGGCACGATCGGTTTTCCAAAGTGCCGCATCCAGATGTGGTTGATGGCGACGCGCGCGGTGAGCGGGTTGTCCCGATTCACCATCCAGCGAGCCAAAGCCAACCTTCGCCCGGTGCTCGTTTTGGGGTACTGCTCGGCAATCGGTGTGAACTCCTTGCTCGGTTGCGCCAACGCCGTCTGCGCAGATTCGACATCCTTGCGTGCTGCCGCGATCTTTTGGTCTCGGTCCTTTTCTGCCTTTTCGTCGGCGGGTTTGGGAAGAGCGAGGACCTCTGTCAGCTTCTGCTGCGCTTTGAACAAGCCTTCCTCGGCTTTCAGGAGCTGATATTGTCTCTCGGCCTGCAACGCCTTCTTTGACAGGCTGTCAGCTTGCTGATCGGGAGGCTCAGACAATTTCGCTCGCTCCGCGGCGACACGGGCTTCAACGGCGGGCAGATAAGCTTGCGCGGCAGCCAGCTGTTTTTCTGCCAGCGTCATAGCTCCTTCAGCTTTTCGCAAGGCAACTGCAGGTTCTTCCTCTGGCAGTTCATCGATCCATTTCACGAGCAAAGCGATTTGAGCCTCTGGCAAAGGGGCACTGCCAAACGGCATCTGCGGCTTCTTCTTTCCCTGAAGATAGAGGATCAAAGGGCTTTCGCTTCCGCGCTTGGGAATCACGGCAGGCCCATTCCGTCTGCCGCCTTCCAGCACCGACTCCAGCGTGTCAAGCGCCAGACCACTTTTAGCATTCGTCGACTTGTGACAAGAGAGGCAGTTCTTCTCCAGGATAGGCTTGATTTCCTTGGCAAAGTCGATCGAACTGGCGTTTTCGGGTCCTGTTGTCGCCACCGGGGCAGCGGCGCTGATGGCTACGGGAGTTGCAACGGCCTGCGACGCCAAACGCCGTTGCGCTGCCTCGCGGGCTGCCTGGGCTTTTGCCACGTTCGCTTCTGCTCTATCGATGTCTTCTTTCGCTCGCTTGACGATATCTTCCTGGACATAGGTTCGAAGCGCCGGGAATGCAGCTTCCCGAGGTAGCGTCACCGCCTGGATCTCAACTCGTCGGTTCCCCAATGCTTCAGGGACGGCGGGCGCTAATGGATGGTCCTTATCCGGGCTATTGACGTCTCCGCGAATGAAACGATAGGTCTCTGGATAGATGGCCGTAACGTAAGGTTCCTTGTTAGTCGCTTCGCGCGGCTCAGCATCGAAAGCCCGTGGAATCCCGCGCTTGCTGACGTCAGGTTCCCCGGGGACTCTTTCCTGGCGCACGTCGTAAGGCTCAAAAAACGCGCGAAACTTGTAGTACTCTTCCTGCGCTAGCGGATCGTATTTATGGTCGTGGCACCGGGCGCACTTCAATGTGATTCCCAGAAAGCCAGCCGCCACGTGTTCGACCGTCTCCTGCATCCAGACGTTCCGGTTGAAGAGATACCAATTGCGGGCTAGATAGCCTGTCGCTCGAAGCGTGTTCAAGTCGAGCGGCGCCAATTCGTCACCGGCCAACATTTCGAGAACCATCCGATCGTAGCCTTTGTCCTGGTTGAGGGATTCGACAATCCAGTCCCGCCATTGCCACATGTGTGGTTGGCTGTTGCGGACTTGGCTGCCGTATCCGTACCAGTCGCTGTAGCGCCAGATATCCATCCAATGCCGCCCCCAGCGCTCGCCATAGCGCGGGCTGGACAGCAACCTGTCAACGACTTTCTCGTAAGCAGTGTCAGACCGGTCTGCCAAGAAAGCACGGATTTCCTCCGAGGTGGGCGGGAGGCCGATCAAGTCCAGATAAACACGCCTCAACAGGACGGGCTTTTCTGCAGGAGCCAATGGAGCTAGTTTGTTTTCTTCCTGTTTGGAGGCTACGAAGGCGTCGATTGGATTTCCTACCCACGCCTGGTTCTTCACACGCGGAACCGCGGGCCGTTTGACGGGCTGAAATGCCCAATGCTTGCTGCCCGGGTGAAGCGAAGTTATTTCACTTGCGGACGGCGCAAGTTCCAAAGGCCGGTTGTAAGGTACGCCCGCATTCACCCAAGCTACGATCTGGCTGATGACGGCGTCTGGAAGCTTGGCGCCCTTGTAGGGCATTCCAGGTTCATGTTCGTGACGAATTTTCTTCACCAGTAGGCTCTCGTCAGCTTTTCCAGGAACGACGACGGCGCCGTTGTCGCTGCCGCGAAGCAGTGTTTCTCGAGACTGAAGACTCAGTCCGGCCTGCTTGAACCTGCCGCCATGACAATTGAAGCACTGCGCTTGCAGCACCGGCCGAACGTGCTCCATGAATTGCTCCTCCGCCACACTTCCCGCACCCACGGCGAGAGGAGTAGTTGCTGCGACGTCGCTTCCTTCCTTTGCTTGCGATGCAGGGATTTGGGCGCCGAGGTTGATCCACAACTCCACCAGCGCGATGGCTTCCTTGGACAGCTTGGGTGCCTTGAAAGGCATGGCCGGCTCCTGCTCACGGGTCATCAGCCGGTAGAGCAAGCTGCCCTTGGCATTACCAGGCGTGATTGCAGTACCGCGAGTTCCCCCTCGCAGCAAGGCGACGGGAGTCGACAGGTCGAATCCTCCCTGCTTGGATTCTGCCGAGTGGCATGCCTGGCAATGTTCCTCGAAGAGCGGTTGTACATGTCGGCTATAGAGCTGACTGGAAACTTCTTCGGAAGGTTGCGACTGGGGTTTTGAAGCGGCCACATCCGCGCGGGGCAGCAACGCCGGCGCATGCCAAACGGTCAGAAAGCTAAACGCTAGCACAAGAGGCTTACGGAGGTTCATCACCGCGCTCCTACCGAAACGACATGTTTCTTCCGATGCAGATCTGGTCGCGGATCGCGAGGCGGCCCGACCCATTAAACGCGTGATACCAAATTACAATCCGTCAGCTTGTTGGTCAAAGGGTTTTTCAAGAACATCCATCATGATGGACACAATTTTCGAGGGATCCTTGGGCGAGAAACGACATTCGAACCCCGCCGACCTTGCAGCGGCTAGGCATTTGAGTGCTAATGCCCAGCGGCTATCGCCGCTAGGGAATCGACGACCTGCACCGGGTCGGAAGTCCACTTGACTTTTCGCGGTGGCTAACGGATAAGAGCAAAGCGGGACAAATCTCGTCCAATATGTTGGACGAAGATGAATCGCCTTGCTAGCCGGAGCCGGAAGAAACTCTCTCCCCCTTGCGGAGCGCATAAGCGGGAGATCAAGAGGGGGTCGTCATCTCCGCCTCGCAGTTAAGCAAAAAACGTGGCGTCCCCTTGGAAAAGGGGTGGCAGACGCAAAACCTTTAGACATACCGGCCAAACCCGGTGTCCAGGAACTAAGCTCGACGGAAAGGTACTCATGAAAATCAAAGACGTGGAAGCCATCGTTCTAAAGTCTTCTCAGACCTACGCTGCACCGTCTGGGGCGGAGGAATCCCACGGCATCGGCTACATGCTGGTTATCAAAGTGACGACCGACAACGGCCTGGTTGGCTATTCGGACGTTGAGACCCAGCCGCACGTGGCCAAAGCGGCTATCGATGCGCCTGCCGGCGGTGCCGGCATGATCGACGGCCTTCGACAGGCGCTCATCGGCGAGGATCCGTTCGAAGTGGAGCGGCTCTGGTACAAGATGTACAAATGCAGCGTCTACTATGGCCGGCGGGGAGCAGCGATTCAGGCGCTCTCGGGCGTGGACAATTGCCTGTGGAGCATCATCGGTCAAGCGGTAAAGCAGCCGATCTACAAACTCCTCGGAGCTCACCGCCGCAGCAAAGTGCGGGCCTATGCCAGCACGCTGTTTCGACCGACGCCGGAAGCCATGGCAGAAGCCTGCCGTGGCTACGTCGATCAGGGATTCACCGCCGTGAAGTTTGGCTGGGGAATTTTCGGGGAAGATCCGAAGCTGGATGTCGAGCTGGTGAGAGCGGCCCGAGAAGCCTTGGGGCCCGATCGGGATCTCCTGATCGATCCAGGGTGGCGCGTCGAGCGCACCGCCGAAGAATCAATTCGGATGGTGCGATCGATTGAGCCCTTCCGCCCGTTTTTTGTGGAAGACTGCATGCCGCCCGAAGACTACGAAGGTTATGCCAAGCTGGCCGACGCGGTGGAGACGCCCATCGCGGCGGGAGAACAGGAAGGGACACACTGGGGATTTCGCCACCTGATCGAGCGTGGCCGTATCGATATTGTCCAGCCCGACCTCACCCGCTGCGGCGGCCTCACGACAGCGCGGCGGATTGCCCACATGGTGGAAGACTACAATATCGGTCTCATCCCACACGCCTGGAGTTCTGACATCCTCACGGCAACCACGCTGCAATACCTGGCCTACATCAAAAAGGCCTACTTCGTTGAGTTCAACGTGAGCACCGGAGAAATCAGCCGCCAGCTGGCGAAGAACCCCATCACTATGAAGGATGGCTACGTCAAGATTCCCGACCTTCCCGGCACGGGCATTGAAGTGGATGAAACGGTCTTGGAGAAGTATCGAGTGCTGTGAGTCAATCAGCGGTGGATGAGGTCAGAGAATACATTCGCACTCAATCCGAACATCATAAACGCTTGAGTTTCCAGTATGAGTTCCGAATGTTCTTGAAACGTTACGAAATCGACTACGACGAACGCTACGTGTGGGATTGAACTTTCCTGCGGCCCTTCAGGCCGCGTGTGTTTGCGCTTCCAAACCCAGGGTTTCGCGCCGTCCCGCTCAACCCTGGGCTAGAATCCTCCGGCCCGTTGGGCCGCCGCGCTTTTTCTCCCCCCCATGCGAAGCACATAAGGGATAGATCAAGAGGGGTCTTGCGCCGATCAAGAACCGCCGAAAGGCGTGACGAAACTTGCTGAAACCTTCAATTCCTTCTTGGGACTGGCGCACCAAAACTCCCGAGATGTTCGTTAGGGGCGCTACGTCGATTCCAAGGGCTGACGTGAGTCACCAGATTCTTTGTGTTTATCTTTAGTTGGTCGAAGATCCAGCTTTGTCCGGTTTTGCTCGCTGCAGGAAACTCGCCGCTGCCGCGGCCAATGCGGGCCCTTGGCGGGCTTCACTGTGCAATGACAACAGGACTGTGCTGAGATGCTCCGGCGGACTAGAACGCAAAGCCTTTGCAGTAGCGGGTAGATCGAAAGTCAAACCTGGAAGTCTCAAATCGAAATGTCGTCGCAAATCGCCGGCATAGGCAAACTCCACAATGCCATGATTGGAAGCGAAGGTTGACCTTGGAGGTTGCGATAGAGGTTTGCTTGATGCATTAGAATTTTCCGCGACAACTGCTAAACTCGCGTCCAACAAGTTCAGGCCCACAATGGCGTCTTCAAGATTGCGCAGGCCCTGTTGAACATCTATTGCTGCCCCGACCGTTGCCGCGGAGACCAGCAGGTAGGGGCGCTGTTCCCTGTCAATTTTCTCCGTCTCACGAATCGCAGAATTGAGAAAACCGATGGCCAGTTCGTGCTCCTTGTGTTGTTCGTACTGGTGAGCCATTGCCAGGAACACAAGTGCGCGGTGAAGCGGCGAAGTCAGAGATCTGGAGTGGATGTGTGCCAGTTCCAAGTCTTTCTTAGCAAGAGCCATCTCCGCGTTCCGAAAGGCGACCAACGAAAGCAGTTGAGTCTTAAGTTCATCGTCCTCAACCGCCGCTGCGAGCTTCTCCGCCTTTGAGACTTCCTTTCCGGCCCAACGTATCGCGAAGAGCGTCAAGCGAATCTGGTCCCGCCGTCGCGCGTCCGGACTCTTTTCCAGCTCTTCCTCCAGAGGTCGTTCGCTCTCGCCAGTTTGCATGGCCACGAGGGCTTTGGAGACCAAGGATCTTCGCGGACCCTCGGGAAATAGTGGCAATATACGCTGCGCAGCCACTTCGTACTCAAACGCCATGTCCGGAGCAACTTCCAGGGATCTCTGGAGTAGCTGTTGGGCCAAGGCAAAACCGACACCGGCCTCTTTCTCAGAGCCGGCCGACAGTGTTGACAGAACCTGTGCTGCCGTCTGCATGTAAGCCTGGACGGCAGCAGGAGTCGCACCTGTCCGCCCAACCCGAAACCAAGACACCGTATAGTCGTTTGATTCGCCGAACGGCATCACATAGATACTGTCAGTGTTTTCTGCTCCAGCTGGGGCGAAGACGTAGTTCGCGAGAACAGCCAAAGCACGAACGGCTGAGGCTGGGTTCTGTCTTAACTGATCCAGAGCCTGAACGAACAACTGGTCGGCGGCAACAGGCGCCTGTTGCCGCATTTTCCAGAGCAAGCTATAGAAATGAACGAGCTGAGTCTGCTGAAAACGAGGAATGTGCTGAGATACAGTCTGGGCGAATTGAATGGCCTCTGTTTGGTTGACGGAAAGCAGTTGATGTGCCGTTCGAAGATCAGACCAAAACTTCGCGGGATCTGTCTTCTCCTCACCATCAGAAGAATCGTTCCGGTTCAATTGTTCTGCGAGCTGTGGGTCGCATTGGGCGGCCGAGGAAATCACAACGGCACGAGCTGCCCACAGCTGTTCCTTGTCCGTAGATAATTCAGAGGTCTTTAGACCGGCCTTCACCAGATCCAATGCTTGGGAAAAGAATACAGGAGCTAGAGTTCTGTCGTACTGGCAGACCACGGAAGCCAACCCAGCCAGTGACTTGCTGGCGACTGCCTTGTCACGATACTCCTGAAACTTTGCAGCCAGCAGTTTCACCTGGCCGAGCGCTTCTTCCCACGCTCGCTGTTCTGCCAGGGACTTTGACTGGATTTTGGTTACCTTAGAAGTTTTGGTCGTTTGGCCGCCAGACACAGGTGGTTTCTCGGCCGAGAGAGCCGCCGTTGCCAGAAGTCCAATGGTCAGCAACAGGATGCAGGATTGCAGGGGCAGTTTCATGCGCTGATTCTCTTGCCCTTTCGATTCGATCAATGGTGCGACGGGAAAGATCTATTTCTCCCGCAGCTTATAATCCGGTCCGTCAAACTCCAGGGTGCGCTCAGACGTTGCCTTTAGAGCTGACCCTGCCTGATATATCCAGATCTCAAACGGGCCCGATCGGCCGTCGCCTGAAGGATGCGCTTCGATCTGATCCGGCGGCCCCAACGTGATGTAGATCCGACCGCGATCTGTTTTCCAGCCAAGCTTGCCGGAAGCGAAGCGCTCGTTGGAGTAGGCAATGCGGCGATAGTGCTCGTTGCGAGTCTCGTTCTCGATCGTGTCTGGCGAAGGATCTCTTCGCAGCCAGAACGATTCGATAAACTGGTAGCGCTCGTCATCCGTCGTGAGCCGCTTGAAGGATGCCTTTTCCTCGTCCGTAATGATGTACACAACGTCCTGCTCGAGCCATTTTTTGAGAAAGGCGTCCGATGATTGGTCCAAAGGCACCGTTTGCAGAGCCGCGTGGGCTACCGAGGAAGGCATGACCAAGGGCAACCGACAAGAAGCAAGCTAGCGGCAGACCAAACCAGCCGGAATGTTTTTGACATGAGTCCTCCTTTGGGAAAACGATTGCGCCTGCAAAGCCGGGGTGCAACCGACAACCAGCTGAAGGGAATGTCGTCTCAGATGATCTGCAGGCATTCTAGGTTGCCGGGCATTTGGTGTCAATTTGCCTTGCCGATTTGAAGATCCCAGGTAAGTAAGGTGCGCTGCTCCTCATAAGATTCACAACAAAAGGTTCAGCATCATGGACGGAGACAATTCGTTCTTGACTGTGAGTTTCTTAAGCCGGATATTTCGCAACCACGAGATTTGCATTGCTGAACCCACTCGGCGGACGAATCCATGAAGGTCATCAAGCACGGCGAACAGCGACTTTTCGAAACGGATGCCGAGACAGCCGCTGTTGTTACTCGCATGCTCCTGGAACTGGAGCGAGACGGCATGGATGCTGTCCGGAGATACAGCCTTCAGTTCGATGAGTGGGCCCCAGCCAGTTTTCGCCTTAGTGAGCAACAGATTGCAGAAGCGATCACCCAGGTTTCCGAACAGGCCATCCGCGATACGGATTACTGCCAGGGGAACGTGCGTAAGTTTGCCCAGGCTCAACTGGCGACGTTGCTGCCTCTGGAAGTGGAAATTCGTCCGGGAGTGATTCTCGGTCACCGGCACATTCCGGTGAACTCAGTGGGTAGCTACATTCCGGGCGGTCGATACCCGATGTTCGGATCGGCCCAGATGAGCATCATTCCGGCACGTGTCGCCGGAGTGAAACGCATTGTTGCCTGCACACCTCCGGTGAAAGGACAGAGTTACTATCCCGCCACAATCAATGCTATCCAGAAAGCTGGAGCCGACTCGATTTACGTTCTGGGCGGAGTGCCGGCTCTGGCCCTGATGGCCTTCGGCTTGGATGGAAACCAGCCGGTAGATGTGCTTTGCGGAGCAGGGAATCGATTTGTTGCGGAAGCGAAGAGGCAATTGTTCGGTCGTTGTGGGATTGACCTCCTGGCCGGGCCTACAGAGATTCTTGTGATTGCGGACGACAATGCGGATCCGGCGTTGGTCGCTTGCGACCTGCTCGGTCAGGCCGAGCACGATCCCAACAGCGGCGTTTGCCTCATTTGTCTGAGCGAGGATTTCGCCCGCCGAACGCTCAGCGAGCTGGAACGGCAACTGGCCGTGCTACCGACGCACGAGATTGCCAGCCTGGCCTGGCGGGATCACGGCATGATCTACGCGGCCGACAACGAAGACGAGGCCGTACAGTTGAGCGACCGCTACGCGCCGGAGCACCTGGAATTGCACGTTCGCAACGCAGACGCCTTCGCCGCAAAGCTCACCAACTATGGGTCGCTCTTTATCGGTGAAGAGACCACCGTGGCTTACGGTGACAAGACCATCGGCACCAACCATATCCTTCCCACCAGCCGGGCCGCGCGGTATACGGGCGGTGTGTGGGTGGGGAAGTTTTTGAAGACCTGCACGTATCAACGCATGACGCCACAAGCGAGCGTTGAAGTCGCCGAGGTGACGGAACGCCAATGCCTGCTGGAGAACATGCTGGCGCATGCCATCACGGCGCGTGTACGTATCGAACGCTATGGTTCTTCCACTACCAAAGCAGCGGTCAAGCTGCCCCAGGAAAGGATTTCGCACTGACCATACCTTTGTCGACATCGCCAGCTCCCGCCATCACCTGTGGACGCGCCTGGGGTCTGGTAGCCTTCATGTGGGTCGCTTACCTTCTAAATTACAGCGACCGCCAGGTTGTTTTCTCTATCTTTCCCATTCTCAAATCGGAGCTAGGGTTTAGCGATACGCAACTGGGACTGACCGGTTCAATCTTCCTCTGGGTCTATGCACTGTGCTCGCCGATTGCCGGCCAAGTGGGAGACCTTTTTTCGAAACGTGTCCTGGTGGTCGTGAGTTTGGTGCTGTGGAGCGGCGTGACAACACTGACCGGCTTCTCAACCTCCGCCATGATGTTGTTGGCTTGCCGGGCCCTGATTGGCATCACGGAGTCACTGTTCATTCCGCCGGCATTGGCGCTAACGGCCAATGCCCACGGTCCCAAAACGCGATCGAGAGCGATCGCTGTATTCGACACCGCTCAATTGGCGGGTGTGGTGTTAGGAGGCTGGTTTGGCGGTGTCATGGCCCAGCAGGGCCATTGGCGGTATGCGTTCTTTACCCTGGGAATCGGCGGAATCTTGTTCGCGGTTCCTTACTTTCTGTTCTTGAAGGGAACGAGCGAGGAAGCAGCAGTAGAGACGAAGAAGTCGAGCGGGGGATTGGCGATTGCCACGCTGATCAAGATTCCCAGCTATCGGTTCCTGTGCCTGGTGTTTCCTGCGTTCACCTTCGTGTTGTGGTTGTTGTACACCTGGTTGCCCAATTTTCT
>Ga0180085_1000876_pt1 | contig 10213 bp, 3 predicted proteins | sample EasRiv730_16_10D_FD_123013 | JGI IMG/M metagenome (GOLD analysis project Ga0180085, IMG submission 123013) | Soil microbial communities from meander-bound floodplain in the East River, Colorado, USA - East River metaG ERMLT730_16_10D | ecosystem: Environmental > Terrestrial > Soil > Floodplain ... | reverse complement strand
GGCGCGGCGGCACGTCGGCCGTTCGCAGATACACCGCGTCGAAGGGATCGTCGCTCACCTGGAAGATCGGTCCCTTCCAAACCGGCGCGGGATCGACGCCGAGCAGGCGGGCGTTCTTGGGCGTGAGCGGCTCGCGGTACATCCGCTGCTGCTCGTCGAGGTTTAGCGGGCGGGCCCCCACGCGGCCGAAGACGGCGATCTGGTGTCCCGATTCATCGACGGCCCGGTCGCGGTCGAGTCCTTCGCCGATTTGCAGAGCGTGCCCGTCGTGCGGAATCTTGAATGTCGCAACCAGCATGGGCACCGGCCGCGGACTGAAGCCGGCGCTTCCTGGTGTGTCGGGCGACGTGAGTTGCACGACGCGCAGGCCGTTCTTTCCGTCGGCCAGATACGCGAACTGGCTGGCGTAGTTGATTCCCAGCTTCACGTCGTGGCAGTCGTTGATGCGGCCGCCGCCGTCATAGATCTGGTCGAGCACGGGCCGCGCGGGATTCGTCACGTCGATGATCGCCAGCCCCTCGTGCCCGGCGGCGACATAGGCATACGTGCGGGCTACATAAACATTGTGGCACTCGGCCAGCGGCACTGCCGCGCCTGCAATTGGCTTAGGCGCGTTCAGGTCGGTCGCATCGAGCACCACCAAACCCCGATGCTCGTCGCACACAAACGCATAGCGGAATTGGACCTGCACCGCGACGGGATGCTCGATTCCTTTATCGTGCCCGATGACGCTGGTCACTTTGGGATTGAGAGGGTCGTCCAGATCGACGACCACGAGGCCCGCGTCGCAGCACAAGTAGGCATACGTCCCGACGATCGTGATGTTCCGCGCGCCATCGAGGATGCCGCCCGGGTTGAACGTCAGGTCGCGCTTCAGGAAATTATTGAGCGGGTTGCCGTCGAGCAGCGTCGCCGCGCCCACCAGGATCAGCCCCTCGTACTTGTCGGCCACGTAGATATAGCCATACAGGGCGTGGACCTTCTGCTCTTTGTTCTCCGGCGGCTGGACGCGCGTCGGATCGGGCGCCAGGGTCGTCGGGGCGGCAACCGCGGTCGCATACTGGCTCGGCACATAAAACCGCTGCCCGGCGGGCGAGACGGGAGCGGTTGTGATCCGTTCGGCGAATGCCTTGTCGTCGATAAATGCAATGTCGAAGACCCGCAGGCCCCCATCGCCGCAAGCGGCGTAGAGATATTCGCCCCGCGGCTGGACCATCAGCACCTCGGGTTTGCAAAAGGGGCGCTTGAGCTGGTCGAGGATATCGACGCCCGGATGCTCGTGGGCGTGCTCCAGCAGGCCCTGCCGCTCGACGTGCTCGCGGTAATTGTCGGGGAAGGCCACGCGGTGCAGCGTGCTGCCGATCACGGCTTGCGGCTCGTCCTGCTCGGCAACGATGGGGGCAAACAGGCCGTGCTCGCCGCAGGCGATCCAGGCGTAGCGGCCAATGAAGTTGGTGTAGTTCGTCCCCTGCATCAGGAGCTGGGCCATCACGGCGTTGTTGTCATTCTGCTTGGAGAGATGGCAGTCGCTGCACATCTTCGTTTCATAGACGCCGCCGGGCATGGCGTAGTTCTCGTGCGGCGTGCGGCCGCGGACGGTGTGCGGCACGTTGGTGCTGAACGCGACGCCGCTCATGCCGCTGCCCGAAATCGTCTGCTGCTGGATGTAGATCGTCTCGCGGTTGTTGTTGTAGCTGGTGACGTGAATCGCACAGCTCGACCGAGCCGGGTTGATCCGGTTGCCGGTCACGATCCCGTCGCGGGCCAGCATATACACGTCGTCCCGCAGCGTCTGGAAGTTGTACGACGTGTAGTTGCGGCTCACGTTGCCCTCGTTGTGCAGGCCCGGCATCTTGCGGTTGGCCCGCTGCGGCAGGTGGCAGCCAAAGCAGCTCGGGTTCCACGACGAGTGGCAGGCGATGCAACTCAAGTTGCTCGTCTGGTGGGCGCACTTGACATCGCCGACCGTTTCGCGGCCCGCGCCCTTGCCGCCGAGCGACGTGACCTGTCCCCCCCAGACCATCCGCACGTCCTCACCATCCATCTCCCACCGCACGGTCTTGGCCAGGTGCGAGCGCGGGCTGTACTCGGAGCGATTGGGGTCTGTGGTGTCCTTGGTCTGTACGATCCGCCACTCGCGGCCTTGCTCGACCATCGCCCGCTGGATCAGGACAGTCTCGATCCGCTCCACGCCGTCCTTGCCAATCGTCCGCTCGTTACGCACCTCAAACCGCGGTTGGCGGGGCTCAAACGGGGTGCGCAGCAGGAGCAGGTTGCGGCCGATCATAGTAGTCATCTCGCTCCGCGAGATGTTTCCCTCACGCGGAGCGTGAGGACTACTATCCGCGGCCGGCCCGGTCGTCGGCATCCGGCCGGTGCGATCGATCTTCTCGGGAATGGTCTCGTCGGCCGAGCCGTGGCAATCGGCGCACGTGATCTCGATCGCCCCGCGGACCTCGCCGTAGAGCTTGCCGTTGCCGTGCGAGTCCTGGATGAAGTGGCAATCGACGCAGTGCATCCCTTTTTCCAGGTGCACGTCCATCAGGTGGACCGGATGGTCGTCGTGCTTTTTGCACTCGGCGAGCGTGGGCGAGCGCGGATTGTCGGGCTGGGCCGGCCGATACTGCTCGCCCGGCTGCACGACGGCGCTGTACAGCCTGGCGGTGCTCACCTGCTGGACGACGTCGCCGTCGGGATCGAGCAGATGTCCCTGCCGGTTCTTCTTGAAGACCGCACGGAACACCCAGCCGTGGCCGTGAAAATCGGCGAACTGCGAGTGGCGGGCGACCTGATTCAGCTCGGGCACGCGGGCCAGGAACTCGGGCTCTCCCCAACGTCCGCGGGCCGCCGACTCTTCGGGGTTGCTCATCTGCGAGCGGGTCAGTTCCTCGGCGGTCGGGTCCTTCTGCTCGCGCGGGTACATCAGTTCGCCGTCGGTTTCGTTGTCCCACCACATGAAGCCGAGATACTCGTTGAGCACGTTCGTGCCGGGGTGGATGTGGCAGACAATGCACTGGCTGGTCGGGATGTTGACCGAAAAGCGATGGGCGATCGGATGCCCCGGCTCGTGCTTGGGGATCATCGGATCGACGTTGGTCACAAAGCCGCCCGGGCCATCGGGCAGCCCGGCGGCCAGGGCCGAGTTTCCGAACCGGGCGTACGGCCCCGAATGCACGGGCGAGCGGTCGTTGGCATAGACGACGTGGCAGGCGCTACAGCCGCTCGAGCGATAGTCGCCCGCGTGGTCGTTCGTCCCCAGGAAGTTGAGCGTCGGGTCTAAGAGCCGCGTCTTCTGGAGGCCGATGAAGACCGGGTCGGTCCGGTTTTCAGTTCCCAGGCCGCGGTTCGAGAGTCGCGTGCGCGGGCGGCCCGGCTCGTCGGTCTTTTCGGGAATGCCGACCTCGGGGCGGAAGCGGCCCCCCGGCTCGAAGATCCGGAGGATATTGCCCGGTTGGCTGATCTCGAATCGCGGCAAGGGATCGAGGAACGGGACGACCCCCTTGGAGTTCATGTCGTAGGCGATCCGCTCGGTCTCTTCGGGCCGCCAGACGTTTTGCACGCGCTGGGGCACGCCGGTCATGCCGTAGCTTTCGCCGTACCTCGGCCACTTATTGGGGACCGAGCCATTGTTGTAGAGGGCCGCCCCCCAGAGCATGCAGCCGTGGGTCATCATGCTCTTTTTGACTTGCAGGACTTCCTTGGCATGGCAGCCGCCGCAACTGATGTGGGCGATGCGCAGGTCGCCCGGGTTCACGAAACGGATGAATTCGGGTGTCTCGTGATTGAGCAGCGTAAACGTGCGGACCGGGTTGGCTGAAGTCGGCCAGGCTTGCGGAAACCGGGGCAAAACGTGAGCCCCGTCCTTGGTCGGGCACGCTGCGTCGCCGCCGTGGCAGTCAATGCAGCCCAGCCGCACGGTGGGGAGGTTGTGCATGTCGTGCACGCCGGTATGGCAATTCTTGCAGCCCCAGCTCTTTCGCTCGGCATCTTCGGTCGTCTGGCGATAGAGGTCTTCACCGCTGGGCCAGTCTTTGGGCAGCGGAAACGGATCGATGCCGCGGGAAGCGATTGCGGAATGCGGAATGCGGAGTGTGGAATCAGAAACCGAGATGCGCGCGGGAGCGTGTTGTGCGTGCAGCGCTACGGACAGGCTTAGCGCCGAGCCCATGAAGACTGTGTATGCGATGATTCGCCGAATGACGACTTGATGTTCCATCACGCTTCTCCCATTCCGCACTCCGCAATCCGCACTCCGCATTTGCCTTAGTACGTTAGCGCCACATCCACGAACGCCTGGACCATCGTGTCGGCCGTCGCGCGGAGCGGGTTATACAGGTCCTTGAAGCCCTGGCCGGGAAAGAGCGCCGCGAACCCGCCCACGATGATCAAGTTGTTGTGCAGGATCGGACGATATTCGGCTCCCACGCTCAGATCGACGCCGATGAACGAGTCGATATCGGGCTGAAAGACGAACGTCTCCAGAACTTCGGTCTGATCGAACCAGAGGAAGTTGAGGTTGTTGATCAGGCGGAACTTGGGGGTCACGTCGGCATCGAGGCCGAGGTTCACCAGGTGCAGGCCCGGGTTGACGAAGTTCGTCTGCCCCTGGAACTTGCTCGAACGGAGGTCGGGCACGAGGCTGTTCCGCTGCACCAGGTTGACGCCGAACAGGCCGATCTGCTGCCGCTGCCAGTAGCTGAAGCCGCCGCCGGCGAAGGCGGGGCTATCGAAGATCGTGTCGAAGCCGCGGGCCTCGCCGTCGTAAGGGTTGCCGTCGCCCGAGGCGAAAAAGTACGACGTGCGGAACCGCATCCAGTCGCGGTCGTACGAGACTTCGGCCGCGACCATCTGAGCATTGATCTCGGTCTCGCGGCCGGCGATCGGGTTGAGGTTGTCCTGCCCCACGACCCAATAGGCGGCGTGGCTGATGTTGAAGCGATTGATGTGGCCGTCGCCCGACCAGCCGAGATAGTGCGAGTTGATCTCGTGCGGAGCAAACACGCCGACCGGGTCGGGCCGGGCCAGGAAGTCGTTGTCGTTGAACTTGAAGCTCGGCTGGTCGCGGTTGTAGTGGTAGCTGAGCTGGGCGGTGTAGCCGGGCCAGATGAAGTCCTGGCGGTAAAGGTTGGCAATGACCGTGTTCTGGTGTCGGTCGTCCCAGGTGTTGAGCGTGCTGTTGGTGTCCTTTTCGGTCTGGTCGAACCAGATCAGGTTGAACTGCTCGCGGTTGCTATTGAGCGTGCCGAAGAGGCGCACGCCGCGATTGGTATCGCTGAAGAGGAAGCCGCGGAAATCGGAGCTGAAGAACTGTGACCCGGCCCGCACGGAGAGAAAGTCGTAATTGGGACTCAGGTCGGCGAGCTTCGACTCGATGAAATACTCTTCGGTGGCGTAATCCTGGCGGAAGCGGGCGGTGCCGCGGCGAACATCGGGGTTCACGATCGCCAGCTCATCAACCACGAGGTGGTTGATGTTGTAGATCTGTGTGACCTTGATGCGCCAGTCGGTCGGCTTGAAGGCGGCGTCGCCGTGGTTGATGTCGAGCGACAGGACAAGGTTGTTGTTGATGAAGAACTGATCGGGGTCGCCGAAGAATTCCTCCTCGTCGGGGTTGCCGGTGCTTTCGAAGGGGGTCGTTGGTGTGGGGACCTGCCGCGCTTCGATGAGCAGGTTCTCGATCGCGGTGACGACGAAGAAGTTGTGCTGGCCGAGGATTGGGTAATCGCCCTTGAGGACGTTCTGATTGAACGGATTCCAGAGCGAGCCTTCGGTGTACGGATATTCGAAGTCGGGCGGGTGCCCCTGGTCGTAGCGGTCCCAGGCGGGCTGGCCCATGCGCCAGCGGTCTTCCATCGGGACGAAGTGGCTGTTTTCCTGCTCCTCGCGCGGCAGGATTCCCGACGGGCCCGAGTAGCCCAGCGGCGAATCGACCGGCCAGCGGAGCATCAGGTCGGGCTCCTCGGCCAGCTCCGGCATGGGAACGAAGTCGGGGAGCTGCGGGTCGAGGACCGTAGGTCCCTCACGCCGTGAGGGACCACTCTGCGTTGGATCATCGGCCCATGCCGGTCCGACAAGCAGGCACGCGATGATCGCAACAAGTAGCCGAACTCGCCAATGTTCGGGCCGCGGTGACTGCATGCGAACCCCCGAAGTCTGGCGACTTCGGCTACCCATAAAGCTGCGCGCGCAGCGCCAGCGCATCGACGCACGATGCGCGCCCGACCAGGCGCCGCTTTGCGAAGCAGTCGTCACGCTGGTTCAATACCCCCCTGGCGACCGTCGGCTGACAGTCTGCAACGGTTGTATCGGACGTAGGGGTTGCCCCAATAAAACCGGGGATGCTGGATTTGCCGGCCGAACTGGTTCTTGATGATGCAAGGCGTTTCATTTGCGGGTCCAATGGTTGGCTAGGTAGTTTGGGAATATCAGGTAACCCTGGAGAACAGAATCGTCGTCCTCCTGGTCCTCGTCGTCGTTCTCGATTCCGAGGACGAATCATGAATGCTGGCGAACAACACATGACCAAGCACACCAGCCGCCAGCGCGCCGTTCGTCGAACGTTCTGGTTCGAGCGGCTGGAGACGCGCGAGTGCATGGCGGTCGATTCCGGGCTAAGCCTCCTGTCTTCATGGACGAGCAGTGCCAGCCAGCCGATGGGCCCCGCGCCGGCCGGCTACGTCAGCGCCGCGGTCGATGAGCAGCTTGTCGGGCAACTCGCTCTGTCGGCCGTGGAAGGGGGAGCGGAAGGCGAGGGTTCGGCGCTCGCGCCGCCGCCGTCGCTGTATGACCCGGTGAACGATCCGCTGACGAACGTGCTGACCGACGGCGAGGTCGAACTGCTCCTGGCCCGCGCGGCGGCGGCTTCTGCCAGCGAGGACGCGATCATCGCCGTCGTCGATCGCAACGGACGGATCCTCGGCGTCCGCACGGAAGACGACGTGACCGCCAACTTCGCCGGCAATACCAGCGGCCTGGTCTTCGCCATCGACGGGGCTGTGGCCAAGGCCCGCACCGCCGCGTTCTTTGCCAACGGCGAAGCGCCGCTCACCTCACGGACGATCCGCAACCTGAGCCAATCGACGATTACCCAGCGCGAGGTCGAATCGAATCCGACCGTCCCCAGCCCGCTGACCGACGATCCGTTCGACCCCGCCAGCCCGCTGGCCCGCACGTTTGGCCCCGGGTTTGTCGCCCCGATCGGCGTTGGCGGCCACTTCCCGCAAGGGATTCGGCACACGCCCCCAGTGGATCTATTCGGCATCGAGCATCAGAGCCGCGACAGCCTGATCCATCCCGGCCTCGACGGTGTGAAGGGGAGCGCCGACGACATCGCCTTGGCCAGCCGCTTTAATGTCGATCCAGCGTTCATCCCAGCGGGGAAAGAGCTGTTCGCGCCCGAATCGTACGGCGTGCAGTCGAACCTCGTGCCGCACGCCCAGTCGCGCGGCATTGCGACACTGCCGGGCGGCATTCCGATCTATAAATTCGTCGGCGGCAAGCTGGAGATGGTCGGCGGCATCGGCGTGTTCTTTCCGGGGCCCGACGGCTACGCCACGTTCGAGCAGAACTTCAAGCACGCCCGCACCTTGCCGTTTGGCAAACCGCAGAAGAACGAGCAGCGGCTCAACGCGCCGAAGGTGCTCGAAGCCGAGTGGATCGCGTTCGCGGCAGTCGGCGGCATTCGCTTCCTGACGCCGCCCTCGGGGACGTTCCGCACGGGCAACGGGGCGGTCGGGGCGCTCGACGGCGTCGCGCCGGTGCCCGGCATCGGCCTGCCGTTCGGGCGGATCGACCTGGTGGGAATCACACTCGAGATCTTTGGCCCCAATCCGACGGCGACCAATCGCTACACGGGCGTCGATACGCTCATCCGCAAGGGATGGCAGGTCGGCCGCGGCGACGCCGAAAACGGCGACAACCAGCCGGTGACCGGCGGCGGGGCATTCTTCCAGGACGGCCTCACGGTGCCCGAGGGGTGGCTGGTGACGCCGCACGCCTCGCCCACGGCAGCCAGCACGCTGACCGCGGCCGATGTCACACAGATCATCCAGCAGGGGATCGACGAGGCCCGCCTGACCCGAGCCGCGATTCGCCTCAACCTCAAGAACGTGCGCAATGGCTTCGCCCAACCGGGTGTGATCACAAGGATGGTCTTTGCCGCGGCGGACCGCGATGGCAACGTGCTGGGCCTCTATCGGATGTTTGACGCGACGGTCTTCTCGATCGACGTGGCGGTGGCCAAGTCGAGGAATACCGCCTACTACGCGAGCGCCAGCCTGCTCGAAGACGCCGACAAGGTCGATGACGACCTGCTGCTCTTCAACGGGCAGGCAACGGCCGCACAACTCCGGCGGGCCCTGTCGCGGTTTGACGGCGTGAACAGCCACCTGGCCGACCTGAATCCCAACGCGACCACGTCGGCGAAATACGTGCCGCTCGACGGCCTGGCGTTCACCAACCGGACGTTCCGCTTCCTGGCCGAGCCGCGCTATCCGTCGGGAGTCGATGGAACGCTGCCGGGGGTGTTTTCGAGCCTGCTCACGCAGGGCATCAACCGCAGCACGGCCGAAAACTGGCTGCTCGGGCCGGCCAATGCCCCGCTGGCGTCGAGCTTCTTCACGGTGCTGGGCTACGACGCTTTCCACATCGGCCGCAACTTCCACTGCCCGGCGAACATCGCCAACCAGAACGGCGTGGTCTTCTTCCCGGGCAGCTCGCCGCTCTATCTAGGCGGTCTGCAAGGAGGCTTCGGCGTCAGCGGCGACGGCGTCGATCAGGACGACGTGGTCACGTTCATGGGGCAACAGGGATACGCCTCCCCAGCCAACCTGCGGGCCGACCGCGTGTTCTACCGAGGCGTGCGATTGCCCTTCCAGAAATTCCTCAGGAACCCGCAAGGCGGCATCGTCGGCGGGTAGAAACGACACGCTCGCGGCGAATCGTCAAGGATGACAACATGACCCCATTCTCCACTCCAGACCGGAGAAATAATCTCACGCAGAGGCGCAGAGGCGCGGAGATAGGAGACAAGCGGAATGACTTGCATTTCCTTATCATCGTCGTTGGCTCTGCGCCGCTTCGCCTCAGCGTGAGAATCCTTTTCCTCTGCGCCTCTGCGCCTGTGCGTGAGACTCTCTGTTTAATTCTCCTCTCCATTGTTGCCAGTCAGGCATTGGCCGATGAGCCGCAACTTCCCGCTCCGGTCTCGATCTTGATCTCCGACGACCAGCCGTCCCCCAGTGATGCGCCGGCCGCCGCAGCCAGCAAATCTCCTTACGCCGACTGGCCTGGGCAGGGTTCACTTCTCACGCAGAGCCGCGACGATCGGCTCGCCGAGATCCATCCGCAGCAGGCTGATTGGATCAACGCGGCGTTTGCCAACCTCGACTATCGCTCGGACGCCCATTGCCGGGCCGGCTGGCCGGAGTGTGCCCGCCAGCGGGCCATTCCCAGCGACACAGGCCGCTACTGCGGCTACTACGTCGGGGGCGGCGCGGTGACGCACGCCGAAGGGCGCTATCTCGACGAGGGAACCTGGGGCTGGGATTACCGGGGGCTCTGCTTTCGCAAGCGGGTCGCCCTCGACTGGTGGCACGGCCGGTATCAAGGAGGCGCGGGGCAGTACCGGACGGATGGGCCGAAGATCCGGCATGAGTGAGATGGGAACGCGAGGCTCCTGCCGAGCCGGGGCGAGTGGTGAGAGTCGGAGGTCGGAGGATTGCAAATTGCAAATTGAGCAATGCAAATTGGCAATTTGCATTTTGCATTTTCATTTTGCAATCGTGAACGAGCGAAGGCAAAGTGCCGCCCGCAGACGCTGCTCTCGGCTCGGCAGGAGCCTCGCCCTCCCGATACAATCCACCACGCCCTACAATCCCCTGCATGTACTTTCACTACGACCACGACGCCGAACGGGTCCGCCTCCGAGAGAATTACGCCCGCGAGCGCAACTGGACCCGCTGGGGGCCGTACCTCGCCGAACGCCAGTGGAGCACCGTCCGCGAGGATTACTCCGGCAGCGGCGACTCGTGGGGCTCCTTCCCGCACGAACACGCCCGCAGCCGGGCCTATCGCTGGGGCGAAGACGGCCTCTTGGGGATCACCGACCGCGAATGCCGGCTCTGCTTCGCCCTGGCCTTGTGGAACGAGCAGGACCCGATTCTCAAGGAGCGGCTGTTCGGCCTGACCGGTCCGCAAGGGAACCACGGCGAGG
>Ga0180085_1000874_pt1 | contig 10230 bp, 7 predicted proteins | sample EasRiv730_16_10D_FD_123013 | JGI IMG/M metagenome (GOLD analysis project Ga0180085, IMG submission 123013) | Soil microbial communities from meander-bound floodplain in the East River, Colorado, USA - East River metaG ERMLT730_16_10D | ecosystem: Environmental > Terrestrial > Soil > Floodplain ... | reverse complement strand
GAGTCACGAAGGTAGAGGGCCAGCATTGCGCCCAGGGTGTAGAACCCGAAACGCTCCCACAGCTCGGTGGCGAAGAGGACGTATAGCCCGGGCGGATGTTTCTCTTGAACAGTGGGGGCTGTTGTTCGGGAGGCGACGGTCGTTGGGTTCATAATAGTGAATCAGAGTAGGGAAAAGACGCGCGGGTTGCAAGCCGTGAACTCAGTTGGACGCGCGATCTCTAGAGGACACGGGACTTTGCATCCTGGCGAGATACCCAGTATCATCCTCGGACTAACTGGTCAGGAGGCCACTGAATATGCCGGCAACATCCGAATGGCAACCGCGCACGGTTGAACGCGTCGATACAAAGTACCGCAAGATTGTAACACCCATCCCCGTACCCGATTCCATTCCGATTCTTGAGAGACTGAAACGTTTTGAACCCGAAGCCATGGGTGGGCAACCTCCAGTGGTTTGGGACCGAGCTGAAGGGATCAGCGTCTTTGACCGTTGGGGCAATCAGTGGCTCGACTGGAGTTCCGGAGTCCTCATTACCAATGCCGGGCACGGCCGTCAGGAGATCGTGGACGCGATTGTGAGCCAGGCGCGCAAGCCGTTGTTAACTACGTATTGCTTCCCCAACGAGATTCGCGCACAACTCGTGGAGAAGCTGGTCTCCATGAGCCCGGCCCCTCTGCGAAAGGCGTTCTTGTTGACCACAGGATCGGAGACCATCGAGTGTGCGATCAAACTGGCTCGCACGAACGGAATCAGACACGGTGGGCGCGAAAAATCAGTGATTGTCTCCTTCGATCGCGGCTTCCATGGGCGCACCCTCGGAGCTCAGATGGTCGGTGGGATTCCGGCATTGAAGGAGTGGATCGTTAATCACGACCCAGGTCTCGTACAGGTGCCGTATCCTGACGGCTTTCGGACCGAGGACGTTCGTTTTGAGGTTTTTGAGGAGGCGCTAAGGCGACTCCATGTCGAGCCGCGAAACGTCGCCGGTGTGTTGTTGGAGACTTACCAGGGAGGGGGATCGAGCTTTTGTCCGAAAGAGTATATCCAGCAACTCAGGAAGTGGTGCGATGCACAACAGGCTCTGCTCATCTTCGACGAGGTGCAGGCTGGATTCGGGCGGACCGGCAAACTCTTTGGCTTTGAACACTACGGCGTTGCTCCCGATCTGGCTTGTTTCGGGAAAGGGCTCAGCAGCTCGCTGCCAATTTCCGCAGTTCTCGGTCGTCAGGATGTGATGGACCTGTATCCACCGGGGGCCATGACCAGTACCCACACCGGCAACCCGCTTTGTGCTGCTGCCGCGGTCGCGAATCTTGAGATCATTCTTCGAGAAAACCTTTCACAGAACGCTCTCAAGGTGGGCGGCGTTATGCACTGCAAGCTCGCCGGTATCAAGAACAAGTATCCAACAGTGATCGGAGCGCATCATGGCATGGGATTGGTGGCGGGCCTGCATATGGTGAAACCCGGCGGCAAGGAGCCGAATAGCGAGTTGGCCAAGACGATTGTTCGGAGGGCAGTTGAGAAGGGACTCCTCATGTTCGCGCCGGTCGGATTTGGCGGTGCCACCGTCAAGATTTGCCCGCCGTTGTGCATTAACGAAGAAGCAACCGTTGAAGCAGTACATGTGCTGGAAGAGTGCATTGAGGAATCGGTTTAGGTGTTGCTGCTGGTAGGGGCGGACCGATGTGTCCGCCCTTCTTGATTCTTTAGCGAATCGAAATCGACACCCCGTTCGAGGGTGCACACGGGGTGCGCCCCTACTTGAAACTCACTATCCCGAACCGCTCCGGGTTGTGGGGGTTGGCTTTCTTGAGGCCGGGATGGCACCACATGCTCAGGCGTCTGCCTGCTGAGTCCTCGGTGCCGTCCCATCGATTGACCTGCACCCGCCACCTCTCTCCGCTCTTGGGGGCGAGCTCTTTCGACAGCGGGGTGAAGTTCTTGAATGGAATGGCCACTTCCAGCGTCCATCCGATGTCCTGATCCTTCCGCTGGTTGAGCGTTCCCCGCAGCGTCGTCTTCAACTCTACACCTTCAAAATTCAGATCCTTGTCCAAAGGTTTCGGGAACGGGTAGAAGTAGTCATAGAGCACTCCGCGCGCGTTCATCTCCATCCCGAAATAGGAATCGGTGTCTTGGCTGGGCTTGATGAAAATCTCAACGCAATCATCCTTGTAGGTGGGATCGTCACGTTTTTCATACGTGGCGGAGATGTCGGTGTCTTCGGCTTCGTAGCCTACGTAGAGTCTGTCCGCACTGCGAACCATTCTCACCGTAGTTTTCTGTTTTTTGCCCGTCTGAAAATCCCACGGAAACATGAGCGTGATCGGAGTGGCCTGTGACCAGGCTGACTCCGAGAGCTTCCCATCCACGGCGATCTTCTCGCTGGTTGACTTCACGACATACTCTGGCAACGGGCCTAGACCCTGCAGTTCGGTGTATTTATCTGCTGCTGTTGCCAGCCCGGTGACTACCAGAAACGCCGAAATGGTTCTCTTCAACATGAGAGATCTCCTTTGGAGCATTACGATCAAAGCACTCTCCTCTAAGCCATCGTCGTCGTCCTCGTGCTCGTCCTCGAAGAAATGCCGAGGACGACGACGAGAACGAGGACGACGACGTATTTTCATCTGTCGCGATACCGCACACAGTGACAGGGGATTGAAGCACTCGTCGACTGGGCCTTGCAGAAGTCTATTTCTTTCTGCGGCTCTTAAAGGTCTTGCGATATAGCGCGATGGCCTGCTGAATAATCTTCTGCGCAGGTTCCCGACCCAGGAAGCGCTCGACGCGCACGGCCTTGTGCTCGAGCATTTTGTAATCCTCGAAGAATCTCTGCAGCTCCCTCATTTTGTGCTTAGCCAACTGGTTGATATCGAGGTATTCACAATACTCAGGATCGTCGGCGTGAACGGCGATGATCTTGTCGTCCTCTTCATCCTGGTCGATCATCTGCATCACGCCAATCGGCTTCGCACGCATCAAGGTAAGGGGATAGACGGCTTCCTGCCCCAAAACCAGAATGTCCAACGGGTCTTGATCGTCGCAATACGTCTGCGGAATGAAGCCATAGTTAGCCGGATAGTGCACCGAACTAAACAGCACGCGATCCACTTTGAGAAGTCCGCTGTCCTTATCCAGTTCATACTTATTCTTTGAACCCTTGGGAATCTCAATAATGGCGGTGACCATCTCAGGGGATTGCGCGCCCGAGGGGATGTCATGCCAGGGATTTTTCATAGCGTCCTCGGTGTAAGAGCAAAAGGGATTGAACCGCGAAGGCGCGAAGAACGCGAAGACCCTTGGGGACGCAGATTTCGCTGATAAACCCAGATGAAGCAAGACACTTATACCCTAGGAACCCCCAAGGAACATGAAGACAAAAATGCTGCCCGCTTGCTTCGTCATTTCGAGATCAGTAATTTCCGGGCGTATGCCGCTTTTCAGTTCGATCTGCGTGTACCTACATCTGCGTCTCACCCTCTTCGCGTTCTTCGCGCCTTCGCGGTTCAATCTCTTTTTTCGAAAATGAAAATGTGCTGCCACGGAAGAAAATCCAGCTTCTTCCGTAACCGGAAACCCATTGGCTCAATCTCCTTTAGAACCTGGCCAACGGTCATCTTGTGTTCCGGCTTGATCGGGACCGAAAGATCTTCGCCACGGTATTCAACCAAAACCAGGACTCCGTCTGACTTCAATGCGGTTCGAATACCCGCTACCATCTCTTCCGGTTGTTGAAACTCGTGGTAAACGTCCACGAGGAGAGCCAAATCGACTGCAGCCGGGGGCAACCGCGGATCGGTCGGTGTGCTCAACACGAGTTCAATATTCTTCAGCCCCTCCCGTCTCTTGTTGGTTTCCAGCAGGTCCAGCATGCCTTGCTGAATATCGACAGCGAAGACCCGCCCGCTATCCTTCACCCGGCGCGCCAAACGTAAGGTGAAGTACCCATTACCCGCGCCCACGTCCGCTACGGTCATTCCTGGTTGGATCTTCAGTGCATCTAGGACCTTTTCCGGCTGCTCAAATCGTTCACGGTCCTCACGCGTCAACCAGTCTGCCCCGGCGGCGCCCATGACCTGAGCAATCCTTCGCCCTTTATACTCAGGTTGATCCGTTGCCTGAGTGCCGCCCTGTGCGTGAGTGGTTTCTGCTAAAAAGAAAAGGACGAGAATGATGCGGATCAACGATCCAGTGAAGTGGGTTGAGCGGGACGGGCGATGATTGTTTAGAGTCCGGAGCATGCTTACCTCAAAGGCCAGCTTCAGCCGATCGCAGTGGCAGGCAGGAGGATAGCAGAGTTGAGGTGACACGCGGAACGGTTTGCTGGAGAGATTGATTACTTAGGATAGAAAGCACGAGCGCGCACAATGCGGATGAAGTGATCAGTGAATTGCACATGCGCTCCGGCAAGGTCGGTTTTGGGCATATGGCAAGTGGAACACCTTCTCGTCGCGGTGCGGCACGGCTTCGCTGTATTGCTTGCCCTTAAGTTCGTGCTGGAGGAGGCATGACAGGCGAGGCACTTCGCATCATAGAAGGTTGGTTCGCGGACGAGCGCTTCGTGCGGGTTGTGACAGGCGATGCAGGAAATGCGCCGGTCTTTTGGATCGCCGTAATAGCAGGAACTCTTCGCCAGCCGATAGGGCTGAAAGCGAATGTTACCGGATCCACCGAGGTCTGCCATGCTCATCACTTCTTCATAGCTTCGGTGGCAGCTGCCGCAGAAGTGCTGCGAAAGCGCATCTCCCGTCAGGTTCGTCGCTGAGAAGACCCCGGTCTTGGGTGACTGGCCCGCCTTGGCAGCAGCCACATGCGCTGCGGCTGGGCCATGGCACGCTTCACAGCCGATGCCGGGTATCAGGCCCTCAATTCGGACCTCTTGGGATTCATTGACAGCGTTTGTGGCATGGCAGGAGAAGCACTTTTGAGCATTGGTAGCCGTCAACTTTTGTCCCAGTGCCGCCTCCAGAGATTCGGGCTCAGTCTTGGACGCTCCCAGCGTAAAGTCCAGCAGCTCAATTCCTGGATAGAAGCTGACCCGGCTCTCATAAAACGCTCCATTGTGTTGAAGCAGATACGTCTGCCCGGTTTCGCCGTGACCGAAACAGTAGCTAAGCGGTGTCGAGATCGACTCGTCGCGATAGGTAACTTTGTAAACACTACGTCCCGATTCTCGGACAATCTGGTAGGTGAATTCACCATTTCTGAAAGTCAGTGAGGGGTGGGCTGCCAGCACCTGGCAGTTTTCCGCAGAACGCAACGCCTTGGCCATGCCGGTGACTTGATGAGAAGCCACCAATCGCGCGTGGCAAGGTGAGCATGCGGCTGAACCTACAAATCCAGCGGCAGGGGCATGTTGAGTAGGTGTCCAGGACTGGCTGCGGTCGGGCAGTTGAGCTCCAAAAGAAAGGCCCAGAACGAACCCTGAGCACGCGAGCAAGCCTGACCATCGTCTTGGAGTGAGCACGGCAACTTCGTTGTTCGACACGGCCTGACTCAGCCTGCTACTTGGCCGCCACTCTGGGCTACGAAACCACTCAATCGAGTGAGGTAGGAAAGAGTCATATCCATCAAGTAGCCTCTGGCTTGGTTTGGATTGCGGCTTGAAATGAGATTCAGCAGGGTTTGGTGCGAGTCGACGACGGATTCTGCCATATCCTTTTCAGCCGCATACCCGACTCGCACAATATAGACGAAATAAGGCATTAACAAAGCGGTCAATTGTCGCTTTAGGACGCGGCTCTTGGAAGCCTCCCACAGCGCTTGATGAAATGCGATGTCGGCAAGGACGAGCTGGGTTAGATCCTGGTGCTGAGCAAACCGCTTCATCTCGTCCACTTTCGTCTGCATTATTGAAAAATCTTCGGGTAGTCCTTTGAGTGAGGCGCGTTCCACCGCCATGCCTTCGAGGACATTGCGGACGCTCATGATGTCAGCGATCTCGTCCCAACTGGCTCCAGCGACGAAATTCCCGCGATTGGGCTCGCGGCGCACAATGCCAAGCAGCTCGAGCTGTTTGAATGCCTCGCGCAGTGGGACCCGGCTGACTTTCAAGCGCACTGCGAACTTTTCCTCAGGAATCCGGTCACCCGGATTCAATTCTCCGCGGAAGATAACGCCAATTAAGGCATCGGCAACTTGGTCAGGGAGCAAAGTTGGTTGTGCTGCAAGCATGTTTAGTCTCATATTGTTTGTGTATACAATCTGAAAAGTGGTGTCAATAAGCAAACCCACCGGCCAGTCGTTCAGAACGAACTCGCTGCCTCTGTGGACTGATCAGCGACGACGCTTTGGAAGGCAGCTGTTCGTCAACAAGTCAAAAAAGGGAATAACTGTTCGGTGAACCCAAATAAACAGTTTGACAATTCCTATCGCATGTTTGTATACAAATTGTTGCCAAACCAACCAAACGATCTCCCTATTGTTCACTGCGCTTGAGGAAATTCGGTTGCCATCGATTCCTTAGACGAAAGGAGAGAGACGATGTCTAGAGATACCTCGAAATGGGTTTGCTGGGCAGCATGGGCTATCCTTCTTATTGCTGGCGCGGCAGTGCCCGCCAACGCTCAGACCACGGGCGAAATTACGGGAACAGTCACCGACACTTCTGACGCTGTAGTGTCTGGTGCCACCGTCATTGTTCGGAATGCACTGACGGGTGAAGAGAGAACGCTCACGACGAACGCTCTGGGGCAATACGTGGCGAGCGCTTTACCGGTGAGCGACTATGAGGTCGAGGTGACGGCGGCAGGGTTCAAGAAGGTCAGGCGGGCCGGCATTGCACTTAGCGTGGCAACACGCTTGGCCATTAACATTCGCTTGGAAGTGGGCGAACTGACCGAAACGGTTTCCGTCGAAGCGGCTGCACCCGTGGTGGAAACGGAAAAAGGTGACCTCAGTTATTTGCTCAGCAACAAACAAGTAACTGACCTCGCAGTGAACGGGCGGACCTTTACTCTGCTGCAACAAATCACGCCGGGTGCCTCGCGGCAGACTGGCGACGAGGGTGGCGTTGGTTTCAGCAGCACCAAAGGGTTTGCCATCAACGGCCAGCGCACCGACTACAGCGGCATTCAACTGGACGGCGTGGAAAACACCGACATGGGAAACCAGTCTGGCCTCTTTGTGTCGCCGGGCATGGAGACTTTGGCCGAAGTGAAGATCCAAAGCAGCAACTACTCCTCAGAATATGGAACTGCAGGAGGTGCAAATATCCTGGCCGTAACACGCTCAGGGACGCGAGACTTTCATGGTGCAGCGTACGAGTTTCTTCGCAACGATGCGATGGATGCCCGAAATGCCTTTGCTCAACTCAAGCCCACGCTCCGATACAACAACTTTGGCTATCGCATCGGCGGGCCTGTCACTATCCCCGGCTTCTACAACGAAAAGCGTGACAAAACCTTTTTCTTCTTCGCCCAGGAATGGCGACGACGGCGGACTCAACAGATCATCCGGGCAGCGACACCCACTCCGGAGATGCGCAACGGCGATTTCTCGGCAGAGGCGGCTCGCATTGGACGGCCCCTCCTGGACCCAGACACCAAGCTTCCCTTCGCTAACAACCAGATCCCTAGTGGCCGGCTCAATCGGAACGCTCAGTTACTGCTAACCCATGTGTTTCCCCAGCCCAACAGCGCGGGGTTTTTGAACTACCAACAGAACGGTGGCATTCAGGAAAACTGGCGGCAAGACACAATCAACATCACCCACGACTTCACGCCGAACGTGAAAGCCATGGTGCGTTACATACAGGAAAACTGGACGCAGAATCTGCCCACCCTTTTGTTCAGCAGCGCGCAGTCGTTCCCGACGATTGGCAGCGATGTGTTTCTGCCCTCCAAAAGCTTTGTTGCCAAGCTGACCACGGTCATCAATCCCACGCTGCTTAACGAGTTTTCCTTCAACTATGGCAGCAATTACGGACCGAAAGAGAAACGCGCGGTCACACTGCGCGGCAATTATTTGGAGCCTCAGGGATTCAGCATGCAACGCTTGTTTCCACGGGTGGCGGGCCTTCCGAACAAGATTCCCAATCTGGGATTTACGGGTGGATGGGGAACCATCAACAGCAGCTATTATCCGTGGTGGGCGCATCACAACATCGCTGCTGCTACCAACAACCTTTCCAAGACGGTAGGCTCTCATTCGTTCAAGTTCGGGGGCACTTATCAATTCTCCAAGACTCCCGTGGAGTCGCAGATCGGCGACGCGTATCAGGGAGGATTCACATTTGATGGGAGCTTCTCAAACCATCCGATTGCGGACTTCATGATGGGTCGCGGGGCCAGCTACCGCGAGCTCGACAATCTGCTGGCACCAAGCTACGACTATCCTCAACTTGAACTCTACGCGCAGGACACCTGGAAGGTGAACTCCCATTTGACCCTGAATCTGGGCGTGCGTTGGTTCTACATTCCCCATCTGCATGAAGCCAACGATCTGATCAGCCCGTTCCGGGTCGCGAGTTATGACCCCTCTAAAGCAGTCACTGTCTTGCCCGATGGGACGATTCAGAGTGGCTCCGGCACGCCATTCAACGGCATTGTGAATGTCGGCAGTAATATCCCGCGCAGTTTGGTGGATACCTATTACAAGACATTTGGGCCGCGTTTTGGCTTCGCGTGGGACCCGAGCGGCAGCGGGAAAACGTCAATTCGTGGCGGCTATGGCGTTGGCTATTTCCGCATTGAAGGGAACGACACTTACCAGATGGTGGCCAATCCGCCTCGTGCAAAACAGGTCCAGGTCTTCAATCCTTTGTTGGACAATCCCGGCGCGGGACAGGCGTCACCCGACCGCCCGGTAAACGTGGTGACCTTGGATCCCAAGTTTCTCGTGCCCACCACTCAAACCTACAGCTTGGGAATTCAGAGAGAACTGGTGCCTGGAACGGCTGTTTCCGTATCCTATGTAGGCACACGAGGGACACACTTGGAGCGGGCCCGCGATATCAATCAGCCGCTGCCGGTGGGCGGATTTGATTTCGACCCGAGATTAAATCCCCGCACCATTCCGACGGAATTGGTCCGCCCGTTCAAAGGATTCGGCAGTATCCGGCAACACGAAACAACCTCGTCGTCGACCTATCACTCGCTCCAAGCCACTTTCCAGCGTCGTTTTTCGAAAGGCTTGTTGTTTGAGAGTTCGTATACGTGGTCACGAGCCATCACGGACGCAAGCGGATTCGGCGAAACTCCCCAGAATGCCTATAACCTCAGAGCTGAACGGGGTCCTGCCGGCTTCGATCGTACGCACATGCTGATTCTGAACTACATTTACGAATTGCCGTTCTTCCGCGATCGTTCCAAGATTACGGGTAAGCTGCTGGGCGGCTGGCAGTTTTCGGGCATCACCCAGTTCCAGGGTGGCGTTCCGCTGAATCTCAGTATGACTGGCACGACGATAGGATTGGCGGCACGGCCCAACGTCAAAGCTGGCGCCAGTTCTGAGGGCCCCCAGACCGTGCAACAGTGGTTCAACACGGCAGCTTTCGAAGCACCGGCGGCGGGCTTCTTCGGCAACGCTGGACGTAACATCCTGCGTGGCCCTGGCATTCACAACTGGGATGTCTCGTTGTTCAAGACCTTTGCAGCCAGCGAGCAAGTTAATATTCAGTTCCGAGCGGAAGCATTCAATCTCTTCAATCACACCAATTTTGATGCTGTGAGCACCACGTTTGGCGCAGGGAACTTCGGGCAGGTGACCAGTGCAAGAACGGCTCGTGTGGTGCAGTTTGGCTTGAAAGTGGAGTTTTGAAGAATCATTAATTTTCGATCGACTTCCGGTGTCGGATGGGGCTGTGGGAAGTTTGACCACAGCCCCTTTTCTTTTTCGCAGGGGGTAGCCGAGCTGTCTTGAACTGAGAGGCTGGTTCCCTGCAGAATAACCACAGGCAAACGCGACCACGGGGAGCAAATCATGAGAACACCAATCATCGCATTCATGGGCATCATCACCTGTGCCATCACCATTCCTGGGGCCGAGTTCCACATCGCCACCGACGGCAACGACGCCAATCCCGGAACAAAACCAGCGCCACTGCGCACGATCCAGCGAGGTGCCGACCTCGCGCAACCGGGCGATGTAATCACCGTCCACGCGGGCACTTATCGCGAGCGCATCAGGCCGCGGCGCGGTGGCGAATCCGACAGCCGGCGCATCGTCTATCAAGCCGCCCCGGGAGAGGAGGTTGAGATCAAGGGCTCGGAAGTTGTCAGG
>Ga0180085_1000873_pt1 | contig 10243 bp, 9 predicted proteins | sample EasRiv730_16_10D_FD_123013 | JGI IMG/M metagenome (GOLD analysis project Ga0180085, IMG submission 123013) | Soil microbial communities from meander-bound floodplain in the East River, Colorado, USA - East River metaG ERMLT730_16_10D | ecosystem: Environmental > Terrestrial > Soil > Floodplain ... | reverse complement strand
TTTGGACGGTTCCGAATTACTATCGCGACCCGCAGGAAGACCGCAAAACGGGGCCCTACGTTGAGGGCCGCGTGGGCACCTTCACGCCGCTCGCGGCCCCGCGGGAATGATCATCGGCGGCCAGCGACGCCGACAGCGATTCGACTCAAGCAGATCTAGCAGGAGCACACTTCGGAGGTCGTCAGAGCTTCGTAGCCTTCGCGCACCAGATACAAGGCAATCAGCAGGGCCGCAACCGGGTCCGCCTGCCAGAGGCCCCACCGATAGTTCAGCCCAGTACCGACAAGCAGTGCGACCGACAGCAGCATGCAGGCCAAGGTCTGCTTCGAATCGGCGATCAGGCTGCGGCTGCCGAGATTTCGCCCAATCCGCTGCTTGAGCAGGAAAAGCGTGGGCATGACGGCGAGCGAAAGCAGGGCGATTACCAGGGCGGCCAACGACCGATCGGGCGCCCGGTTGCCAATGAGAGCCCTGGCCGCTTCATACGCGACATAAGCAGCCAGGATGACTAGCGATATGCCAACCAATCGCGCCGCGCGCTGCTCGCGGATGTTCGAAGCTTCGGGCCGCCAAAATCGCCAGATCATCACCGCTCCGGATAGCGACTCCACAAAGCTATCGACGCCGAAGCCGAGCAAAGCGGGGCTGCCGTCAAGAGCTGCAAAAAGAACGGACACGGCTCCTTCCAGCAGGTTATAGCCGACCGTGAAGATCGAGAGCCAAAGGGCACTGCGGCGGTGGTCCATCGTGTCATTTTAGGCTGGGTGGCCCGCCCGGACCCCGGACCGCTGGAATTGTCGCCCCCCGCCCGATGGCGTAAGATAGACTTGCATCGAGGACTTTTGTGGCGATTTTCCGCTTCATTCCGCGCCCGTTTGCTGCGATCGGCATGTGCTGCCTGATTGTGTTCGGCAGCGCGCCCAGGATTGACTGCCTCTGCCCGGACAGCGTTTGCCAGTTCTCGTGCGAATTTATGTTCAGCCAGGCGACGAATGTTTCGAAGCGCGAGCACAAACCCGCCTGCTGCTGCAATCACGAGGCCCAGCCGGTACCAAATTCCGGCGACGGGCCGACTTGGCACAACGCGGGTTGCGACTGCCAGATGCACGTGGTGCGCTGCGAGCTTGCGCCGGCCGTTCGCAACGACGGAAAACTTCCGCCACCAGTTGCGCTGTGGCTGGCCAGCGACCGTCTCGCACTTTCTCTCAGCCGGCCTGGGCTGCGGCCCGACCGCAGCCAGTTCACCGGCCTTGCACCGGACGATCCGGTCTCGCGCGCGCAGATTCTGCGCTTGTAGGACGGATTTCCAATCCGTCCGAGACTCTTGCTACCCCTGCGCGAAATCAACTTCCACGGCACACGGAGCGTGCCTGCTACTTTCCATGTTCTTCCGGCCACTTCCCTGGGACTACGGCGTCCGCAACCTCTGGCGGCGGCCCGGTCGCAGTGCGCTCACGATGCTGGGGCTGGCGACGGTCGTATTCCTGGTGCTCTTGGTCACGGCATTTGTCCGCGGCCTGGAAGCTACGCTCGCCGTGAGCGGCGACGAGCGCGTCGTCCTTGTCCATTCGCTTGGGGCGTCGGAAAACATCGAAAACTCGACGATGCCGGGCCGCAGCTCGGGGCTTTTGGCGGCCAGCCTGCGGCGTATCGAATCACGCTTTGGCGAGCGATACGTTTCGCCCGAACTGTATCTCGGCAGCGAGGTGACAACGGCCGGTAGCAGCGTCCCGTGCAAGGGGCTTGTGCGCGGCGTGACGCTCGCCGCGCCCCTCGTCCGCCGTCAATTTCAACTGCAAAGTGGCGCCTGGCCCAGCGCCGGTGAAGTGCTCGTAGGCCGGCTGGCGGCTGCGAAGCTCGGTCGCGATCCGCGCGAGCTGGCCAGCGGTCAAACCCTGCACTTTGAAGGCCGCGACTGGACGGTCAGTGGCCAGTTCGCCGCAGGCGGCTCGGCCCTGGAATCGGAGCTGTGGTGCCCGGTCGAGGACCTTCAGCAGGCGATGAAACGCCAAGACCTGAGCCTCGTCGCCGTGACCGTGACCGACGCCGAGGGAGCGGTCGATCTGGCCGAGTTCTGCAAAGAGCGGCTCGATTTGGAATGGCAATCGACGCCAGAAACGGCGTATTATGCGGCCCTTCAGCGGCACTATGGCCCGGTCCGGGCCGTGGCCTGGCTGATCGTCGTGCTGGTGGCGGGCGCGGGCGTGTTTGCCGGCTTGAACACCATGTACGGCGCGGTCGTCGGACGCGTACGAGAACTGGCCATGCTGCAAACGCTCGGCTTCTCGCGGCGGGCGATTGCCCTGTCGATCGTTCAGGAGGGGACGCTGCTAGCGGCCGGCGGCTCGCTCGTGGCGGCGGCGATCGCCCTGCCCCTGGTGAGCGGAGCAGCCGTGCGGTTCACGATGGGGGCCTTCAACCTTCGACTGGACAGCACGGCCCTCATCATCGGCATGTTGACCGGCCTGGCCATCGGCATCGTTGGCTCGCTACCTCCCGCCTGGCGAGCACTGCGGATGCCGGTTGTGGAGGCGCTGAAAGCGATTTGAACCTCAAACCCTAAACCCCAAGTTCTAAGTACTAAGTTCTAAGTACTTAGATCTTAGATTTTAGAAACTGCCATTTCCTGTAAGGAGAAGTTTCCATGCAAGTTCGACACATTGTGCTGCCTACATTCGTTCTCACAATCGCTACCGTGATTGGTTGCGGCATCAGCACAGCCCCAACCACAACAACACCAACCGCGGCAGCACCCGATGCCCGCTACGTCCTGGCCGAGGAGCCAGCCGATGCCCAGCCGGTGATCGCCGTCCGCATGGCTTCGAAGGACGGGGACGAAGTGACGATCACGGGTCGCATCGGCGGCGACGTCGATCCGTGGGTCAAGGGAAGAGCGACGTTTGTAATCGTCGATCCCTCGCTACACGCGTGCAGCGAGCGTGAGGGAGACAAATGCGAGACCCCATGGGATTTCTGCTGCGACGAAATCGGCCACCTGAACCAGTCGAAGGCCACAATCAAGATCGTCGATGACGCGGGCGAAACGATTGCCACCGACGCCCGCGAATTGCTCGGCGTGAAAGAGCTTCAGACCGTCACGATCCGCGGCCAGGCCAAACGGGACGAGGCCGGCAACCTCACGGTGCTCGGCAAGGGCGTCTATGTCAAACGATAAGGCGACCGCCATGTCCACTCCCGTCGATCTCCGCGAGCTGGCCGTCGACCGCGGCGCTCGCACCGCTATCAGCGTCCGCCGTCCGCGAAATTGGTTCACGCGGCTGGTGATTCCCGCGGCACTGCTCGCCGGCTTTGCCGGCCTTTTGGCCTGGTCGCTCCGCGATCGGCTGCTGCCGGCGACACCGGTGACGGTCGTGCCCGTGATCGCCACGCGGGCCGACGTGCAGGCCGCCGATACACCCCTCTTTCAGGCCGCCGGATGGATCGAGCCGCGGCCTACGCCGGTGCTGGTGAGCTCGCTCGGCGAGGGGGTGGTCGAACGGCTGACCGTGATTGAGGGTCAGGCGGTCGAAGCTGGCGAGCCGGTGGCGTATCTGATCGACCGAGACGCCAACCTGGCGGTGCGCCAGGCCGAGGCTGATCTGGCGCTGCGACGGGCCGAGTTGGCGGCAGCCGAAGCGGCTCAGTCGGCGACCCGCCAGCTGCTCGCCGATCCAATTCCGCGTAAAGCCGAGCTGGCTGAAGCCGACACCCAACTATCAAAAGTTGAGACAGAAATCGCCCGCTATCCGGCGATGTGCGCCGGCGCTCGGGCCCGCCGCGACTTCGCGAAGCAGGAAGTCGAAAGCAAGCGCGCCGGCGGCAATGGCGTGTCGGCAATCATGCTTAAGCGGGCGGAAAGTGAGCTGGCGATTGCTGCCGCCCTCGTGGACGAGTACACCGACCAGTTGTCGGCCCTGAATCGCGAGCGCGATGCGATGCGGGCCCGCCGCGACGTGCTCAAGCGGCAGCTTGAGCTGAAGATCGACGAACAGCGGGCGGTTGCGGAAGCCGAAGCGAAAGTCGCGGCCGCCACGGCCCAGATCGAATTGGCCGCCACGGCCCTTGACGTCGCCAAGCTTCGGTTGGAGCGCACGGTGATTCGCGCCCCGCTCGCCGGCAAGATCCTCGCGCTTATCGCGCGCCCGGGAACGAAGCTCATGGGGCTTACTCCCGCGGCCATGGCCGACGCCAGCACGGTCGTCACGATGTACGACCCCGCATCGCTACAGGTCCGGGCCGACGTGCGGCTGGAGGACGTTCCGCGGGTCGTCGTCGGCCAGAAGGTGCGGATCGAAACGCCCGCGATCAAGGACCACCTCACGGGCCAGGTAATCACGGCCACGTCGCTGGCCGACATTCAAAAAAACACGCTCCAGGTCAAAGTCGCGATCGACAACCCACCGCCGGTCATCAAGCCGGACATGCTGGTCCAAGTGACGTTCCTGGCTCTGCCGCAACCAGCGGCGAGCGCCAAGAGCGAGCCGGTGATGCGAATCGCAGCGCCGCTGGCCCTGATCGATGGCACGGGCGACAGCGCCACGGCCTGGGTGGCCAATTCATCCAAGAGCGTCGCCGAGCAGCGGCAGCTCACCCTCGGCCAGCCGATCTCGCAGGAACTGATCGAAGTCAAAGCGGGCCTGTCGATCGGTGACCGCCTGATCGCCGCCGGCCGCCAGCAGCTCACCCCCGGCCAGCGCATTCGCATCCTCCGCGAGGATCCGGGCATCGGAAAGTAGGACGGATTTCCAATCCGTCCGCACCACTCACCACTCACTCCTCCACCCATGTCCCTCGTCCACGTCGATCACGTCACTAAAGAGTTCACCAAAGGGGGACAAACGATCCGCCCGCTCGATGATGCGTCGCTCACGATCGAGCAGGGTGAATACGTTTCCCTGATGGGGGCCAGCGGTTCGGGCAAGAGCACGCTGCTCAACCAGATTGCCGGCATCGACCGGCCGACGAGGGGGACGATCTCCGTAGCCGGGATCGAAATCACAGGCCTGTCGCGCACCCGCCTGGCCCGCTGGCGAGCCGAGAACATCGGCTATATCTTCCAGACGCACAATTTGATCCCCGTGCTGACGGCGTATGAAAACGTCGAGATGCCGCTTTTGCTGTTGCCCCTGTCGGCCAGCGAACGGCAGCGGCGGATCAGCGTGGCCCTGGAAGCGGTCAGCCTCACCGACCGGGCCGAGCATTATCCTCGGCAGCTTTCCGGCGGCCAGGAGCAGCGCGTGGGCATCGCCCGGGCGATCGTCGCCAGCCCGACGCTTGTCGTGGCTGACGAACCAACAGGTGATCTCGACGCCGAAACGTCACAGCAGATCCTCGTGCTGCTGCAGCGGTTGAACCGCGAGCTGGGCATGACGCTGCTCATGGTCACGCACGATCCCAACGCCGCGGCAATGGCGACGCGGCAAATGAAGCTGGTCCGCGGGAAGCTGATCGAAGACGGCGTTCCAGCAGCCCCAGGAGTCCGATAATGGCAATCGACCAACGCCTGAACCGATTGCCTGGTCAAAGAGATTGGAGCAATGCGACAGGCAATTCAATTGCAAATTGCGAATTGAACATTGCAAATTGCAAAATGGAGAAGAACCAAACTTGTGTTGTCCCACTCTCATGCCGGAGCGACTCCATGAATCCCACCGAACTCGCTGACCGTCTGCTAGATTACTCCGCCCGCGTTGGGAAAGTTAATGACGCTTTACCTCGCAAACGGCTCGCCAATCATATCGCCAGTCAACTCGTCCGCTGCGGGACTGCGCCAGGTTCGCACTACGAAGAGGGTTGCGCTGCGGAAAGCCGCGCCGACTTCGTGCACAAGTTGCGGTTGTCGCTCAAGGAAATCCGCGAATCGGGATATTGGCTGCGGCTCATCGCCCGCTCGGCCCTGTTGCCACAATCGCGGATGAGCAAGTTACTCAACGAATGCGAACAACTCAGCGGCATTTTAGGCAAGTCAATTTTCACGGCAAGTTCCAAGACCAAACCATAAAACCCAGCCACCAACATTTTGCAATTTGCAATGTTCAATGACCAATTTGCAATCGTCCGCCAACTCGGCGCATGCTGGCGGCGCGAATGCAAATTGCAAAATGCAAATTGAACATTGCAAATTGAGACGTAAGCTATGTTCCGCTTCCTCCCCTACATCCTGAAAACCCTCTCCGGCCACCGCACTCGCACGCTGCTCACCGTCAGCGGCACGACGGTCGCGCTCTTTGTGTTTTCGTTTGTCGGTGCGGTGCAGGAGGGGCTGTCGCGGCTTTTGAGCGACCGGCAGGCGGACCGGACGCTGATCGCGTTCCAGGCCAACCGCTTTTGCCCGAGCACCAGCAAGATTCCCGAGGACTACTCGCGGCGCGTGCTGAAGGTCGCTGGGGTTAAGGACGCCGTGCCGGTCAAGGTTTTTATGAACAACTGCCGGGCCAGCCTCGACGTGGTCGTCTTTAATGGCTTGCCGGCCGAGAAGCTGCGCGCGGTCCGAAATCTTACGCTCGTCCAGGGTGACTGGGCGACGTTCGAGAAGCAGCGCGACGCGGCCGTGGTCGGCCAGGCGGTCGCCCAGCGGCGGCGGATCAAGGTGGGGGACAAGTTCTCGATCGGCATGCTCACGGTCAGCGTCGTGGGCATTTTCTCGTCGCCCGAACAGGCCAACGAAAGCATGATTTTCACGCACCTCGATTTCCTCCAGCGGACCAAGGGGCTCAACTCGGTCGGCACGGTCACGCAGCTCGAAGTCCTGCTCGGGCCGGACGCCGACCCGCAGCGGGCCGCCGCCGCGATCGACGACCTGTTCCGCGCCGGTCCGATCGCCACCAACACGCGGACGAAGGGTGTGTTTCAGGCCGGCGCCGTGGCCGACCTGGTCGAGCTCGTGGGTTTTACGCAGTATCTCGGCCTGGCGTGCGTTGGCCTGGTGCTGGGACTCGTCGCCACAACCACCGTGATGGGAGTCCAGGATCGCCTCAAGGAACATGCCGTGCTGCAAACGCTCGGCTACAGCGGTTGGCACATTTTCGGGCTGGTGCTGGCCGAGAGCCTGCTCGTCAGCCTGGCCGGCGGGGCGATCGGTGTCGGCCTGGCGATGTTGATCTTACGGACGAGCAAATTGGCCCTCGGGACCGAGGGAATTCTGATCGCGTTCCTGCCGTCGTGGTCGCTGGCCCTCACCGGTTTTGCGGTCAGCGCACTGGTGGGCCTCGTCGCGGGGCTCGTTCCCGCCTGGCAGGCCTCGCGAGCGGAGATCGTGCCGGCGCTAAGGTAGCAGGCACACTCCGTGTCCGGGGCCGGCACACGGAGTGTGCCGGCTACTTTTGCATCTCCCCCGGCCCCGGCTTACACTGTGCAGCACGCTCTCCCCCGCCAGTCGCCCTGCCGGAGCCTTGCCATGAACACTGCCCGCGTCTCTCGCCGCTGCGTGCTCCAAGCTGGCGTTGCCAGCGCGATCGTGGGTCCAACCATCCTGTCGCGATCCGCCCACGGCCGGGCCGCGGCCAGCGAGCGAGTCGGCGTGGGGTTCATCGGCGTCGGCACAATGGGGCGCGGCCATGTGAACCGGTTTCTCGGCTTTGGCAACGTGCATGTCGTGGCTATCAGCGATGTGGTCGCGGAACGAGCAGCCAGCGCCAAAGAGACCGTCGAGAAGAAGTATGCCGAGGCCCTCAAGGCCGGTACCTACAAGGGCTGCGACATCCACAACGATTTTCGCGAGCTGTTGGCCCGCGACGATATCGACGCGGTGGTGATCGCGACGCCCGACCACTGGCATGCGCTGGGCTGCGTGCTCGCGGCCAAGGCAAAAAAGGACGTCTATTGCGAGAAACCGCTGACGCACACGATCGCCCAGGGGCGCAAGATCGCCGAGGCGGTGCGGGCCAACCAGGTCGTCTTTCAGACCGGCAGCCAGCAGCGGAGCGAGTTCGGCGGCCTGTTCCGCCAGGCGGTTGAATACGTCCGCAATGGCCGCATCGGGCAGCTCAAGACGGTGCGCGTCGGCGTCGGCCCGCCGCCGGTCGCTTGCGATTTACCCGAAGAACCGCTCCCCAGCGGCACCGACTGGAACCTCTGGCTCGGCCCCGCGCCGGAGCGGGGCTATAATGAAATTCTCTGCCCCAAGGGAGTTCACAAGCACTTCCCTGCCTGGCGGAACTATCGCGAATATGGAGGCGGGGCATTGGCCGACATGGGGGCCCACCACTTCGATATTGCGCAGTGGGCCCTGGACATGGACGCCAGCGGACCGGTCGAAATTCAGCCGCCCGACGGCACGGCGACCAGCGGCTTGCGGTTTGTCTATGCCAACGGCGTCGAAATGTTCCACGGCGGCCGCAGCGGCTGCACGTTCGAAGGGGACAAGGGGACGATCTACGTCGATCGGGGCAAGATCGAATCCATGCCCGAATCGATTCTGAAGGAGCCGCTCACCGATGCCGACAAACGGGTCTATTTCTCCGACAACCACGCCGGCAACTGGCTCGACTGCATCGCCAGCCGCAAGGACCCGATCTGCCCGGCCGAAACGGGCGCCCGCTCGGCGGCCATCTGCCACCTGGCGAACATCGGCTACGCCTTGCGGCGGCCGCTGAAGTGGGACCCAGTGAAGGAGGAGTTTCCAGCGGACAGCGAGGCGAACAAGCTGCTCGACTATCCAATGCGGGGAGAGTGGAAGCTGTAGTACGCGGTCGGACGTCGGACGTCAGAGGTCAGAGACTACGTTGAATATGCCGAACCATTGCAAATTGAACATTGCAAATTGGCAACAACAATTTGCAATGATCATTTTTCAATTTGCAATCGTGGGCGAGCGGTCGAGAATCACATCGCCTTTGCAACATCGAAACACGGGAGTTTGGTCAATGCGTCAATGTCTTCATTATTCAGTCGTCGCAATTCTCGCTCTGGCCGCCTGCGGCCCGGTGCTGGCTGACGTTCGCCTGCCGGCCTTGTTCACCGATCACATGGTGCTCCAGCAAGGGCAGAAGAACCGCGTTTGGGGCTGGGCCGAATCGGGCGAGACGGTCACGGTGTCGATCGACAAACAGGAGCACAAGGCAACGGCCGATGACAAGGGCCGCTGGACGGTAACGCTCGAATCGTTGCCGGTCGGCGGGCCGCACGTGCTGGCGGTGAAAGGCAAGAACGAGATCAAGGTCCAGGACGTGCTCGTCGGCGAGGTCTGGATCTGCTCGGGCCAGTCGAACATGGGCTTTGCCCTCGCGCAGGCCACCGACGGCGATCTGGAGGCGGCAACCGCGAAGTTCCCGAACATCCGCCTGATCTCGGTGCCGCAAGTCGGCACGCAGGAGCCGCAAGACGATTTCAAGGGCAAATGGGCCGTATGTTCGCCGAAAGAGGCCAGCGGATTCTCGGCCGTGGGCTATCTCTTCGGTCGGCAATTGCACCTGACGCTCGATGTGCCGATCGGCCTGATCGACAACGCCTGGGGCGGCTCGGCTTGCGAGGCGTGGATTCGCCGCGATCTGCTGGCGGCTGACGAGAAGTACCAGCCGCTCCTGGCTCGCTGGGACGAGACGGTGAAGGGCTACGATGCCGAGCGGGTCGCCGCCGCCTACGAACGGCAACTAGCTGCGTGGCGTGAAGCATCGGCCAAAGCCCGCGCCGATGGCCAGCCGCTGTCGCAGCGTCCCCGAGCGCCCCAGAACCCGCTGACCGGCAACCACCGCCCGGCCAATATCTACTGCGGGGTGCTCAAGCCGACGATCGGCTTTGGCATTCGTGGAGCGATCTGGTATCAGGGGGAGTCGAACGCCGGCCGGGCCTATCAGTATCGCGACCTGTTTCCGCTGATGATCCAGAGCTGGCGCGACGAGTGGCAACAGGGAGACTTTCCGTTCTACTGGGTCCAGCTCGCCGACTTCAAAGCCGAGCAGCCGGAGCCGGTCGAGAGCGACTGGGCCGAACTCCGCGAGGCGCAGACGCTGGCCCAGAAGCTGCCCAATACGGGGCAGGCGGTGATCATCGACGCCGGCGAAGGGAAGGACATCCACCCCAAAAACAAGCAGACCGTGGCCAATCGGCTGGCTCGGCTCGTGCTGGCCCGCGACTACGGCCGGACGGACCTGGCGTCCCGCAGCCCGGAATACAAGTCGATGACCAAGGACGGCAGCAAAATCGTCGTGACGCTCGATCACGTCGGTCGCGGCCTGGCGACGTTCGACACGGCCGAGCCGCGCGGCTTTGCCATCGCCGGGGGCGACAAGAAATTCGTTTGGGC
>Ga0180085_1000872_pt1 | contig 10247 bp, 7 predicted proteins | sample EasRiv730_16_10D_FD_123013 | JGI IMG/M metagenome (GOLD analysis project Ga0180085, IMG submission 123013) | Soil microbial communities from meander-bound floodplain in the East River, Colorado, USA - East River metaG ERMLT730_16_10D | ecosystem: Environmental > Terrestrial > Soil > Floodplain ... | reverse complement strand
GCCCCTGCGGGATGTGGCCGTAGGGCACGAGCGTCTCCTCGTCGGCCTCGTACGGCTGCTTGCAGTCCTTGCACACGCGGCGCCCAAGGCGCTGGGCGAGGATCAGCGTCAGCGAGGAGGACACGAGGAAGGGCGGGATGCCCATGTCGAGCAGGCGCGCCACGGTGGACGGGCAGTCGTTGGTGTGCAGCGTCGTCAGCACCAAGTGGCCTGTCAGCGCGGCCCGGATGCCGATCTGGGCCGTTTCGAGGTCCCGCGTCTCGCCGACCAGGATGACGTCCGGGTCCTGGCGCAGGAAGGCGCGCAGCGCCCCGGCGAAGGTGCGCCCGATCTCCTCGTTGATCTGGACCTGGTTGACCCCCTTGAGGTTGTACTCGACGGGATCCTCGGCCGTCATGATGTTGATGTCCGGCGAGTTGATGGTGTGGATGGCCGAGTAGAGCGTGGTCGTCTTGCCCGAGCCCGTGGGCCCCGTGATGAGGATCATGCCGTACGGATTGTGGATAGCCGTGGTGAACTGCTCGAGGCACCACGGATCGAAGCCCAGCATGGCCAGGTCGAGCTGCAGCGATTCCTTGTCGAGGATACGCATGACGGTCTTCTCGCCGAAGATCGTCGGCAGCGTGGACACGCGGAAGTCGATGTCGCGCTGGTTGAAGCGGAGCCTGATGCGGCCGTCCTGCGGGAGGCGCCGCTCGGCGATATCCAGGCTCGCCATGATCTTGACACGCGAGGTCAGCGCGGCCTCGAGGCGCTTCGGCGGCGTCATGATCTCGTGCAGGACGCCGTCAACACGGAAGCGCACCCGGAAGACCTTCTCGTAGGGCTCGAGGTGGATGTCGGAGGCCCCCCGGCGGATCGCGTCCACCAGGATCATGTTGACGAGGCGCACGATCGGCGCCTCGTCGGCCGACTCCTTCAGTTCGAAGACGTCGACCTTGGCGGCGCTCTCGTCACCGCCATCGACCAGCTCGACGTCAGCGGCGGCCCCCTCGAATTCCGAGACGAGGTCGGCCATGCCCCCGCCCTGTGATTCGTAGGCATGGTCGATGGCCTTGCGAATCGCCGCCTGGGAAGCGACCACGGGGATGACCTGGAGGTTGGTCATGAACCCGACGTCGTCCAGCGCGAATACGTTGGTCGGGTCCCCCATGGCGAGCGTCAGCTGGTTGCCCTGGCGCTTGACGGGCAGGACTTCGTACTTGCGCGCGAGCTGCTCCGGCACGAGCTTGAGCACGTCCGGGTCGACGTCCAGCTGGGAAAGCGTGATCGACTTGATGCCGTACTGCCGCGACAGGAACGCGATCAGCTTCTCTTCGGTGATGAAGTTGAGTCTTACGAGGATGGAGCCGAGCTTGTCGTTGGAGCCCTTCTGTTCCTGGAGCGCGCGCGCGAGCTGCTTGTTGTCGAGCAGTCCCTCGCGGACGAGGAGATCGCCAAGGCGCCGGCTGACTGGTTGTCCGAGCTTGGGTTCTGCCATCGGTTCGATTCGAGGGGCCGCGGGCCCGTTCAACTGGCCCCGGCGAGGCGCCGCAGGGCGTCGGAGAACGCCTTGAGGGCTTCGTCCTGGTAGAGGACGAAGACCACCTTCTGCAGGCTCGTCTTGCCCGTGCGCACGTGGTCCACGACGGTCGAGATCATGGCGTCAGCGGACTGGGCCGGAGGCACGCCGCCCACGCCCGAGCCCAGGGCGGGGAAGGCGATGGACAGCATGCGGTGCTTCTCGGCGATTGCGAGCGATGAGCGCGTGGCCGCGGCGATCTTGTCCGCGTCGGCCTTGAGGTCGCGTCCCATGGCGGCGGCGTGGATGACGTGGGTCGCGGGCAGGTTGCCGGCGACGGTCAGCACAGCCTCGCCCGGCTCGATCGGACCCTGGCGCACGGCCTCCTCCTCGATCACGGTGCCGCCCTTGCGCTTCATCGCGCCCGCCACGCCCGCGCCCATCCAGAGCTCCGCGTTGGCCGCGTTCACGACGGCGTCCACCTCCGCCTCGGTGATATCGCCCCGGACGATCGAGAACGTGGTGCTGCCGATCTTGACCTTCATCGCCCCGCCCCGCCTCCGCCGGACGCCTCGCGCGACTTCGCCGCCTCCCATTCCCGGTCGAGATCTTCCGCGGACGCCTCGTCCACCTGCCGGCCATCGGCCCTCATCGCGGCCTCCACCTCCTTGAAACGTCGGGTGAACGTATCGGCGGCTCTGCGAAGCGAGTCCTCAGCATCAATTTCAAGCAGCCGGGCTACATTAACGAGAGAAAAGAGCAGGTCGCCGATCTCGTCCTTGATCCGGGCGGCATCGTCTGCGGCCATGGCCTCTTCGGTCTCCGCCACCTCCTCGCGCACCTTGCTCCATGCCTCCCGCCACGTAGGCCAGTCGAAGCCGACACGACCGGCCTTCACCTGCAGACGCTGCGCACGCAAGAGCGACGGTAGGCTTTGCGGCACGCCGTCCAACGCCGATCTCGGGCTCCCGTCGCCGCGCCCCTCGACCCTCTTGATCCGCTCCCACTGGCTCAGCGCCTGACGGGCATCGGCCACTTGGGCATCGGCGAAGACATGGGGGTGCCGGCTTGTCATCTTCCGGAGAACTTCATGCAAGACCTCTGCCATGGTGAACTCGCCCCGTTCCTGGGCTATCTGGCAGTGGAAGACCACTTGGAAGAGAACGTCTCCCAACTCTTCGACGATGTGGTCGGTCCGGCCCTCGTCCAGGGCTTCGAGCGCTTCGTAGGTCTCTTCGATCAGGTAAGGCTTGAGGGAGGCACGCGTCTGCTCGCGATCCCACGGGCAACCTCCCTCGCCCCTTAGGCGGCCCATGAGGGACAGCAGTGCTTCGAAGAGAACGCCGGCGGAGTCTGCCATGAGCGATCCCGAGGTCGCCAAAGCATTATACACAAGGGGGTCGGGTCCTTGAAGGTCTTGGGACCGCATGCTAGGCTCTGACCGGCCTCCATGAAAACAACGCATGGCATGAAGACATCGCATGGCTGAAGACGAAACGTTCAAGGTCACGGACAGGCGACGACGCGACGAAACCGACGAGTCGCCCACCGCCCCGGCTCCACCCGACCCCGTCGCCCCAGCCCCACGCGCCGCTGCCGTGGGCTCCGCGTCCCAGGGTCCGGCGTCGGCGCCCCAGGGAGGCCCCGATCTCCAGGGCCTCTTCATCATGCTCGCGAGTTCCGCGCTCGTGAACCTCGGCGAGTCGGCCGATCCGGAGACGGGTGAGCGCTTTCTCGATCTCGAGCAGGCGAAAGAGGCCATCGATCTTCTATCGCTCCTCCGGGTCAAGACGGAGGGCAACCGGACCGACCAAGAGAGCCACCTCCTGGAGGAGATGCTGTACGACCTCCAGCTGCGCTTCGTCCGCGCCGCCAAGGGCCCAGCCGGGGACTAGCAGGCCGGCGATAAGGGCCCATCTGCTTCGTTGGCGCCCTCGGCCGCACGCTCAACGTACAGGAGTACGCCTCGCGTGCGAAATCAACTCAGCCCTCGTCTCACGACGGCATACGCCGTCGCTCGACTCGAACAGCGGGGCGCCGCCTCGCATTTGGACCCTTCTCGCCGGCCTGCGGCCTCGGGGGCCGGCTAGCGGGTCCGGATGACGACCCGCCGGTCCTCGATGTCGACGTCCCGCAGTGTTCCAGGCACCTGCCACTTGAGCAGCCCCGCTCCTGCAGAGCCCATCACCGCGAAGAACGGCCAGTTGCCGACCGGCTGCATCCCCAGGTTGAACTCGGTCAGAACCACTCGCGCTTGACCTGGCCTGCGGCCCGGTTCCCCAGGCTGAACCGCGATGTAGCCGCGGACAGTGATCCAGATCGGCCGGTCGAGCTGCGACGCTGGCAGGTAGTCGGCGAGTTGTGCGAAGGGCGGGCCCTGCAGGAGGCTGCGCAGGACCGTCCGGCCCTGCAGAAGAAACTGGCCCTGGGCCAGCCTCATGGCGAAGGGATGGAAGCGAAGCCGGGCCGTCTCGGCCAGGTGGCGGGCTACCAGGGCATTGATCTCCCGCTCGGTGAGAATGATTGGATCTTGGCGCCGCGACTGGCCGGTGTCCCGCCGGACGATCTCATGGAGCTTGTCCCGGGCGGTCAAAGCGTTGGCCGTGCTCCAGTCGAGGGCCTCGAAGCTGGGCGCCTCAAGGATGTTGCCGGATAGGAAGATGAAGGCCCCCGCCAGGACAGCCAGGAATGTCACCGCGATTACGAGGATGAGGCACCCGGCGCAGCCCAGCTTCATAGGGCTACACCATATCACCTGCCCTATATTTCAGGACTTTAGAAAAAAATACTAAGTGACTTGACATAAGCAAGCGCAGCATATATAAGTCGTACAGGCTTAGATTTCAGGGTGCCCAAGGAAATCAAGATCGACGTGTTGTAAAGCAGCAGGCCGGCGGGGGGGCGCTCCGCCCCGCCGCCGGGCCCGCTGACGAGAGAGTTCCTACAGGAGAACAAAGACATGGCGAAGGTGATCGGCATCGACCTCGGAACGACGAACTCGGTGGTGGCTGTGGTGGAGGGCGGCGATCCGGCGGTCATCGCCAACCAGGAAGGGAGTCGCCTGACCCCATCCGTGGTGGCCTTCACGAAGGAAGGCGAGACCCTTGTGGGGCAGGTGGCGAAGCGTCAGGCCATTACCAACTCCGACAACACCGTTTTTTCGATCAAGCGCTTCATGGGACGGCGCTACGACGAGGTGCTCCAGGAGGCAAAGCTCGTTCCCTACAAGGTGGTCAAGGCCCCCAACGGGGATGTGCGCGTCGAAGCGCGGGGCAAGGAGTACGCGCCGCCAGAGATCTCCGCGCTCATCTTGCGCAAGCTGAAGGAAGCCGCGGAAGCGTACCTCGGTGAAAAGGTCACGCAGGCCGTGATCACGGTGCCGGCCTATTTCAACGACAGCCAGCGCCAGGCGACCAAGGATGCCGGCGCCGTCGCGGGCCTCGAGGTGCTGCGTATCGTCAACGAACCTACGGCCGCGGCGCTGGCCTATGGCCTCGACAAGAAGAAGGACGAGACGGTAGCCGTCTATGACCTGGGCGGCGGTACCTTTGACATCTCCATCCTCGAGATCGGCGAGGGTGTGGTCGAGGTCAAGGCGACCAACGGTGACACGCACCTCGGCGGCGACGACTTCGACCAGAAGGTCATGGACTGGATCGCCGACGAGTTCAAGAAGGAACACGGCATTGACCTCCGGAAGGACCGTATGGCCCTCCAGCGCCTCAAGGAGTCGGCTGAGAAGGCCAAGTGCGAGCTCTCGACCGTGGTCCAGACCGAGATCAACCTGCCGTTCATCACGGCGGACGCGAGCGGGCCCAAGCACCTCGTGCTCACGCTCACCCGCGCCAAGCTCGAGTCCCTCGTGGCTGACCTGATCGAGCGCAGCCTGACGCCGTGCCGCGAGGCCATGCGCCAGGCCGGCGTCAGCGCCGGCGACCTCGACGAGGTCATCCTGGTCGGCGGCCAGACCCGCACGCCGAAAGTGCAGGAGGAGGTCAAGAAGCTCTTCGGTAAGGAGCCGAACAAGACCGTCAACCCGGACGAGGTGGTGGCCGTCGGTGCCGCGGTGCAGGCGGCCGTGCTCACTGGTGAGGTCAAGGATCTCCTGCTCCTCGACGTGACGCCGCTGTCGCTCGGCATCGAGACCCTCGGCGGCGTGATGACGCGGCTCATCGAGGCCAACACGACGATCCCGACGAAGAAGACCGAAACCTTCACGACGGCGTCCGACAGCCAGCCGTCGGTCGAGGTGCACGTCCTCCAGGGCGAGCGGCCCATGGCCCGGGATAACCGCACGCTCGGGCGCTTCCACCTGGACGGTATCCCCCCGGCGCCGCGCGGCGTGCCGCAGGTCGAGGTGACGTTCGACATTGACGCGAACGGCATCCTGAACGTCTCGGCGCGCGACAAGGCGACTGCCAAGCAGCAGAACATCACGATTACGGCCTCGTCCGGCCTCACAAAGGACGAAATCGACCGGATGAAGAAGGAGGCCGAAGCCCACGCGGCCGAGGACGCGAAGAGCCGTGACGCCATCGAGGTCAAGAACCACTGCGACTCGCTGGTCTACTCGACCGAGCGGACCTTGCGCGACCACGCCGACAAGATCCCGGCCGAGGACAAGCAGGCGATCGAAGCGGCGATGGGGGAGGCGCGCGAGGCTCTCAAGGGCGACGACCTCGACCGCATCAAGCGCGCGCAGGAGGCGCTGACGAAGGCGTCCCACAAGCTCGCCGAGGTGATGTACCGAGAGGCGCAGGCCTCCGCGCAGCCGCCGGGCGGCCAGGCCGGTTCCGGTGACGACGGGGGTGCCCAGGCCCCGAAGAGCGACGTGATCGACGCCGAGTTCAAGGACCTCGGCGACAAGAAGTAGGAACCCGCGGGGGCGGCCCATGGTCCGGGCCGCCCCCGCGATGCCACCCATGCCACGCGACTACTACGCGGTGCTCGAGGTCAGCGTCAGCGCCACGCCTGTCCAGATTCGGCAGGCGTACCAGCGCTTGGCCCGGCGGTACTCTCCGGACGTCAACTTCCTGGACCGCGATACCCGGGCTCTGTTCGAGGAGATTGTCGGGGCGTACCGGGTGCTGAGCAATCCGACCGCGCGCACTCTCTACGACCGCGGACCTGTGGTCGGGGAGGGGAGCGAGCGCCCTGGGAGAGCCTCCCGGCCGATGGCCGGCCGTCGCGGCGAGAGTCTCCACGTGCCGGTCGAGCTGTCCTTCCAGCAAGCCGCCTCGGGTGTCGCGACCGACGTGGTGGTGGAGCGTCTCTCACCCTGCCGCGTCTGCCAGGCAACGGGCAGCCGGCCGGGGGCAGCTGCCGCGGGCTGCGGTCACTGCGGCGGCACGGGCGCCGTCTGGACGGACCGGGACTCGATCTCCCCGGAGACCTGTCCGGCCTGCGACGGAACCGGTGAGCGCGTCAGTGATCCCTGTTCCGAGTGTCGTGGCCGCGGCGCGCGCCCAGAGGCCGCTACAGTAGCCGTCGCCATCCCGGCCGGCGTGGACACCGGCGTCCAGCTGCGTGTGCCCGGCGAGGGACATGCCGGCCCCTTCGGAGGGCCGCGCGGCGACCTGATGGTCATCACGCACGTGCGCGAGGACACGGCCTTCACCCGAAAGGGCGACAACCTTTACATCGAGCTGGCGGTGACCGTGGTCGAGGCGGTGCTGGGGGTCAAGGCAAAGGTGCTCACCCTCGAAGGCACGGCGGAGGTCGTGGTGCCGCCGGGAACGCAAAGCAGCCAGGTGCTCCGCTTGCGGGGCCGGGGGCTGCCGCGTCTGAGCGGCGAAGGCCGGGGCGACCTCTACGTCACCGTGCGCGTGGCCATCCCGCGAGGGATCGACGCCCGCACGCAGGAGCTTTTCCGCGAGATCGGCCGGCTCCTGCCGGCGTCGCCGCGGCAGGAGGCGAGAGCATGACCGACAAGGGCAAGCCGGTCTACATGATCGGCGTCGTGGCGGAAATGCTCAGGCTCCACCCCCAGACGCTCCGGATGTACGAGAAGAAGGGCCTGATCAGCCCCTCCCGCACCGAGGGCCGGACGCGTATGTACTCGCCCGAGGACGTGGAGGAGATCGCCCGGGTGATTCGGCTGGCGCGGGACCTGGGAGTGAATCTCGCGGGGATCGAGATCATCCTAAAGATGAGGCGCCGCATGGTGGACATGCAGCACCAGATCGAGGACCTCACGAGCCACGTGCGGAGCGGGATGGACGACACGCGGGATGCCGCGATCCGTGGCCGCAGCGAGGTGCTGGTGCGGGCGGCTTCGAGCCACTTGAAGCCCGTGGATCTCTTCTAAGCCGGCTCTGAAAGGACGAATCGAAAATGGCTGAAGAACTGAAGGCGGACTTGGTGACGAGCGACGCGGCGAGAGGTGTGCCCGACGTGGTTTCGGTGCTCCCTCTGCGCGACACCGTGCTCTTCCCGCAGGCGATGCTACCGCTGGCAGCCGGGCGCGAGTCCTCGGTCAAGCTCATCGAGGACGCGGTGCGCGCCAGCGCTGCCATCGGCGCCTTCGGGCAGCTGGATCCGGCGCTGGACCAGCCGCAGGAGAGTGATCTCCACCGGGTCGGCACCTACACCTCTATCCACAAGGTGCTCAGGCAGCAGGACGGGTCCGTCCGCATGGCGGTGCAGGGGCTCACGCGCATCCGCCTGCTCGAGGTCGTGCAGACCCAGCCGTTCCTGCGCGCGCGCGTCGAGGAGGTGCCGGACATCATGCCCGTCCCGGGCGACCTCGAGGCCGAGGCTCTCGCGCGTAACGCCACGACCCTCTTCAGGCGGATCGCGGAGCTCTCGCCGTTCATCCCGGACGGGATCGCAGATGCGGTCGCGCAGCTGACGCACCCCGGGCGGGTCGCCGATGCCATCGCGGCCTCGCTGCCCTCGCTCTCGACCCAGACGAAGCAAGAGCTGCTCACCACGGCCGACGTCAAGGCGCGGCTCGCGCGTCTGGTGGCGGCGCTGACCAAGGAGGCGGACGTGCTGGAGCTCGGCTCCCGCATCCAGTCCCAGGTCGAGTCCGAGGTGGGGAAGAGCCAGCGCGACTACTACCTCCGGGAGCAGCTCAAGGCCATCCAGAAGGAGCTCGGCCAGACGGACGAGCGCACCCAGGAGATCGACGAGCTCCGGCAGAAGATCGAAGCTGCCGGGATGACCGACGAGGCCAGGAAAGAGGCCCTGCGCGAGCTCGACAGGCTTTCGAGGATGTCGCCCGCGGCGGCCGAGTACACCGTGGCGCGGACGTACCTCGAGTGGCTCGTCGCGCTGCCGTGGAGCAAGGAGACCGAGGACTCCCTCGATCTGACGGCCGCGCGCACGGTTCTGGACGAGGACCACTCGGGGCTCGAGAAGGTCAAGGACCGTATTCTCGAGTACCTTGCGGTCAAGACCATCCGCCCGCTCGGCCGGGATCCGATCCTCTGCTTCGTGGGCCCGCCGGGCGTCGGCAAGACCTCGCTCGGGCGCTCGATCGCGCGGGCGCTCGGACGGAAGTTCCACCGGATCTCGCTCGGGGGGATGCGGGACGAGGCCGAGATTCGCGGCCACCGGCGGACCTATATCGGCGCGCTGCCCGGCCAGATCATCCAGGGACTGCGCCGCGCCGAGTCCAAGAACCCGGTCCTCATGCTCGACGAGATCGACAAGCTGGGGATGGACTTCCGCGGCGACCCGGCCTCGGCGCTGCTCGAGGTCCTCGACCCCGAGCAGAACGCCGCCTTCCGCGACCATTACGTGGACGTGCCGTTCGACCTGTCGCGCGCGCTCTTCATCACGACGGCCAATCTCCTCGACACCGTGCCGCCCGCGCTCCGCGACAGGATGGAGATCATCGAGCTCCCCGGCTACACGGAAGAGGAGAAGGTTCGCATCGCGCGCCGGCACCTCGTGCCCAAGCAGGCGCGGGACCATGGATTGACCCCTGGGGGATTGACCACGGGGGGTCTTTTGGAGGGCGAGCACATCCGCTGGACCGACGCCGCGCTGACCCAGCTGGTCCGGCACTACACGCGCGAGGCGGGTCTCCGCAACCTCGAGCGCGAGATCGCCGCGATCACGCGCAAGGTCGCCAAGCGGCGGGTGGAAGGGTCGACGGAGCCGGTCGAGGTGACACCCGAGCTGGTAGGCGAGCTCCTGGGCGCCCCCCGCTTCCTGGTGGAAGAGCTCGAAGAGCGCACCCGCGTGCCCGGCGTGGCCGTTGGCCTGGCCTGGACGGCGGCGGGCGGCGACATCCTCTTCATCGAGGCGACACGCATGAAGGGGGGCAAGACGCTCACGCTCACCGGCCAGCTGGGAGACGTGATGAAGGAGTCGGCGCAGGCCGCGCTGTCGTGGGTACGCTCGCACGCCGTAGATCTCGGCATCCGGTCCGATTTCTGGGACACGTCGGACATCCACGTCCACATCCCGGCTGGCGGCATCCCCAAGGACGGTCCCTCGGCCGGCGTGACCATGGTCACGGCGCTGGCCTCGCTGATGAGCCAGCGGCCCGTCAAGCCGCGGCTGGCGATGACGGGAGAGGTGACGCTATCCGGCCGCGTCCTCGCGGTGGGCGGCGTCAAGGAGAAGGTGCTCGCGGCCCGGCGCGCGGGGGTCCGCACGCTCATCCTGCCGCGACGGAACGAGAAGAACCTGCTCGAGGACGTCCCGCCGCAGGCGCGTGAGGGGATGACCTTTCACCTCGTCGATTCCATCGACCAGGTGCTCAGCCTCGCCCTGGAGGAGCCAATTTTGCGAG
>Ga0180085_1000871_pt1 | contig 10248 bp, 8 predicted proteins | sample EasRiv730_16_10D_FD_123013 | JGI IMG/M metagenome (GOLD analysis project Ga0180085, IMG submission 123013) | Soil microbial communities from meander-bound floodplain in the East River, Colorado, USA - East River metaG ERMLT730_16_10D | ecosystem: Environmental > Terrestrial > Soil > Floodplain ... | reverse complement strand
TTCACCACGTCGAAATTCTTCTTCGCCTACGGGCTCGAGCACGGCTTGCTCGCGCCCCTCGCGATGGGCATAACGTCGATTCTGAGCGCGGACTGGCCCGACGCCGACGCTGTCATCGGCATCGTCGAGCGACACCGCCCGCAAGCGATGTTCAGCGTCCCGACCATTTATCGGCGCCTGCTCGCGGAGCCGGCGGCGCGGCTTGCGCCGTTGCGCGAAGTGCGCCACTTCGTTGCCGGCGGCGAGCGCCTTTCGCCGCAGCTGGTGCAGCAGTGGCGCGCGGCGGTCGACGGCGAGCTGCTCAATCTGTACGGCATGTCCGAGGGATTCTGCGCGTGCATGATGACGCCCCCGGGCACCTCCGACGGCCTGCGCACCGGCAAGCCGTTCCCGATCGCCGAGGTGCGGCTCGTCGACGGCGACGGCGCCGAGCCGGCGCCGGGCGAGCCCGGCGTGCTCTGGCTGCGTCATCCGGCGCAGGCGCGCGGCTACGCGAACCTGCCCGAGGATACGCAGAGCCAGTTCCGCGACGGCTGGTTCTGCTCGCGCGATCTTTTCGTGCGCGACGCGGAGGGCTTCTACATCCACCAGGGGCGCAGCGACGAGCTCATCAAGGTGGCCGGCCAGTGGGTGTGGCCCAGCGAGCTGGAACAGGCGGCGCTCGCGGCTGGCGGTGTCGCGGAAGCGGTATGCGTCCCGGTGTCCGACGGCGAAGGCTTGCAGCGCCTCGCGCTCTTCGTTACCGCGCGCGGCGAAGAAGACGCGGCGCGCGCCGCGGCCGGCGCCTGCGAGCGGCTGCCGCGCCACAAGCGCCCGAAGTGGATCCGCGCGGTCGCCGAGCTGCCGCGCACCGCGACCGGCAAGGTGCAGCGCTACAAGCTGCGCGAAATCCTGGAGTCCGAGCTCCAGCGCAACGGCTAGAATTCGCCCTTTTCGAGGATTTTCATGGGTCACGCAATTCCCCTGTGGAGCCCGCCGGCGCTGCCGGTCGCCGGCACCGCCGACAGCTTTCCGGTCCGCCGCATCTTCTGCGTCGGCCGCAACTACGCCGAGCACCAGAAGGAGATGGGCGGCGACGGCCGCGAGCAGCCGTTTTTCTTCATCAAGAGCGCGCACGCGCTCGTTCCGGGCGGCGGCGAAGTGCGCTACCCGGCCAAGACCGCCAACTATCACTACGAAACCGAGCTCGTGGTCGCGCTCGCGAAGGGCGGGCGCCGTATCGACGCGAAGCGCGCCAACGACCACGTCTTCGGCTATGCGGTCGGTCTCGATATGACGCGTCGCGACCTGCAGCAATGGGGCAAGGACCACGGCCGGCCCTGGGATTTCGGCAAGGATTTCGACCAGGCCGCGCCCTGCGGCGCGCTCGTGCCGGCGGCGAAGATCGGCCACCCCGCGCGCGGCGCGATCTGGCTCACCGTCAACGGCAAGCAGCGCCAGCGCGCGGATCTCGGCGACATGATCTGGTCGGTGCCCGAGCAGATCGCCTATCTCTCCGAGTACTACACGCTCGAGCCCGGCGACCTCATCTACTCCGGAACTCCGGCGGGCGTCGGCCCGGTGAAGCCCGGCGACGAGCTGCATGCCGGAATCGACGGCGTCGGCGAGCTCAAGGTGAAAATCCTGCCGGCCTTGTGAAGCTGTACACATACTTCCGCAGCTCGGCTGCCTTTCGCGTCCGCATCGCCCTCAACCTGAAGGGGCTCTCGTACGAGCCCGTTTTCGTCCACCTCGCCAAGGGTGAGCATCGCAAGCCGGAATACGGAAAGGTCAACCCTCAGGCGCTCCTGCCGACGCTTGTCCTCGACGATGGAACGCAGCTCACCCAATCGCTGGCGATCATGGAGTATCTGGAGGACAAGCACCCACAGCCGGCGCTGCTGCCCAAGGACGCCCTTGGCCGAGCGCGGGTGCGCTCGCTTTCAGACCTTATCGCGTGCGAGATCCATCCCCTCAACAACCTGCGCACGCTGCAATACCTCAAGCGACAGCTCGGGCAGAGCGAAGAACAGGTCAATGCCTGGTACCGCCACTGGATCGCCGACGGGCTCGCCAAGCTCGAAGCCGATCTCGCGCGGGGCGAGACCCGGAAGTTCAGCCATGGCGATTCGCCCACCATGGCCGACTGCTGCCTTGTGCCGCAGATTTTCAACGCCAAGCGCTATAGCTGCGAGCTCGCGCCATATCCGATTACCATGCGCGTGTTCGAACAGTGCATGAAGCTCGAAGCCTTCGACCGCGCGCAGCCCGCGAAACAACCCGACGCAGAGTGAAGCGCCCATGGGCAAGCCGAACGACTACGACGACATCCCGGGTACCACGGTGTTCGACGCGCAGCGCTCGCGGCAGGGCTACCACCTGAATATGTTCTGCATGTCGCTCATGAAGGCCGAGAACCGCGCGGCCTTCCTGGCAAACGAGCGGGCCTATCTCGACCGCTACCCCATGACCGAGGAGCAGAAGCAGGCGGTGCTCGACCGCGACTGGAACCGCATGATCCGCCTCGGCGGCAACATCTACTTCCTGGCGAAGCTTTTCTTCACCGACGGCAAGTCGTTCCAGTACGTGGCCGCCATCATGACCGGGAGCTCCCAGGAGCAGTACGCGCAGATGATGCTGAACGGCGGCCGCCCGGTGAAGGGCAACCGTTACAAGAGGGAGTGGGAGAACAGGAAAGCGAAGCGGCCGGGGGCTGCGCGTGGCTAGGATCATCGGCGGCGTCACCACCTCGCACGTGCCGGCGATCGGCGCGGCGCTCGACAACGGCAAGAGCGGCGAGCCGTACTGGAAGAAGGTGTTCGACGGCTACGAGCGCTCCAAGGAATGGATCCGCAAGGCGAAGCCCGACGTCATCGTGCTCGTCTACAACGATCACGCCTGCGCATTCTCGCTCGAGGTCATCCCGACCTTCGCCCTAGGTTGCGCGGCGGAGTTCCCGATCGCCGACGAGGGCTGGGGCCCGCGCCCGGTGCCGAAGGTCGTCGGCCACCCCGAGCTCGCCGCGCACATCGCGCAGTCGGTGATCCTCGAGGAGTTCGACCTCACCATCGTCAACAAGATGGACGTGGACCACGGGCTCACCGTGCCGCTGTCGCTGATGTTCGGCCAGCCGAAGGAATGGCCCTGCCGGGTGATCCCGCTGGCGGTGAACGTGGTGGTCTACCCGCCACCCACGGCGCGGCGCTGCTACAAGCTCGGGCGCGCGCTGCGCAAGGCGATCCGCTCCTACGATGAGGACCTGCGCGTGATGGTGTTCGGCACCGGCGGCATGTCGCACCAGGTGCAGGGGCCGCGCGCCGGGCTGATCAACAGCAAGTACGACCGCCACTTCCTCGACCTGATGACCCGGGAGCCGAAAGCGCTCACCCGGATTACGCACCTCGAGCTGCTGCGCGAGACGGGCTCCGAGGGCATCGAGCTGGTGATGTGGCTCATCATGCGCGGCGCCCTGGACGACCGGGTGCGCGAAGTGCACCGTTTCTATCACGTGCCCGCCTCGAACACCGCGGTCGGGCACCTCATCCTGGAAAACGTCAAATGAAAGTCTGCGTGGCAGGGCAGGGCGCGTTCGGGCAGAAGCACCTCGAGGCGATCCAGAACATCAAGGGCGTGGAGGTCATCTCGCTCGCCGGCGGCAACCCGGAAGCCACCCGCGAGGTGGCGCAGAAGTTCAAGATCCCGCACTGGACGAGCGATCTTTCCGAGAGCCTCAAGCAACCCGGGCTGGAGGCCGTGATCCTCGCCACCCCGACCCAGATGCACGCGCGCCAGGCCATCCAGTGCATGCGCGCTGGCAAGCACGTGCAGGTCGAGATTCCCATGGCCGACAAGCTCGCCGACTCGCGCGAGATCCTCAAGGTGCAGAAGGAGACCGGCCTCGTCGCCATGGGCGGCCACACGCGCCGCTTCAACCCGAGCCACCAGTGGGTGCGCCGGAAGATCCTCGCCGGGGAGCTCAAGCTGCAGCACCTCGTGGTGCAGACCTTCTTCTTCCGGCGCACCAACATGAACGCGGCGGGCAAGCCGCGCAGCTGGACCGACCACCTGCTCTGGCACCACGCCTGCCACACGGTGGATCTGTTCGCCTACCAGGCGCGCGAGCCGATCGCCAAGGCGCGCGCGGTGCAGGGGCCGATGCACCCGACCCTCGGCATCGCCATGGACATGAGCATCCAGATGACCACGCCCTCGGGCGTGGTGTGCTCGCTCGCCCTGTCGTTCAACAACGACGGGCCGCTCGGGACGTTCTTCCGCTACATCTGCGACAACGGCACTTACATCGCGCGCTACGACGATCTGTTCGACGGCAAGGACAACAAGATCGACGTATCGAAGGTCGATATCTCGATGAACGGCATCGAGCTGCAGGACCGGGAGTTCTTTGCCGCGATCCGAGAGAAACGCGAGCCCAATGCGAGCGTCGCGCAGTGCCTGCCGGCGATGGAAACGCTCGACCGTCTGGAGAAGAGCCTGTCGGCTCCTTGAACGCTACCTGGCGAGAAACAGCGCCTTGACCTCGTCGGGGATCTGCTGGCCCTTCAGCGGCGTGCCGGGCCCGTTGATATAGCGGCCCCACACGCGCTTCTCGCTGCCTTTCGCGAGGGTCGTGCCGTCGCTGCGCACGATGTCATGCGCGACGACGAAGGAGGCGCCACCGAAGCGCGCGATGCGCGAGCGCACCTCGCAGCGATCGCCATGCTGCGCGGGGGCCAAGAACTGGCAGTCGGCGCCCACCAGCGGCATTGCGAGATGCTCGTCGCGCATGCGCTTCGGCCCATAGCCGACCGAGCCCATGAAGGCCCACGTCGCCGCATCCATCCAGCGGAAATACGTCGGGTAGAAGATGATGCCGGCGGGATCGCAGTCGCCCCAATGAACCTCGCACGGAAAATGGCCGACGATCGACCGGAACTCGCTCATCCCGATCGATTATAAGCCGTTGACAGATCAGGACTTGATGGGCAGAATCCCACGCGCCGCGCCGATTTGATGCTCAGCTTGCGGGCGCGTTACAAATACCGCTAAAGAGACGCGCTCCGAAGCCCGTTCTCTGCGCAAGCCGAGCGGGCTTTTTGCTTTCAACGATGGAAAAACTCGAAGCGCTCCTGCGCGAAAAAATTCTGCTGCTCGACGGCGCCATGGGCACCATGATCCAGCGCGCCCGGCTTGCCGAAGAGGACTACCGCGGCGCGCGCTTCCGCGACTGGCCGCGCGAGCTGCGCGGCAACAACGATCTGCTCTCGCTCACGCAGCCGCGCCTGGTGCGCGACATCCACGCCCAGTACCTGCAGGCCGGCGCCGACCTCATCGAGACCAACACCTTCAATTCGACTGCGATCGCGCTCGCTGATTACGGCATGCAGTCGCTCGCCCGCGAGTTCAATCGCGCAGCCGCGCGGCTGGCGAGCGAGGCCGCGCGCGAATGGGAATCGCGCACGCCCGGGCAGCCGCGCTTTGTCGCCGGCGTGCTCGGGCCGACCAATAAGACTGCATCGATCTCGCCGGACGTCAACGATCCGGGATTTCGCGCGGTGAGCTTCGACGAGCTGGTCAGCGCCTACGCCGAGGCAATCGCGGGCCTGCTCGAGGGCGGCGTCGATCTGCTGCTCGTCGAGACGGTATTCGACACCCTGAACGCCAAGGCGGCGCTCTTCGCGATCGAGCAAACGTTTGCCGAGCAGTCTCGGCGGCTGCCTGTGATCGTGTCGGGGACGATCACCGACGCCTCGGGACGCACGCTCTCCGGACAGACGGCGGAGGCGTTCTACAACTCGGTGCGCCACGCCAGGCCGCTTGCGGTGGGCTTGAACTGCGCGCTCGGCGCGAAAGAGCTCAGGCCCTACGTCGAAGAGCTGGCGAGGATCGCCGAAAGCTACGTCTCGTGCCACCCGAATGCCGGACTGCCCAACGCTTTCGGCGAGTACGAGGACACCCCGGAGTCGATGGCTGCCCAGACGGCGGAGTGGGCGCTATCAGGCTGGCTCAACATCGCGGGCGGCTGCTGCGGCACCACGCCCGAGCATATCCGCGCCATGGGCGAAGCCCTGCGTCCGCTCGCCCCGCGCCGCATCCCGCAAAGACCCCCTGCCTTGCGTCTCGCGGGCCTGGAGCCGCTCAACGTCGACGACCAGTCGCTCTTCGTCAACATCGGCGAGCGCACCAATGTCACCGGATCGCGCGCGTTCGCGCGGCTCGTGCTTGCCGGCGATTATGCCGGCGCCCTCGCGGTCGCGCGCCAGCAGGTCGAGAACGGCGCGCAGGTGATCGACGTCAACATGGACGAGGCGATGCTCGACTCCGAGAAGGCGATGAGCACGTTCCTATGCCTCGTCGCCGCCGAGCCCGACATCGCTCGCGTGCCGGTAATGATCGACAGCTCGAAATGGAGCGTGATCGAGGCCGGGCTGAAATGCGTGCAGGGCAAGCCGATCGTGAACTCGATCTCATTAAAGGAGGGCGAGGAGCCGTTCCTGCGCCAAGCGGCGCTTTGCCGGATGTACGGCGCCGCGGTGGTGGTCATGGCCTTCGACGAGAAGGGCCAGGCCGATACGCTGGAGCGGCGCACCGCGGTCTGCCGCCGCGCCCACGAGCTTCTCACCGCGCGCGCCGGTTTTGCCCCCGAGGACATCGTCTTCGACCCGAACATCTTCGCCATCGCCACCGGCCTCGAAGAGCACGCCCGCTACGCGATCGACTATCTCGAGGCGGTGCGCTGGATCCGCGCCAACCTGCCGCAGGCCAAGGTCTCGGGCGGCGTGTCGAACCTGTCGTTCTCTTTCCGCGGCAATGACGCGGTGCGCGAGGCAATGCATACCGCGTTCCTGTATCACGCGATCCGCGCCGGCCTCTCAATGGGCATCGTGAACGCCGGGCAGCTCGGGGTCTACGAGCAGATCGACCCCGACCTCCTCCTGCGCGTGGAGGATGTGTTGTTCGACCGGCGGCCCGACGCCACCGAGCGGCTGGTCGAATTCGCCGCGACGGTGAAATCCGGGGCGCGGGAGAGCACGAAGGACGAAGCCTGGCGCGGCGGCAGCGTGGAACAGCGCCTGGCGCATGCGCTGGTCAATGGCGTCTCGAGCCACATCGTCGCCGACACGGAGGAGGCGCGGCGCAAGTTCGCGCGGCCGATCGAGGTCATCGAGGGCCCGCTGATGGACGGCATGAACGTGGTCGGCGATCTGTTCGGCGCGGGCAAGATGTTCCTGCCGCAGGTGGTGAAGTCGGCGCGCGTCATGAAGCAGGCGGTGGCGCACCTCGTCCCGTACATCGAGGCGGAAAAGGCGAAGAGCGGGGAGGCGGGCCGCGCGAAGGGACGCCTCGTGCTCGCCACCGTGAAGGGCGACGTGCACGACATCGGCAAGAACATCGTCGCGGTGGTGCTCCAATGCAACAACTACGAGGTGGTCAACCTCGGCGTGATGGTCCCTGCCGAGATCATCCTCGAGACGGCGCGGCGCGAGAACGCCGACGCGATCGGCCTTTCCGGGCTGATCACGCCCTCGCTCGAGGAAATGGCCCATGTCGCGCGCGAGATGGAGCGCGCCCACCTCAAGCTGCCGCTTCTGATCGGCGGCGCCACGACTTCGCGCGCGCATACCGCGGTCAAGATCGCGCCGAATTACTCCGGCCCCGTGGTCTACGTGCCGGATGCCTCGCGCAGCGTTCCCGTGGTGCAGAACCTGCTCGCCGCAAAGCCCGAGGCCTACTTCGCCGAGGTGCGCGCCGACTACGAGCGCATCCGCGCCCAGCACCGCGACAAGAAAGGCCCTGGGCCCTTGCACACGCTCGCGCGCGCCCGGGAGCTTGGTTTGAAAACCGACTGGCGCGCTTACGTGCCCCCCGCACCCGCCAAGCCGGGAGTGACGGTCCTGCGGCGCTACCCGCTGGCGGAGCTCGTCGGCTACATCGACTGGGGGCCGTTTTTCCAGGCGTGGGAGCTGTCCGGACCGTACCCCAAGATCCTCCAAGACCCGGTGGTGGGCGAGGCCGCGCGCAAACTCTTCGCCGAGGCGCAGGAGATGCTCGCGCGCATCGGGCGCGAAAACCTGATCGAGGCGAACGGCGTGTTCGCGCTCTATCCCGCGGCACAGGCGAATGCGGACGACATCGAGATCTACGCCGACCAAGAGCGCCGCAAGCTCCTGATGACGTGGCACAACCTGCGCCAGCAGAACCACAAGCCGGAAGGGCGCGCGAACCTGTGCCTTGCCGATTTCGTTGCGCCGAAGGCGAGCGGGGTGCGCGACTGGATCGGCGCCTTCGCCGTGTCCGCGGGCGGGATCGAGGCCCGCGTCGCCGAGCTCGAGAAGCGCGGCGACGATTACAACGCGATTATGCTCAAGGTGCTGGCCGACCGGCTCGCCGAGGCGTTCGCCGAGCGGCTACACGAACGCGTGCGTCGCGAGTTCTGGGGCTATGCGCGGGAGGAGCGCCTCGGAGCCGCCGAGCTGATCGCCGAGCGCTATCGCGGCATCCGCCCCGCGCCCGGCTATCCCGCGTGTCCCGATCACACCGCAAAGGGCGCGCTCTTCCGGCTGCTCGACGCGGAGAAAAATGCCGGCATGAAGCTCACCGAGTCCTTCGCCATGCTGCCCGCGTCCGCGGTGTCCGGGTTCTATCTGTCGCATCCGGAAGCGAGTTACTTCGCGGTCGGCAAGATCGGGCGCGACCAGGTCGACGATTACGCGCGCCGCGCCGGCATGACGGTCGCCGAGGCGGAGAAGTGGCTCGCGCCCTATCTTGCTTATGAACTCGAAACCGCACCCTTATAATCGCGCGCATGGGAAAAGGCGATAAACGCACGCGGCGCGGCAAGATCTACAAAGGCAGCTACGGCAAAAAGCGGCCGCACCGCGCGAAACCGAAGCCGAAGAAAACCTAGCTTTCCTCGCGCCGCCCGACCGGCAGCCCGAGCGCCTTGAGCTTGCGGTAGAGGTGCGTGCGCTCGAGGCCCGAGCGCTCGGCCACGCGCGACATGCTGCCGTTCTCGCGCGCCAGCAGGTGCTCGAAGTACACGCGCTCGAAGGCCTCGCGCGCCTCGCGGTAGGGACGGTCGAACGCCACTTCGGGCAGCGTGCCCGGCACCGCGCGCGCGGCGAGCGCCCGCTCGACATCCTCGAGCTGGATCTCCTCTTCGAGCGCGCTCAGCGCCAGGTCCTTCACCACGCTCTCGAGCTCGGCGAGGTTACCGGGCCAGCCGTGGTGGCGCAGCGCGTTCAGCGCCGCGATGGCGAAGCGGCGCGCCGGGCAGACGCGCGCTTCGACGAGCTGCGCGAGCATGAGCGACGCCAGGTCGGGCACGTCTTCGGCGAAGTCGCGCACCGCGGGCAGCTTGAGCGTCAGCTCCCCCAGGCGCGCGGCAAGGTCGGGATCGAAATCGCACTTCTCCGAGAGGGTGCGCACGTCGAGCGGCGAGAAGGACACCAGGCGCGCGCGGTGCTTCTCGGCGCGCGGCAGCAGGAACTCCAGGTTGCGCTGCTCGGCGTGGCCCAGCCGGCTCAAGTCCGCGATGAAGAGGATGCCGCCCGCGGCCTTCCCCAAGAGCTCCGAAGGCGGCTGCGACAGCATCTCGCCACCGGCGAGGAATGGCGCGCCCGGCGCCGCGAGCAGGCGCGCGAAGAGCTCTGCGCGCATGCCGCGCTCGCCGCGCAGGAGCAGCGGCGCGCCCGAGCCTGCGAGCTGAGCCAGCCGCTTCTTCGCCTCGGCAAGCGCCGGCGCGCGACCGAGCGCGGCGATCGAGAGCTCCGGCGCCGCCGCGGTCTCGGGATTGCGCAGCGCACGCTTCACCGTGGCGAGCAGGCGCTGCAGCGCGATCGGCTTTTCCAGGAAATCGAGCGCGCCGATGCGCGTCGCTTCGACCGCGGTTTCGATCGTGGCGTGCCCCGACATCATCACCACCGGCATGGTGAGCTGCCCGCTCGCCGCCCACTCCTTCAGCAGCGTGATGCCGTCGGCGTCGGGCATCCAGATATCGAGCAGCACCAGGTCCGGCCGCGCGCGCTCGCGCAGCCGGCGCGCGTCGCCCGCGCTTTCGGCCAGCATCACCTGGTGGCCCTCGTCGGCGAGGATCTCGGAAAGCAGTTCGCGGATGCCGATCTCGTCGTCGACGACCAGGATCTGGGCCATGGGCTAGGCCGCCTTCGCGAGCGGCAGCAGCACGCTGACCGAAGCGCCGCTTTGCGGCCGGTTCTCGATCGTCACCGCGCCGTGATGCTCGTCGACGATCTTCTTCACGATCGCGAGGCC
>Ga0180085_1000870_pt1 | contig 10257 bp, 7 predicted proteins | sample EasRiv730_16_10D_FD_123013 | JGI IMG/M metagenome (GOLD analysis project Ga0180085, IMG submission 123013) | Soil microbial communities from meander-bound floodplain in the East River, Colorado, USA - East River metaG ERMLT730_16_10D | ecosystem: Environmental > Terrestrial > Soil > Floodplain ... | reverse complement strand
GACAACTGAGGGGCAGGTGGCGACTGGCCGCTTTTCTTGTGCTGCGTCGAGCCGGGCGGTAAGATGTTCCTGCGCTGCCTTGGGCATCATGCGTCCGGAGGCCCCGCGATGGCTATCCGCTCCCACCACGGCTTTACGATCATCGAGCTATTGGTCGCAATTGCGATCATCGGTCTCTTGATCGCGCTCCTCTTGCCGGCAATTCAGGCGGCTCGTGAATCGGCCCGTCGGGCTCAGTGTCAGAACCATTTGCGGCAGTGGGGCCTGGCATTGCACACGCACGAAGGGACGTACGGCCAATTTCCCGCCGGCTATCGGATCGTCCCGCCCACGGGCACCGTCTTCGCCCAGCTGCTGCCGTTCGTCGAACAGGAAACGCTCCGCTACAACCGCATGAAGAACTGGGACGATCCGGTCAATCGCCAGGCGGTCCAGTCTCGTCTGTCAATATTGATCTGTCCCTCCGCGCCGTCGGGTAATCGGTTCGACAGCGCGTTTCCCGACATCCTTCCCGCCGCCGGCGATTACGCTCCGACGCATGGCGTGAACGCCAAATACTGCCGCATCGCCGGTTGGCCGCTCTATGACCCGCCCGATGAAAACGGCCTGTTGATCTACCAGCCGCTGCGGGCCGCCGATGTAATCGATGGCCTGTCGCAGACAATCACGCTGGTCGAAGATGCCGGCCGGCCCGAGCTGTGGCGCGTCGGCCGCCGCCGAGCCGCCGGAATTGCGCCCGACGCCGGCTGGGCCGATCCGAACTACGAGATCGCCCTCGACGGCTCCGACTACCTGACCACCGGTCCCGGCCAGGAACTGGGCCCGTGCGTGATGAACTGCACAAACAACAATGAGGCGTACAGCTTTCACACCGGCGGCGCGAACTTGCTCTTTGCCGATTCGGCCGTCCGGCTGGTGTCGGACCAGATCGATCCCAGGATCTTTGCTGCCCTGACAACCCGGGCGAGCAAGGATGTCGTCAATGGATCTTACTAGCCAGAAGCTTCAGCGACGCTCCCAATCTGCACGAGTTGATTCAAGCTGCCGCTGCGGAAGCCTTCCAGATCGAGCGTCACGAACTTGAAGCCCAGCCGGCGAAATTCATCGGCCAGCTCTTGCCGCTGCCCTGTCTCGATCAGCCGCGATAACTCCGCCAGCGGCACCTCGATCCGGGCCAGATAGCCTTTATGGAAGCGGACGCGGAACTACCGCAGCCCCAGCGTGCGGAGATACTGCTCGGCCCGGTCGATCATCGCCAGCCGCTCGGGCGTCACTCGTTCGCCGTACGCGATCCGGCTTGAGAGGCAGGGTGTGGCCGGCTTATCCCAGACGGGCAGGCCCCAATCGGCGGCGAGCTGGCGAACGTCGGCCTTCGTCAAGCCGCAATCGGCGAGCGGGCTGACGATTCGATGATTCGCGGCCGCCTGCATGCCCGGTCGATAATCGCCCAGGTCATCGGCATTGGCCCCGTTCACGATTGCCTGCACGCCCAGCCGGGGCAGCAGTTCCGCCAGTCGCGAGTACAACTCGGTTTTGCAGTGGAAGCAGCGATCGGGCGCATTGCGGGCATAGTCGTCGCAGTCGAACTCGTGCGTGTCGATCACGAGGTGGCGAATGCCGATCAGCCGGGCGAGTTCTTCCGCCTGCTCGCGCTCGCCGCTGGCCAGGCTGGCGCTCGCGCCTGTGACGGCGACGGCTCGCTCACCCAGCGCCACGGCCGCCCCCTTGGCCACGACCGCGCTATCAACGCCGCCCGAAAAGGCCACGGCACAGCTTTCCAGGCAGCCGATGGCTGCCAAGAGTGCGTCGCGCTTCGCTTCCAGACTTCGCATGTCTCCATCATAGGGCGCTGGGCCGACAAAAAAAGGACAAGCCAGGCGCTTGTCCTGCAAAAACCGACGATCGCTCCAAGGAATTGCCGTGGCCCCGCGAATGTGAGAGCCCGCATGGTAAAGGTGGGCACCTAAGCCCGGGGGAGCGTTAACCGAATTGCTTCGGGTGGACGCGCCTTCCGAGCCATTGGTCGGCACCCCTGCGGTGCTGTATCGGCTCCCCAGCATGTGGCGAGTCAGCACGAGCATAGCAGAGCAGTCGTCAGCGGCGGGATCGTAGCGGCGACGCGCGACGTGGGCAAGGCGAATTCAGCGTGCTCAAACGAATGCCATCGCGAGGGCGGCGATGGCGTACATGGTGATGACCAGGGCTGCGACCCACGACAGCCGTCGGCGATAGCGCGCGGGCCAGGCCGGATCGGCAATCGCCCGCCCCAGCATCGCGATCCGCGACAGGGCCGAGGGATGCAGCCACAGCGACCAGCGGCTCTCGCGGCCGCGGCCGACGATCTTGACCAGCGCGCGGGCGAACGACTCGGCAGCCGCCCGATCGACCTGCCCGCCGGGCCAGATGCAGGTAGCCAGGTCCGCGTCGTGCTCGAGCCACCGCGAATAGCGGCCGACGACGAGAATCGCATAGGCCGCCAAACCGGCCGGTGCGAGGAGCGAAAGTTGGAGCGACTCGCTCCAGCCGGCGCGAGACAGTGGATCGGAAAGGGCGGCGAACAGGCCCGGCAAAGCTTGCTTGACGGCCATCCAAACGACAAGCGGCAACGCGAGCACCAGCATTCGCAGGAGCATATGGCGGCGGGTGATATGCCCCAGCTCGTGCCGCAGCACAGCCTCGACCTCGGCCGGCGAAAGGCGCGCCAGGAGGCCGTCGGTCAGGAACACGTAGCGCAGTCTGCGGAGTACGCCGGCCACCGCGGCGTTGGCGATTTGCCCATCGGTATGCCAGACGAGGATTTCACGAACGCCGACGCGCTGGGCGCGGCAGATGGCGATCAGCCGGTCGCGCAGGGGACCCGTCGGCAGGGGCGACGTCCGCCAAATGCTCCGCAGGGCCATCGGCATCAGGACGAGCATCGCGGCCAGCACCGGCAGATAAATCCACCACCCATGCGTGGCCAGCGGCGGCCAGACGCGGGTCAGCGACTCCTGCAATCCGATCACCACGAGAGCAGGCAGCACGACCAAAGCCAGATGATGCCTGGCGTTTTGCCAGAGAAATGCCGCCAGCGACGAGTTGGGACGGCTCGCTCCGCTGGCTCGCGCGTGGGCGTTCTGCGCGGCGACTTGCAGGCGATGCATCACGGTCCATAACAGCACCAGAGGCAAGAGCACCGGCAGCAGGACCAGGATTTCATCGACGAGCGGCCACCCGCCCAGCGACCAGTCGGTCCGCACCACGCGCGGCCACTGGAGCACGTACATCGTTGCGGCGACAATCGCCAGCCACATGCCCAGAACGAGCGATTGAGTTCGCGACCAGACCCGCTCGCACTCCGTCGGACTGGGACCGTCGTCACGCGCCAGGCCGCGCAAGAGCCGCAGCGATCCGAGCGCCGCCGCCAGCGGCGCGACGAGCGTTCCGGCCAATGTAAGCGCCGCCCGCCACAGCCCGCCGCCGACCGGCTCGGCGGCGGTGGACTCGCCCTGTGCGAGGGCGCAGATCACGGCAATTAAAATGGCAAGCTGCACGCGATCGACTCCAAACCTCCTACCTCCGACTGCCCCGGACTTCAGCCTAGTCAGACTCCCCGAAATCTGCGAATGAGTGCCGAGGATTCGGATTCTGCACGGCATTCCGCCTCATGCGGGGCATGCCGGCTGCCGATGATTAGCTTTCGTATCGCCGAAACTCGCCGCAGGGATGCCAGGCCGATGTTTGACGTAAGTGTCTATTACTGTTGGTCTTGCGACGCTCACCGGAAGGCCCTAGTAGCGGCTTCCGGCCAGGCCCAATGCCCCCACTGCGGCAAGCCGCTCTCCGACGAAGACCGCCTGGCGTCGCCCACCCGCTCGCTATTGCTGCCCGTCGCTGCGCTTTCTCCCCCACGCGACCAGTTGGCCATGCCGGCGTAGCAGGTAGCAGGCACACTCGGTGTGCCGTGAGCGCTAACGGCACGCGGAGTGTGCCGGTTGATCTCGCGGTTGCATTCGCGCAGAGGCCGCTTCAGACTACAGGTCTGGAACTGATCTCTCCTTGCGCCAACTTCGATGTCCGATGAGCAGCCTGCCGATCCCGCCACGGAGTCCGATGAGGAACCCCCGCGGCAACCGGTCTGCCCGATTTGCGGCGGCAACCTGATCGAGATTCGGGCCAAACTCCAGTGCGAGCGGTGCCATACCATTCTGGAAACGTGCTGCGAAGGGGGACGGCAGTAGGGGCCAGGGGCAGGGACCGGAAGACAGGCGACAGGGGACAGGCGACAGGCGATGTCGAACTTGATGCGACTGGTTGTGGTGCTTGCTTGCTTCTCATTTGCGTCCTGTTCTGCACAAGCGGAAGCACCGCGGGATGTCGCGAAGGCAGCCGACCGCACCTACGACGACGTCGAGCGCAAGCTGCGACCGTTGGCCCAGCTGCTGGGTAAGCCGCAGCCCGGTGATTGGCTGGCCGAGCACCATGAGGATGGCCAGACGTTCGCAGAGTACCTGGCCGCGCGGCCCGTGCGGCGCTCGCAGGAGCTGACGACGATCTATCTGGTGCTGCTGGGCGATTTCACGCACGAGCAGATGCGGGTGCTCAACATCACGCGCGAGTATCTCGCGGTCTTCTATCAGACGCCGGTCAAGGTGCATCGCGAAATGCCTCTGGCCGACGTACCGGCCCGCGTCCGCCGCAAGCATCCGGCCTGGGGCATGGAACAGATTCAGACGCCGTATGTCCTCGACGAAGTGCTGAAGCCCGCGCGGCCCAAGGACGCCTTGGCCTACATCTGTTTCACGTCGAGCGATCTCTATCCCGATGATGACTGGAATTTCGTGTTCGGCCAGGCCAGCCTCCGCGACCGGACCGGTGTCTGGTCGATCTATCGCAAGGGGGATCCGGCCGAAAGCCCCGCGGCATTTCAGAAGTGTCTCATTCGGACGCTGCATACCGCTTCGCACGAAACGGGGCATATCCTCACGATTCAACATTGCACCGCCTTCGAGTGCAACATGAACGGCGTCAACAGCCTGGCTGAAGCGGACCGGCGGCCGCTGCACCTGTGCCCCGTCTGCCTGCGGAAGGTGTGCTGGAACCTGCAACTTGAGCCAGCGATGTACCTATCGCAGCTCGAAGAATTCTGTCAGCAACACGGACTGGACGACGAAGCGAAGTGGTACGCCCAGGCCCGCGAGCGGCTGGCGAAGTAGGCAGCCGACTTCAATAACCCATCCGTCGCCGGCTCTGAAGCTGCGTGTGGTCGGGAGGCGAAGGGCGCGCTCTTCCGCGGCCGAGCTGTGGCTCGTCGGCAGTTACCGCGACCAATTGCGGGACGGCCGTGACGCGGCGGCCGATTTGCAGGCTCTTGCGCATCAAGAGTTGCTGCGCCAGTTCGACCTCGGCGAAAAACTCGATCCGCCCGGCGACCTTGGCAGCGACGCAGCGGCCACCCTGAATAATGAGAGCGTTCTTGTGCATCGCGGGAACGCGCTCGGTGGTCGTAATGATCCCGGTCAAATTCAGCGGGTCGCAAGCGGAAATGAGGGCCCAGTCCGTTCCTGTCCCCTGTCCTCTGTCCCCTGTCCCCTCTGCCTGCTCGCGCAGATCACGCAGCTTCGCCACCGCCGATTCCAAAGCAAACTGCTCGCCGCCGACGCAGGCGATGAACCGGCCGCCGCGCACTTCGCCGCGCAGCTCCATGCGACGCAGGACGCGTACCAGCTCCCACCAAGGGGGCGCCGAAGCCTCGCGGGCCAGCAGATCGCGGAACACCACGCCGTAACGTGCCAGCAGCTGTCGGCACCAGCGGTCGAGCTGCTCGTCGCGCTGGGCGGAATCGACGCGACCGGGGAAGAGCGACCAGCGGCCGATCGGCGACGTGGGCCGGTGGACCATGACCTTCGAGACATAGCGCCGAGGGAGTCCCTTCGACTTGCTCGCGCCGCCGTCGATTGCTCGCACCGCGGCGAACGTGTCGGACGAGACGAGCCCCAAAGCAGCCAGTTCGCGAAGCGCCTCTTCAGTTTGGCTGGGCAACTGGCCCGTGAGCGACTTCAAGTCCTGGAAAAAGAGGGCCCCCTTGCACCGCAATGCATTGAGCACTTCCTGCGCCCCGCTGCCGGCGATATTCGCCACGTCGGACCGCTCGGTCGGCAAGAGCCAGGGCAGATCCTCGCGGAGCACCAGCGAAATGGGCATGTTGCGGGTCAGGGCCGCCATGCCGCTGCCGTCTTCGCCGTCGCGGACCGGCGGGCGAAGACGGCCCCAAACCAGCTCACCCGAGAGAAACAGGTGGTCGAGCGTCTGCGGGTCGTACTCGGCGATCCGCGGGGCGAGCACCTAGTGCTCCCACACGCCGGCCGGGAGCTCAAAGCCTTGGAGCTGGGCGATCGCCTGGCGCAGGGCTAGCTCCCCTTGCCGCCGCTCGCCGACCAGGCCGTGATGGGCCGTGAGATACTGCCAATAGACCTCAGGCGGCACCGGCTCGATGCGGCGGCGGAGCCCGTCGAGCGTCAGCCGATGAATGCGGGCCAGAAGCCGCCGTTCGCACCATTGAACTTGAGAGTCGGGGCTCGGGGTTCGGGGCTCGGGGGACGCAGGTCGGAGATCGGAAAACCTGCCGCGCATTGCGATCCCGGAGCCTTCGAGCGATTCCAGGGCTGCAAAAACGCCCGATTCGGGCAAGTGCAACTGGGTCGCCAACTCCGCTGCCGTGAGCGGTCCGCGGCACTGGATGTGTCCCCGCACGATCTCCACGCGGCCCGCGGCCGACTCCCACGCGCGCTGTATGGCCGGCGGCAATTCGAGTTCCGGCTGGACCTGAGCGCCCTGATAAACCGTTCGAACGAGCGGCCAGCGCTCGGCGGCGATCCAGAACTGCGCCTGATCAGCGGTTCTCACCATTGCCGCTCGGCCAGCGCGGGTAAGCTGACCGAGCCACTGGCTCCACGCGCGGCCCTCGTCGTCGGGCAGAACGACAAAGTTCATGAGCGCATCGTGCAGCTCGTCGGCGTCGCGAACCACGGGCCAGGCTTCCTCAGCCACCTGGGCGATCGCCAGCGGATCCAGCCTGGCCAAGTCCTTCACTTCGTCGATCGACAGTGACCGACGGGTGTTGACCGCCCGCGTGCGGCGTTCCTCCAGCGGCGCGTCGTCCAGAAACGCGTACGGATTGGCATTGAGCAGTTGGTGGCTGAACGGCGACGGCTCGCGGGTCTCGATCGGGACCAGCTCGACGCGGCCCGCCTTCACGTCGGCCAAAAGGTTCAGCCAGCGATCGACGTCCATGGCTTCGGTCAGGCAATCGTGCATGGTCTGCCGCACCAGCGGATGATCGGGAATCTCGACATCGCCGTGATGGTTTTCCAGGCAGCCGACGGTCTCCGGAAAGGCCGCGGCCAGGAGATCTTCGCTGCGGAACTTTTGCAAAAACGGCGGCACCCGCTTGCCCCCGTTGGTGCGAAGCACGGCCAGGGCCCGCGTAACGTTCCACCGCCAGCGGACGCCGAACATGGGGACGGCCAGGAGCGCCTGCTCGAGGAGATGCCGCCCGTTCTGCGGATTGAGCATCGCGAACAGGCTGTCGATCGGGAAGCTGTGCTGCGGGCTGAGCGACAGGACGACGCCGTTGTCGTCGGCAGCCGCTTGCAGCTCGAAATCGAAGCTGCGACAAAAGCGCTTGCGGAGGGCGAGGCCCCAGGCTTTATTGATCCGCGCCCCGAGCGGCGAGTGGATTACCAGTTGCATCCCGCCCGATTCGTCAAAGAACCTTTCGAACAGAATCCGCTCGCACGTCGGGACCATGCCGACCGCGGCCTGCTGGGCGGCGACGTAGCGAACCGCCTGTGCGGCGGCATCGGCCCCGCAGCCGGTAACGGCGGTGAGCCAGGCGAGCGGGTCGCAGGAGAGTTCAGGGTTCAGGGTTCGGGGTTCAGGAGAATGCGGATTGCGGATTGCGGATTGCGGAGTAGCAGAGACCGTCTGTCCGGCTGCTGACTTCCAATCTCCAGCCTTGGAACTCTGAACTCTGAACTCTGAACTCTGAACTTTGACTTCTGAACTCCGATCTCTGTTCTCTGAATCCTGAACCCTGAACCCTGAACCCTGAACCCTTTCGGCAATCTCCCGCCTCAGCTCCGACAGCTCGTGCGACAGCTCGATCGTGCGGCCGGGGGCTTCGCCCAGCCAAAAGGGAATCGTGGGCGGAGCGCCGTGCGCGTCGGCGACGATCACTTCGCCGGAGGTGACCTGCCGGATGCGCCACGACGTGTTGCCCAAGAGAAAGATGTCGCCCGCCATGCTTTCCACGGCGAAGTCTTCATCGACGGTCCCCACGAACGTTTTCTCACCCTCAACGACGACGCGGAATTCGCCGCGCTCGGGAATGGCGCCGCCCGACGTGATCGCGGCCAGGCGGGCCTGGCGGCGGGCCCGCAAGCGGCCATTGATCTGGTCGCGATGGAGATAGGCCCCCGCTTTCGTGCCCGGTTTCACGCCATCAGCCAGCATCTTCACGATCGCGTCAAAGTCGGCCCGCGAGAGGTCACGATAAGGCCAGGCCCGGCGGAACTGGTCAAAAAGCTGCGTTTCGTCCCATTCTTCGCAGGCCACGGCGGCGACAATCTGCTGGGCGAGAATGTCGAGCGGGGCGACCGGAATCTCGATCCGGTCGAGCCGGCCCAACCGAACGGCGCGGATCAGTGCCAGACTCTCCAACAGCTCGTCGCGCGTGAGCGGGAAGAGGCGGCCTTTGGGCAAGGCCCCGACGGCATGCCCCGAGCGGCCGACTCGCTGGAGGAACGTGGCGATGGAGCGAGGCGAACCGATCTGGCAGACGAGGTCGATGTAGCCGATGTCGATTCCCATTTCGAGCGAGGCGGTGGCGACGATCGCCTTGAGCCGGCCCGATTTGAGCCGTTGTTCGGCATCGAGGCGAATCTCGCGCGAGAGGCTGCCGTGGTGGCTGGCGATCGCGTCGTCGCCAAGCTGCTCGGTCAGGCGGTGCGCGATCCGCTCGGCCATCCGCCGCGTGTTGACGAAGACCAGCGAGCTGCGATGGGACTGGATGAGCTGCATCAGCCGCTCATAGACCTCGCCCCAATGCTCATTCGAGCAGACCGCAGCGAGCTCTGTGGCCGGCAGTTCCAGGTCGAGGTCGAGGTTGCGGACGTGGCCCGTATCGATGATGACAGGAGAGGGTTCAGGGTTCAGGGTTGGGGGTTCAGGAGCTGAAGGACTGCGAGGCTGGAGACCTGGGACCAGGGGTAAGTCTGAACCCTGAACCCTGAACCCTGAACCCTGGCCCACGAGAAACTGCCCGATCTCGTCGATTGGCTTTTGTGTCGCGGACAGGCCGATGCGGGTCGGCGGTGTTTCGCATAGCACGTCGAGGCGGGCGAGCGAGATCGCCAGGTGGCTGCCGCGCTTATCGCGGGCCAGCGCGTGAATCTCATCGACGATGACGGTCCGAGTCGATTTCAGCAGCTCGCGGCTCTTGGCCGAAGTGAGCAGCAGGTAGAGCGACTCGGGAGTCGTGACGAGAATGTGCGGGGGCCGGCGGAGCATCGCCTGCCGCTCGGCCGCGGGGGTGTCGCCCGTGCGGACGGCAGTGCGTAGGGGCAACTCGCCCAATCCGGCCGCGGCGGCCAGCTCGCTGATTTCGGCCAGCGGCGCCACCAAGTTCCGCTGGATGTCGTTGCTCAGGGCTTTGAGCGGCGAAACATAGACGACTTCAATCCCGTCTGGCAGCGTCCCCTCGATCCACTTCCGCAGCAGCCGATCGAGGCAGACCAGAAACGCGGCCAGCGTCTTTCCCGAGCCGGTTGGGGCCGCGATCAGCGTGTGCCGGCCGGCGGCAATGTGCGGCCAGCCTTGCAACTGCGGCTCGGTCGGCACGCCGAAGCGGCCGGTGAACCACTGGCGAATCAGCGGATGGAAGAGATCGAGTGACATACGTCCGTGCGGAGGAGGCGTCGCCGAATTTTGCGGGCCTGGGGCAGAAGAAACGCGGGGTTATGCACAATTGTACGTTGCCGGGCAAGGGCGCGAAAAGCCCGGTCGGATGACGATTGCGCGGCGCTCACTGCGGCTCGTGGATCGGCAGCGTAATCAATATCTCGGCGCCCGTGGCCGGCGAGCCCACTTCGATCGAACCGCCGTGCGCTTCCGCAGCCTGCTTGGCGACAGCAAGGCCCAAGCCGATTCCTTCCGGCTTGCCGGTCACGAATGGTTCGAACAACCGCGCTGCCACTTCGGAGGGAGGGCCGGGACCGG
>Ga0180085_1000869_pt1 | contig 10272 bp, 8 predicted proteins | sample EasRiv730_16_10D_FD_123013 | JGI IMG/M metagenome (GOLD analysis project Ga0180085, IMG submission 123013) | Soil microbial communities from meander-bound floodplain in the East River, Colorado, USA - East River metaG ERMLT730_16_10D | ecosystem: Environmental > Terrestrial > Soil > Floodplain ... | reverse complement strand
TGGGGCATCCCGCCCCCCTTCCTGTGCTCGCCGTCGCCACGACCGGCGTGGCCGCCATGTCCGAGCTGCTGGTCCACGCCATTGAGCCGGTGACCGCCGGCACGGGCATCTCACAGGCGTTTTTGGGGCTCATCCTGATCCCGATTATCGGCAACGCCGCCGAGCATGCCGCGGCGATCGTCGTGGCGCGGAAGGGCCAAATCGATCTCGCGCTGCAGATCGCGCTTGGGTCGAGCACCCAGGTGGCGCTCCTGGTGACGCCGGTGCTGGTCGGCGTCGGAGTGCTGCTGGCGCAGCCGATGAATCTCGTCTTCACCCCGTTCCAGGTTCTCGCCCTGGCCCTGGCGACCGGCGTCTCGGCGATCCTGACACTGGACGGGGAATCACACTGGTTCGAAGGCGCGCAGCTGCTCGCGCTCTACGCGATGGTGGCGGTGGCAGCGCTGTTTATTTGACATCGTAGGGTGATGGTCCTAAGTTAGTATAGGATAAACTCTTACGGGGTGCCCTGGGTGCGTAGTCGCCCGACGATTCTCTTTCATTCGCCGGAATCGCGCCCGGTTCCCGGTGTCCTCCGCCGGTGGGCGGAGGCCCGCGGCTTTCCATTGCGGGAGCTGACCAGCGCCGACGAGGCAGAGGCGATCGTCCTCCGCGGCGCGAACTGCCTGCTGTTCCTGGATGGCGAGCAGGCCGGGGCGGACGGTCGCGAGCTGGTGGGTCGGCTGAAGAGCGATCCCTTCACGGCGATCGTTCCCGCGGTGGTATTGTCCGGGAGTCATCCGGCGGATCAGGTCGACTCCTGGTTCGCCGCCGGGGTAGATGAAGTCGTGAGCGGACTGTTTCCGCCCGCCGAGCAGAAGGCGCGCCTCGACGCGATGCTGGTGCGGACCGAGCGCGATGTGTCGGTGCACCCGTCCACGCGCCTGCCGGGAACGACGGAAATCGAGCGGGCGATCCGGCGCCACCTCGAGGCGGGCTCCGAGTTCGCGGTGTGCTACGCGGATCTCGACCACTTCAAGGAATTCAACGACCGCTACAGCTATTACGACGGCGACCGGGTCATCTACATCCTGTCGCGGATTCTGCACGATGTGGTGCGCGGGATCGTGGGCGCGGAGGGATTCGTCGGCCACATCGGCGGGGATGATTTCATCTTCGTCATCCCGCTGGGGCAAATCAACGACACCTGCAGCGAGATCCTCTCCGTGTTCGACACGCTGATCCCGCTGCAGTACAACGACCAGGACCGGCGGGCCGGATATTTTTTCGGCAAGGATCGGCGCGGCCAGCTGCACCGGGTGCCGCTGATGACGCTCTCGATCGGCATCGTGACGAACCGGAACCGGAAATTCGCCCACCCGGCGCAGGTGAGCGAGCTCGCGACCGAAATGAAGAGTTACGCGAAGACGCTACCAGGGTCGGTGTTCGTGGTGGACCGGCGCCAGGGCGCCGAGTCGGACGTACCCCCCGGCGGCGACGGGCGGGATCAGCGGTGAGGGCGGCGACATGAATGTGAATTGTCCGAGCTGTTCCACGGTCTTCCGGGTCGATCCGGCGAAGGTGCCCGCGGCCGGGGTCCGCGCGCGGTGTTCCGTGTGCCGCGCCGTGTTCCGGGTGGAAGCTGAAGCCCCGGCGACGCCGACGCCGCCGGCGCTGGCGATCGGGTCCGAACCGCCGGTCCAGCCGCGGGCGGTCGAACCGACGCCGCTCCCGGCGCACCGGGCACCCGAGCCGGTCCCCATGGCGGCACCCGCCGCCGCGCCTCCGGCCGCAGCCCCCGTTCCACCGGCGCCGGCCCCCATGCTGCCGCAGGCACCGGCGCAGCCTCGCCCGGTGGTTCCTCGGCCGCCGATCGGCGTCCCCGCCACGTTCGGCGGCCAGGCGATGCCTCGGCCCGCTGCGCCGTCGGGGCCCGCCGTGCGGCCGCCATTCACCTCGCGCCCGGTCTCGATTGCGATGCCCGCCGCGCCCCGGCCGGCGCCGCCGCGCCCGATGATCAATCCGTTCATGTCCCAGGATCCCGGACAGAAGGCCCGCCGGCTCGCGCGGGCGCTGGTCTCCGATATCGTGGTCTACCATCCGGAGAAGCGCATCGAAGGCCTGCGGCACGGGACGCTCAAGCAGATCTTCGGTGAAGAGATCAAGAAGAGCTACGAGGAATACTCGGCTCAGGTCGGCAGGGAGCTGGCCGAGTCGATGCCGCACTTCACCGACGCCCTTAACGAGATCCTCGGGGACGGCACCAAGATTTTCTGACGAGCTACGGGAGACGTGAGGCGTGAAACGGCGGCGTGTCCGGATTCCGTTTTGCGTTTCACGTTTCGCGTTTCACCCACTGATCCACAGGAGCGCGCAGGACCCATGGCCACGACGAATGACCGCTTAGCAGACCTGACCCGCCGGGTGGACGACCTCCGGAGTTTCCTTTGACCTGGAGGCCCGGCAGGCCCGCCTGAGCGCGCTCGAGGCGGAACAGGCGGACCCCGGTTTCTGGTCGAACCAGGAGCGGGCCCGTCAGGTGGTGCAGCAGGCCAAGACCCTCCGGTCGTGGGTGGAGCCGTACGCGGATTTGGCCCAGCGCCTGGCCGATGCGCGAGGGCTTGCCGAACTCCTGGCGGAGGAGCCGGACCAGGCCCTCGCCGCCGAGCTGGAGGCCGAAACGGGCCGGCTCGAGGAGGCCGTGCGCTCCTTCGAGGTGCGCGGGATGCTCCAGGGCCCCGATGACGCGCGGGATGCCATTCTCACGATCCACCCGGGAGCCGGCGGGACGGAGTCGCAGGACTGGGCGGAGATGCTGATGCGCATGTACGTCCGCTGGGCGGAGCGGCACGGCTTCGCGGTCGCGATCCTCGACCTGGTCCCCGGAGAAGAGGCGGGGATCAAGTCCGCGACGATCGAGATCAAGGGCGAATTCGCGTACGGCTACCTGCGCGCCGAGAAGGGGGTTCATCGGCTGGTGCGAATCTCCCCGTACGACGCCCAGGCGAGGCGGCACACCTCCTTCGCGTCGGTCTTCCTCTATCCCGACATCGACGACACCATCGAAGTGGATCTCCGCGAGGAGGACATCAAGATGGACGTCTACCGCGCGTCGGGCGCGGGCGGGCAGCACGTCAACAAGACGTCCTCCGCGGTCCGGCTGACCCACGTTCCAACCGGGATCGTCGTCGCCTGCCAGCAGGAGCGCAGTCAGGGCAAGAACAAGTCGACGGCGATGAAGATGTTGCGGGCCGCCATTTACCAGCGGAAACTCGAAGAGCAGGAGGCGGCCCGCGCCGTCCTCGAAGCGACCAAGTCGGACATTTCCTGGGGCAATCAGATCCGATCGTACGTGTTCCAGCCGTATACCATGGTGAACGACCACCGGACGGAGCTCAAGGTGGGGGACGTGCGCCGGGTGATGGACGGTGATCTCGACGAGTTCATCGAGGCCTACCTGAAGCGCTTCGGCGGAAAGGCGGCGTAATGGACGAGACCCGCTCCTTCGTCGAGGCTGCGCGCCGCGCCAAGCTCGACGAGCTTCGGGCCGCCGGCGTGCCGCCCTACGCATACGCGTTCCGGCGCACCCATACCGCCGCAGCGGCCGTGGCGGCGTTCGAGGACGGTCTGGGGGACGGCGGGCCCGAGGTGGCCGTCGCGGGTCGGCTGGTCTCCTTCCGCCACCAGGGGAAGACGGCCTTCGCCCATGTCGAGGACGTGTCCGGGCGGGTGCAGCTGTATTTCCGGCAGGACACCCTCGGCGAGGCCTGGGGCCTCGTCCGCCTGCTCGACCTGGACGACCACGTCGGCGTGAAGGGACGGGTGTTCCGCACCCGGTCGGGCGAGGTCACGGTGCGGGTCGCGCAGGTCGAGCTGCTGGCCAAGTCGGTCCGCCCGCTGCCACGAGGCAAGACCCAGGTCGGCGAGTCCGGCGAGGCGGTCACCTTCAGCGGCCTCGTGGATCCGGAGGTGCGCTACCGCCAGCGGTACGCCGACCTGGCGGTCCATCCCGAGGTGCGGGAGGTCTTCCGCCTGCGGGCCCGCGCCATCGCCTGGCTGCGCAAGTTCCTCGACGAACGGGGCTTCCTCGAGGTGGAGACCCCCATCCTGCAGCCGCTCTACGGCGGGGCGGCCGCCCGCCCGTTCGTGACGCATCACAACGCCCTCGACATGCCGCTCTACCTCCGAATCGCCGACGAGCTCTATCTGAAGCGACTCCTGGTCGGCGGGTTCGAACGGATCTACGAGATCGGGCACGACTTCCGGAACGAGGGCATGGATCGGACGCACAATCCTGAATTCACCATGCTGGAGTGCTACCAGGCCTACGCCGATTACCAGGACATGATGGCGCTCACGGAGGCGATGTTCGGGGGCCTTGTGGAGCATTGCTGCGGCACGGTGCAGATCGCGCGCGACGGGCTGACCCTCGACTTCAGCGCGCCCTTCCCGCGCGTCTCCTTCGTCGAAGGGGTGCGCCGCCGCTCCGGCCTCGACGTGCTGACGGCGACGGAACCGGAACTGCGCCGCCGCCTGGAGGAAGCCGGCGTGTCGGCGGAAGAAGCCGCGGGCTGGTCGGGCGGGAAACTGCACGACGAGATGTTCAAGGCGTTCCTGGAGCCGACCCTGGTGCAGCCGACGTTCGTGGTGGACTACCCGATTTCGCTCTCCCCGCTCGCCAAGCCGCACCGTGCGGCCCCGCTGCTGGCCGAGCGGTTCGAGCTGTTCGTGCAGGGCCGCGAACTGGCCAATGCGTTCAGCGAGCTCAACGATCCCGAGGACCAGCGGCGCCGATTCGAGGACCAGGCCAGGCAGCGGGCGGCGGGCGACGACGAGGCCCAGCTGTTCGACGCGGACTTCGTGCGGGCACTGGAGTATGGAATGCCCCCAGCCGGCGGGCTCGGGGTCGGGGTGGACCGGCTGCTCATGATCCTGACCGGTCTGCCCTCGATCCGGGATGTGATCCTCTTTCCCGCCATGCGGCCGGAGAGCTGATGGACGGCGAGCTTGCCCCGCGGCACGCCCCGTCGAGGCTCGAGCTGAGGATCGCGCTGCGGTACCTGAAAGGCCGCCGGGGCTCCCGATTCGCCTCGCTCAACACGATGATCTCCATCGGCGGCATCGCGGTGGGCGTGATGGCGCTGGTCGTCGTGCTGGGCGTGATGAACGGGCTCCGGAACGACCTCCGGGACCGGATCCTCGTGGCCAATCCGCACCTCAGGATCCTCACCTACGGCAGCAGCCTCCGGATGGACGACTGGCAATCCGTGCTCGACTCGATCCGCAAGGCGCCGGAGGTCGTGGCCGCCGCCCCGGAGGTCATCGCGGAAACCATCGTCATCAACGAAGCCGACTATCCGACCGCCGTGAACGTGCTCGGCCTGGACACGACCGCGCTCTCCCTCCCCGTCACCTCGATTCCGTCGGTGGTCACCGAGGGGGACCTGACCTTTCGCACCACCCGGGACAGCGTGGAGGGGGGGATCATCATCGGGCGCCGCCTGGCCGACCGCCTGTCCGCCTTCCCCGGCGACGTGGTGACCCTCGTGCCACCGACCGCCGCCAAGGTGAACCCCGCCCTCGGCTACGCGGTGCCCCGGTTCTGGAAATTCGAGGTGACCGGCATCTTCGAGACCGGGATGTACCAGTACGACAATCAATTCATCGTGATGCCGCGCGAGACTGCCCAGCGGTTTACCGGCCTGGGTGACGCGATCACCGGGATCGAGGTCCGCGTCACGGACCCGTGGCGTGCGCCCGAAATCGGGCAGGCACTGCTCGACCGCCTGGGATTCTTTTATCGGTCGCTGGACTGGCAGAGTCAGAACGCGGCGCTCTTCAGCGCGCTGCAGCTGGAGAAGCTGGCGATGGGGCTCGTCATTTTTTTCATTATGCTCGTGGCGGCCTTCAACATCGTCGGTACCCTGACGATGGTGGTGAACGACAAGATCCGCGAGATCGGCATCCTCCAGGCGATGGGGCTGCCCGCCCCGGCCATCGGCCGGATTTTCCTGGCTCAGGGCGCCATCATCGGGGCCATCGGTGTCGCCCTGGGGCTGGTCGGCGGGTTGCTGGTCGCGTACGCGGTCGACCGGGGTCGCTGGATCCGCATCAACCCGCAGGTCTACTTCATCGATCACCTGCCGGTGCACGTGGAGGCGCCGGACGTCGTGGTGGTGGTGATTGCCGGGTTCCTCCTCGCGGTGGTCGCCACGATGTATCCCCCCCGCTCGGCCACCCGGCTCACGCCGGTCGAAGCCATCCGCCACGAATGAGCGCCGTACTCGAGGCCCGGGAGCTCCGGAAGACGTATGTGGGCGGGGATGGCCAGCCGATCGAGGTGCTGGCCGGCGTGGACCTCAGCGTCTCCAGAGGAGAATTCGTCGCCATCATGGGTGCGAGCGGCGCTGGCAAGAGCACGCTCCTCCACCTGCTCGGGGCCCTGGATGCACCGACGGCGGGGACCGTGGCCCTCGAGGGACAGGGCTACGAGGGCCGCACATCGGTCGAGCTGGCGGCCCTGCGGAATCGGAAGCTGGGATTCGTGTTCCAGTTTCATCACCTGCTCCGCGAGTTCACCGCCCGGGAGAACGTCATGATGCCGCTGCTCATCGCCGGGGTGCACCCGGATCCAGCGGGGAAGCGGGCCGACGACCTGCTGGCGTCGGTGGGGCTTTCCGGCCGGCGAACCCACCGTCCGGCGCAGCTCTCCGGCGGCGAGCAACAGCGGGTGGCGGTGGCGCGTGCGCTCGCCAACGATCCCGTGCTCATCCTGGCGGACGAGCCCTCGGGCAACCTCGACCACGCCCACAGCGAGCGGCTGCACGACATCTTCGCGGCGCTGACCCGGGGCTACGAGACGGCGCTCGTGGTCGTGACGCACAACCGCCAGCTTGCGGGACGCGCCGACCGGGTGCTTTCGTTGGAAGGCGGGAAGCTGGCACCCCAGGCCGGCCTCGAGGTGTCGTCAGGATGACCTGCGAGCAGTGTGGCACACGCGAAGCCGTCGTGATCCTCAAGCAGGTGGAAGGAGCGGAGGTCCGCATCCTGCACCTGTGCGAGCCGTGCGCCGCCGAGCGTGGCGTCGAGGACATCGAGGCCACGGCGAAGACTCCGCTCGGTGCCTTCCTGGCGGCGATGGGCAAGGAGATCGTCGCCGAGCCGTCGCTCCCGGGCGCCGCTCCCGCCGCGGTGTGCGCGGCCTGTGGGGCCTCCCTGCAGGATTTCCGGGAGTCCGGGCGACTGGGGTGTGCGGAATGCTGGACGACCTTCGAGGGACCGCTGCGCGGGTTGCTGCGACGAGTGCACGGCACCACGCATCACGTCGGGGAGCTGTATCAGACGCCCGGCGAGGAGCCCACGGATCCCGGCGCCCTCGTGTCGAGCCTTCGGGCCCACCTCCGGTCCGCCGTCGAGAGTGAGAATTTCGAGCTGGCGGCGGAGCTGCGGGACCGGCTCCGGGGGATGGAATGATCGATCTCTCCCTCCTGGCGGATGGCGGCATCGGCTGGCTCGACGCCAGCGGGCCGGCGAACCATCTCGTGCTATCGACCCGTGTGCGCCTGGCCCGCAATCTTCGCGGTCGCACCTTCGGCGTGCGGAACTCCGCGCGGGATCGCGAGGAGATCCTGGACGAGGTGGTGGCGGCCGCCGCGGACTCCCCCGGGCTGGCCGGCGCCGCGGTCTTCCGCCTCGACCGGCTCGACTCGGTGGACCGCGAGCTGCTGCACGAGCGGCACCTCGTGAGCAAGGAGCTGGCCGGCCTGGGGCGCAACGATCGGGTGCGAATCGGCGCGGCCTTGCTGGTCCGGGACCGGCTGGGCGCGATGGTCAACGAGGAGGACCATCTCCGGCTCCAGGGCGTCGTTTCCGGCTTCGCGCCGGAGGCGGCCTACGCCGAGGTGGACCGGCTGGACGGTGAACTGGGGCAACGACTTGCCTTCGCATTTCATCCCGAGTTCGGTTACCTTACAGCGTGCCCGACCAACGTCGGCACGGGCCTCCGGGCCTCGGTTCTCATCCACCTGCCCGGCCTGGTTCTGACAAAGGAGATCTCCAAGGTCCTCCAGAGCCTCGCGCAGGTGGGTCTCACGTTCCGGGGGCTGTACGGCGAAGGCAGCGAGGTGGTCGGAAACTTCTTTCAGTTGTCCAACCAGACAACGCTGGGCAAGTCGGAGCCGGAACTGCTGGACCTTCTGGCGAAAATGGTCCGCCAGGTGATCGCATACGAGGAAGAGGCGCGCGCCGTGCTCCTGCGGGATGCGCCCGCGGTGATTGAAGACAAGGTCTGGCGCGCTTACGGCCTCCTGCGGTATGCCCGTGCGCTTTCATTCGAAGAGACCATGAATCTCCTCAGTGGCGTGCGGCTGGGCGTCGGGCTGAAGCTGATCCCGGACGTCGGGGTGTATGCGCTGAACAAGCTGCTGGTCCACACCCAGCCGGCCCACCTGGCCGCCGGGCGCGGTCTCTCCACCGATGATCCGACGCTGCCGATCCGCCGCGCTGAGTACGTTCGGACAGTCCTCCAGGACGAAGGACGGCGAGCAGGGTGACCCCATGAACGGCTACAACTTCACCGACCGGGTGCGGAAGGTCCTCCAGATGGCGCGCGAAGAAGCCGCGCGGCTCCATCACGAGTACGTGGGGACCGAGCACATCCTCCTGGGCCTGATCCGCGAAGGCGAGGGCGTGGCCGCGGCCGTGCTCACGAACCTGAACGTGGATCTCGAGGAGATTCAGCAGCGCATCGAGGAGACGGTCAAGCGGGGCAAGGCCGCCGCCGCATCCGGTCCGGATCTGCCCTACACCTCCCGGGCCAAGAAGGTGCTCGAGCTCGCCATGACCGAGGCGCGGGAGCTCAATCATTCCTACGTCGGCACCGAGCACCTGCTGCTCGGCCTCCTGCGCGAGGAAAAGGGAATCGCCGCCCAGGTGCTGACCGACGTCGGTGTCAGCCTCGAGCAATCGCGGGCGGAAACGCTGCGGCTGCTGGGCAGCGACATGCCGCAGCCGCCCGCGGCCGCTCAGGGCGGGCAGCCCCAGGCCGCGGCGCCCAAGGCCGAGAAGAAGTCCAAGACCCCGGCGCTCGATCATTTCTGCCGCGACCTGACCGCGCTGGCGGCCGAGGGGCAGCTCGATCCGACGATCGGTCGCTCCAAGGAAATCGAGCGGGTCATGGAGATCCTGGCCCGGCGGAAGAAGAACAACCCGGTGCTGATCGGCGAACCCGGCGTGGGGAAGACCGCCATCGTCGAGGGGCTGGCGTTGCTCATCGCCAACGGCCAGTGCCCCGACGTCCTGCGCGATCACCGCGTGCTTTCGCTCGACATGGCCGCGGTCATCGCCGGGACGAAGTACCGGGGTCAGTTCGAAGAGCGGCTCAAGGCCGTGATGAACGAGATCGCGCAGAACCGGAACATCGTGCTGTTCATCGACGAGCTGCACACTCTCGTCGGCGCGGGCGCGGCCGAGGGCGCCATCGACGCCTCGAACATGCTCAAGCCGGCCCTGGCCCGCGGCGAGCTCCAGTGCGTCGGCGCCTCGACCCTGAACGAGTACCGCAAGTACATCGAGAAGGACGGCGCGCTCGAGCGCCGCTTCCAGACCGTCATGGTAGAGCCGCCGACGATCGTGGAGACCGTCGAAATCCTGAAGGGCCTGCGGAAGAAGTACGAGGACCATCACCGCGTGGTGATCCCCGATGACACGCTGCAGGCGGCGGCGGACCTGTCGGAGCGCTACATCACGGATCGGTTCCTGCCCGACAAGGCCATCGACGTCATCGACGAGGCGGGGGCGCGCGCGCGCCTCGCGTCGCAGGTGCCGCCCGCCGAGGTTGCCGCGCTCAAGTCCGACCTCGACAAGGTCAACCTCGACAAGGAAGATGCGGTTCGCGACCAGAATTTCGAGCGTGCGGCCTCGTTGCGGGACCGGGAGCGCGATCTGCAGAACCAGATCCGGCTCCGGCACGAGGAATGGGAGCGGGAGCGGCAGACCCGGCGGCCGACGATCGACGAGGAGGCCATCGCCTTCATCGTCTCGCGGTGGACCGGCATCCCGGTAACGCGGATCCAGGAGCAGGAAGCGTCGCGGCTGCTGCGGATGGAGGAGGAGCTGCACGAGGTGGTCGTCGGACAGGACGAGGCGATCGTGGCGGTCTCGCGCGCCATCCGGCGCTCGCGGGCGGGGCTCAAGGATCCCAACCGGCCGATCGGGTCGTTCATCTTCTCCGGCCCGACGGGCGTGGGTAAGACCGAGCTGGCGCGGGCCCTCGCGCGGTTCCTGTTCGCGGAT
>Ga0180085_1000868_pt1 | contig 10284 bp, 10 predicted proteins | sample EasRiv730_16_10D_FD_123013 | JGI IMG/M metagenome (GOLD analysis project Ga0180085, IMG submission 123013) | Soil microbial communities from meander-bound floodplain in the East River, Colorado, USA - East River metaG ERMLT730_16_10D | ecosystem: Environmental > Terrestrial > Soil > Floodplain ... | reverse complement strand
CAGATCTGGATTCCCGCCCCGGATTACTATCCGCCGGGGTGACGTTCTTTCGCGGGAGTGACACTTGCGGCGGATGCAGCAAGCACGTTGCGAGGTCGTCATTCCGGCCAAGCGAAGCGCGAGCCGGAATCTAGGGGTGCATTGGAGATCCTTCTGGCTTGTGGGTTTCGGACTGATCTTGGGAATATTCTCAGGAGTGGCCTTCTCACAATCGCAGCTTCCCGAGGCTCTGCGCAACGTGGGAATCGACCAGCGCCTAGACGAGCAGCTCCCGCTCGATATCGAATTCCGCAATGAAGAGGGCCGTCTCGTCACTCTTGGAGAGTTTTTCCACGACAAGCCCGTCGTTCTATCGTTGGTCTATCACGAGTGTCCCATGTTGTGTAATGAGGTGCTCGAGGGGATGCTCCGGGCCTTTCGCGTCCTTCGCTTTGATGTCGGGAAAGAATTCGACGTGCTGACGGTTAGTTTCAACCCGAGAGAAGATGCTCCCTTGGCCAAATCGGCCAAGCAGTCTTACGTCCGGCGCTACAAACGGGAGGGAGCGGCTGAAGGCTGGCATTTCCTGACAGGCGATCAGACCTCCATCGACCGGCTTACCAAAGCCGTCGGATTTCGCTACCGCTACGATGCGCAGAAGAACCAGTATGCGCACGCAGGCGGCATCATGGTATTGACGCCACAAGGCCGGTTGTCCCGTTACTTCTACGGGATCGAGTTCGCTCCGAAGGACCTGCGTCTTGGCTTGGTTGAGGCTTCCGAAAACAAGATCGGGTCGGTAGTCGATCAGGTCCTGTTGTTCTGCTATCACTACGACCCGGTGACAGGGAAGTATGGTTTGGTGATTCTGACCACCATGCGCATTGTGGGCGTCCTCTTTGTACTCGGCTTGACCGCGTATGTAGTTGTCATGCTGCGCCGCGAGCGGGTGTTGCACAGCAGCGTCAAGGCGGCAGGGTGAGGGGGGTTTGAGGATAGAGGATGGAAGATGGAGGATTGAGGATCGAAGGATGGCGGCAATCAAGAGCTTTCGAGACCTGGAGGTGTACAAGTTGGGTTTGGAGGAAGCAAGAAAGATCTTCCTGCTTACGAAGTCCTTTTCCACCCAGGAAAGATATGCTCTTACAGACCAAATTCGCCGGTCGTCGCGGGCTGTCAATGCCATGATCGCTGAAGGTTGGGCACGGCGGCGGTATCCTGCGTCGTTCGTTAACAAGATCAATGAGGCACTGGGTGAAGCCATGGAAACCCAGCGTGGCTCGATCATGCATTGGGTTGCAGCTACATCAGCAATGACCAGCACGGTCAGTTTGACCGAGGTTGGCAGCACATCGGCGCAATGCTCAATCGCATGATCGAGAAACAAGCCGATTTCTGTAGGTCAACAAGCAAACCTTAATAATCAAGTTCAGCACATGCAATCCTCTATCATCAATCTTCGATCCTCGGTGCGACGAGCTAACTCATAAGACGAAATGTTCTCTGGCTTCCCACTATTTCCCGAACAGGCTTCCACGGTCGCCGCCGACGTCGATAACCTGTACTTCTTTCTGTTGGCCGTTACGGCATTCTTCTCCACATTGATTGCCGGCCTAGTGATCTACTTCGCAATTCGCTACCGGCGTCGTTCAGAAGTGGAGCTGCCCGAGCCCATCACGGGATCGACCAAGCTCGAAACGCTGTGGACTGTGATTCCGGCCATCATTGTCATGGTGATTTTTGCCTGGGGCGCCAAGGTATTTCTCAGCTTGCATCGCGCGCCTGCGGACGCTACGCCGATTTATGTGGTGGGTAAACAGTGGATGTGGAAACTGCAACACCTGGAAGGACAGCGGGAGATTAACGAGTTGCACGTCCCGGTTGGCCGTTCGGTGAAGCTGATCATGTCTTCGGAGGATGTCATCCACAGCTTCTACATCCCAGCCTTCCGCGTGAAGGCCGATGTCTTGCCGGGCCGCTACACCTCCATCTGGTTTAAGGCTACCAAGCCTGGAGAGTACCACCTGTTCTGTGCTGAGTATTGTGGTACCAAGCATTCCGGCATGATTGGCAAAGTGGTGGCCATGGAGCCCACTGCCTACGAAACGTGGTCGGCGGGAGGCCCGCGCGAACAATCCATGACGGCCCGCGGACAGTTCCTGTTCCAGAACTTTTCCTGCAACACCTGCCATCGTGCGGATGGACAGGGACGCGGCCCGGCACTGGAAGGCATCTTCGGCAAGATGATTACGCTGCAGAATGGGCAGAAGGTTGTCGTGGATGACAACTATCTGCGTGAGTCCATTCTCACCCCCGCCTCCAAAGTCCTTGCCGGTTACCAGCCGGTAATGCCCGTATTTCAAGGGCTGGTGAATGAGGAGGCATTGGCGCAACTGCTGGCCTACATCAAGTCGTTGGCGCCGCAGGCGGCGACGCTTCCTGCCAGTGCGCCGGTAATGCCCTCGCCTGAGAGAGAAAGGCAGAATTCGAAACCATGAGTACGTTGACAGCACCCACAGTTCCGGTGGAAACGCGGGAACATTATCTGAATGCCGACTACGGCATCCGTTCCTGGCTGCTCACCGTTGACCACAAGCGGATCGCACTGCTCTACCTCGCGTCCATCACCCTTTTCTTCTTCTTGGGGGGCTTCTTTGCCGTCCTTATTCGCTTGGAGTTGTTGACCCCCCAGGGTGATATGGTGCAGTCCGAGACCTACAACAAACTCTTCACCATGCATGGGATCATCATGATCATCTTCTTCCTGATCCCTGCGATTCCCGCGGTTCTCGGGAACTTCCTCGTTCCGCTGATGGTTGGAGCGAAAGACCTCGCCTTTCCGCGTATCAATTTGTTGAGCTGGTATATCTACATACTCGGCGGAATCATCAGCCTCACTTCGATCGTCATCGGCGGCGTGGATACGGGCTGGACCTTCTACACGCCCTACAGCAGTACCTATTCCAATAGTTATGTCATACCCGCCGGGCTTGGCATTTTTGTCGCAGGGTTTTCGTCCATTTTGACCGGACTCAATTTCATCGTCACCATTCATAAGATGCGCGCACCAGGATTGACGTGGTTCCGGCTGCCTCTCTTCATCTGGGCGCACTACGCAACAGCTCTCATCCAGATGCTGGCGACACCTGTGCTGGCGATCACGATTGTCCTGCTGGCGTTGGAAAGAGGCTTTCACATCGGAATTTTTGATCCCGCCTTGGGTGGAGATCCCGTCCTGTTCCAACACCTCTTCTGGTTCTACTCACATCCGGCCGTGTACATCATGATTCTGCCCGGGATGGGCATCATCAGCGAGCTGATCTCCTGCTTCTCACGGAAGTATGTCTTCGGATATCACTTCATTGCCTTCTCCAGCCTCGGCATTGCGGTGCTCGGTTTCCTGGTTTGGGGGCATCACCTCTTTGTCAGTGGGCAGTCGGCTTATGCAGGGTTGATCTTTTCAGTGCTGAGCTTCCTGGTCGCCATTCCTTCGGCAATCAAAGTCTTCAACTGGACAGCCACTCTGTACAAAGGGTCCATTTCCTACCAGGCTCCGATGCTCTATGCGTTCGGCTTTATCGGTTTGTTCGCCATCGGTGGCTTGACCGGCTTGTTCCTGGCAGCCCTGGGGCTGGACGTCCATGTTCATGACACCTACTTCGTCGTTGCGCACTTCCATTACATCATGGTGGGTGGCACGGTGATGGCTTATCTCGGTGGAATGCACTTCTGGTGGCCCAAGATTACGGGACGCATGTACCCCGAAAGCTGGGCACGGTTTTCGGCTCTCGTGGTGTTTCTCGGCTTTAACCTGACATTCCTGCCCCAGTTCGTTTTGGGTTATCTGGGAATGCCGAGGCGTTATCATGCTTATCCACCAGAGTTCCAAGTACTCAATGTCATGTCCACTGCCGGCGCGTCCATCCTGGGTGTCGGTTACCTGATTCCGATGATCTACTTCTTTTGGTCCCTCAAATACGGGGCTTTGGCTGGACCGAATCCGTGGGGCGCAACCGGTCTCGAGTGGCGTACTTCCTCACCGCCACCCACAGAAAATTTCAAACAGACTCCAGTTGTGACCGAAGAGCCTTACGAGTACTCGATGCGGGAGATCAAAGTTGTCTGACACGCCCTCAGCAGCTCATCCGGCGCATTTGGCGCATCATTTCGACACCGTCGAGCAACAGCGCGAGTCTTCGTCGCTGTGGATGTTGGTGTTTCTTTCCCAGGAAGTCATGTTCTTCGGCGGTCTGTTTTTGGCCTACCTGGTATATCGGTCGTCGTATCCAGCGGCGTTTGCGGAAGCCAGCCATCATCTGGATGTGGTCCTCGGTGGTATTAACACAGTCATCCTGATTGCCAGCAGCCTAACGATGGCGCTGGCAGTTTACTGCGCGCAAACCGGCAAGCGAAACCTGTTGGTGATGTTTCTGCTTGCGACCATGCTACTGGGATTGGCTTTTCTGGGAATCAAAGCAGTCGAGTACCACCACAAGTATGTGGACAAGCTCATCCCCGGCGTGGCCTTCTCCTATCCAGGGCCGAATGCGCAGCATGCCCAGTTGTTTTTTAGTTTGTACTTTGCGATGACTGGAATGCACGCGCTGCATATGGTCATCGGATTTGGGTTGCTGATCTGGCTGGTCAATGACGCGCGCAAAGGCCGCTTTACACCCGAGTACCATTCGCACATTGAGATCTTTGGCCTGTATTGGCATTTCGTCGATATCGTGTGGATCTTCCTTTTCCCATTGCTGTATCTGATCGGCCTGCACGGTGTTCCTGGCGGAGGGCATTGAGGTGTCAGTTCACGTCGTTCCAATCAGAATCTACTTCGCGATATTTGCTTCTCTCATGGTTCTCACGGCAATCACCGTGGCTGTGGCCTACTATGACTTGGGTCCATTGAATACCATCGTGGCTTTGTCGATCGCAGTCACGAAGGCGACTTTAGTCATTCTCTATTTCATGCACGTGCGCTACAGTCCGAGCCTTACGAAACTCGTTGTGGCAGGATCGTTTCTTTGGCTGTTTATCCTGCTTTCAATCACGATGTCGGATTACGTTTCGCGGGGCTGGTGATGAGGTAGCCACTGAGTTTTCTGGGTCTAGCGATCAGCCCTCACTGCCGACAGTTTCTCCGTCATTCCGGCCAAGCGCAGCGCGAGCCGGAATCCAGATCGCTTTGGCGGTAACGACTTTGGTGTTCAGCAAAATCGAACTGGATTCCCGCCCCGGCTTACTATCCGCCGGGGTGACGTTCTTCCGCGGGAATGACGAGTACGCGGCCAGGTTATGGAAAGTCTGAATAGCGCTGAGCGCTTCCCAGCGCCAAATGGATAGTCCGTTTGCAAGACTTGCGCTTGAGGGGTTGAGTGCTGAAAGCTGATGCTCAAACAATAATGGAGACTCTCTAATGACTCACAAGCCCCTGAAGAACAAACCACTGGTGGAAGCCCACGTGGAGATTGAGTGGGCGCTTCAGGACCAGGGCCCTCAGGGAATCAAGACGGATCCTTACTACAAGATGGCTTTGGGCCGCTTCTATGAGCGGGTCATGAATCAATATCCCGAGCACGAGACTCTGGCAGCCGCCAAGTTTCCGGAAACGATGGTCTACCACACAGCGCAACACTTGTTTCGAGTGGGACGTGGACGGTGGCCGGCAATTCAGATGGGGCCGGGCATTCTGTCCGTTCATGAGCGCGACGAGTATGAGTGGAACGATTTTGCACGACGCTCGGACGATGCACTACGCAAACTCTTCGATTCCTATCCCAAGGGGACTGACTTCAAAGTCGAGACACTGCGGTTGCAGTATACGGACGCGGTCAATCTCGATTTCACGCGCGAAAACGCGCTGGAGTTTCTGAAGGAGAAGTTCAAAACCACGATTCAACTTCCGCCCAACCTCTTTCTCGATGGCCACGTCCAGGCGCGCCCCAAGAGCTTTTCCTGGCAGGCAACCTTCGAGGAAGACCAACCCGACGGATCGATTACCATTCGCTTCTCCACCGGGGATCGCAATTCCCAGCCTGCCCTTATCTGGGAAACCATCGTTGAATCCACTGGCAACGAGCTCCCTGTATTGCCCAGCGGGTTCAGCGAGTGGCTAACTCAGGCCCACACGCTGACCGACGACTGGTTTTTTAAGTTTATTGAAGGTGATCTGGAAAAGGATTTTGTGGGGGAGTAGAAGGAACGATTTCACCACAGAGACGCTGAGGTGCAGAGAGAATCAAGCACACTCGAAATCCACACCATACCACTCTGCCGACGGCCTGTTACCCCCGGGAAAATCTCCGCAGTGGCGCCCTCACCCGGCCTTCGGCCACGCAATCCTGTCACCCTTTAGCAGGCAGCTCTTGTGAGAGGCCCTTTAAACCACGCTAGAGTGGGAACCCTTGTACGACAACTCCAATCAAGAAGAGAAGACAGATGGTGGAATTGTAGGAGAGATGAATAATGAAGCTAGGCAACAACGCGTCCGTGTGAGCTCGAACAGAGGACAGGGTGAACCCAACCACAGTGATCAGAACAATAGCGGGCCAGCTGCCCCATAGTTGGCTGACGTGCACACCCGAGAAGAGTAGCGCCGTTATCACAAGGGCACCTGCCTTGCCCAATCGTCGTTCCACAACAGGATAGAGGAAGCCACGAAAAATCACCTCTTCCACGAAGGGCGCCACGAACACTCCCAAAGTGGCAAAGAGAAATGCCGTTAGAGGAACCTTGATCAGTTTCTCGATGGGTGATTCTTGGGGATTTGGAAACAGAGTGGAGGCCCCTAAGACCGCCAGCGCGAGGACAATGCCCACCGGAATATATCGTGAGACGCGAATCGCACTTCTAGGCTGCCACTTGAGCGACCGGAAGAACTGTGCGTTGTACTTCAAGGTGATCGTGAAATAAATAAACAGCAGAATCAGCAGGTCGAGCAGACCTTGGAACAAGAACAAATAGATCCCTTCGTTCGGAGACTGCACCAGAAACCGCGCCGAGGGAAACTTGGCATGAACGAGATGCTTCGCCGCTTCTCCGCCGGCGGCCAGCATCATGACTGAGAAGGCTGTGAAGCAAAACAAAAACAGGAGATCCCAGCCGGACCACACCGGAAACCGCGGTGGGGCAGCAACCATCGGTTCGCTCTGTGCAGAACTCTCAACTAGGGGTGGGGGGCCAGGACTATCCGTCATCTAGGATTCCGACTCGATCAACGCCGCGGCCAGCAGGGGAATCATCAGCTCGTGGTGCCCGGTCAGCTCGATGCCCTGGCCAGAACTGCGCGTGGGGCGTTTGACGACGTTGTGGTGGGGCCGATAGTGCTGCAGAAAATCGAGATTCACCGTGGTGAATTTGCCCAATGGAGATCCGAGGTTTCGCACCAGACTAACCGCTTTGAGAAACACTTCCGGCAGGATCACGGCCGACCCGCAATTCAAGTAGACGCCCCCGTCGTTCAAATCGCGAACCACGGATGTCAACAGACGAAAGTCCTGCAGGCTACCTTTGCCTAGCAAGCTGCCGTTTGTGGAGGGGTGAATGTGGACGGTGTCGGTGCCAACGGCTACATGAACGGTTACCGGGATGTTACGCCGGAAAGCGGCAGCTAGCAGGCTGGCCTCCAAAAATCGGAACCGGCTCGAGTTTTCATCCAGATATGCGCCGATGGACTCTCCCAGACCGTTCCCTTCACCGACGCCCTGGGCAATGGCTTCGTTCATCCACTCCGCGGTCTCGCGGCTCGTTCCAAAGTCACCGGACTCCAGTTCACTTTCCACGTCTTCAGAAGTGGAACCGGCAAGCGCAATTTCAAAGTCGTGAATCGCACCGGAGCCGTTGAGTGCAACGGCAGTCACAAAGCCCCGCTTCATCAAGTCGATCAAGACAGGGTTCAGGCCGCACTTGATCACGTGACCGCCCAATCCCCAAATGATCGGCCTCTTGAGCGATCTCGCCGACACGAGCGCCTCCACCACGCGGCGAAACCCAGAGCCGGCCAGGATCTGTGGCAACGACTGCAGCCACCCATTCAGCCCGCTGTCTTTTTGGTAGACCTTTCCAAACTGCTCCACGCTAACCTTTGTTGCCCTGGCCTGAATCGAGCGCGAGCGAATTTTGGAACTGTCGATGGGTTGATAGGCGTAGCGCGTCATGCCCGGCATTATGGGAGGGCGCCTGGGTTATTGCAACTGCATTTTCCCCGCATCACGACAGCCAGAGAGCTGGCAGGCTACCTCTTCACCGGGAGGGACCGCGGCCTTGGAAACCGTATGACGGTTGTCTTGGCAGTGCGGCTTGACGTTTCTCTTCCTGCTTCCTATGATGGGTTGCCAGTAATCGAACTTTTCAAACAAAGGAGTCAATGATGAACAAAAAAGCAATCCGGACGATGCTTGCCTTCCTGCTAACCGCGGCCTGCACGCTCTGCATGGGCATCGCTCAGGGGAAGAAGGCAACACTGACCGGGCACCTCGTTGACCAGATGTGCGGAGGCGAAGTGAAGGACGCAGCTAAGGCCGCCGAACACAGCAAGGAATGCGCGTTGATGGATCATTGCGCATCGAGTGGCTATGGTATTTTCGCGGACGGCAAGTACGTGAAGTTTGATGCTGAAGGCAGCAAGAAGGCAAAAGCGCTCGTTGAAAAAACTAAGAAGGAAAAAGACATCGCCATCATAGCTGAGGGGACACTCGACGGTGACTCGCTGACGGTGGCAAGCTTGAAGGAAAAATAAACGAGGGTCAGTGTGGAGAGTGAGCGCTCTTCATGCTGGCCCCAGACTCCCCTCCTCAGCTGAGGAGGGGACGTGGCGCGAAGCGACACGGGGGTGGTTTGGCCGATCTACTGGTGACCGTCATTTAAGCGTTTCCTGTTAAGTAACTGATGCGCCACGAAACGCGGGGTTGGAGGGTTTCGGCAAAACCCATCGCAACACCCCGACGATGGCCCGCGCCATCGCCTGCCCCTCCTCACCTGAGGAGGGGAGCAAAGATGTCCCGTCTCCAGAAATTGGTCAGGAACATCAAAGGAACCACTTCCTTTTCAAATCATCGTAGGACGAGGAGAGAACCCATGTCCCAACACTCGATGGATGGAGAGCGCCGTCTCACTCGCAGATCGTTTGCGCGATCTCTGGCATTTGCCGGGGCTACAGCCTGGGCGACGCATGCGGAAAAAAGTTGGGCGAAGTCCAGGCCACTTCCCACAACCCCTTCGACTCCCGATGAAAAATTCTGGGAGACGGTGCGGGAGCAGTTCTTCATGCCCCCGGAACTGGGAGTTATGAACGCCGCGAACCTTTGCCCAGCGCTGGTTCCCGTTGTGGAGGCGCAGGAACGCCTGACGCGTGACCTGGATCGTAACCCCTCTTTCCCAAACCGGGTGAAACTGGGTGAGGGTAAAGAATCGACCCGGAAGTTGTTGGCCGAATTTCTGGGAGTGACCGCCGACGAGATTGTTCTGACGCGCAACACCAGCGAGGGTAACAATCTTGTGTCGAGCGGCGTCGACCTGAAGGCGGGCGATGAAGTGCTTCTGTTTTCAGACAATCATCCGAGCAATCTGGATGCCTGGAAAAACAAGGCACGTCGCTTCGGTTTCACAGTGCGCGTCGTCGAGCAGATCAATCCACATCCGGGAGAGTCCTACTACCTGGAGGCCGTCGCTAAACAGTTGACTGAGAGAACACGCGTGCTCGGGTTTACCCATTTGACAAGCACCGTCGGAGATCTCATGCCGGCACGGGAGCTTTGCAAGCTGGCTCGCGAGAGAGGAGTGCTCAGCTTGGTGGATGGGGCACAGTCGCTCGGGTTGGTCGAAGTGAACCTGGCTGAGATGCAGCCCGACTTCTATACCTCCAGTGCCCACAAATGGCCGTGTGGTCCCAAGGAAGTGGGGGTGCTGTACATCAACAAGACGGCTCAAAGCCGGATCTGGCCGGGCATCGTCAGCGCCTTTCCCGGCGCCACAGGAATTTCGAAGAGCTTTGAGAGCTTTGGTCAGCGCGATGAGCCTGCCATCATGGCCTTTGGTGAAGCGCTCAGGTTTCAAACGAAGATCGGAAGGAAGGTGATCGAAGCGCGCTCGCGCGAGCTGACTCAGGCTTTGATTCAGGGTCTGCAGAAAATTGATGGCGTGCAACTATGGACGAGCACGGACCCAAAGCGTTCGCACTCGGTCGTGTCTTTCCGTCCGGGGAATCTGGATATTCCGAAGCTGGCGGCTGCCCTCTATGAAAAAGACCGCCTTGCCGGTGCCCCTCGCTTGGGCGCCGATCGTGGCGGTTTACGTTTCTCGCCGCAT
>Ga0180085_1000867_pt1 | contig 10289 bp, 6 predicted proteins | sample EasRiv730_16_10D_FD_123013 | JGI IMG/M metagenome (GOLD analysis project Ga0180085, IMG submission 123013) | Soil microbial communities from meander-bound floodplain in the East River, Colorado, USA - East River metaG ERMLT730_16_10D | ecosystem: Environmental > Terrestrial > Soil > Floodplain ... | reverse complement strand
CTCGCCGCCGGAGACGGGATCGGCAGGCAGCGGTCCAGGATCCGTCAGAGCGCTGGCGTGATTAAAAGCGATGCGGAACTCGAGCCATTCGGCCAGGAGGCCAAATCTGGCCAACAACTCGGGATAGGAATGAGTATGGTCGTGAAGGGGGCCGTCGTCGTCCGCGATGTAGGTGTAGCCCATTTCGAGCTGAATCACGCCGCGGCCCACGGTGCTGCTGGCCTCGGTGAAGTCGGGCCGATCCGATGCGAGCGGTTCGTCCGGGCCGGGCGGGCCACCCGTCGTGTCGCCATAGCTCCAGCGCAGCAGCGTCCCCGGCGGCTCGCTGGCACACAGCCAATCGTCGGGTTCTGAGGCACGGGAAAACGCCGTCAGACAGCCGAGCAGGGCCAGGCCGAGGGAGCCACGGATGAAACTCGTATGGAACACGGGTGCACGAGTGGTCGAAGGGCCAGAGTCTGGGCGGGGAGGGAGGGAAGGAGGCGCCTTGTTTTGATCGACCAAAAACACGTTTTGGTTGATCAAAATCAATTGCGTCGAGTGGTTCTGCTAGCAACAGCCGGATTGCAAATGCAGCGGCCCTCTAAACAACATCGGCTGTTGAATAGCGGTTTTCCGCGGACAAATAGCAGTTGGACCTATTGGAACAGGCTCAACGCCTGCTCGGCCTGAGACGGGCCGGCAGTTCCCGCGGGCATATCCCCTTGTATCGGCTGGGCTGGGCCCATGTTCGCCACGTGGCCGGACACTCTTGCCCTTCCCGGCGGCTGGGGCGTGCCAAAGCAGGCCGGCAAATCGCCCTTCTGAAACCAGAGGAGGCGATGGCCGTATTGGGCGAAGTCCAACATCTTGTCGGGCGTGACGGAAAGTGCCTTCGCGCCATACGTCGATTCATAGAGGTCGATGATCCGCACGTGCAGTGCGTAGAGCTGTTCTACCGAGAGTCCAGGCATGTCCTGCGCCCAGAGCATTCGGTCCTCGCGGCATTGCAACGGATTTTCCTTGGGTGGCGCGATATCTGCCACAGCACGTTCGAAATAGTTGCTCACGAACGATGCCATCAGGGTATCCACGTGTAGCGCACCATAGGAATCCGGAGAGACTGCGACCGGCGTTCGAATCCCGGGCGGCGATCCTTCCAGGTCCAAGCTGGCCGTCTCGATCTTCCGGCCATCGTTGAAGACCGTGCAAAAGCTGGGGGCCGACGTTTCATCTGACTGCGATACTTCGCCCAGAATCCGCCGATCGCGCGGAAAAAAGTAGCGCACCCAGGTCGGCCAGGGAACATAGGACAGTTGAAAGTCACCGACCAACGTGCAGCCCACGTTCACGAATTCCGGTATTCGGCTGTCGAATTTCTGGCGGATGTCGCGCGGCAATTGCTCAGGACGCAACGGAACCAAGACATAATCAACGTAGCGCAGCCGGGTTAACAACCACAGCCCGAACTGCGCGAGCAACAGCAGCCCGATGCACAGCCACAGCCACAAGGGATCGATGCCTCCGGCGCGATTTAATCCCGCCACGATCACGACGGCCATCCACAGGGCAAATTGGATTCTGCTTTTGGTGCTGCTGCGCATGACGGACTCAGGCGAAAGCGAGTGCGTTCCGATGCAGCGCAAACATAGATCATCAACCGCCGGTCGCCTTGTGGTCGCCAGGCACAATCGATCCAGGCAGCACAACCGGGTGTTGGCGCGGAGCCTTCACGCCATTCGTTTCGGCATTGGCCTACGGAAACTGCTCGAGCTGCAAGAGATTCGCCAGGTCGGCGGCGGCGTCCCAGCGGGCGGCGTGAGCGTCAATGTAGCTCAGGTTGACCTCGTTCAGCGTCTTCTGCGCCTGGAGCAGCCGCAGGAAGTCGATCTGGCCTTGCTGCCAGAGCCGCTGGGTCAGATCGACCGCTTCGCGCGACTTGGGAAGGATCTCTTTCTGGTACTTCTCGACGAGCGTCAGGGCGGTGCGATAGCGGCCCAGGGCTTCGGCAGCCTGACCGGCCAGCTCGACCTGCACGCGGCGGATGTTCGCGTCGGCCTGGCCGACGTAGGCCTGGGCGGCTGAGATGCCACCTTGATTGCGATTCCACAGCGGCAGCGTCATCGTGACCTGGAAGACCCCCATGTTTTCGATCCCTTCCACCTGCCGCATGTAGCCCCCCATCGCGTTGAACGTGGGATAGGGCTCGACGATCGCCCGGCGGAGCAGGATGCGGGCCCGCTCGGCCTCGGACTGGGCGATGCCCGTTTGCGAATTGAGATAGGCGGCGTCCTCCTCGGCCTGGTTGAATTCGAGGCGGAGCGACTCGGCCGCCAGGTCGCCATAGAGCACGGCGATCGGCAAGCCCGGCGTGCCAGCCGCCGCGGCCAGACGGCGCTTCAAGGCTTCCAGCACCGTCTGGGTGTTGGCCAGCGCCACTTCGGCCTTGTGCAACTCGATCTCGAGGAGCAACGTGTCGGTCTTCGTTCCTTCGCCCCCCTTGAAAAGGGCGTCGCCGATTTCGCGCGAGCGCGCCGCAATTTTGACCAGGTCGTCGAGCACGGCGGCGCGGTTCTGGGCGGTGAGCGCCTCGAAGAAGCGACGGCGAACCGCGGTGAGCACTTCGAAGCGGGCCCGCGTCAGTGCCAGGCGGGCCTGTTCGACTTCCTGGCAAGCGGCAGCCTGGTCAAGCCGCTTCTTCTTTCCCGTCAGGATGTCCTGGCTCAGGAACGTCGTGTATTGCGATTCGCTGCCGCCGAGTTGTGGCGCGCCGGCGCCGACCATCGGATTGGGATAGAGCCGCGCTTGCCAGGCCTTTCCCTCAGCGACTTGCACCGCGGCCGCGGCGGCGACGAGTTGCGGATGGTTTTCCAGCGCGGTCTGTTCGAAGTCTTCCAGTCGCGCAGGGGCAACTTGCAGCGTTTCGCGCTGCATGAGCGCCGGCTGATCGGCCGGCGGCGGTTGAGGTTGCGGCAGCGGCTGAATGGCCGGGTCATAAGCGGCCGGCTGAGCCTGGAACGGCTGCTGGGCGACGAGCTGCGAAGTGAGCGCTATCAGCGCAAGCGCCAATGACGCCAACCCGCAGCGCGAATATATCCAGCGGCGCAATAAACGACCCATGCCGGGCTCCCCCTCCTCGAATCATCGGCACAGGCGGCAAAGGCAGATGAATCAAAAGAGTTTGCCTGGATTGCCTGGAGTGTCGCGATGATGGTCCAAGGACGTTCCGAGAAATCCGTGAAATGCGCGCTCGTATTTCCGCTGTTCTACCAGGATTTTGAGAAAATATAAGTGCTTATACACCAATGGTTTGCGACGCAAGTTTACCTGTCTTACGACCAGACTAGTCACGGGCACTGTGTTGAATGGGGCCGTTCCAAATCCCAGTTTCAACACAGGAGAATGGCCATGATTGCAGATGCAGTACGCACCCCGACGCACCGTGACATGGAGTTTCTTTACCGGGTCACAGCCGTGGAGGGTTGGAGCTCGGCCAAGCTGGCGCCATCGCTGAATTTGCCGGTCGAGGAGGTCGAAGCGGCGCGACAGATGGCGACGGAAACGGTCCAGCAGCGGGCGGAACACAATCGTTTTCCGGCAGACAAATGGGTGGACATCGTCCAGGTTTTAGCGACCGAGCGGCTGGACTTTCTGTATTCCGAGGCCATGGAGGCATGGCGGGAATCGAAGAAGCCGTCGCCCAGCGACAGGCAATCGCCGCGCTGCGGGCAGCCCCATTACCTGACCATCGCCATGCGAATTGCCGAACGGAGCGCGCTGTTCACGCAGCGAATGTACGCGGTCGGCCAGATTCTGAAGCGGCGCCTGGAGCAAGCCACGAAGCGAGCCGCAAACGCCGAAGGCAAATTAGGACGGAGCACTGTTCGGTCCTACTTCGACAACGAACAAAATCCCCCACTCAGGGACTGTTCACCGGCAGTGGCCCAGCAGCCCAGCCCGGCTCCTGAGCCTATCGTGGCTTCGCCCGTAAGTGATTCACCTAAAACAACTTCCGTCAATCGCAGTCCCAAAAGGGCGGCCTTTTTAGCGCCGCTTGCCAACGAATTCCAACCTGTTCAGGCGCAGATGCCGGGGGGTATCGGCGGGGGTCGGAAATTGGGGGTCGGGACTCAGGCCAAAGAGGTGCCAGACAAGCAAGGTTAGGCAATCGGGAGGTCAACATCGGCCGGTTCGACGGCTCGACCTACGCTTTCCTGTCCCTTGCAAGAATGGATGCGGGCGGGAGAATACTTCCTTAGCGCGCGGTGGCATGGCGATGGATTTGGCGGCTCCCTTGCTGATGGGGGCTGGGCTGCGTCCCCAGCGGCGGCCAATTCGGTGGCTGCGCTGGCCAGAATGCCAGATTGCCGCTGGGTTCCCGCACTCTGGCGAGTGCGGCTACACGTTCTGCTTTGTGGTGAGGTTCGAGTTCTGTGGATCAACGCCGGTTTGTTGTCTTTCTGATCCTGACGATGCTGCTCTGGACGGGCTTCATCGTGCTGCGAATGTACCTCGCGCCGCCGCCAGCCGTTGTCCAGAACGAGCACGTCCAGCAGAAGCCGGCCGATGCTGCTGTCGAGCCGGAGAAACCTGCCGCGCAGCCGCCCGATCCCGCCAAGCCCGTTGACGCGAAGGCAAATGCCGTCGCGCCGCGGAAGCGCGTCTGGCTCGGTAACATCAACCTGAGCAGTCCGTACAACATGGCGGTACTTATCGACAGCCAAGGGGCGGCGGTCGAGCTGGTCGAGTTGGCCCGCTATTACGACATCTCGGACCCGAGCGGTTATTTTGGCAACCTGGCCCTGTCGGATAGTCCGGGGCGCACCGGCGCGATTGTCAATTCCGTCACCCCCGGCTCGCCCGCGGCTGCGGCGAAACCGGACGATCCATCGCTCGCGGCGGGCCTGAAGCCGGGCGACGTGATCACCAACATCGGCAAGCTCACGGTGACCGGGCTGTCCGATTTCGAGGGTTACTTCAATCGGCACGTTCGCCCGTCGCAGCAGGTCAGCGTCACCGTCCAGCGCCCCGGAATTACCAAGCCGATCGTGTTCATGGCGACGCTCGCGCGGCGGCCGGTGGCGGTGGTGCGGCCCGAGAATCATCAGTACAAGACCGACGCTGGGGAGCTGGTCCAACTGACCTACGATCCGCTGTCGCTATTGCTCACGCTGGAAAGCGTGGGCAGCCGCAGCGTACGGCAGGGGGCCAAGGAAATCGGCGGCTTGCCGTCGCTCTTGAGCAGCAATTGGAACGTGGACGCCAGCGGCGAGGACTTCGCCCAGTTCAGCTTTACGCTCGACGACGCGGCGATGCAAGCGATTGGCCGCAAGGGTGGGCTGAAGATCGTCAAGAAGTACACGCTGGCCAAGATTCCCGATGGCGCGCCCAAGGCCAAAGAGAGCAAAAGCTATCACCTGACGCTGCGGGTCGAAATTCACAATCTGGGCAGCGAGCAGGAGGTCGTGTCGTATCGCCTCGGCGGGCCGACGGGGTTGCCGCTGGAAGGCTGGTGGTATTCGACCAAGCTGCACCCGGTGATGTTCCGCGGCGCCGGAGCACGCGACATCGTTCACAAGCAAGCCGGCGGAGGTCACAAGCTGCTCGGCAACCCGATGATCGTGAGCGAGTCGAAGGCCCGCATTAAAAATAACGAGCCGGCGATCCTTCAGCTCTTGGAAGGGGACAACGCGGCGGGGCTGGATTACATCGGCGTTGATACGCAGTTCTTCGCGTCCGCGATCAAGCCCCAGCCGGGCCCCGATGGCGGGCCCCTGAAGTTCCGCCGGGCCGAGGCGCTGCCGGTGCAGGACGTAATGCCGATTCCGAAGAACAGCCTGAAGACGACCAACGTCTCGGTGCAACTGGTGAGCGACGTGGCCCGGATCGATGCGGGCACGCCGCTCGTGCATGAATATCAGGTGTTCTTCGGGCCGAAGGATCCCGACGTGCTCGAGCAGTATGGCTTGGGGGCGTGGATTGAGTTGGGGTGGCGAGTCTTCGCGTTTCCGTCGCTCATGCTGCAAAAGGTGCTGAATCTGCTGCATGGACTGACCGGCAACTTCGGCATCGCGATCATCCTGCTGACGGTGATCGTGCGGAGCTGCATGGTCCCGCTGTCGCTGCGGCAGGCCAAGAGCGCGGCCCTGATGCAGCAGCTCGCCCCCGAGATTCAGAAGGTCAAGGACAAGTATCCCGACGACGCGCTGAAGCAGCATGCCGAGGTGCAGGCGCTTTATAAGCAGCACAACTTCAACCCGTTCGGCGGCTGCCTCCTGGTGTTCATTCAGTTGCCGATCTTTATCGGGCTGTATCGCTGCCTGTCGGTCGATATCGACCTGCGCGACGCGCCGCTTTTCCCGGGCTGGGAGTGGGTTTCGAATCTGGCCGGGCCCGACAAGCTCTTCTATTGGCGCGAATGGACCTGGGACATTATCAGCGACCAGGCAGACGGCTACCTGGGGCCGTACTTCAACGTCTTCCCGCTGATCACGGTGACGCTGTTCTTGATTCAGCAGAAGCTGTTCACGCCGCCGGCGACCGACGAGCAGACCAAGATGCAGCAGCAGATGATGACCATGATGACGGTGGTCATGGGGATCATGTTCTACAAGGTGCCGGCCGGCCTGTGCCTGTATTTCATCACCTCCAGCCTGTGGGGCATTTGCGAGCGGAAGCTGCTGCCCAAGCCCAAGCCGAAGGGCGAGGGTGGTGCGGGCGGTTCCACAGTTCCGGCACTGCCGAAATCGACGAGCCCCAACGGCTCGGCCAAGCCCGCTTCGAGCAAGAAGAAAAACCGGCGGTAACGATCAAGTAGCTGAACTCGCCAGAGTTCAGGCGTCCCGAACTCTGGCGAGTTCGGCTACTAAACCGCCCTCCCATGACTCTCGACCTCGACGACACGATCGTGGCGATCGCCTCCGCGCCGGGCGGAGCGCTGCGGGGGATCGTGCGGCTGAGCGGGCCCGCAAGCGCAGACTGCGTGGCGGCGGTATTTCGCCCGTCGGGTGAGACTCCCAACCCTGCCAATCCCTTTACCAAGCGCGGACTCCTGCACCTGCCGCGTAGTCTTGGCCAGATCCCTGCCCGTCTATACCTCTGGCCCAATCGGCGCAGCTACACGCGTCAGCCTTCGGCCGAGCTGCACACGCTGGGCTCGCCGCCGCTCTTGGAGGCGATCGTCGAGTCGCTCTGCCAGGCCGGCGCGCGATTGGCTCGGCCCGGCGAGTTCACCCTGCGGGCCTTTCTGGCCGGGCGGCTCGATCTGACGCAGGCTGAGGCGGTGCTCGGCGTGATCGATGCCCGCGGCCAGACGCAGCTCGACACGGCCCTCACGCAACTGGCCGGCGGTCTGGCCGGACCTTTGGCGGCCCTGCGCGAGCGGCTGCTCGAACTCTTGGCGCATCTGGAGGCGGGGCTCGACTTCGTGGAGGAGGACATCGAATTCATCACGGCGGCTCAGCTCGACGCACAGCTTGCCGCGGCGGCCGGCGAGGTCGGGCAGCTCGCCCAGCGGATGCACGCGCGACGCGACACCAGCGAGCTGCCGCGCGTGGTCCTGGTCGGAGCGCCCAATGCCGGCAAGAGCAGCCTGTTCAACGCTCTGGCCGGGAAAGACGCGGCGATCGTTTCCGATGTGGCCGGCACGACACGAGACTATGTGACCTGCCGACTGACGGCCGGCGGGCAGGAATTTCTGCTGGTCGATACGGCGGGGGAAGCACCTGCCAGCGAAAGCGCATCGATCGACGGACTGGCACAAGCTGCGATGGCACGCCAGCAACGGGAGGCGGATGTGACGATCGCATGCAGCGACGCCGGCGGTACACGGCGCCTTACACCTGCACAAGACTCAACAATCCACGTCTGGACCAAGTGTGACCAGCACTCACCGCCCGAGAGCGCCGCTGGCATATACACCAGCAGCCGGACCGGCGTGGGACTGGACCTTCTTAAGCAGGCCATTGCCGCACGGCTAGCCGAGCGCGCGGCGGACGCGGTGGTGGCCAGCACGGCCGTGCGGTGCGGCGAGAGTCTGGATCTGGCGGCGCAGTCGCTGGCAAGGGCTCGCCAGCTTGCGGCCCGTGGCGGGAAAGAGGAACTGGTGGCCGCGGAGGTGCGGATAGCGCTCGACGGGCTCGGGCACGTCGCCGGCGCGGTTTATACCGACGACGTGCTCGACCGAGTGTTTGGGAGGTTCTGCATTGGGAAGTGAACTGAGGACCCTTGCGCCTTGGCCTACGGATGAATCGCATGCCCGCTTCGGCCAGGCAACACAAAGTTGAACGTCACTCCGCGCTCGGAATTGGGCGAGGCCCAGATCCGCCCGCGGTGCGCCTCGATGATCGTCTTGCAGATCGCCAGCCCCATGCCCATTCCCTTGGGCTTGGACGTGAAGAAGGGGGTGAACAGCCGATCGAGTGCGGCATGGTCGAGGCCCGTGCCCGCGTCCTGCACGGCAACTTCGACTCCCTCAGGCGTGGATGCGGTGCGGACCGTGACGATGCGCTCTGCCGGCGGACGGTCCAGCATGGCTTCCAGTGCGTTGCGGAGCAGGTTGACCAGCACCTGCTCGATCGCCACGGCATCGGCCTCCACGACGAGCGGCGATCGAGCCAGGTCGAGCTTGACCATCGCCCTCTGCTGCCGCGACTGCACCGCGACCAGCTCGATCGACTCCTTGACGAGCGCGTTCAGGTCCGCCTCGGTCCTGGCGGCGGGGCCGGGACTGACGTACGTCCGCAGGCGGCGGATGATCTCGGCGGCCCGCCCGGCCGCTTTGGCGATCTCGTCGTTCCACTTTTGCAGGTCGGCCGGCTGCCACTGGCCCTCGCCGGACAGTGCGGCAGCGATCGTCGAGGCGAAGACCGTGATCACGTGCAGCGGCTGATTCACCTCGTGGGCGATGCTGGCCACAAGCTCGCCCATCGACGACAGGCGGGCGACGTGGGCCAATTGCATGGCCTGGGTGTGGAGCTTCTCGGCGGCTTCGATCCGTTCGGTAACGTCCTCGGCCACGCCGGCAATGCGATACATCCGGCCAGATGGGTCGCGAACCGGGAACCGCCGGCCATGGATCCAGCGGATTGTGCCGTCGGGCCGGCGAATCCGATAGGTCTGGTCGAGCGTCATGCCCGGCTGGTCCTGCTCGTAGAAGGCGGTGATCCAACTGCGGTCGTCCTCGTGAATGGTTTCCAACCAGCGCCGAGGGTCGGCGAGCAGCCACTCGACTGGCCGGTGCCAAATTGCTTCGCAGGCCGGGCTGAGATAGACGAGCCGCTGTTGATCGAAGTCGTAGAGCCAGAAAACATCGCGGACGTTTTCGGCGATCTGCCGGAACCGTTCCTCGCTGGAGCGAAGTGATTCGACGGTCCGCTGCCGCTCGATCTCGCCGGCCGCCCGGACCGCAAAGATTTGTAGGGCCGCGCCGACCGCGGCTGGCTCGGCGAAAGGCCGCTTGCTCATCACGCAGATCAGTCCCAGCGGTTCGCCCGCGGCGGTAAACAGCGGGGTGCCCGCGTACGACTCGACCTGCCAATCAACCAGGAACGGATCGCGCGGAAACCGCTCCTGCACGCGGTCGGGGTACAGGCACAACGCATGACTGACGACGGTGTGGCACGGAGTTCCCTCCAGGTCATATTCCAGATTGGGAACGACCTTGCCGTGGCTGACCAGCGCGAGCGTGCGCACGCGCCGCGCGCCGGGTGCGGTGACTACGCCCACCTCGGCATACTCGCAGCCGAGCGAGTCGGCCAAGTGACGCGCCAGCAGGCGAAAGAATTCGTCGCCGGTGGCCGCGCTGACTCCGGCGGCGGTCGCCTGAAGAACGGTAGCGGGCTGCTGAGTCGCAAGCTCAAGCTCCGCCACACGTTTGCGCAGCGCGGTCAACTCCTCCTGGAGTCTGGCCGCCGATTTCTGCCTGTCGCTCGCCACCGTCCGGCTCTCCTTGCCGCCATGTCGTCACGCCGCCCGCGGGTCGCTGCTGGGATTGAACGATTTAAGCAGCTTTCGCCCTTTGTAGATACTGTAGGCTTCGCGCGGACCGAGCGGGCGGCGCGAATGGCGGTGCGGGAAGAACGCGATTTCGCGAAAGTCGGCCACCGCCACGCCCGGCAGCCGCTCGTAATGGGCCAAGGAGACGAGCCCCTTGTCGCCGAAGAAGTAGCCCATGAACTGCGGCTCGATCGCGGTATAGCCCGCGTCGTGCAGCCGGCGCACGAGCCGCTCGGCTTCGAGCTTCTCGCTCTGGCTCAGGCGGGCCACGTCGAACTCGCGGATTTCCTCATGCTCGGCCTGCCAGCCGGCAT
>Ga0180085_1000866_pt1 | contig 10293 bp, 7 predicted proteins | sample EasRiv730_16_10D_FD_123013 | JGI IMG/M metagenome (GOLD analysis project Ga0180085, IMG submission 123013) | Soil microbial communities from meander-bound floodplain in the East River, Colorado, USA - East River metaG ERMLT730_16_10D | ecosystem: Environmental > Terrestrial > Soil > Floodplain ... | reverse complement strand
CGTACGCTGGTCAGATCTGGCAACTCGACAATGCCTGCCCCTGGCCAGGCACGATCACCCTCCTTGAATTCTGGAGCGCTACCCCAGTTCGAACCGGCGCGCCAATTTGACATGAGCGTCACCAGGCCGTCCACGGGTGCTTTTAGCGACATGGCAGCGATGCTTCGTTCGGCTTCGCGGACTTCAAACGTCGCTTTTTCTCGTTTTTGCTTCTGGATTTCAACGTCGGCGGTGGCGGAAGACTGGTCGGACGTCAGTTTGATCCCAATCTCTTGCAACTTGTGTCCGGCATCGCTGAGCGCAATTTTGGCCTTTTCGCCTTCGATCGCTGCGAGAATCTCCTGTTTGGAGACCTCCAGCTTGGCGCGTTCGACGTCATAGGTATTCTTGGTAAGCTGCGTCTTGTTTTCTTCGTCCTTGAGTCGGGCTTGAGCCCGGATTCTTTCAATTTCACCTTCGGCAGTCTTCAGTTCGGATAGTTTTTGGTCCAACGTGCGCTGCAACGTACTTGTATCGAACTGAACTAGGACATCGCCCTTTTTTACTTGTGTGCCATTCTTCACGAGCCGAATAATCTGAATATCCCCGGCGCCAGAAGGCGCAGTGAGCACAATGGATCTGAGCGCCTTAAGTTCGCCCCGCACCTGCACGTGTGCCACAAACTCTCCCCGCTTGACTTCTGCTGTATTGATTTTGGGAGCAGCTTTCGGCATACGCAGCTTAAAGACACCCAACCCTGCAACAACTAGCAGACCGGCAGCAAGCACAACCCAGCGGCGCCGTTTGCTCAAAACCAGCAAGAGAGCATTCATGATGCCCTTCCTTCCTGCGCTTGTATGTGTCGCAGAACAACCGCGCCCGGCTCAATCCCGGATTGAATCACAACCTCAAAATCACTCATCGCTCCCAACTCCACTTTGCGCGACTCGAAGCCAGAGCCGTTCTTGACGCGAACGACTGACTGGCCGTTTTCGGACGAGACTGCATCACGCGGCACAACCAGTGCATTTGGAATGCGTTCCAGTTCTACGTCCACAGCCGCAGACAAGTCTGGAATTAGCTTGGGATCAGAGCCGTCGATGGAGAATAGCGAGACGAAAGTGTACATTTTCTGCGAGAAGTTGCTTTTCAGGCCGATCGGTGCAATCTGCTCAAGCTTACCCTTTAATTGCAGCTCTGGATAGGCGTCGAGAATGACCTGAACCGGCTGGGCAACTTTGAGGTAGGACAAGTCGGCCTGATTGATGCGCGAACGGACCTGCATCAGAGCTGGATTCACCACCTGAAGAATCGGCAAACCGCGCCGAACCTCTTCCCCCTCCAGCACCTCATCCATGCGACCTCCCTTCCAGATCGAACTCACGACGGCCAATCCGTCCAGCGGGGCACGAATGCTCATTTTCTCGGAGTTACCCTGGGCGTAGAGCATCGCTGCTTTGGCGCGGTCGCGCTGAATCTCCAAGACTTTGAGCTCGGCTGTGGCTGCCCGCTTCTTCAGTTCCAGGGTCTCCGTTAACTGCTTATGGTTCGCTTTGGCCTCTTCGAGATACTGACGGTTCTTTTCGGCGTCGATCTTTGAAACGATCTCGTTCTTCCGCATGTCCAAAGACGCTTTCTCAACCGCATTCTCTGCCTGTTTCAGCTCTGATTCGTCTTTGGCGCGGGCGGCTTGATGATCCGCTTGCTTCTTGGCGATCTGCTGTTCGAAGTCAAGAAACTCGGCTCGCCTGTCAAGCGACGCCTTAATCTGCCCCTGGCGGTCAAACTCCACGAGCAGGTCACCTTTCTTCACCAAAGTTCCGGAACGAATCAGCGTCGTGATGACGAGAGGCGCGTTGCCTCCCCCTCCACCGAACCCGCCACCACCGCCACCTCCTCCAGTTCCAGTACCGGTAGCTCCGGTCCCAGACAAACGAGGCGCGGTCACCGTATAGGCCTGGACAGCTTCAACAATTCCGTGGATTCGCAACTTGTGGACGAAGTCCCGGCGCTCTGCCTTGGCAGTGTTGAGCACAGGCGTGCCAGCGGCGGCAGCATCCGACCGACGTTGGTGCCAGTACCGCCATCCCACAAGCCCAAGCAGAATCGCGGCCGCCAGGAAAACTACGAATTTTCGCTTTACAAACAACGGTGGGTGCTCCGTACCTTAACTAGCGAGTCTTACAATTAGACGTTACAGAGCCCAAAAAGTTCTAGAAAAAAATCACTTACGGGCATTTTGGCGTTAACTCTTACCCACTTTCGAGGGGCCAAACGCAGAGGAAAACAGTCGCCCTCGAGAGAGATGGAACCCGAAGAGTGCAGAAATCAAGTGATCGTTCTGAAGCGCAGCTTGTCACGCAGGTGCAAGCCCACTAGATGCCTAGCCCAGGAAAACGTTGCATCCACACTTCTAATAAGTCCCTACTTGGCGACGTTGTCTGTCGTTGATGGCAGGTTGGGCCTCCGCGCCTCGGTTTCGTGTCGGGACGCCCGCGGTGCACGACCGGGGACCCAAGCCCCTCATGAAGCGACTCTATCGGGTACCGGTGGACCCGCGCTTCGACAGAGCGTCTCGGAGTGCGTGCAAAACTTCCTCACACTTGGGAATCACTGTCCCTTTTTCGTTCAACGAGAGTGCCAGCGAACGCACATTAGTGTTGCGGCGCGAGAGTGAAATGATCTGTTGGTTGACAGCCATGAATCGATCCAAAGCAGCCGTGGCGGCGACAATCCGTGCCTGGAACCTGGGCTCGACGAGGGATGAGAGCGTCTTGAGTGCGTTCCGGGCGACTGCCTCCGACGTCGCCATGCTCTTCTCCATACGGGTCATGACCGCCTCATCGGCATCCGCAATATGGGGCGCCTGAAGCACCTGAATCTCCCGAAGCGTCGCGACGGCGGTTGCGACGAGCGCTTCGACGTGCCACTTATCCGCAGGGACTCGGGGGGCAAGTGGCTTGAGGGAATCGCGGAAAGAGTCAGCTGCCTCCTGAGCTGGGCCGAAAGAAAGGCGCTGGGCTTTGAGGTTAGTATTTTCGACAGCCAGGTCGAGGATGCGACGATCCAGTTCACAGTATTCCGCAAATCGATTGACGAATTCCTGGAGCAAACGACCCTCGTCGGAGTAGTGAAGACCTTCGAGAAGGGGTTTTAACGCGTCGATGTCTATCTGGACCTTCTCCCTAGCCTGCTCGGCTTCACGAGCAAACGCTATGGACGCTTCGTCAGTGTCTGCCATCACGGCTCTGTTAGCGGCATCAGCGGCCTTTGTAAATTGAACGAGAAGGTCTGCAGAAAGGTGGCGCGCCTCGGACACCTGCTGCAAAGCAGAATTAAGATCGCAGCCAATCATCGCACCCAAGAAGATCATGAGGGCAATCCAGCAGGACTCCGCCCGGGCGCAATTCGTTCTGTGTTTGTCCCGCAACCCGCCTTCGCTTTCTTTGCCGTCTGAGCCTTCCCGATTGAGTTCTTCCATTGGATCCGTTTTGTCGTGCGTTCACTGCACTGCCCACCAAATCGCCCTAATGCTACCAGATTCTGACTGCCACTGAGCCTGCTTGTCGCCACCTTTCCAGAGCTGTGCGGCACCAAACGGCCCGTGGCTTGAGCAGTTCTTAACACTCTTACTATCAATTTGTGATGATCTTCTTACGAACCCTTTATGACTTCCTTAGATCATGAGGGCTAAGGTATCCACGCTGTCCGAGATCAAGCAGATCTTGGAGGGCTGAGAGGAGCAAAGATGCTGATTCATTCGAATCGCGTGGGTAGTCCATTGTTCCAACGGCTTGTGTTGACGGCAACGACTGCAAGAATTCGGTTTCCGAGCCGCGTCAAGGAGGCTGGCACTGTCTTTCGAGAAAGAACGGTTCTGTTTATGAATGACCTCGATCTGTTCACCTCTCTTTGTATCGCCCGGTTGATCCTATGGAGGCGGACACGGAGAAGACACTGACCGAAGATCTCTGGATCGAAGGTCTGTACGCCGTTGCGACCTGCTTTTACCGGAGGGCGTATGAATTGGGAAATAATCAGCGGATTGATCTTCTTTTTCGTGCTTTGGGTTTTGACTTACGCGCTGCTCAAGCCTAAGAAATTCCGATGAGGCCGCAACGAGTGAGCAGAGGAACCGAGATGATTACGAATGTCGCAGCGACGGCTGCAACCCTTCCCTGTTCGGCGAGAAGGGAACAGTAACGGTAAACCGAGACTAGAGCATCACTCGACGGTCGCTAAGTTGGGTTGCAGGAGGAAACAAATGACGGACCTCATCTTTATCATTTTGGCCTTGCTGTTTTTTGCCCTTTCCTTTTGGTACGTCGTCTTTTGTGAGCGGGTTTAGAAGAGGAGGTAGGTATGAACCTAGAATACGTGATCAGCGGCCTTATCACGGCGTCTCTGCTGGTGTACTTGACATACGCCCTGCTGAAGCCGGAGAAGTTTTGAACCGCAGTCGAATTTTGCGACTGGGGTGAGAGCGATTTGGAAGAACTGTTACCTGCCCGCAGACAAGGAGAAACAATGACATCCAATGGCTTTCTGCAACTTGCCATCTATTCCCTGGCCATTCTTGCGGTGACCAAACCACTAGGGCTTTTCATGGCTAAGATCTTCTCGGGAGAGCCAACGCTCATAGGGAGAGTCCTTCGTCCTGTGGAGCGATTGATCTACCGCATCTGCCGCGTGGACGAGAGCCAGGAACAGCACTGGACTGCCTACACGGCTGCCATGCTGATGTTCAATCTAGCTGGCCTGTTACTACTCTATGCCTTCGAGCGGCTTCAGTATTATCTGCCGCATAACCCCCAGGGATTCGCAGGTGTGGCGCCGGACCTCGCCTTCAATACGGCCGTCAGCTTCACCACCAACACCAACTGGCAAGCCTACTCGGGCGAGTCCACCATGAGTTACTTGACCCAAATTGCCGGGCTTGCCTTTCACAACTTTGTGTCAGCGGCTACCGGTATCGCTTTGGCTGTGGCATTCATTCGTGGCATTGCTCGGCGGACGGCCAGCACCTTGGGTAATTTCTGGGTTGATTTGACGCGCACAACGCTCTACGTGGTGCTGCCGATCTGTGTTGTCGGGGCGCTTGTTTTGGTTTCGCAAGGGGTCGTTCAAAACTTCAGCCCTTACACGAAGGCAACCTTGGTCGAACCACAAAAGGTTGAGAAGACGGGCGAGAACGGTGGTAAGACGACCGACACCATCACAGAGCAGACAATTGCCCAGGGGCCGGTTGCATCTCAAGAAATTATTAAGGAGCTGGGCACGAACGGTGGCGGTTTTTTCAACGCCAACTCAGCCCATCCTTATGAAAACCCTACTCCACTGACGAACTTCATCCAGATGTTTGCCATTTTCTCTATCGGAGCTGGTTTGACATACACGTTGGGAAGGATGACGGGAAATCAGAAGCATGGCTGGGCCGTGTTTGCGGCCATGGCAGTCCTTTTTCTGGGTGGATTCTTCGTGGCGTATTATTTCGAAGCGCAAGGTAACCCGACTTTCAATCAGCATGGGATCTCCCAAACCTCCAGTGAAATTGCTGGCAAAGAGCAAGCCGGTGGGAACATGGAAGGTAAAGAAGTGCGCTTTGGCATCATGAACTCAGCACTCTTTGCCACTGTGACGACCGATGCCTCCTGTGGCGCCATCAATTCCTGGCACGACTCGTTCACACCGCTAGGTGGGATGGTCCCGCTACTGAACATTATGCTCGGCGAGATTATCTTCGGCGGTGTCGGTGCCGGGATGTATGGAATGCTGGTGATGGTGGTTCTGACGGTCTTCATCGCAGGACTTATGGTGGGACGAACTCCCGAGTACCTGGGGAAAAAGATCGAGGCTAAGGATGTGAAGATGGCGATGCTTTACGTTCTCATCTTCGCATTGTCGATCCTGGGTTTTAGCGCCTGGTCTAGTGTGGCCGATTATGGAACGGCGACGCTCAACAACAACGGGCCGCATGGCCTTTCAGAAATTGTCTATGCGTACACGTCGGCCACGGGCAACAACGGCTCGGCCTTTGGTGGAATCAGAGTCAATACTCATTGGTTCAACACAACGCTGGGATTGGCGATGTTGTTCGGGCGCTTCTTCATGATCATCCCAATGATGGCCATTGCCGGTAGTTTGGCGGGCAAGAGGGCAGCGCCTCCCTCGGCAGGCACCTTCCCTGTCCATACACCCCTGTTCGTAGGTTTGCTTGTAGGCGTGATCTTGATCGTGGGGGCTTTGACGTTTTTCCCAGTCCTTTCTCTGGGACCCATTGTGGAGCACTTCTTGATGAGCGCAGGCACGACGCTTTGAAGTTTGGAGTTTCTATTCTGGGTTTGTCCCCCTTGCGAAGGGGGACGCCGCGTCTTTTGCGGCAGGGGGTCTCCAATAGTTGGCAGCACACCCCCTGCAGTCCCCCTTGCCAAGGGGGACACACCTCTGGTTTCAGCGAGAGGATTTTCAAGGAGAAAACATGGCAGAGAAGGCACAGAAGAGACCATTGTTCGACCCACCCATTGTGAAGCGGGCGATAAAGGACTCTTTCAAAAAGTTAGACCCGCGATGGGTAGCGCGCAACCCAGTCATGTTTGTGGTTGAAGTTGGGAGTCTATTGACGACGCTCCTTATCGTGCGTGACATCGCGACTGGGCACACGGAGAATCTGCTCTTCACCAGCCAGGTTGCTTTCTGGCTGTGGTTCACCGTCGTCTTTGCCAACTTTGCCGAGGCGATGGCTGAAGGCCGTGGCAAGGCTCAGGCAGACACTTTGCGGAAAACCAAGACAGAGACCCACGGAAATCGCATTGTTCAGGACAAGGGTCCGGGAATCCAGGGCCTTCGGACCGAATCTGTTCCCGCACCAATGCTCCGCAAAGGCGATTTGGTGCTCGTCAAGGCAGGAGAATTTATCCCAGGCGACGGAGAAGTAATCGAAGGCGTGGCTTCGGTGGATGAATCGGCAATTACCGGTGAGAGTGCGCCGGTGATTCGTGAGTCCGGCGGTGACCGCTCCGCGGTTACGGGTGGGACCAGAGTCTTGTCGGACTGGATCAAGGTCCGGATCACATCCAATCCCGGTGAGACTTTCCTGGATCGCATGATAGCTCTGGTGGAAGGGGCGGAACGGCAGAAAACGCCGAACGAGATCGCCCTGAATATTCTGCTCGCCGGCTTGACAATTGTATTTGTACTTGCAGTGGTCAGCCTGTTGCCCTATGCGATCTACAGCGTGGGAGCTGCGAAAGCGGCCGGTGTTTTCGCCCCGGCTGCGCCGCCTTCAATCACAGTGCTTGTAGCCCTGCTGGTTTGCCTCATTCCCACCACGATCGGTGGACTCTTATCGGCCATCGGTATCGCTGGAATGGATCGGGTCATCCAGCACAACGTATTGGCGATGTCGGGCCGCGCCGTCGAGGCAGCGGGCGATGTGAACACTTTGCTCTTAGACAAAACCGGAACCATCACCCTGGGTAATCGCCAGGCTGTGGAGTTTCTTCCGCTGCCAGGGATCAAGGAGAGTGAGTTGGCCGACGCTGCCCAATTGTCCAGTCTGTCCGACGAGACACCCGAAGGCCGTTCTATCGTCGTGCTCGCCAAGACCAAGTACGGATTGAGAGGCCGGGAAGTTGGTGAACACGAGGCTCACTTCATTCCTTTTTCCGCACAGACTCGCATGTCGGGCGTCGATCTCAATGGTCGTTCGGTTCGCAAGGGGGCTCATGACGCAGTCGTTGGGTTTGTCAATTCCAAGGGAGGAACGATACCTGGAGAGCTCAGAGCAGCTGTTGAACGGGTCTCCAGGTCTGGGGGGACTCCCCTCGTCGTGGCGGATGGGAGAAATGCGCTGGGAGTGATCCACCTTAAGGATATTGTTAAGGGCGGGATGCGTGACCGGTTTGTGCAACTGAGAAACATGGGTATCAAGACGGTGATGATTACCGGAGACAACCCACTGACCGCGGCAGCCATAGCAGCCGAGGCTGGAGTGGATGATTTCCTCGCCGAAGCCAAACCGGAAGACAAGATGGCCTTGATCCGTCGCGAACAGGGCGAAGGCAAGCTGGTCGCCATGACCGGGGACGGAACCAACGATGCACCAGCCCTCGCACAGTCTGACGTCGGCGTGGCCATGAATACAGGGACGATGGCGGCCAAGGAAGCCGGGAACATGGTCGATCTGGACTCCAATCCGACCAAGCTGATCGAAATCGTTGAAATCGGAAAACAGCTCCTGATGACGCGCGGCGCATTGACGACCTTTTCCATCGCGAATGACGTGGCGAAGTACTTCGCCATCATTCCAGCCATGTTTGCCGGTCTGTACGCTTTGAGTGGCGCGAAGGAAGGACCTCTTTCGACGCTGAACATCATGCGACTCGCCACTCCGGAATCAGCGATTTTGTCAGCCGTGATTTTCAACGCCTTGATCATCATCGCGCTGGTTCCGCTGGCGCTGCGCGGGATCAAGTACCGCCCCCTGGGCGCAGCTGCGGTTCTAAGGCGCAATATCTTCATCTATGGCGTGGGTGGTGTGATCATTCCGTTCATCGGAATCAAGATCATTGACGTGATCATCACCGCTGCTGGGTTGGCGTAGCTTTGCAATCCTTTCTCCCCCTTGCGAAGCGAATAAGGGGCAGATCAAGAGGGGGTCGCCCTAAAATCTTTTTCAGGAGAACACATGAATCTACTCAAACACCTTTATCCAGCAATCGCCATGACAGTCGTACTCACCGTGCTGACTGGGATCATCTATCCGTATGCAGTCACGGGTCTGGCATACGTTCTATTTAAAGACAAGGCTCAGGGCAGTTTGATTATGCGAGACGGTAAGGTCGTCGGATCTCGCTTGATCGGGCAACCCTTTACCGGGCCAGGCTACTTCCATTCGCGACCTTCCGCGGCGGGCGGCGGCTATGACGGGACGGCTTCCGGCGGCACGAATCTGGGCCCGACCAGTAAGAAGTTAATCGAGCAGATGGTGAAGCCGGCTGCTGAACAGAGGCGCGCGGAAAATCCAAACATGCCCGTGCCGGTCGATCTGGTCACTGTGTCCGCCTCAGGACTCGACCCGCACATCACGCCTGCGGCGGCTGAATTTCAAGTGCCACGCGTTAGTGTCGAGCGAAAGATCAGCGAAGACGAACTCCGTCAGCTGGTTCGAAAACATACCGAGGGCCGACAGTTTGGAATCTTGGGAGAAGCGAGGGTGAACGTCCTGGAACTCAATCTCACTTTGGGAAAAATGCATCCCCAATCAATGAGCAACTAGCCTAGATGTGAGAGGTCGAACTGATGAGAGAGCGCACGATCCCTTTCCCTGTTTGTGGGACTCTATATCCCTACAGGCTGACTCATCGCTCCTTTTGGTTGGCTCGTCACTTGCCGGCAAAACTCTACCTCGTTGAAGTACTGCTTCCAACAGGGTGGATTCGATGGCTGCTTTCTGTTTTTTCAAGAGAAAACAGGGAGTGGCGGCTTCAAGAGGTGAAGCGACAGGTTTTTCAGCAGGATCGGGTTCAGTGTGAAACCGAGACCCTCACGGTGCCGAATCTGACCATCGGCATTGTCGAAGCGGCCTGGCGAGTCAAGCCGAAGTTTGTGGTCCTGCTACCAGCACTGCAAGACGCACTAGGCAAAACAGGCTTAAGGGATCTCAAGACCCGACTTGGCGAGATGGGTCGCTGCATGCTTGTGCTTCTCAAAAACGGATACGTCGTGCGCCTGGAACCCTGCAACTCGCTGGATTCTCCGGATGTGGGTCGAGTGATCCATGCCAAATTTGGATGATGTGTGGATATGGGAAGCTTGAAGCAGAAGCTGCAATTCAGCTATGGCGTCCTGATCCTCGTCATTCTGGTGGCATGCCTGTGGGGAATCTATCATTTCTCCAGGTTAGGACGGGCGGTTGACGTCATCCTGGTCAACAACTACAAGAGTATCGTGGCTGCCGAGAACATGAAGGAGGCTCTCGAGCGTCAAGACTCAGCCGTTCTGTTCTGGATTGCTGGTCAGCTGGATAAGGCTTCGCAGCAATTCGCTGCAAACCGCGAGAAGTTTTTGCGCGAATTCGACGTTGCGGCCAACAACATTACAGAACCGGGCGAGAAAGAAATCGTTTCGGACATTCAGGCAAGATACTCCAAGTACCGTGAGCAGCTCGAGCGCATCATCGAAGCGAAGAAGACCGCTGTTGCTGCCGATCTTCCCACCCGTTATTTCAGCGAACTGGAACCCGCCTTTCTCGGACTGAAAAGTAGACTCGACGATCTGTTGCACCTAAACCAGCAAGCCATGGTGAAGGCCAGT
>Ga0180085_1000864_pt1 | contig 10318 bp, 12 predicted proteins | sample EasRiv730_16_10D_FD_123013 | JGI IMG/M metagenome (GOLD analysis project Ga0180085, IMG submission 123013) | Soil microbial communities from meander-bound floodplain in the East River, Colorado, USA - East River metaG ERMLT730_16_10D | ecosystem: Environmental > Terrestrial > Soil > Floodplain ... | reverse complement strand
GATTGTGGTTCGAGGTGGTACCTCCAGAGCGCCAGTTTGGACCTTCGGAAAGAGCCCATCCAACACCAGCCACCAATCCGTCACCATCCACCACCGAATCCCGGCCAAGGATGTGACACCTGACACCCCCCCCCTTAGGGGGGTGTCAGATCACTTGATGCGTTCGGGGCTGGATCCGACACCAGCGTCACCAACTCCGGACCCCGACTCGGGCCTCCGAGCCAGGCCTCCGTCGAACGACTTCGAGGGTGCGTTCGACGACTACCTTGGAGACCCGCCAGGTGAGTAAGCGAGCAAAGCTCGTCTCCGAGCATTCTGAACTCACGGCGCCCCCCTCCGCCTTGCCGGCCGGACCCCAATGGGGCCGGCCCGCCGAAGGCCGAGCTGCAGCCCTGACATTGTCTGTCCGACCTGGTAGGACACGCCCATGACCCTTATTGCCCTACTCCCGGTCTTCGTGTGCATCGTCGGAGCTCTCGTCTACGCGCTCGCCTCGAATCCGAAGCTCAGCGAGATGGGGCGCCTCGCGTTCTTCGCTGGCCTCTTCGTCGCGCTCTGGGTATTCGCGGGCAGGGTCGTGCGGCTGTAGTCGTCGGAGATCGACCCCTTGGGGCTTGACAAGATACGGGAGTTTGCGCCAATAGATTAGCCGTGGGGCGTCCGATCAATCTTGACGACCTGGTATCGAAGCGCGTAGTCGACGCGCTCAACGCGGGCGTGTCTCTCGTCGGCGCCGCGTCCGCTGCGCGCATCTCCCGAGCGTCGCTCATGGAGTGGCTCGCACGAGGCCGCACCGGAGAGCAGCCCTTCGCAAACTTCCTGGATAGGGTGACGGAAGCGCGCGGCAAAGCGGAGCGCAAGGTCGTTGATGCGTTGATGATCAAGATCCGCGAAGGCAACGTGCCTGCGTGCATCTTCTGGTTGCAGCAACGCGCTCCCGACGAGTGGAATCAGAAGGCGCCGACGTCGAACGACACCGCTGTCGCGACAGACAATGCCGCGGAGACAGATCTGCCGTTGCTCGAGTCGCTCGTCGCTGCGGCGAAGTCAAAGGTGGGGACGTGACCCCTCCGACGCGCGAGATGACGGAGCGCGATCGCAACTTCGTCGCGCCTACGTGGATCAAGTCAGCGCGATACGGCTTCGCTACGCCGCGTGATGAGCGCATCTCGTACCGCATCGTAAATGCGCTTCTCGCGCAGGCTCCGCGCGTGCTCTGCATCGCGACGGACGAGCGCACGGTGCACGCATGGGCCGCTGGACATGGCGACGTGCTGCACTTCGTCTACGTCGCTCCGGAGCTCCGCCGACAAGGGTTCGCGCGGATGCTGCTGCAGCAGATGTTTGGGGAGCGCGGGCCCGCGTTGCTCTCGCATGACGCGCCGAAGCGGCTCGCTCCGCGCGCCCAATTCAACCCATACCTGGTCGCCGGATCGCTTTGCGATCGCATCGCCGACCGTGAGGCTGCATGAACTCGTTTCAGTTCGATCCCCAGAGACACATCCCCGTCACGGAATCAGTGCCGGACGAAGAGGTGGACGCTGAGGCCGACTTTCGGCGCGCTGACATCCCGCCTCCGAGCGCGTGGGCGCGTACCGCGGTCGTCATCCACCGACGGACGAAGCAGCGCGCGGTCGTGCATCGTGTCGATCTCATCACCCGGCAGATGCGACTCTGGTACCCGGATCGGAGGGATCTGCCGAACGAAGAGCAGTACGACGGCCGAACGTCGTGGCAGTCGCTCGACGGTGACTGGGAGCCGGAGATCACGTTCTCGCCGGAGGAGATCGAGCGACAGACGGCGGACAAGGATTTCGAGCGCGAGGTGATGACACTCGATCCGAGCGGCCTCGAGTTCGTCATGCACTTTTGCGACGATCCAGATCCACGCAAGCGACTCGGCAAGCTCCGCGCGCTTCGCAAGAGCCCCGTGTTCGCGACGATGATGGGTACGGCGCCGCCGCCGTTGGATGCAGGGCTAGGCGCGGCCATGCCGCAGGAATCCACAACTACAAAGAAAGGTAAGTGACATGTCGAAGCATGAAGAGCCGCACCTCGAGGCGAAGTTCGCGCAGCGTGAGCACGCGAAGCACTCAGCGTGGGATACGACGATCAAGCTCGGGGCGATCGAGGAGTCGAAGTGCGTACAGGCGGGCGACATCGTCGTCGCGGTGAACACGGCGTCCGGCGAGCTGACGGTCCGACGCATGTGCGAGAAGGCTCCGCACGGTCGTTCGACTGAGCCCGTGACGTGACACTTCGCCGTTCACGCGCCGCCCTCGGCAATCTCGTCTTCGCTCCGACCGCAGGGAGCGCGCGCGGAGCGGTGTGTCTGACGTGTGGCAAGCTCGTCGATGAGGAGGCGATCGTCGAGGGCTACCCGGGCGAGAGCGCGACGTGCAAGGTGCTCGTCCGCCATCACGGCGCCGAGGAGCTGCGGACCTTCGACATGGGTACGCGCGCGTGGGATCACGAAGACCTCGCGAGCATGATGCAGCGAACGAACTGGTTCGACCCTCGAAGTCACGATGGTATGGGGCTTGGCGTCAAGATGCCGTTCGTCGGCGAACACGATGACCGCGAAGAGGGCGAGTTCAAGGCGTTCTCGGGGGCGGGTGATCGATGACATCGACCGATGATCTCGAAGTCGCTCGCGAGGAGGGTCTCGCGGCCGGACGATGCCAGGGCGTTGCTATTGGCTTGCGGCTGGCCTGGACGCGTGCCGGGCTCTGTCCGGGTTGTGGAGGGTTAAGGGCTCCCGATCGGTCTAGGTGTGTTGCGTGCCTCGAAAGGCAACGTGTCACGGCCCAAAGAAGGCGAGGACATGGGCAGTGTGGCGACCACGGCGTGGAGTCTTGCGTCGTGTGCAAGTCCGCTCAGAAGGAGCGTGACTCAGCTCTGTATCAGCGCCGATTTGCGGGAGGGCTCTGTGTCTCCTGTGGAATTCCGGCAACGGATGACCGGGTGCGCTGTGATATCTGCTTGGCGGCAAGGCGGCGGCGAGACGCTTGCTACCGGACGCGCCAGAGGGCGAGTTGACCCGCCAGCTCTCCCCCGACGTCATCGCGCGCGTCGTCGCGTCGAGTTCGCTCGAGCACAAGCTCGTTGACCCGATGTGCTTCGGTCTGGCAACCGCATCGGATCTACAGCGCGCCGTGTGTCGCGTCGCCGACGGCTTGCCGCTCGGTGCTCTCGCGCGCGCCCCCAGCGTCAGAGCTGCATTCGGTGACGTGTCGTTTCTGCCCTCTGGCCGCTGCAAAGAGCTCTACCTCATGAGCGGCATTCGCACGGGCAAAAGCCTGCTCGCCGCCTGCGCGGCGTTTCATATGGCGGTCACGTGTGACGTGTCGAGCTTGCGTGCGGGGGAGATCCCTCGCGTGTCCGTCGTGAGTCTGAAGAAGGACCTCGCCGACGTCGTCCTCAACCATCTCGTTGGGAGCATCAAAGCGTCGCGACTGCTCTCGCCGTTTCTCATCGGCGATCCGAGTGGCGACGGACTCGTGCTCCGCCACCCATCCGGGATGCCGGTCGAGGTGAGCGTCGTCGCTGGCTCGCGAGCGGGTGCAAGCCTTGTCGCGCGCTGGTCGGCGGGAGTCGTGTTCGACGAGTTCCCTCGTATGATCGGCGGCGAAGACGGCGTTGTGAACTTCGACGATATGAAGCAGGCGGTGATCGGCCGGCTCCTCAAGGGCTGCATGCTCTGGGGCATCGGCAGCCCGTGGGCGCCGTTCGGTCCCGCCTACGAGATGTTCAACAGCCACTGGGGTAAGCCGACGGAGCAGCGCATCGTCGTCAAGGCTCCAGCCCCCGCGATGAATCCGGTCTACTGGACGCCGGAACGTGTTGCGCAGCTTCGCGCGCAGGATCCGAACGCGGCGAAGACAGACGTTGACGCGGAGTTTGCGAGCCCGGAGGAGGCGCTGTTCTCCGCCGAGAGCCTTCGGCGATGCACGCGCGAGGAGCTCGTCGTCCCGTTCGCCGAAGGCAACACGTACATGGCGACGATGGACCCGGCCACGCGCGGCAACGGCTGGACGTTGGCCATTGCGACGCGCGAGCGCGGCAAGATGGTGGTCGTTCGAGCCGTCGAATGGGTCGGCACGCGCGATGCGCCCCTCGACCCGAAGGCCGTCCTCGAGGAAGCAGCAGCCATCCTGGGCGAATACCGGCTCACAACGGTGCACTCGGACCAGGCGATGGGAGACGCGCTCATCAGCATCGGCCGCGAGTGCGGGCTCAACATCGTGCAGTGGCGCTTCGTCGAGCGCGAGCGCGCGGAGAAGTACCTCACCATCCGAGCGTGGCTCGATCGCGAACAGATTGAGTTGCCGCCCGTGCCGACACTGCGCACGGACTTGCTCCACATTCGCAAGCGCGTGACCCCGACAGGGATGGGCGTTGTGCTGCCTCTCACGAGCGACGGTCGCCACTGCGATTGGGGTCCGACGTTGATGCTCGTTCTGTCGCGTATGCTCGCCGATCCATTGCCGCCCGCGGGCCCAGACGCCGACGAGGAGACGCTTCGGATGAGGCGATTCATCCTCGACAAATTCAAGCGCAAGGAGGCGTGGTGACATGGGCAATCACGATGCGCTTATCAGTGGGCTTACTACCAAGGACGTCTCTCGCTTTTGGTCGAAGGTGAGCCGTGGCGCGGAAGATGAATGTTGGCCATGGCAAGGCGGATTGGCTCAGTGTCGAGGTGGCTACGGCCGCATGTCGATACGAGGTATTAGTGTCCGAGCGCACCGCATCGCCTTCGCCATTGCTAGCGGGCGCCCGCCGCGGGCAGATCTGTTTGTCATTCATTCGTGCGACACACCTCGATGCTGCAACCCGTCGCACCTGTCCGAGGGAGCGCCGATAGAAAACTCGCGCGACATGACCAATAAGGGTCGTCAAGCGAATGGCGAGCGCCAGTGGGACGCGCGGCTGACCGCCGCAGAAGTCGCGGATATCAGGGCGCTACTTGCGTCGGGCGAGGTGAGCGTGAGCGTGGTCGCTCGTCGTTTTGGGGTGACGCCTCCGGCAATTCGCAAGGTCAGAGACCGCGTCACGTGGAGGCACGTGGCATGAGCGGCGATGTCTATACTGATTGCACGTGGTTTCTGGCCCATCGGCAGAACGCGCCAGCGGGGCCGCGCCTTGTACAGCTCTGTCAAGAGATGGCCCGTCGTCAGACGCAGCTCATCGAGAACACCGAGAAGTGCATGGCGGTGTTCGAGTACGGCGGCGACGCGATGAAGCTCGCGCCAGGCGACACGTTTCCGATCGAGGAGCAGCTGCTCACCTTCAACCGCGCGCAGAACATCGTCGAGACGGCCTACTCGAAGATCATCAAAAGCCGCATCAGCATCATGGTGCTCTCCGAAGGCGGCGGCTACCTGCAGCAGGCACGCTCAAAGGACGCAAGCGACGCCATCGAGGGCGTGCTCGAAGCGAATGAGTATGACGAGGTCGAAGAGGACGTGGTTCTCGACGAACTCGTCTCTGACCATGGCGCCGGCGCTGTTCTCGTCACGGAAGAGTGCGACGAGGTGAAGATTCAGCATGTTCCAATCGAAGACATCTGGTTTGACGAGGCAGAGATCCGCCAGCGACAGCCGCGAAGCATGTACCGCGTCCCGAAGGGCGGCCTCGATAAGTTCGTGGCGTGCGAAATGTTCGCGTCCGACGATCCAGACAAGGTACCCGCGGGCGCGGTCGGGACAGCGGAGACGCGCCGCGCCGCTATCCTCGCGGCGGCGAACAAGCCGGAGTCGTGGCGCAAAGCAGTTGGGGATAGCAACATCAAGAGTCGCGTTGACTTCTTCGAATCGTGGCACCTGCCGTCCGGGCCCGTCGAAGACGAGGAATACGAAGAGGACGAGGAGTACGACAACGACGAGGGCGAGCGCATGGTGCGGACGGTCAAAAAGAGCCGACCGAAGCACGATGGGCGTCACGTGGTCGCTGTCAACGCCACCGACGGGACGCTGATCGACGAGCCGTGGGACGGCAAGGGCGGCTTTCCCGTTCTGCTCTCCGTACCGCGCCGTCGTCGTCGGACCATCTGGGGGCTCTCGCTCATGAGGGATCTCATCGCTCCGCAGCGCGAGTACGAGAAGCTCTCGATCAAGATCCAGAGCACGCATCAGAAGATGGGCGTGTCCGGCTTCATCGCGCCGAAGGCGGCGAACATCAACGTGCGAGAGCTCACGAGCGGCACGCACGCGAGCGGCTTCCTGCTCGAGTTCGAAGGGCAGCAAGGGCCCATTCCCTTCACTCCGGAGCCCGTGGCCGCAAGCACGTACGGCTACCGTGAGGGCATCGGTCGCGAGATGGGGGAGATCAAGGGCATCTCGACACTTGCGACGGCGTCTCAGCTTCCAGCCGGTTTGCAGCAGGCGTCCGGCAAGGCGCTGCAGACGTTCGACGACTTCGAGGATGTGCGGCTTTTGCCGTACCACCGCGAGCGCGAGCGTACCCGCATGCGGCTCTCGTGGCTCGTCGTCCACGCGGCGCGCCGCATTGTCGAGCGCAAGGGTTCGTACGAATCGACGTATCGAGGGAAGTACGGAATCGAAAGGGTCAACTGGAAAGACCTGCTCGAGGACGTAAAGGACTTCAAGATCCGCGTCTTCCCCGTGTCGGCGCTGTCGAAGCAGCCCGCGGCGAAGTTCGCGCAGTTGACCGAGCTGCTCAACGCAGGGGCGATCGACGTTCAGCAGTTCCGTCGGCTCTTCGAGATCCCTGACCTCGAAGCAGAGAATCAGCTCGACATGGCCGACTACGATCTCATCGCAAAGTCGCTCGACACGATGGTGATCAAGGGCAAGTACGTCACGCCGCTCCCGTTCGATGACTTCGAGCTGGCCATCAAGCTCGCTTCGAAGTTCGCGAACCTCTGCCGACTCCGCGAGGTTCCCGAGCAGCGCATCAAGCTCATCGTGGACTGGATCGAGGACGTGAAGTCTCTTCGAGACCAAGCCAAGGCAGCCCTTGCGCCGCCGCCGGTGATGCCCGGCATGCCTGGACTACCGCCCGCCCCAATGACCCCTGACGGAGGCGGAGCGCCTCCCCCGCTGCCTCCTGAGTTGGCAGCGGCAATGCCGCCGATCGCGGCGTAGGAGCCCGTATGCCGCCCGAACTCGAGCAACAGCAGCAACAGACCGAAGTCGCACCCCCGCCGGCAGCGCCCGAGAGCGGGGTAGAGGCGGTCGAGACAGCCGCCGAGGCGCCCGCCGAGGCGACGCAGGACGATCTCGTTGCGGCCGCTCGCGAGGCGATGGCGGCGTCGAAGGCGGAGACGAAAGCCGAGCCGGAGAAGCCCGTCGAGCAGCAGACCGAAGAGGAGCCGCGATGGCAGCGCCTCGTCCGCGAGCGCGAGAAGGGTACGGCCGCGCGAGAGGTCGAAGAGAGGGCCGCAGCCGACATCAAGGCGCGCGCCGAGGCCGAAGCGACGCGCATCATCGACGAGGCTCGTGTCCGGGCGCGCCAGGTCGCCGACGAGGAGCAGAAAGCGTGGCTGAAGGCCTACCAGGCTGATCCGGAGAGCGCGCTCAAGCAGCTCGGGGGCGCCGACCAGGTGGCTGACAGGCTGATTGAGCTGAACACGCCGCACGGCAAGGCGATGGCTGCGATGCGCGCCGAGCTCGCCGAGGCGAAAGCGAAGGCCGCGGAGGGTGGCGATGTTCGGAAGGACTTCGAGACCTTCAAGCAGCAACAGGCTCAGGAGAAGGTCCAGGCGGAGTTTGAGAGCGCAAAGAAGCAGTTTTGGACACATGCAAGCCAAGAGCAGACTCCGTACTTGCACGCGCGCTACGACGAAGGGGAGATCATCCAGCGCGCGGCCCTCGTCGAGAAGGACTGGCGCGAGGCCGAGCTCCAATTTGACTACAGCGATATTGCTCAGTACCTTGAATCTGAGGCCAAGAAGCGGTTGACCGCTGTTGGCGTCACCCCCGCTCCACAATCTCGAGCGGCGCCGGGACTTCCGGCCGGGCACGCCCCCAAATCTCAGGCGAATGGTTCGCGCACGATCACGGCAGCAGCTGGATCTGAACGACGCGCGGCCCCACGACCATTCAACGAACTCTCTGCCAAAGAGCAGGATGACGACTTGGTCAGGGTCGCCCGCGAGGCCATGCGCCAATACGGAAAGACCTAGCAGCTCACGCCACTGATCGCGCGCCGGCTCTCACCCGAGACAACGGAGCGCTCACATGGCATTCGAAGCAGCGATCGCCGCTTCTGCGGCAGTAGTCAAAAGAAAGTACAGCGGCGGCCTCAATAAGCTGCAGTTTCAGTCATTCCCGGTCATCGACGCGATCGAGAAAGACGAATCTTGGACGGGCGACGACAACGCGCTCGCCCTGCAGGGAGAAGATCCGCAGGGCCTCGGCACCACGGTCGCCAACGCGCAGACCGCGGGCGAGCAGGGCGTCTACAAGCGGTTCGTCATCACGCGAAAGGAGTACTTCGCGATCTGCCGCATCAAGGGCCAAGCCCTACGCGCAGCTCAGGGCGAGCAGGCCATCGTCAACCTCTGGAAGAACGAGCTCGACGGCATCGAGCGCTCGTTCCTGAAGCATCTCGAAGTCCTCGTCTTCGGCACCGGGAACGGCGTTCTCGCTACGGCGTCTTCGGGTGCTGCGGGTACCACGTGGACGCTTAGCGTTGCCGAGGACACGAACGCGCTGGCGATCGGCATGAAGGTCAGGCTCGTGTCCGACACGACGCTGAGCCCGACGGTGCGAGCCACGACGGTCACCATCACGGCGATCGGTCGCTCCGCTGGAACCGTCACGGTCTCCGGTGCGGTGGCAGGCGGGACGAACGGAGACAGCGTCGTCCGCGCGGGCGACGAGGCGATCGGCGGAGTCGCGTCGGTCCTCACGGGCTGGCGGCAGTGGCTCATCGGCGGGACGACGCCGGGGACGTTCAACACCGTCACGCGGAACGACGATCCGGTCCGCTACGCGTCTCAGGCGCTCGATATGACCGGGCTCCCGATGGCCGAAGCGATCACCGATCTCGAGTCGCTGGTCACGAACCAGGGCAAGACGCCGAAGAAGCGCCTCGTCTGTCAGCCGCGCGACTTCCGACAGGTTCGAAAGTCACTGTTTGGCAAGGCGAACGTCATGGGCGGAAGCGGCGGGGCCCCGACGATCGGGTTCCGTGACGCGAAGTGGGACGGTGATGGCGGGGTTATCGACACCCTGATGAGCCCCTTCTGTCCGAGGGGAAACGTCTTCCTCAAAGACATGTCGACGTTCAAGCTGTTCAGCGCCGGGCCCGCTCCGATGCTGCTCGACTTCGACAAGCTGAACATGATCCGCATGGCGACCGATGACGCGTACGAAACGCGTTTCGGGATCTACGGCGAATTTGGTGAATACTCCCCCGTGTCCTCGGCACGCGGGACGAACTGGGGCTCGTAATGGAAGTCGGCAACGCAGGCCCGATCAAAGGGTTCGGCGCGGACCTGTTCATCCTCGCCGGCTCCTTTCAGGGCAACGGCACATCCGATCCGACCGCGGCAGGTAAGCGCTCGCCCCCTGGATTCATCTGGACGGTCGTGCGCGATGGCGCGGTCGGTCTCTACAAGATCACGCTTGATCCGGCGTGCCGTATTCCGGAGCTACCGCTCGACATCGATTGCTCCATGCAGGGCGCCGTACTCGCAACGGACCGGTGCGAGGTGATGGGCATCGGAGAGTTCGACCTCACGTCCCAGTTCTTCCGCATCCAGCTTCACCGGGCTGGCACGGCGTTCGAGCTTCCGGCCACGGCCGGTAACCGCGTCAACTTCAAGTTGTTCGTGCGGAATACGACGGGTCGCTAATGTCCCGCCTCGTCTCCCTTTTGCAGCTGCGAACCCGTGCCCGTGAAGCCACGGACACGGTGGGGGACGTCTACATCACGGACGCGTGGCTGACCGATCGGGCGAACGCTCATCTCACGGACGTCTGGGATCGCATCGTCGATGCGGGTCCGCCCGATCGCTACGCCGCCACGGCGACGTTCACGGAGGTCGCCGGCACGCCATCCGTGCCACTGCCGGCCGGCCTCCGGAACTTCGTCGACGCGTACATCGTCGAGAGCGGCTATCGAACGCGTCTCTCGTCGATGCGCGGCGCGACGCGAGGGAGCTATCGAGCCCCGACGCGCGCCTACACGGTGGAGGTGGAGTACATCCCGGCGCCCGATGTTCTCGTCGCCGACGGCGACGCGTTCGACGGGATCAGCGGTTGGGAAGAGATGGTCATGCTCCTCATGGCGCGCGATATTTGCAAAAAGCGCGACACGGATCCATCGGCGTTCCTCATCGACATCG